>Ga0302319_10015630_pt1 | contig 14055 bp, 10 predicted proteins | sample Bog_T0_2_FD_203319 | JGI IMG/M metagenome (GOLD analysis project Ga0302319, IMG submission 203319) | Peat permafrost microbial communities from Stordalen Mire near Abisko, Sweden - Bog_T0_2 | ecosystem: Environmental > Terrestrial > Soil > Wetlands > Peat | place: Sweden: Abisko, Stordalen Mire... | reverse complement strand
ACCTGAACCTGATGCGGTCCAAATGAAACGGATCTTCGCACCAGGGTTACGGTCTGGCCGTGCAGCGGGTGATGCAGATAGTGAATCGTCAACAAAACATGCGTAGTGTGTGAGTGCTTTGCAATGCCCAACGGCAACGCGCGTGGCCGGCTTTAACACATGGCGCAAGATGAACCGATTCGTTCGCAAGGGCGAAAAGGGAATCGCCATCTTCACTCCCTGCAGTTACAAAGCGAAGAAGGGCGCGGCCAACTCGCAACATTAAGGCACTGCTGAGAACCAGAACGCATCGGAACGAATCGTAGCAACATTAACGAACAGCTTGCGTGCTCCGCAACTGTCCTCACGATCTTCTCGGCGAAGCGCGTTTCTCGGGCAGGCCGGGCGCCAAGCGGTATTTTGACTATTGCGTGTATTGCGAGTATTTCGAGTACGTGCTAGTCTAAGATATTATGGCCACTGCAGCGAAGAAACCGACCCCACTCCCGAAGTCAGAACGGCAGCAGGTGCAGGACCTGGAGAAACTGTTGCGCCGAGGCGTGCTCGCTCTGATCAGCCCCGCAGGGGAGCGGGTCGAACTTCCTGGCACTGTGGTCGAGGTCCTCAGAGCGGCAGTTGAGTTCATGTCCCACGGCCAGACCGTCACGCTGATTCCGGATAATCAAGCAATTACGACACAACGGGCTGCCGACATCCTTGGAATGTCGCGTCCATTCTTTATCAAACAGCTTGAGAGCGGGATAATGGCCCACCATCGAATTGGCAACCAGCGCCGCGTTTATCTTCGTGATGTTCTGGAATTCGCCAAGAGACGGGACAAGGAGCGTCTTGCGTCGCTGGACCTGCTCGCGCGCGATGCGTTCGAAGCTGGCTTGTACGAGCGGAATGTATTCCCCAAAGGCGGCACCGACGAGTGAGGAGCACTCTTCCCGTAGTCTTGGATGCCTGCGTCCTAATCCCAATGCCCTTGGCTGACACCCTACTCAGGCTCGCCGCTGGTCCACGTCTCTTTCTGCCGAAATGGTCTGATCAAATCATGGTGGAAGTTACCCGCACTCTTCGGGAGACCTTCGGCCTATCTGCTCAAAAGGCCATGTACCGTGAGAGCGAAATCAGGCGACACTTTCCAGAAGCGTGGATCGAGGACTATGAAAAGTTAATTCCCACAATGACAAACCACCCGAAAGACCGCCACGTCTTGGCCGCCGCAGCGCATGCAGGTGCCAAAGTAATCGTGACATATAACTTCAAAGACTTCCCGCGCTCCTCGCTCACGCCATATTCGATAACCGTACAAGGGCCATCTGCCTTTCTCAAGGATCTTTATATTGCGGCGCCGGCAATGGTGATGCAGACGCTGGAAGGTCAAGCCGCTGCTATCGGCAAGTCAATGCCATATTTGCTCTCCAGGCTCCAGGTCAACGCCCCAGCCTTTGTGGAAATGATCCGGCAAGAGCTCTAGCCTGAGAAAGAAGCACAGCGCCCGAAGAGATGGACTTCTGTCAACGCCGGTTGAAAATTCCGCATTTCGCCGGTCGAAAAGTCCTCCACCTTGCTGGGGATGAGGTTCACAGCTACAGCCGGTTGGCGTGAAGTGAATCCGGCTGGTGAAGCGGAAGCGGGCTCTGGTGGAGACCAACCCGCCGAGGAATAACCGGCTGCGACTCATCGAGACGGTGAGAGGGCGACGGCGGAGCGGCAACCTGCTTCGCCCCTAGCCTGCGGCCGTCCATCGTTGCTGTACAAGTATGGATGCGCCCGTACTGGCCGATGAGGCAGCAAGCCACACGGCGGGATCTCGGTCTGCGAATCATGAGCGCTCCAGTAACGAGCGAAGCCACGCACGAAGGTGAGCCGCCTGGCCCATTCCACCGGGCGCGCGGTCTTGTCTTGCTGCGCCCATTCCATCGCCAGCGAAATCGTAATGCGTGTAGCGCGGCGTTGTTCGAGAAAAGAGGCGAACTTTTTGAGCCCGCTCTTAGCATCGTGCAGTTTGAATCCCAAACTGCAGCGCATATCGACATAGTCTTCAACTGCCTTACGCCATGAGATCACCGTGCACCTCCTGGCCAGGGCAAAGCTAACGTTGCAAGCGAAACCAGATCCACCTTCGCGAAATAGCCGTCGTCTGCGGACTGCTATGTCGGAGAAGTTCGCCGATCTCTGATAAAGTTGCTCCCTGTCGCAGCATCTGTGAAGCCAGGCCGTGACGAAACTGGTGGGCCCCCTTTCGAGGTGCATCAATCCTTGCCCGTTCAAGTGCGTGCTTCACGATGCAGGCAATTGCGCATTCGCTCCGAAAGGTTCCCGCTGGGGCTCTCGCCCGAAGAAACACGCTTCGGCTCTCAGCTGTAGGCCTCGCGTTTTGTAAATAGTCAGCGATGGCCTCGCCGACGTCGGCCGGCAGTGGCAGTTGAGAGTAGCGGCCCGCCTTCCCGTGTACCATAATCAAGCCCTCTTGCCAATCCAGGTCTGCCAGCGTGAGCGCCTTGATCTCGCTGGCACGCAGACCCAAGCGCGCCAGGATCAAGAGAATCGCATAATCACGGCGACCTACAGCCGTTTTCCGATCGATGGAAGATAGCAGGAGTTCCACTTGGGCTGCCGGAATGGCGCGAGGAATGGTCGACAGCTTCCAGTTGGCAATGGCCGGCACACACGCGGCAAGATCCTTGTCGATATCTCCCCGATAGCGCACGAATCTCAGAAATGATCTCAGAGCAGTCGTCATTATCTGCACTCGCTTGCTCTGAATGGTGGCGGCGCGACGCCGCACGAATCCAGTTACATCTGCGGCACACAGAGTGGACAGGTCGACTGGCCTGTTGCCGAAGCGCTCCTTCAGAAACTCGGCGACAAATGTCAAATGAAGGAACTGCGTTCTGGACGCGAGTGCTCGTTCTTGCTGCAGATAACGGCAAAACTCAGCCTGCAGCCGCTGGGCAGGCGTCGCTGTTGGTAATACCGGTTCTGGAACAATCCGTTCTCGAACCAACAGTCTCATCAGCCGCTTCAAAGCTGAAACATCGCACCTTGTCAGATGTCGACGTCGCGCTCGCGCGCCAAGAAACGGCTTAAACAGCTCCGAAGTGACCTCCTGAGCACCAAGCCGATGTCTTGCCAGCCATCGGTCGAAATCGGCAACCACGCGGAGTTGCGCCTCTCTTGTCTGCTGTGCGTAGCCTTGCTACACATCTCGGCGGCGTAGGAATCAAAATACGGACCCAAGGGTCCATGCAGCTTACACAGTTGATGTCCGTTAAAAACCTGTTCCATCGGTGTTCTCCCTTCAGGCAAGCCTTTCAGAAGACACCGCCGGACTATGCCGCAAAACCTTACCCCGAACTACTCTCTAAATGCCGCGAAAATTCACTCACCCGGAATAGTCCGGAACCCGGCATAGTGGCGGAATGTGTGCCATCCTAATCGACCATTGATCCCGAAGTTGATCGCGACGGGCCGGATGATCTTTCGCATGATCGGCTGTCCCCAATATGGCCAACGGCCGCGCGACTTCACACTGGCGAAAACCCAATCGCCATCGGCGCGGTGGTGGGCTTGGGCACGCCATACTTCTAGAGCCTCGGCGAGACAGTCGTCCATCGGAATGGCTTTCTGCGAGGTCTCCGTCCTGCATGGGCCAACGACTTGAAAGACGATTGAGCGGGTCACGCTGATCTCATGCCGGTCGAAGTGAACGTCACCCCATTTAAGCGCAAAGAGCTCGCTCATTCGCAGACCGGTGCCGCAGCTATCAACACGAGCGTTCTCTCTCTTAGTGGCAGCGCCTCGATCAACCGTCGTACTTCATCGGAAGTCACAACAATGGGAATCTTCCTGCGCTTTGCACCTTGCCGCACGAGTCGAATAGGATTCGTCTCGCAGATTCCGTGACGGACCCCATGATTAAAAAGCATGCTCATCAGGTTCCGAAGCTTGGCACAGCTCGCCCTCGCAAGAGGGACAGACCGCAGCCAAAGCTCCACCTCTCCGGCTCTAAGCGTTTTGGTCGGGTGATCATTCCAGCGTGGCACGATCCATTTCCGCAGGCTGCCTTCATAGCTGTTTCGCGTAGAGAAGGTGCGCCAGGCGAACTCAGTTCTAAGCTCGCGCTGCCGGAAATGCTGCACGAGATCTCCAATCGTGATTGCTGGCTGTGTCGATTTCATGCTCTGGTTGATTTCAATCTGGAGAGCAGCGACGGCTTGTCGTGCCGCAGACTCGTCGGCGATTTGGTCTGTTGAACCAACGACGATTCGACGGTGGCGCCGTGTCCCAGTGGGTCCTGGCTCGCGCCATCTGAACTCCCAAACTTCGGATTGGCTGTGCCGTACTCTTCGTACCAAGCTTCCCTTTTGCATGATTGCTCCTTTCGCGGGCCGACAATATCTGACGGTTCTGATGGAGCATTTTCAGCGCATCACGGGCATGGGTGGCACAGGTTATCGCTTTCCTGCTGAAATGCTCCATAGAAACGGTTGCGGCGCGCCGACCAGTATCTAAATTCTGCCTTGCTAACATCTGGTTCGGTGCAGTGCATCGATGATGATCCGCTCGACAAGCCTGTTCGTTGCCGCAGCGATTAGCTACCGCGGCTGTTCAGTCCGGAATGCTAAGTCAGACGTTGGCGTTTGCTGAAAGCGAATGGCTAAGAAGGCTGGGGCGAAGGCGCTCAGCATGTTGAGCCCTAATGGGCGCTTCGGTCTAAAGGCAGACAATGCGCTGTTGGCTTGTGCCGCTCGCCTCTTGCTCCGCATGTGACCGTGGCAAAGCATACCGCTTTCCGGAAGCGCCTTGAACTGGGCTGGTGGGGAGGGGTACGGGGGAGGGGCGCGGCTCCCCGCGGATCCGACTTCCATGCTGACCACTGTGCTTTTATGCTTTTGGCGAGTGTTATCAAACGATCAGTGCGCCGGGATGGCCCGAAAACGCTGGTCGCTGTGCGAAATATAGAACACTCGAACTCAGGAACTTCACTGATACCACCGATCACCTTTCCGAGTAGGCAACACAGCCACGTTGATTACCGCGGCGCGGAAATCGTCAGGCTTCCCGGCAACCGGCGAATTCAGGCGGGTCAATCTCGGGCTTTTAACTGAGATCGTGCCGCTTAGGCACAAAGGCCTGCTCAGCTGTTGCTCAAGTAGTTGCGAGTAGTCGGCGATTCAGGCGGAACGGCAGAAATTGCCACATGCCTTAGAACTGAACCCCGCAAAAGTGAACCTCAATGCCCATTTCTTGCAACATGGTCGCGTTTGTCGCCAAAGCGAGGTTCGCTTTCTCGGCGGTCGGTGCGTACGCGACGTTCACGTGATTGGAAGGGTGGCGCGCCATGAATTGGTTCTGATCAACGCCGTGCAACAGGACATGCATGATGGGCCATTGCGGCGTAACTTCATTCCAGCGCCGCTTGGTTTCTTTCTCGGGCAAAGAGATGGCCGTTGCGCGTCCTAGATCAACGTGTAACCTTCCACTCTCAACATAAACCCGGCTCCAGACTACTTCCCCCGGCTTGCAGACACCTTTGAGCGTTCCGCCGCCAAGGCGGAAATACATCGCAGGCTGCCGCTCGCACACCGCCCCCCGATATCCTCCTTCCAGATGCGAGGCAGGCACTGCTCCGGATATTTGGAAAAGCCAGACAAACGCGTCAATTCCATCGGCGGAATATTGCTCGCCCCATCGCACATCATGCAGCGTAGTAGCAGGATCCAGCCCCATCGCAGTCCAGACCCGATTGGTTACGACCGCATCCACTGCAGCGCACTCATCTACTTCATTAAAGTGCGGTAACGGCTTGCCCGAATAGAGTTCGCGACCGTCGCGGCTGTAAGCAGGCGGCCTTTCAACGTTGTTCAACAGACCTTCAACGAGGTCGGATGCAGGTACAAGATCCTTCAGTCCTTGCTGGTATTGAATGCCAATGGCGTCACAACCAAACTCATCCGCAATGCGCAGAGCGGCGACGTACATCTTGCACTGATCAAGGACCTGCGGGTCCGTAAGATCCGTAGCTTCAGTAGGTCCGGTGTCAAAACGCATTCCACTTTCGTCCAGCCAGTCACGGATTCTTTGAGCTTCATCTCCGGTTACATCCTGCATGGCCGCAAAAAGGGCAGACTGACTGAGCCGCTCCTTATAAATACCTGCAGGATTCATCAGAGAGTCTTCGACAATGGCATTCATCATCCCCATGCAACCTTCATCGAAAACTCCGAGGATTGCCTTCCGACTCTGCAACTGCTCTGCCAGTGCTTTCCCAAGCGCTCGCTCGGCTTCACCGACTCTTCCTGATTCAAATTCATGTACGTGCGAAGTGTCGTGGATGACTACTTTGTCCTGTATCCATTGCCGCAAGCCATTTTTGAAGAACGGGTCCTTAAAGTCCTTGCTCCACAGCGTGCTGAATGGAACGCCGGCCTTGTGCAAGCAGCCATTTAAATTCAACATCCCGACGAGGCCGGGCCACTGTCCAGACCAGTTTGCGACAGTGAGAATGGGCCCGCGATGCGAAAGCAGTCCGGCCCACAGGTGACCACTGTACTGCCATACTGCTTCAGCCACTACAAGTGGAGCATCGGGGTGGATGCGCTCGAAGACATCCATGCCCATGCGCTGACCGTAGATAAACCGTGTCTCAGGGTTGGATCGTACTCGTGTGCTCTTCTGAGCGTGATCCCCTCTGCGAGGAACGCTTCCGACAACATTTGCTCAAGCGCAGACTGCGCTGCCCAACATACCTGATTTGCGCATTGACGCAAATCGCCATTCGCAACTAGAACAGCCTCATCGTAGGCGACAGGTTCCGGATTTAGTCTGTAGCCGGCCGGATATATGCCGATCTACGCACTTGGAATGTCGATACCGGTAACGATACCGATTCCTAACTTTCAGAGTATGACCTTGAATTCGGCGGGCTGTCAAGTGGAAAGATATCTACTCGCTATCTCTTTGGTGCTGATCGGATTAGGGACTTTCGAGTGGCCATTCAAATTCAAAGATGCGTTGGGTCATCGGCCTGCGAGCAGTCGCGCAGCGCAGAAACAGCCGCCTCTTTTTCAACCAACGCCAATAAAATCGATCACGACGATGAGAGAAGGCCGCGCTATGAGACTGCCTGGGAATGGATTTTCTAAAAAACTGTCGTATACTTCCCTCACTATGGCAGTTACGATGAAGGATATTGCACGAGATCTTGGGATTGGTGTCATAACAGTTTCTAAGGTTCTCCGAAACAAGGATGATGTTAGCGAGAAGACTCGTCAGCGGGTTCTGGCCCGTGTGAAGGAAGTTAACTACACGCCGAATCTTGCTGCGCGCAGCCTGGTTACCGGGCGAAGTTACCTCGTTGGTCTTGTGGTGCCCGATCTACTGCACACCTTCTTTGCACAGATCGCGAACTCTCTCACCGATGCATTTCTAAGAAAGGACTATGGCCTTATCATCTCCACCGCTGGTGAAGATCCGGAATTGGAGATGCGCACACTGGATCGATTTTTGGCGCGGAGGTTTGACGCACTGATCATCGCATCGGGAGGAACGAGGTCGGCCATCTTCGGGCGTTTGCAGGACGCGGGCATGCCGTTCGTCCTAATTGATCGTCGATTCCCGGATCTCGACACAAACTACGTCGGCGTGGATGACGCGGTTGTGGGGACTCTCGCTACGGAGCATCTCATTGAAATTGGCTGCAAAAGGATTGCACATCTTCGTGGCCCAGAGACTAGTCCAGGCGTTGGGCGGCTCAATGGATATTTCAGGGCGATGGCCAAACACGGGATGAAATCCTTACCTGGCTATGTTTCCGCGGCAAGGAAGGCGGATGTTCATAGCAAGGACAGCGGTGAGGAGCAGATGAATAAGCTGCTTAGTTTGGCGCAACGTCCCGATGGAGTATTCGCGTACAACGACCCGATGGCAATTGGTGCGATCCATGCAATACTCGATGCCGGTCTTCGGATTCCTGAGGATATTGCGGTAATCGGTTGCGGAAATCTTCACTATTGCAGCGAACTGCGCGTTCCTCTTTCAAGTATCGATCAAGACACCGATGAAATCGGGCAGCGTGCAGCACGCCTTACGTTAGCGCTTCTGGAATCGAAGACTCGCTCCAAAAACAGGACTGTGATCATTGAACCGCAGCTCGTGATTCGCGCCTCAACGGATCGGAAGCGACGCACATCAAGAAAATAGATTGGGATATATCCAGTTGGTGCCCAACGAATTCGAATAAGTGCATCGAATTTGTCGCTCAGTGCGCGCGATCGTAACGGACTGCTCGACGATGTGGTCATTATCTGCCAAGCGGCGCGCGGGTCGAAAAAGGCCACTCTCTCATTATTCTTTTGGTCGGATTCTAGAAATATCTCTTTGCGTATTAACGACTTCTCTACAGAATCGATTAAAGCCGCCAAAAAGTGAAGAATCCTCTTGACAATCTTCTCAACGTGGACCGATGATCCTTAACGAAGACGGCGTCGGTAACGATGCCGGTAGCGATATTCAAGACTCAACTTCGGACGGCATTGTTGAGTTGCACATATCGGTTCCCCCAATTCGAAGCGCCTTTCCCGAATGATCATGGGTGGCTGGAATTGTTGCTAGCTCGATTTCTCAAGCCATCGAGAGTAGAGGTACTCTCAATGGGAACAACGGTCGACTTTCAACGCAAACCAGTCCTCAAAGCTGCTCAAGCTCGGTGCTGTTTAGCCTAACTTTCTCCGGAGGACTAGGATGACGATCAAAACCCCAAGGACAAAGCGGATAGGCAGCCGCACGCTAAGCATTCTCGCCACGTTCACGATTCTGGCCATTGCTCTCGAAGCCCCTCATCAGCTTCTGGGCCAGGCGACAGAGTTTGGAGCCTTGAACGGTACGGTGACCGATTCAGCAGGACGCGTCATTCCTAGCGCCCAAGTGACTGCAGTGAACGTTGCCACCAATGTGGCTCAGACTTCGACCACCAACGCAGATGGCTTGTACCGTATCTTTAACCTCCTTCCCGCGCAATACAAAGTGACGATCGCCGCAAAGGGTTTCAAAACTCTCACAATCGAACCATTCAAACTGGACGTCGGCCAGACGCTCACGCAGAACGCCACGCTGCCCGTTGGCACCGTATCGGAGCAGGTGGAGGTTTCAGCACAGGCACAGCTTCTGGAGACAACGACGGTCGACAATTCCACTACCGTCGAGAGCCAGCAGATGAACGACCTGCCCCTCAATGGACGCAACTACACCTCGCTGATCGACCTTACGCCCGGCGCCGATGGGACCCGGATCAGCGGGCAATGGGGCGATGGCAACCGCTACGTTCTGGACGGCGCGAACAATACCACACTTCTAGGGGCGTCGAGTGCCTATGTTCCCAACCTTGACATTATCCAGGAGTTCTCGATCGACTCTCACAGTTCCAAGGCAGAAGAAGGCGGCTTCCTGGGTGCTACAGTAAGCGTCGCAACCAAGTCGGGCACCAACGAATTCCATGGTGACGCATGGGAGTTTGCGCGCAACAACAAATTCGTCGCCCGCAACTCGATCTCCCAGCCGCCCGGATATCAGTTTCCGAGCTATCACTACAACGAGTACGGCGCAACGCTCGGCGGCCCGGTTCTGCTGCCCAAACTCTACAACGGGCACAACAAGACTTTCTTCTTCTTCGGGTACCAGCGCTACACATTGCACCAGCAGAGCCAGGTTTATTCGCGCGTTCCCACCGCGAATGAACTGAATGGCGACTTTACTAATTCGCTGTTCTTCCTGGCATCGCCGAACCAGGTGCATCTCTACGATCCGGCCACCACGACCAGCGGAGCAAATCCGACCAGGCAGCAATTTGCAAACGACGTGATTCCTTCCGGACGAATCAACTCCCTGGATCAGGCCTACATCAAGTACGTCCTGCCCCCTCCGAATTTCACGCCCGATGCAAATTACCCAACCGACAACCGCCTCGATCTTTACCCCAACCCAACCGACATCAACGATTACTCCATTCGAATCGATCATCACCTCGGAACCCGCGACATCATCTGGGGACGATTCTCATTAGTTCAAGACTCATCTACCACCTACGTGACGACACCGATCTCTCAAGTAGAAACGCAGAATCGCAAGGGCGTCACGGCCGACTGGGTGCACATTTTCACTTCCAGACTGTTCCTCGAATCAAACTACTCGTGGCAGCGTTTCCCGCTGGGCATCGACAACGGCTTCCCGGGCGGGGCAACCCAGTCTCTCACGGGCATTGGCTTTAACGCCGCGCAGATCGCGGCCTATGGCCTGCCGGATATGTTCGGAACCGACGTGGAGACTCCGTATCTCATTGGCCACTACGAACAGGGGCAGTGGTCTCCGTTCTCTCTCAACGAATCGCTTTCTTGGACGTTTGGAAGGCATACGACCAAGTTCGGCGTCAATATGTCGCACAAGCATTTCTCCAATGTTGCGCTGGGCCATCACTACACCTTCAGCACGATTCCCACCGAAGACCCGGATCTGTCGGACCCGGGCGCGGCCAACACCGGCCTGGGACTGGCTTCTGCGCTGCTTGGCCTGCCTTCGAGTGTCTCTCTCTATCAGGGCAATTACACCGAGGCCTATATGAACTGGGCCGCATACGCTGAAGACAGTTGGAAGGTTCGTTCCAATCTAACCATCACAGCCGGCCTTCGTTATGACAGCTACCCCACCCCCAACTTTACACAGGGAACCATCAACGACTGGGACGCGACTAACGGAATCTGGTACATCGGTGGCGGGCGAACGCCTCCGGCCTGCACCACCAGCCCAATAGCGCCTTGCATCCCAGGTGATGGCAAAATTGCCGATCTACAATACGGCAACATGATCCAGGTTGCGCCGTATGCGGGCATCCGGCATCCCATCTACGACAATTGGGGACCGAGACTTGGATTTTCATGGACCGTGATGCGTGACACTGTTCTGCGTGCCGGCTATGGCATCTACTTCGATCCCGAATCGAACACCACGCAGGAGGATCAGAACACGTTCGGAAGCTGGCCGTCGAGTACCAACCTTAACCTGAACTACAACACCATCGGCTCCTCGCTGACAACGGTCAATCAGGTCGACGGTCAGTCGCTTTCTCCTGAGACCACCGGTCTTCCCTGGGGAACGCAGGGATACTTCTGGGATCCTTCCAAAAAGAACCCCAAGTCGCAGGAATGGAACGTTGATATTCAGCGGCAATTCGGCAAGAACCTGGTGGCGACCATTTCTTACGTGGGCAGCCTGGGGACCCGCATGGATATGACCCTGGATGCCAACACGGCGCAGACGCCCGGAGCCGGCGATGCCATGATCGTGAACTCCCGGCGTCTGTGGTCCTTTTATGGAACCGACACGCGCTTCGGAACCGACCTTGGGCGATCAAACTACAACGCTCTGCAGGCGAAGTTGGAAAAGAGCTACGGGAACGGTATTTCGCTGATAGCTTCCTACACCTGGGCAAAAACGATGGACAACAACACCGACGGTTGGTACTCAGCCAGCCCTCAGAACTCCTACAACCCGAATGCTGATTATGGTGTGTCGAATGCCGATCGCGGCCAGATATTCTCCTCAGCCGCCACCTACCAACTGCCCTTCGGCAAAGGACAGAAGTGGCTGCAGAACGGAGCCCCTGCGTACATCCTGGGCAACTGGCAGTTCAACGTGATAGGGAGAGTCCAGTCTGGCAACCCAGTGGTTATTACCGCCACGGGAGATCCGGCTAACATCGGGAACACGCAATATAATTACGACCGTCCAAACCTGGTGGGCAGCCCGCATGTCTCTAATCCGAGCGATGCCGCATGGCTCAATGCAGCCGCGTTTCAGCAGCCAGTCTATGCCTATGGAAATGCGGGCCGTGGGCTGATTTTCAATCCGGGTTACCAGAATGCGGACATGTCGGCCTTCAAGAACATCCCATTGTCCCAGCTCGATAAGAATTTCTCTCTACAGCTTCGACTTGAAGCCTTTAACGCTCTCAACCTGATCACGCGCGGCAATGTGGACGGAACATTCACCAACAACCCAACCTTCGGCCAGATTCACAGCATCGGGAGCACACCGCGGCAGCTCCAATTTGCAGTGAAGCTATACTTCTAGGTCGCAACATGCGGCGGAGAAGCGATACTCGCGGTTCGCTTCTCCGCTTCCTCTTTATCTTCGCCCTGCCACCTTACCATACTGCTACGCGCTCACTGCGCAATTCTCACTCTCAGGAGGCGGCATTGGCTTCTCGCCACATTGTCTTCAAGGCTATTTCCGCTTGCGCGATTCTTGACGCTTGCTTCTCCCCTCCCATTGGGGCTCAGCCGGCGCCTCCCATCGCCTTCGCCAGCCGTACCGTCCTCATTGGCGCTGAGGGCACGCTAACCGAAAGAATCAAACTCGTCGACATGGGCCCCGGGAAGATGGGTTGGATCCAAACTTGGGAGAACGGCGGTTCCGTCACTTGGAATACTAGCGTCGAGCGTGCCGGTGAATACCAAATAGCCTCAATTATTGAGAGTAGCGGCAGCGGCTGCGACCTCCGCCTCGTGCTCGACGATCGCACCCTTCATGCTGCCTGCGGCGACAAGGGTTGGAAGCGAGAGCAGCTCGGCGTCGTCCACCTCTCCTCCGGACCACACACTCTCACACTCAGCTCGGCCGGCACCACGCCACTCTCCAAATTCTTTTCGCTTGAGTTTGTCCGTCCCAACGTAGCGGCAAAACTAGCCGCCGAGGGCCGCAGACAGATGGCCGATACGAGCTGGATGACCGCCGCTAGATACGGCCTCATGTTCCACTGGACTAGCCAGACATTGCCGCGGCAAGGACCGCCGCAAAGTTACTGCGATGCAGTGCGCACCTTCGACGTGGAGCACTTTGCGAACACGGTCGAAAGCATGGGCGCCGGATTTGTCGTCTTCACAACTTCCCATGCAGGTTTCTACTTCCCCGGCCCTAACCCGGTGATCGACAGCATCCTCCCCGGCCGTACTTGCCCGCGCGATCTCGTCGGCGATCTTGCCGATGCGCTTAACCGCCGCAATATCCGTCTCGAACTCTACTTCCACCCCGGCCACGACGACACACCCTGGTGGCAACGCACCCATTTCAACGATCCAGAAAAGGCAGCTTATTTCGAGCAATGGCGCCAGATCATTGCCCAGATCGGCAGGCAATACGGCAAGCGCCTGGCTGGCTTCTGGTTTGATGATGCCGCCTTCACCTACTACCCCTTCAATCCTTCCTGGCAACAAATGACCGCCGCAGCGCGCACCGGTAATCCGCAGCGCGTAATTGCCTACAACAGTTGGATCTTGCCGAAGTTGAATGATTTCTATGATATCTTCGCGGGTGAAAATGCCTTCTGGGAGCCGCAATACGAGGACCTCGAATACTTGCCCGTCGACGGCACGGGACGATACACAGGTGGACCTCAGGACGGTCTACAGGCAGAGCTTACCGCACTCATTGAGGACGATTGGGGCCACTTTAAGCGCGACACGCCCATTCCTCCACCGCGCATAACGGCCAACGACCTCATCCCAAGACTCAAAGACGCCTTAAGCCGCAAGATGGTTCCACTGCTCGACGTCGAGATCTACCAGGACGGAACCATTTCTCCGCAGACGTTGGAATTGTTCGAGGCCATTCGCGCGGAGATCAGGCCTGCGAATACTCAGCCCCATTAGGAACTGCGGCCAGCCTTGCCTCCCTGACAAGTCCAGATTTGCGTCATCCAGAGTCTTAAGATCCATCAGTTGGGCACCACTCATGTGCAGGATCAAGCGGCTATGACTTTGGACGGCTTGTGGTGGCGATCGTGGAATCAAGCGAAAAAGTGATACCCAGACCACGTGGTAGAAGTCCAGGGAGATTGCAGGAATGATGAGAGACGAACGCAGCACGAAGATCGACCGACGATCCTTCGTAAGCGTCAGACCAAATGCATGGACGAGGTCTTTGTGGCCCAGGTGGCAGGAGTAAGGTCCGCGACGCGCTGACGCGGTGCATTCGCAAGCCCTGGCAGGATGTCGGCGAGGTAATCGCGCACTT
>Ga0302319_10015629_pt1 | contig 14056 bp, 17 predicted proteins | sample Bog_T0_2_FD_203319 | JGI IMG/M metagenome (GOLD analysis project Ga0302319, IMG submission 203319) | Peat permafrost microbial communities from Stordalen Mire near Abisko, Sweden - Bog_T0_2 | ecosystem: Environmental > Terrestrial > Soil > Wetlands > Peat | place: Sweden: Abisko, Stordalen Mire... | reverse complement strand
AAAGAATGGCAATTGATGCTTGGAAAACAGTGGAAATATGCCATCAACGAGTATTTCCCAGAAGTGATAGAGGAAGCTACTCAGCCAGAAGAAATCGCTAAGCCGACAGTAAAGCTTGACCCCATTGGGAAAGTTGACAATACCAAATCAGTATTCGTGTCCAGACCTAAGATTGATAAGAGTCAATTGAAGGGACTAGTGATACCAGAATATACGATCATTGAGAATGACCCTTTGGCGTTCCTAAAAAAGGATAAAAATGAGTGACGCTAAAGATCTTGATACTCTAGAAGACTTCAAGAAAAACATAGAAGAAGAAACAAAGTACGAGAATCTCCGTCACGAGAATTCTAAGAAGAAGACTCTCATTGAGACTGAGCGGGTTAATGCCCAGCTAGATAAGATGAATCAAGACAAGGCAGATCTAGAGTTGGCTAAGAATGCCAATTACGGTGCCTTGTCTCCTGAACAGATCGCAAAGATTCAAAATGAGAATGACGACTATATCGCTGCTGCAAAAGTGGCAATCTTCTTTATCAATAAGACCTTCGACGGCGTAGTGCCATTTTTCCGAAAGAATCTAATTCTCATTGGCGCTCAGACAGGGTTTGGTAAATCAACCGCCGTTGCAAATATTGCATTCCGAGTTAAAGATCAAATCAATCCCAACACTGGCAAACCTAGGACTACTCTAATTCTGACCAACGAGGAGCAGGCTGAAGACGTGTACAATCGCGTGACTTCCTTGGCCATGGGTTGGAGTTACACCAATCACAGTAGCTTCACTGACGAACAGACAGAGATCTACCGCAAGGCCATTCCAGCATGGGCAGCTAACGGTCTAATCACCGTTGTAGATAATACTCACGGCGGATCACACGGCGTCACCACTTCCCTAGAAGGGATTGAGTCCGTATTCGATAAGCTGATTGCTGAGAAGATCTACTATGACGTTGTAATCATCGACTACTATCAGAATATTATCAACAGCAAGCGCGACCAGACCATGAGCGAAAATGAAGTACAGGCTCGTTTAGCCCGTATGCTTGACCGTTATAAGAACCAATACCCAGCACCAATCGTTTTAATGGCCCAAATGAAGCCTCAGGACCGCGAACAGCGCACTCCTTGGCAAGAACGTATTAAGGGTCGAAAAATCATCGCTGATTCGTGTACTTTTATTGTTGAAATGGCCGCAAACTTCGAAGATCAAGCCACTGAATGGACCGTTTGGAAGTCACGTTTTACCCAAGCTGTGGGCAAGTGCTTCATGACTGGTTGGGATAAGGGTCGCTATGTCGAACACGATTTAGACTTTATCCAGCGCGTGGAGGCCCAGAAAGCCGCCAGAGCATCGAAAGAATTCGACAAAGGCGTAGGCCTACCCAATATAGAATTTAAAGCAGGAGAAGACGATGGAAAATGATCCTATTAAGTTTCAGGAAGCAGAAGTAACTAAGCTGAATCTGCAACCTGGAGACGTACTGGCCGTAAAGGTCTATGCTGATGATATCACGCCAGAACACCTTAAAGCGCTAAAGGCTCAATTACAGGCGCTTTTTCCTGGCAATAAAATTATGTTGTTTGCAATGCCAATCGGTAGTAAGATTGAAATGGACGTATTAGATACTAGACCAGCGAATCCTTTGGCTGTTCCAGCTGGAGTACCTGCGGTCAACCTGTCTTGCGCTGAACCAACTTCCTACTGCAACGATTGTGCTTGCGGTAAAAAAGAACGGATTGAAGGAGCTAAAACATGAGACCATTTTTCTTAGAGTTAGATAGCACAGAAGGAAACAAAGTATTAGCCAATATGAATTTGGCGCTTACGGTTGAACCTATTATAGACACTGAGGGCGGCGGCATCTTCTCTAAAGGCGTCGATAAAGAAGTCGGAGCTACTCTGGATTTTGGTGACTACACGACTGAAGTTACTCAAACGAAGGCTGAGATTATGAAACTTCTCAATGGCGAAACTCTAGGCGATAAAAACCAAAACACGGTGCTTGCATAATGGATATCCCACGCGACTTACGATTAAAACTCAATGAACTCTCCAAAGAAGTCTTCGGCGTTTCCAGCAAATGGCAAAAGATCCTCCGAGATGGAACTACGTCAGTTCTCACTCGCACGGTTAAAGAGACTGTGCCTGGCAAAGAAGGCGAAGAACCCACCGTTAAAGAAGTGGAAGTGCCCGTTTTGACTCCTCACGGTGCCAAACAACTGGTCACTAAACGTTACACGGTTGAAGACATTCACTCGATGCTTCTGGGCTACAAAGCACAGCTAGACGCCATCAAAGCTATTCAAAAACAACAACTTGAGGAAAAAACTGCGGCTGAAGCCAAACACAAAGCCCTCAAAGAAGTACACGAGTCGGCGTTTGGTTCTGCCGTAAAGTAGAAAATGAAACGTAATCCATTCACCAAAAATCCTAGGCGACGGTAGGACATCTAAATGAGTCCAGAAGGCAAGAGTGTGTTAGGCTTAATGTTTAGACAAGGGGAGCGTGTCTGCGTTAGTCACAATAAATTTGGATACCATTCAATACCTATAGAGAATGCTGTTTCCGACAAGGTAACTCTAGTATCTCCAAATGCCAACGTTCCTGTAGAATACGTACATAGCGACAGACTTACTTTGGTGTCTTTGAACCCTAGTAAGGGATGGAGAACCGATGAAAACTGTACGTCATTTCGCAATTTTTTAGTAGAGATAGACATAGGTACCATAGATTCACAGCTGGCTCATATCCATGCTATTGGTATTCCCTATAGTTGTGTGGTGTTTTCGGGAAATAGGTCTGCTCACACTTTGATTTCATTGTCTAAAGATCTTCCTAATGAAGACGTCTACCGGATGTTTGCTCAATGGATACTCAAAGCCATACCAATCGCAGATCAGAAGACCTTCAACCCTAGCCGTAGCATACGCATACCAGGCGCGTACAGGGAACCTGGGAAGCAACAGAAGTTATTGGAATACAAAGGTCCGGTGGATATACAAGACCTCGTAGCGTGGTTACAGAAGCATCCTGAGGCTAGGCCAGTTAAAGGGCCATTAAGAGAAAAGAGTGGCGTAACAGCATTTGACAAAATCCGACCTTGGGCCAGGAAAAGACTTATAAACGGTTTAGATCCACGAAAAGGTCGGTCAAATCAATGGTTCGCGCTAGCCTTCGAATTCTGCTTGTCAGGTTACTCAATAGAAGATACAATAACTATATTAGGTGGATTTTTTAGTCCAGATCGAGACTTTAAAGAAAAAGAATGGAAAACAACCATCCACAGTGCTTTCAAACACGTTGATAAGAAGACAGAATGAGCAAACGAGTAAACCGAGACGACGTAGATAAGTTTCACGATTACGGATTGTACATCCCAACTCGAACTATTTGGATGGGCTCAGAAGAGTTCGATCTAAACGATGGTGAATCTGGAACTGATGGAAAGATGGCAGAGCGCGTCGTGAAGAATCTGCATATCCTTGAAGGCATTAACAAAGAGCCAATCACAATCCTGATGAATAACATAGGCGGCGACGAGTACCATGGTTTTGCCATGTATGACGCTATCCTAGCCTGCAAATCAGTGGTTACGATTAAAGTCTTTGGACATGCTATGTCTATGGGCTCAATTATCCTTCAGGCGGCTGACGAGCGTATTATGGCTCCTACTTCACGCCAAATGATCCACTACGGCACCTGGGGTGTCAGCGATCACGCTAAGACGGCCAGAAAATGGTCTGATGAGGGCGTCAAGATCGACCAGTGGATGGAAGACATGTATCTGGCTAAGATTAAAGAGAAGAATACATCGTTTACTTTAGGGGCCTTGAAAAAGATGCTTGACCATGATACATTCTTAACTGCACAAGAATCTGTAGACCTGGGTCTCGCCGACAAGGTATTAAATGAGGAAGAACCACATGAATGATGACATGGACGAAATTGAAGTCCTGATATGGATGGAGAAGCGCTTCGGCCCTCTTCAGAAAACCATTGAGGGCGGATATAACATGGATAAGGCAGATGCCATCCAGCGTGACCTGACTTCGATGCTTGCAAAGTACCAGAAACAGCTTGGTCTGACGGCACCAATTCCCCGTATTCGGGTTTGGACAACCGATGATAAGCTTAATTTCTTGTTTTTTGACAAGAATACTGGCAAACGCATTCTTTTAGGTGCGTGGTTACAGGGCAAAGAGACGCATTACGAACATTGATAATATGAAAACTGAAGAAAAGTTGTCCAAATTTACTGAGTTCGAATGCAAATACCGTACAGAATTGGACGTGTTGCCTATCTTTAAAAAGATCGCCAGTAAAATTCCAGACCAGCAATCCTATCTATACGTAAAAGGTCCAGACATTTTTTATGTCAAGGACGAAGGATCTTTTGGTCGCTATCGCCATTGCGAAACGCCAGATGAGAACGGCAACCTATTTGCTCAGTGGACTATAAAAGAAAAACGCCAAGGTGCTAAGAATTCTATCAATCGTTTCGAGAGCAATTGGATAGTAACAGGAACTCCACCAGAAGAGATCCATGCTGGCGCTGAAAGAATGGGTTTTAATAAAGTAGGAAAGATCCACAAGACCTGCTACATCTATACTTTCGCTGATGCCACAATAGTGTTCTATACTGTAGTATCTGAAGGTTCCGATAAAGAGGCACATTTCATAGAGATTGAAGTGGACGAACAAACTATAGATCAATTGACCGAAAAACAAGCCTGGGAAGTCGTTGAAAAGTACGAGGCAATTTTATTGGACACTGGTATAAACGCGAGAAAACGAACTAAACTTAGCCTTTTTGACATGTATCGCACGGATTCAAAGTGAAAGAAATCGTATTAACTCAAGACCAAATAGCCTTGATAGACGATGAAGATTTTGATAGAATTTCTAAAATGAGATGGCATGCCTGGTACAACAAAAATGGCGATTCATTTTATGCCCATCATTCCGTTTACGTTAAAGGTGAAAGCCCAAGGGTTATCAGGATGCATAGGCATATCTTAGGAGTTACCGATACCAATTTAGATGTAGACCATATAGATGGCGACACTCTGAACAATCAAAAATATAATTTAAGAGTATGCCAAAGCCACCAAAATACTGCTAATCAGGTTAATCTTAGATCAGACAATACCACTGGATATAGAGGTGTAGTAAAATATTTCTATAATAACACGAAAAAATGGACTGCTCAATTAAGCAACAAGGGCAAGGTCATACGTTTAGGATATTTTGATTCACCTGAAGAAGCGGCTAAAGCCTTCGACAAAGCCGCAAAAGAAACACGTGGCGAGTTTTGTGGAAAATTAAATTTTCCTGAGGACCCAGAATGAAATACCCACTTGATCCTATCAGTTTTAATGAGTATATAACTCATATTATTGCCCATTCCAATATGCAAACCGTGCTTATTGAACGATTCTCGCAGTTGTTGACCCATGCTATGGATGCTTCGGAGCACGACGATGACGAATGGTTCAAGGATGCTGAGCTATTGTTTAAAGAGCTTCGAAACATCAAGGGCGAGCATGATACCCGCCGTTGGAATGAGGCAAATTATCAACGTCAAGTAGATGCTGGAGCAATCAAAGTGCCTAAGAACTTACCCGCAGTCTTATCTAGAGCCGATCAACATTTAATGGTTAAAGAAGGCCCTCCTAAGCCAAATTTCGGTGTAATCGAAAGAATCGAGCAAGACGATGGCCATATCGTTGGTCTGCCAGGACTCCAATTTGATGACAAGCTAAACATGAAAGCCAACGTTGAAGAGGCTAAGTTTGGCCCTGAAATGTCAGAAGAAGAATTAGAGCGCATGTTTAGTCAAAAGCGGACTAAAATCAAGAAGGTACATCCAAAGCAACTGTCCGAAATGACTATGGATGAGATTGAAGAATGGGAAGCTAAGCAGAATGACTCGACTGACATCTATAAAATTGCCGCACGCGTAAAGAATTTAGCCCGTGGAAACAATGCCTCTTTGACTCAGCAAGGTGAGATACTTTGTAATTCTTACGTACACGTTATGAAAGCCTTCTATGACTTTGCTGACAAGCTTCAAGATAGAGCTATAAAGGTTCAATTGACTCAGCTAATCAGGGGACAAGAGGGAATGCCTGGAACAATCATTGCCGCCGCTGGTGCTGGCGTAAAGACAAAATGAAATACGACTTAGGCTTTGGCAATAGCGTCTGCATACGACAGGCCTTCCTAGATTCTTATCATGGAGAGATGATAGTCTTTACCCAAGATGGTCTAAGCAAATTTGATTACCCTGACAGATACGGCGATCCAGAACTGATACAAATTACACGAGATGTCATTTTGCGACAAATGGGCATCACCAAAAAACACGTCTACATTACAAACGGAGCAACTGGTGCAGCCACAATAGCCCTACGTGCTATGAAACAACGTGGAAAGAGTATTTGCTACACTAGGAATGCTCCTTGGTATCTGCGTTATCCCTCTATGATTAAGGCTTCTGGATTGATTCAGCTTGAAGAAAGCAAAGGAATTGACCCTGAAGAAGGCGTGGTTTTGCTAGATATTCCATCGAATCCACAGGGGTTTACGAGTGGCATAAGGTTTAGCATAGCTCCCACTATACTAGATGCAGTCTATTTCAATCGGGTTTACCTGGCTGGATACTTTGTACCTGTCATTGCCCACGATGTTCTCTGTGGTAGCTACTCAAAGCTTCTAGGGCTTAATGGCCTGCGCGTGGGCTGGATTGCCACCGATGATGACCTGCTTGCTGAGCGTATCAAGGAACTGATAGTGGGCGAGTACTGCGGCATATCCGTGGCCTCAGTCGAGATCCTAAAGAATGTTCTGTTCGATTTTGATTGGGATTTGTTTGAAACAATTGCCAAGAGTAATCTGGATAACAACCGCGAGGAATGGAGCAAGCTCGAAAAGTTCTTCGAAGGACGCCCTGTTTGTCACGATGGCATGTTTTACTGGGGCAAAATAGACGAAAAATGCGAAGAATTACTAAGTAAATCGGGAATATCCTGGACCAAAGGATCTGATATGGGAGCAGATGATAGTTTTGGACGCTTTAATTTAGGTCAAGACAATGACTTGATTAGAAAATCCGTAGAAGAAATGGTAAAAAATGACAAGATATGGAAAAAATCAAAAAAATAAATATAACAAAAGGTAATGAAGTCATATTCGATTAACCAAAAAAGTGCGAGTTAATCTCAAGATAGACTAGATCAAGTCTAGGTCCTGGGTTAGAGCCATTGAAGTAGGCGTTCATACACGCTTGTGCTGGATTCTTAGTATCGCCACAATTTGAAGGAAGTGGTCTGAACTTGTAGATCCACTTAGCCAGCTTGGACCAAAGAGTCGGCATCGACATTTCTGCTTGATATAGCTCCATCAAAAAGCTCAAGTCATCATTATTAGTTGAAACCTTTCCATAAGAAAACACCTTAATCAGAGCATTTACTGGCATAGCTAGATCACTAAGCCACAAGAATGGGTATAAAGGCCACGCTCTAAGCGCACGAACATACATACCGTGAAAGTCCAATACTGTGATGTCTGGAAGCTTCCAAGCATATGCTGGAGTGCCTGGCAAAGCGCCATTATTTCTAGTATTGGTTAGAAAAAGTAATCCTCGATACTTAAGATGAGCCCAGCAAAAGCTTTTAAGAGCAGTTCTGTTGAGAAGCCCAAGAGCAGGAAGATTAGAGGTAGCTTGATCTCTGGACAATCTGTCAGAGTAAGCACCCCAAAATGGCAAAGCAGGATAGCGCCTAATGAGCCCAGAATGATTCGGGTCATTAAGAAGAGAAATAATTTTAGCATACCGATCAGAACAAAATCCGAATTCTGCATCGTCCATCTTTCCTAAAGAGTGTAACAAATAAGCTGCGAAAGCGAACATACCTTCGCGCTGTGCGGTGTCTCCACCGTCAAAATTGTCTGTCGGTCCTTCCGTAATCACACCTTGGGCGTCGATTGCCGGTTGAACCATTGGAAAATATTTCATGTTTAAGCGGGAGCCAAGGGCTCGTTGCCGGTGCCGTCATTAAGCCAGGCCTGATAGATGATCCAGTCGTTATTAGCGGGGTCATTAGGAATCCACGAGATAGATCCGCTGTCGTTGGTACGCACGATAACATCAGTGCGCAGATTGCCTTGATCGTCGTTTACTTGCTGATAAGTCATGATTACAGTCCCGACTCTACGGTCCAATGTCCTGCTAAATTTGGATTTCCAGAAGATCCAGTAACGCTCACCGAAATAGAGTTAGTGCCAGAAACCTGGAGAGTAGCAGCAGTATTGGTCGTACCGTTCAATGTCCAATTGGCCGTCGTGTTCGCTGCGGCGTAAGCATAAAATGTTACAGTGCCCTCTGTGCGCTTGGTTGATCTAAAAAATAGCGTATTTATATTCTGACCAGTAACAACCGCCGTAAAATTGGATACTCCAACAGAACTTGCGGTTCCAGGAGCAGTCCCAATGTCGTAGCTCTTTTCATAGTAGCGTTGGCAAAGAGCCAGTTCTTGTTGGATCGTATTACCTGCTCGTAAAAATCCAGAAACCGTAGTTCCGATAGGACCTTCAGCGATAGAAAACTGCGCAAGCTGTACCGTAGCGCCAGCCGTAGCTAACCAATTGGTTCCAGTCGTAGCCGACAAGAATCCGCCTGCTTGCCATTGGTTAAGATTTGCTGTTTGGGTAGTGCTTCCAGATATTGCACACAAGCCTATTTTAAGACCAACAGTATTGTCGAAGTTCCAGCTGGCTGAATTGGCCGCGCTGTCTAGAGTCAAAGTTACGGATTGAAGCTGCCATACGCTAGCAGAAGTCTGAGTAACAGTAGTGATGTAAGAACGTGTGCCTGCGTTATTCAAGAAATAGATCGAATATACGCCTGCAACAGACGCATTCATCCAAAAGTTAAGCGTGATGGTTTTTGCGTGGATCTTTTCATAGTCCAGGCCTTCCATTCGGTATTCTGCGACGCATACGTTTTCATTTGCAGCAAGAGATGGAACTGCGGTATTGCTAGTACACAAGAAGCTGTACGTGCTATTGAATCCAGATTGAGCTATGGTAGGGACAGAAGTAGATCTTTGAAACGAAATACTTTTTGTCGATGAACCAGATACGGTGGAAACATACATGTCTGCAACGTATTCGCCAGCCGATGTCAAAGTCTGCGTTCCGCCTTCAAATCGTTGCCAATAGTCGAAGGCACCGTTGATGGCTAGATTTTTTAAGGGAACTGCGTTTAAATTTGTAAGTGCCATGTTTTATCCTATATTTCCGAATCGAAGAAGATGCGGCCTGTGCTTACAGATTGCGTCAATAAAGTAGAAGCATTAACAGAAGTAGAAGTAGCCGTGAAAATTACGAATCCTGCATCTACTCCGCATCCATTGTCGGAAAATCCCGTGGCAGAACCTGTATTAGTTCCGTTGGAAATCACAAATGAGCTAGCCGAATTACACGTAGCTACTGCGTTTACGCGTTTCTTACCGGCAAACGCAATAATAAATTGATTGCTACCAGATGAAATTACCGTACCCATTGCCATTGGACGGCCACTTGCAGCGCTTAGTCCAAAAACTTCGCAGTAACGCAGACACATAGCAAATTCGTCGGCATAGTTGCGTCCTGCACGTGCAAAATTTGCAGCAGTGGCACCAATGTTCATCATGGCCTGTTCGACTACGAAACCATTGCTGATATCGTAAGTGTTTCCTGAGGAAACGCCCAAAATTCTGATGCGAACGCCGATAGATCCGGCATTAGTGGGTAGGGTTCCAATTGCGATGCCTTGTAGTTTTCCACTAACAAAACCAGAGTTTGTAACGGTTACAGATTGCTCTGATCCAAGTGGGGTGGTAACTTTAATCTCAGTAGTTGCGTAGTAAAACTGTAATCCAATAGAAGTAACGTTGTTAAGGCCCTTGATTAAACAAGAGAAAGACAGCGTTTGATTGAGCAAAGGAATAGTGTTCAGATTCTCTAGTGTCTGGTATAGCTCACAGCCATTAGCCTGCGAAGCCGTAGGAGCAGTAGTGATTTGAAGACTTGCTCCGAATTTAGATCCAGTATTGGCTCCAGCAGTCTGAGAATAAGTCAATATGCCTGAAGTGCCCAACGAGTTCTTAGCATACCAGCGATCAGCTTGATACTGGCCAGTAGTAGCTCCGTTAGCTATCGTGGTTGAAGTGCCACGTTGCCAAACTTCGAATCCACCATTGATGAGTTGATTTGCAGGAGTGCTAGCGGTCAAAGTGTTGACAGAAGCAGTCAGAGTAGACAGTGAGAAAGTAGGAACAACAACGCCCAAGTAGAAAGCTTGGATATTTAAGTTGGCAGGTAACGATTGATTTAGAGTAACCTGTGAGCTAGTTCCATTGGCCTGAATACTAGTAAATGTGTAATCGTTACCAGCGCCTAAAGACAACAGTTTGCCATCAACATATAAGAAGAAATTGGAAGTCGCTGAAGTATTTACCGCAAACGATAAATTGATTACGGTTTGACCAGCAGTAGACGCTACGGGACCATAGACAGCCGTTACAACCTGATTAGGATTGTTGGGCGAGTCAGCATTCGTAAGCTGTTTTGTATTCGTTTTTGAGCTAATCGCTTTAGTAATTGGCATATATTATTCCGTAGGTGCTTCTGGAGTATTTCCAGCTGCAAGCCATGCTTGATAGGCTACCCAATCACTGTTGGCGGGATCGTTGGGAATCCAAGATACCGTTCCATCGTCGTTAAGTCTGGTAATCATATTGGTTCTAAGTACTGAATTTTGGTCATTAACTTGTTGATAATTCATTTTACATTCCCGCTTCAGCTGTTATGTGTATCACGCATGAATTCCCCGCCGATGAACCAGCAGGAGAAGTTCCAGTGACAGAAATATAGTTGGTGTTTGATTCTACAAATCCAGTTGTAGAGAAATCAGTACTGGTGCTTGTATTTCGTATCTGTGCGTTTGCCGCCAAAGGATTGTAAGAGGTACATGTTGGCTGTACTCTCATGGTAACAGGCAAACAAAGAGAAGGGCTTGTTGATAATCCTGTTGAGGCTGCCACAGTCTGTGGGAATGTAAAAATATTATTATTGCCAGCATTTTGGGCAGGAGCAGTACCCGCCAAAAACGTTTTGAAGTAGTATCTTTGACAAAGAGCTAATTCTTGTTGAAGACCTTTACCCTGGCGTTGAAACCCTTTAGGGCCAGCGCCAAGTGCGCCTTCCATGATAGAAAATTGCGCGATCTGAAGAGTAGCTCCACTAGTTGCTTGCCAATTAGTTCCGCCTGTTGCGGCGTAGAATACCCCAGTCTGCCATGTATTTGGCGTAGACGTAGTGCCTGTCGTACCGGCGTATGCGCCTATGCAAACTACAAATGCCTGTGTATTATCGAAATTCCACGTTCCACCAGTGTCTCCTGGCACTGTTACCGTTACAAACTGCCAGGTGCTAGCGCTTGCGATAACGAAAGAAGTATTGTAACTTCTAGTAAAAGCTCCGTTAGTTATTGCAACATTGTAGGTTCCAGGAACGCTAGCTAAACACCAAAAGCCAATCGCAACCGTCTTTTGGTAAATTCTCTGAAAGTCTAAGCCTTCCATCTTGTATAAATATGGAATTACGTAGTCAGCAGCTACGGGTGATGCGATTCCAGTAATCATCGTGAACAAAGCGCTATACGTGCTCTCCATTCCAGATTGCGCTATCGTTGGTACACTTGTAGATCTAACAACCGAAAAGTTTTTAACTGTTCCACCAGCTGTGGCAAACGAAAACTGATCTGCAAAATAATTATTAGAAGAGTTTAACGAAGTGGCCGTATTGACAGTGGTAGTGTTTCCCTCAAATCGTTGCCAGAAATCAAAGTTTCCATTGATTGCTAGATTCTTATTGTCTGCTGGAATGTGTACGCCTTGAATTTTACTCATAAATTATCCACCCACATAGTGCTGTTGTATGACGATGACGCCGTTTGCGCCTGCGCCACCTGCGAAAGAGCTTTGGTTAATACCAGCACTTGCTCCGCTGCCGCCGACTCCAGGAGACTGTCCTGCTACGCCCACGCCGCTACCGCCTTGATTGCAGTTAATGGCGAATCCAAATACTGAGCTTCCACCTAATCCTGCTAAATATTGTCCTAGAGCGAGCACAATACCTGGCCATCCGAACTGTCCTACACAATTTATGTCGCCTCCAGAAGCCGTTCCACCTGTAGCGCCACCGCTTCCATAAATTGGTCCGACGCCTTCTGCTGCTCCGCCAGCGCCTGTACTTCCTGAGCCGCCCGTCAAAGATATTGAGCCGCCAGCGAAAGTTGAACTTGTTCCAGGCGTGCCCACGGTATACGTATAAGAAGACGCTAAAAGAGATCCATATATAAGTTTTTCTGCATATCCGCCGCCGCCACCGCCGCCGCCGACAGAGTTCTGGACAGATGTCGTGCCGGTAGTAGTGCCACCGTTTCCGCCAGGACCTTGCACTTTTACTCGAATAGCGGTAGGAAGCTTCCAAGAAGAGAAAGTAATTGTGGTATCGCCAGTTCCAGAAGTTTTTGTGAGAACGCCACTTGTGGTGGGCGCTGAGTTTCCATTTGCAATAACAATTGCAGATCCAGCAACGGTTTGATAAACAGTAAAAGTTACACCGTTATTCGTGTATGTCGCACCAGTAGTGGCATTGCACGATGCTGTGAAGAACATATAATCTGGACGGAAGGTAGCAGATGTACCAGTTGAAAAAATTCTATCTACTTCATAAGCATTGTTGATGAACGAGGTAAGAGCAGAAATATTCGTAGTATTTTGAGTGCTACTATCAACAACATAGACTTGTTGAACAACTTCAATGTTCAAATTTTGGCTTGAGTAGTCGCGGTCTAACTGAATTGCGGTTCCGCTAACTTCCAAATAAGAAGCGTCAGGAGTCAATGTTGAACTGATAAAACGTGGAATCTTTTGACCGTTCAGATAAACTTGTAGCGAACCATCTGGTCCGCCAACGTTCAATCCAACTGGATAGTTCCAGGTAAGTCCAATGGATGTAGCAGTTCCATTTCCACCAGTTACCGTACAGTTGTAGGGAGTACCAACGTTATTGGTGAAGGCGTAAGCTTGATTTAGTACGCCACCGCTTTCCACGGCATTTTGACTTTGGAAAAAGGTTTTGTAGCCAACTAGATTGTATGTGCCGCTTCCAGTCAAAGCATCGGAGAAGAAACGGAAATATAGGTTTGATCCAGCGGTAGGCGTAGAGTTTGCAAACGCTTCAATCGAAGGATTGGATTCACGAACACCAACGCTCGTATAGCTAGTTCCGTCAGCCGATGCCGTGTAAGCAATCAAAGCAGGATCTAAATAATTGTAAATCGTACCAGTTGTAGTATCATTGTAGATTAATAGAAAGCTGTTGATGCTTCCAGTGAAAATTGCACTAGGAGCAACGCCGTCAACCGCGAAGTTGTTTAAGTCTTTGGTATAAACCGCCTGCGAAACGCAAGCTGCTGCTCCCGTAGGATTCGTAGTGAATGCTGCTTCAATCGTATATGCTGTTTGGCTAGTTACAACTGTGATTCTGCGTGCTTGAGTTCCAACGCGAAGCATATCTCCGACTGCGACTGTGTAAGCAGGAGTGGCGCTCAAAGTCATCGAAGTGCCAGTACCAGTTACGGTTTTTGAAGCATCATATGACAGAGTGTAATATTTATTCAAAGGACTATATACAGCGTTGGTATGACCAGCCGAGTTATCAACAGAAGTCAAAGACGAAGTAGACAAATCTGAGAAAGTATCAGTAAAGCTTACGCTGAAATTCAGCGAATCTAGATCATCACCAGTTCCAGAGCCAGATCCATTTCCACCGCTTGCGCCTAGGCGAGCGGATTGACCAGCAGTCAAAGACACGCCAGTGCGGAAGTACACCATTTGGGTGCCGTCAGCAGAGTCAAAGCGTTTAGCTAAAAGGATGATATTTTGGTTAGCGTTCGATACGCCAGGGAGACCAACGGCGGCGGTAGCAATTGCAGTAGTA
>Ga0302319_10015628_pt1 | contig 14056 bp, 20 predicted proteins | sample Bog_T0_2_FD_203319 | JGI IMG/M metagenome (GOLD analysis project Ga0302319, IMG submission 203319) | Peat permafrost microbial communities from Stordalen Mire near Abisko, Sweden - Bog_T0_2 | ecosystem: Environmental > Terrestrial > Soil > Wetlands > Peat | place: Sweden: Abisko, Stordalen Mire... | reverse complement strand
ACAAACAGCACAAGGAACTGGGAGACTGGCTTGGCTACGACTTCGACCCGCTGGCCTTCTCGATCGACAGCGTCAACCGGATGTTCTTACCTGCACGTCGTCGCGCCAAAGCCGTCAAGAATTAAACCGATATCCTGGGCAACGCAGGCTTGCCGAAAACACACGAAACTCTTGAAGAAGTCGGCGCACGCCAGCTGAACCCGTTTTCTGAAGGCACGCTTTTTCTTGGCTCTAAGCTTATGGCCCTGCTTGATGGATGTTAGCGGTTTCTGCGCGATCGGAACGGGAGACGAGAAGAAACCGGTTGTGCCTTTTGATAGTCCTCGTTCAATAAATAGATCGTCGTAGGCTTCCTTGAAGGCGAAAGCGTAGTCTTTTGTGTAAGAAGTTTGCCTATCGGCGGGAACGGCGGCTATTGCACTGATGCCAAATGCGTCGGCAACACCTTGTAAGGCAGCGACAAGAAGCAGGCAGGGAGCAACGTCATGCATGGCCGTAGTTGCATCGCCAATCTGGCGATGGCACCCCTTGATGCCCTGTAGGCGAGTAATCAAAAGAGTCTCCGCAGCCTTTGATTCAACCAACGATCCAGGAACAATGGTGAAAGAGAGAACAAAAACAATATCCCCGTCCACTCGCAAACTGAGAGTGAGTTCGCCTTCGTTGTCGTACGGGCGAGACAAGCCCATCGTCGGGGCAAATCTATCGCCCCTTCAGGGATTACATGGAGTGTAACTTCCTCTTGCAGGATCTGACGCAAAAGGCAGTCAGGAAGCAACTCGTGCAGGCGTTTGTAGTGGTGCATGAAGCAGGCGGCGCTCTCGGATACTGAGAGGCCTCGGGCCAGGTAATCGTCGGTGAGATATTTGTAGGCGAACCTTGGTTTTTTCTGAACTATCTCAGCAAAAGGCGGAACTCTGAGGAGGAGGCGAAGAACTTCACGGTGCGTTCTGAGGTGGGTGAGGCCGCGCCACAAAACTACCCCGAACCGAACAAGAGAAAATGGCTCCCGCCCTTGCGCGACAATATACCTCGGTGCTGAGGCTGTCCTTTTTTCCGTCGGGGCGGAATTCTCGTTCCCGGTCGCACAGTAGAGTGCCCCTGACATCTAGTGGTCGACCTCCGAGGTGTCCGTCTGGCGTCAAGACGTGCCAAGGCCACAATTGACCTGTCCGCAATAGGATGCGGAACTGGGACCGACACAGAACTACTCTGATTATGGCCAAAACAATGAGGGGCATCAACCGGAATCCCCAGTTTGCCCTATCTTGAGTAACTAAACAGCTACCAGTCTGACATGGAGTGACTCCGTCAATAGCTGCGAATCGGTGGGGGCGTTCTTGCCTTTAATTTGAAGAGCTGAGTCAGCAGCAGCCGTTGCAGGTAAGGGAATGCCGATGAAGATGCGCATATCACAACCGGTATGCCCCAAGCTCGCGATTGCTGACAGAATTCTGGCTATGTCAGAGACCGTACAAAAGAACCTTCGAGTTATGTCAGATACCATCCAGAGATTTGGGGGGTTATGTTAGAAGCCGTACAAAGATCCTAAGAATAAGCGAGTAGGCTATATTTGGTGGTTCCGTCAACCTTCTCTTTCTTCGATCGCAGGTCTCCACATGAAGGCGCTCCTGGTCAGCATCGCATCGTTCATTGTGACCGCGCCTTGCCGCCTCCGCGAAGCGAGAAGCCATGGGGACTCTGTACGCCGGATGCCCTTCCGAACAGTTCCCGTGAACACCGCATCCGAGATGAGTCATTCAGATAGCAAGGGTGAGAAGCATGACCTTTGACCTCGCCACCTTTCTGGAAGAAGCAGGAGTGGGGCGAGAGCTCGTCCATTTGAAGGACAATCAGACCTTCTTTTCGCAGGGAGATTCGGCTGACGTCGTCTTCTATCTTCGTACGGGCCGGGCAAAACTCACCGTCGTTGCGCAAGACGGGAAGGAGGCGACCATCGCGCTTCTCGCTGCCGGCGACTTCGTTGGAGAGGAGTCCCTCGCGGCGGTGCCTGGACTGCGTTTGTCCACGGCCACTGCCATAAATGTGTGCACGGCGCTCAAGATTAAGAGGGAGGAGATGATTCGCGAGATGCATGAAGAACCCGCGTTCGCGGACGTCTTCATGAAGTTCGTGCTGGCCCGAAGCATGAGAACCCAGGCCGATCTTGTTGACCAGCTCTTCAACCTCAGCGAAAAGCGTTTGGCAAGGATTCTTCTGTTAATGGCGGAGTTTGCAAAGCCTGGGGAACCAGAAACCTTTATTCCTCCCATTACGCAGGAAGCCATGGCGGAGATGATCGGCACGACCCGCTCCCGCGTCAGTTTCTTTATGAACCGATTTCGCAAACTCGGGTTTATCGAATACCACTACCACGGGCGCATCAAGGTTCACAAGTCCCTTCTGAATGTGGTCCTGCTTGATCAAATGCCCGAGCGTAATCCCGAGAAACCTCCTGCTTCGGCCACCGCACGAACTCGATCGACGCCTGTCAGGCGTGCATAGCATGGCCGGAATTGAGCAAATCAGAGTTGAGTGTGGCGGGCACTGAAAGGACCAGGGCTCACGCTCACGTAAAACGGACAGCAGGCTTCTTCACGGCCGGTGCGGCCTGGGCGCTGAAGCCGTTGCGGACCGACTCGGTCAGTCGCGGCTTATCCATCTCCCTTTTTACGCGAGAGACAATCTGTCTTTCAATCTCGATCCGGCTTTTCTCTTTCATGAAGCGGCCCTTCTTTGAATGATAAGCAGTGAATTACCGTATCGAGTTCGGAGCCGATCTTCCTCCAGGTAACCCGCAAAGAGGATCAAACAGCACGTGTACGTTTTCATTCAGCAGCCCCGTCAGCGCCGCCACCGCGAATATCCCCAGCCCCCGCCTCCGAGCAGAAAAAGCACCAGTAGAACAATCAGGATCGTTTCCATGTTGTAACCTCACTCGCAAAACGAAGCGGACCCGCCCTTGTAACGACTGTCCCACGTCTTGTCTACACATGATGCTATTAGTGGTCCAGACGATTGTCTGATCACATTGGACCGCCCTGAGGGTCAAGTACGGCGCGCCGATCATTGCGTCTTGTATCTCCCACGCCAGAACGCCAATCAGTGAGAGTTATTGGCAAAGCTTGAAGTCAGGCTGACTGACATCACGATGTAGGTGTGAGGGGGGAGCAGGTGTTGAGTGTCCCGGCAGTCGCTCTTGGGCAACTTCGGCCTCGATTTGACTGTTGATCTCTGCCCCAGCAAGAAGCATGAGGGCAGTGATACGGAACCAGGTGAGCAGGACGGTCATCGCTCCCAGTGAACCATAGGTTACGGAGTAACTGCTACAACATGTAGGTAGATTTGGAGGCCAAGAGAAGCAAGCAGCCGATGGCTTCCGATTTTACTGCGCTCTCCGGCGAAAGTTTGCAAGCAATCTGCAAGAAATGGCGCGAAATTAGCCTCGCGGCACGCTTCCTCAACTCGCGCGGCGTAACTGTGTCCCGCAATTGGCGCCGAACCAACCTCAGGCTGAACGCACCCATCTGAGTCACCTGTCGATTCGAAATGCTTTCTACTCCCGCAGGCTCCCTGGCGTGATGCCGCCCATCTCGGAGCAGTTGCCAAAGCTGCGTCAGACCAGACCTCAGCACGGCGTCTCGGCGGCACATAATAAACAACTTGAGCGGATCAAATTGCATCCCATTCACTGAGCATGAATGTGCGATTCACAATGTCAGGAGGGTCATGAAGACTGAAGAGCACGGGAGAAGATCCGTCGTCGGTCAATTGTCCGAAGGCAGAGAACTAAACATTGAGAGCGCGACCGCCAGTTACGAGGGATGGATGCGCAGTTGTACTGTGATCGTCTCGTCCGATCTTCGATCGAAACACGAGCAAATGAAAGAAAGCCCATTCCAGTTCTTGAGGGGTACCTTCTACAGGTGGGCGCAAGTCTGGCCGTCTATCTGCGCCGAGTTGTGTGACGCACCGAAGGTTCTCGCGGTAGGGGATCTGCACGTCAATAGCTTTGGAACCTGGCGGGATGCTGAGGGCCGCCTCTGTTGGGGTGTCGACGATTTCGATGAGTCTTACCCCCTGGTCTACACAAACGACATCGTCCGTTTGGCCGCAAGTCTGAAGATCGTGATCGATGCCGGTAGCCTGTCCATCAGGTTTAAGGACGGATGCGGTGCCATTCTGGACGGATATCTGCAATCACTCCACGAGGGCGGTTGTCCGATCGTTCTCGCCGAACGAGAGCAAAAGCTGGACAAACTGGGAGTGGACAGCTTCAAGCCGCCTTCTGACTTTTGGGGGAAGCTAAACCGCTTGCCAACTGTCAGGCACTCGCTTGCCAATGACCTGAAGCATGCATTGGAGAAGACGCTGCCTGACCCGAAGATGGAATACAAAGTCGTCCGACGCCAAGCCGGGTTGGGGAGTCTTGGACAGAAACGATTCGTAGCAATCGCCAGATGGCAGGGCGGCTTTATTGCCCGAGAAGCAAAGTCTATGCTCCCCTCTGCATGCTCCTGGCTGAATGACCAAATTGGGCATCGTCAGTCCTACTACGAGGAAGCGATCAGCTCTGCGGTACGCTCCCCTGACCCGTTTCAAGTTATCGAAGGATCGTGGTTGATCCGGCGCCTTTCTCCAGACTCAAACCCGATCGATATTCAAAGCCTGCCTAAGCATCGAGATGAGCACATGCTCCTGCATGCGATGGGCTCTGAAACGGCAAACGTGCATCTGGGAACGAAAGGTCAGACGACCAAGATTCTGAACGACCTGCAAAAGAGAAAATCGAATTGGCTGCGGGATGCGGCCGCGCGAATGGCGCGAGTCGTCGAAAAGGATTGGAAACACAATAGGAAGTCCTGAGGGCACAGACACATGGATGAACTCATTTTCCGCTTTCTGATTGGCGGCACGCTCGTGTCGGCTTTTGCTTTAGTAGGAGATGCCGTTCGTCCAAAAAGTTTCGCTGGCCTGTTTGGCGCTGCACCGTCGATTGCGCTCGCTACTCTCGGATTGACAGTTGCAACGAAGGGCAGGGACTACGCTGCAATTGAGGCTCGCTCCATGATCGCCGGAGCGATCGCGTTCTTCATCTATGCATTGATCGTAAGCAAAGTCATGCTGCGCTATAAGCCGCCGGCCTTAGTTGCGACATCGGCACTCATGCTGGTATGGCTGGCCACTGCCTTTGGGCTGTGGTTTGTCTGGGTGCGATAGGACGGAGCTATGAGAATCGGACTTGACGTTTCCTCTATGCAGCACTTTCGCTGGAGGGACTACGCTGTGCGTTTCGTCTTCGGCGGCATCGTAACGGCGCTTGTGGGATTGATAGCCAGGCGGTATGGTCCGGGTGTCGCCGGACTCTTCCTCGCATTTCCAGCGATTTTTCCCGCTGGAGCCACGTTGATCGAGAAGCAGCAGAGGGAGAAAAAGCGGCGAGCCGGTCTCGATGGCACTTCAAGAGGCAGAGTCGCCGCAGGCATCGATGCAGTAGGGGCGGCGATGGGGACTCTGGGCCTTATTGCATTCGCAATACTGATTTGGCGCTTCCTGCCCAGTCACTCAGGTCCGGCCATCCTTACCGTCGCGGGGCTGGCATGGCTCGCAATTTCCGTCCTGGCCTGGCGGATCCGTAAAGCCATGAAAAAATTGAAAGCGGCTAGGCGGCAAAAGATCACTTAGCTCTTTACGCAATACCGCTGAACGCGAGAGCTTCAAACACCCTCGTCCACTCATCGCAAGGCCAGTGTGCTGGTCAGCAATCGCCACTAGGTCAGAGACCACCGACAGAGAGTTCCCGTTAAAGGTTGCTACGACCCCTTCCGAAAAACAGAAAGAGAATCACGATTAGCAGAATAAGGCTGACGCCGCCCCCGCCGTAGTAGCCGACTCCGGGGCCCATGTAGTAGCCGCCACCACCGAACAGGAGCAAAAGAACGATGAGAATCACTATCAATCGCATGCGCGGAAGTTTAGCACATAAGGTCGGCTCAGGTCAGGCCGTTTTCCGGCCTGATGGAATCTTGGCGAGGCACGGGCAAGCAAACACCTCCTTCTGATCTCTCTATGGAGCTCGATGCTGGTTCGCTTATTTTCCGACAGCCTTTTCAATCTTGCCGACAACTTTTTGAACTTTTCCGGCATTCTTTTCAGTTCTGCCGTCAGCTTCCAAGTTGGGGTTTTCGGTAAGCTCGCCCGCCTTCTGCTTGATTGCGCCTTTGACTTCGTGGAGATTGCCTGTTGTCTTATCGTCCGTGCTGGGTTTCATCATGATTCTCTCCTCTTCTTGGTGGTGGGTTTCAATTAGTTGAGATCCATCGAGAGTTCCTTGCGTCTTGAATCTCTGCGACCCGGTAAGGACCTCTTTTGGGAACCTTCCTTGCCTGATGTACAGTCTTCTATCGACCAGCATCCAACGATCAGGTTGCTGAAAGCTGGTCGGAATTGCTCATCCGGGCGTGCGCAGCGAGCCTCCTGGACGGAGCCATCATCCTGAGACTGATCATTTTCGCGTTAGGCGTAGCGCGCTTTTCGTCAAACCCACCCGCGGTGTAGAACGGAGGTACGATTTTGACCAACTCAGAGGACGCGACTTGTATAGGATAGGTTTTACATTGGCGGTCGTGTCTTTAACAGAGCGACTGCACACGATAGCCCGATCCGGCCTTTGCAGTTTGACCGATTGGAAGCTGCCTCCGACCGCCAGATGTACTCCCCGAACTCATGGGAATGTCCGTAAAGTTACCCCCCACCTTGCGGCCGCCGCGCCTTCAGCCCGTGCTTGAGACTGCGCGACGATGCCTTACTGCCTGTTCTGGATTTCCTCTCTGGAACGCCATCCCGGAGTTTCCTCAGCAATTCCAGCGTCAACCGGTGGTATATTCGCTTGCAGCCGAGAGCAAAATGGAAATTCCCGGTTAATAATGAAAAACCGGGTTAGTGTCTGGTTTTGATCAGATGACAGCCGGAATCCAGTCCTATCATGCCTGCTTGGATAACCTTGATGCCCTATGTGTCCGCTAGGAGGCGCTATGTTAGGTTTGGGTTTGGTAGGAACAATTATTGTGATTGTGTTGATTGTGTGGCTCGTGCGTCGCGTGTGATTCGGCTGGGAGTGCATCACGGCAGCAACTTGCCATTGATGACGTTCGTTACGCTTACCTTGCCATTCGGCTCCGTCACTGAAATGTTCTGGGTGATTGGACGGCCGTTGTAGGTGTTATAGACGGTGTTTGTCGTAATGCACTTGCCTGGAGGAACCGACTCAACGCCCATGACCGAAGGGGAATCACGCCCTTGCTTTATGGCCACGTCAATCCTTATGGCAGCTTTCAGCTCGACCTACACTCCCGGCTGCCCATCGATCCGCCGCGGTTCGGCCCTCAATCTGTTGGAACTCAGCTCCTGCTCCGATACGACCAGCAAGCGGGCTGACAGATTGCCCCCGGTGACAGCAATGTTGGGTTTACCCCTTGTTGCATGAATTCGGACCAATCCGACTTTTCTTCATCCGTCTCCGGGCCAAGATGCAGCGCATTGGTTTCGAGCCTGGCATCCAGGCGCCGCTGGTTTCGCTGATCCGCATAGCGGCATCCGCGCAATTGTGCTGCCGCCCGCGCATCGCCCTCGGCGGCGCATTCGGCAACCCACGTGCGCAGGTTCTTCGGAAACTGTGCTTGGCGCGTCTTCTGCGTGGACAACTTGAGCGTTCGCAGCTCGATGACGGACTCGGCTACAGTCTCCGAGAGCAGGATCTTCTTGACTGGCCACGGTTGCGCCAATGAGCGGATTTCCTTCTTGCGTTGCCGGAGATTCACAACCAGGTGTTGACGTGCTTCTCTTCCCTGTGTGGTTAGACTCTTGCACACTTCCCGTTGTCGATTACGATGCTGGCTATAATCGGCCATCAGGGAGACTCGGTCGGAAAGTCGCTTCGCTTTGCGTTCTTCCCTCAGTGCGCTATTACGAACGGGAGTACGAAGCGTGTGGTCTTCACGATGGGCGGTAAAGGCGGCGTCGGCAAGACGGGCGTGATGGTTGCCCTGGCCGAATGGTTTGAGGCAAATGAGATTCCGGTCACCTTGCTCGACCTAGACACAGAGAACAAAGCGCGTGGCTCCTTGCAACATTTCTTCAATGGGAGAGTCACCAAAGTCAACATTCACACGCCTGCGGGCCTTGATGCCTTCGTCGATCATCTCGATGGCGGCACGCCCATTATTCTCGCCGATATGGGAGCCGGTGCCGGACAGGTTGCGGCCGACTGGTTCGAGTCGATGTACGACGATGTTTCTGCAACCGGTGTCCGCTTTACGGCGGTCGGCGTTGTGACGCCAGACCCGGCCAGCGTCGAGAGCGTTCTCGCCTGGGCGAGCCGTCTTCAGGAACGGGTCGAGTACGTCATTGTTGAGAACGCAACCAGCGCCTTGGCGGACTTCACCTACTGGAAGTCCACAGAGCAGGCAAATCGCTTCCGCGAAGCCTTCGCGCCGGAGATGTTGCAGATGGAGTTTCGGCTGGCCGAACTCGAAAACCCTGTCCGCCAGCATGGTATCCAACTCGGGCAGGTCGCGGACCGCAAGGCCGATGTCGATGAATTGAGGCGGGCGTCTCTCGTGATGCGCGCGCAGAGCTACCGGCGGCGGCTCTTCTCTGAATTGGACCGGGCAAGGCAGGTATTCTTGCCATGAGCACGGACCCGCAAACCAACAATGCCGTTGTCGCGGTGGGAGAGCCGACTCTGTTCGACTCTCTCGCCCGGCTTGTCCCCGAAGAGATGCAGGCCGCGTATTATCGCGTTCTCGCACATACTCGCAAACTCAGCCCCGATGACGAGATGCTGCGCATTCTCGAAGCGATGGGCATCCTGGCCCTGCTCACCCGCCAAACGCCGATGGAAATTGCCGAGGAGCGCGAGCCCTTTCAGGAGATGCTCGATCTTCATCAGCAGTTTTCAGACGAAGCGCAACAGAAGATGCTCGGCTATGTCTACAAGCTGGAGTCGCGGATTGCTCGACTGCCTGAGAAGATCGAAGCCGGGCTTGATGCACAGAAGATTGCAAGATTGCTGAGTGAAAGTCTACGCCAGAATTTTCTCGAATCCGGCCTGCCCGCTGCGGCCAGATGCCTGCAAGGAACCAGCGAGATGATGACGCGCGCCCAGAAGGAACTCTCTGCCGCGCTCGGCAATCTGAGTGATGCAAAGGGCGGAGTCGTTGCTCAAGTTGAGTCTGCGAACAACCGGCTCACGCAGTCTCTGGAGAAGCGGGAGAATGCTCTTGATGCGCTCTTGCATCAACTGAACACCTGGTTGCTGTGTTTCTGGATTCCGCTGATCTCCGCCGCAGCACTGATGATCGGGCTGGTTGCTGGCATGGGGATTCGAGGCTGCATGGATTCGGGTTCCGCAGAGGCTGCATCGCATACGCCAACAGTGGTGCAAGCAGCACCAACTCTTGAACCGCAAGAGAACGGCTGGGCGGTTAGCAGCCCAAAGCTGCAACGCCATCGTCAAAGCAAATAGCAGCGCTGAGCATGAGCGATAGAGAGGTTCTCTATCGCTCATGGCTGGCTGGAGATCAGCAAGCGACCGCACCCCATTTCCATCCCCTGAGAAATAGCCGACCATGTCGTTATCCATGAACGCTTTAACAGAGTATTGCGCGATTATTATACTACCCGACTTGTGTAATATCTACATTATGCTATAATCCATTTTGTGACACCCTTGTGGAGGTAGTGATGAATAATGCGATGCGAAATGCGGATTGCCGTGCAGTGGAGGGCAATTCTTCAGTTGCCGGCAATGGGGCACGGAACGATCTGTACGCGGCTATTCCGGGCAAAAACAGATTAACCGTGCAGAGCATTGCGGAGAAAACTCAGCCGGTCGCCACTGTGGATGCTGAGCCTCCGAAGGCGCGTTTGCAGGCGCTATTGCCAGGTGCATTTTTCCCAGAGCCACTGCTCGACTCGGACCAGGCGGCAGCGATCTTGCAACTCCATCCCAAGACTCTCCAGAAGATGGCGCGGCGCGGGGACATTCGCGCCTTGCAGATCGGCAAAGTCTGGCGCTTCCGCGCGTCCGTCCTCGACGAGTGGATACTGCAGAAGCTCGCCGGTTGATTGAAAGCCGGTCTCGGTCTCTGCGGCGCTCATAATTGAGATAGGGTCCGGCGAGAATCTAATCTCTGCTATAGAGCAAACAACTGTACTAAAACAACTTATCAATACGTGGAGCGTAATAAGCTAATTCTAGCACAGCACAATACGCTAAAATTATATTGACATAAAAAGCTAAATATCGCGCAGCGAAATAAGCTAACCAGGAGCATCTTTATGCCCACGCCGTCAGAAAAGCTCACACAATCCCTGGAGACTCTGAGCAAACTCCAAAGTGCCACCGGTGCTGCCGCCATTCGGTCAAGGGATCTAACGCGTACGCACCGGGAGCGCCTCATTGAGAATGGCTTTCTCCAAGAAGTTATAAAGGGCTGGTTCATCCCGAGCCGCCCGGACGAGGTCCGTGGTGAGAGCACAGCCTGGTACGCGTCGTTTTGGCGCTTTTGTGCCGTCTATCTAGAAGAACGACTCGGCAAGGACTGGTGTCTATCGCCCGAACAATCGTTGCGTTTGCATGCCGGGAACTGGACGGTTCCCCGCCAACTCGTTGTGCGGTCTCCCAAAGCCCGCAACAAAATCACTGCTTTCCCTCATGGAACATCGCTGCTAGATCTTCGCGCCGCGCTGCCTGTGGCAGGCGACCGCAAAAAGAAAGAAGGCATACGTATTTTTTCGCTCGAATCGGCACTGATCGCATGCTCGCCCCAATTCTTCGCCCGCAATGCAACTGATGTCCGCACCGCGCTGCTGATGATCCGAGATGCCTCAGGCCTTCTGGCCCGAATGCTGGAAGCGGGCCAAAGCACGGTTGCGGGTCGCCTCGCCGGCGCGGTTCGCAACAGCGGTCGTGACCGAATCGCCGACGACATTACGAAAACGATGATCGCTGCGGGCTACGGCGTACGCGAAAACGACCCTTTTACAGACAAACCGATCATTGCTTTGTCCGCCCGCGAAACCTCGCCTTATGTGAACCGCATAAGGCTGCTATGGCAGAAAATGCGGGGGCCTATTATCGACCTCTTCCCGAAAGCGCCCGGTCTGCCGCGCGATATAGAGGCGTACATCAAGAGCGTCGAGGATGCCTTCGTCACAGATGCCTACCACTCACTGTCAATCGAGGGTTATCGCGTCACACCCGACCTAATCGAGCGCATTCGCAGTGGAATGTGGAATCCCGAAGCGAATGAAAAGGACCGCGAACAGTCGAACGCCATGGCGGCGCGCGGCTATTTGCAAGCCTTCCAAGCGGTGCAGCAAAGCATCGAGCAGGTTCTGCGCGGCAAGAACCCCGGCCTGATTGCGGACGAGGATCACGGAACATGGTATAGGGAGATGTTCGCCCCGAGTGTGAAGGCAGGCCTGCTCACGCCTGCCGATCTCTCCGGCTACCGCAACGGCCAGGTTTATATCCGCCGGTCCATGCATGTGCCGCTCAACTGCGACGCAGTACGAGACGCCATGCCTACGCTGTTTGATCTGCTACGAGAGGAAACAGACCCAGCGGTGAGGGCGGTGTTGGGGCATTTCATCTTCGTCTATATTCATCCATATATGGACGGCAACGGTCGCATGGGGCGCTTTTTGTTGAACCTGATGCTGGCGTCGGGCGGGTATCCGTGGACTGTCGTGCCTGTGGGCGACCGCAAGACCTATATGGAAGCCCTCGAAAAATCCAGCGTCGGAGAGGACCTTGGTCCATTCGCAGCTTTTCTAGCTGGTCTCGTCAAGAAGCGATTGGCGGGAGAACCTCTGCCGGCGGTGCCGAAAGCTTCCTCATGAGCGTTTTTGTGTGGCAACTCGGCATTTTGCAAGGTCTGGCGCTTCCGCGCGTCAGTCCTCGACGAGTGGATACAGCAGGAACTCACCGGTAAATTGCAAGCCGGTCCTGGCCTTTGCTCTGTCTGGCTGCACTCCCGGAATCCGTCGTCCGCTTGTTTCACAATCTAGTGAAGTTGGTCCACCTAGAGTCATGATGTGGTGAGGGAAGCCGCTACGTCCATTGCCGAGCTCCTTCGTTAACGTCTCTTTAAGCTCTGCAAAATGCGCAAGTTGATATCCTCCTTCTTCGCTGCTTGCTTCGGCGTGAGATTCCGCTTCCGCATGATAGTGAAGTAGAAGTTCTTCTCCCATTCATTGATCCAGTGTCGCTCGAAGGCGTGCTGTATGGTCTCCGCATTCGCTGATTTCGCAGAGTCCTTCCGAATGCGCTTCATAGCTTCAAAAATCTTGTCCGATGGTAACCCGATGAACTTCTTGACACAGCAATTGCCCACCGTTGCTTGGTTGGCATTGACCCGATTGGAGAGCACACAGAGTTCGATAATCGGAAAATGACCGCACAAACATGTCTCGGGTTCTTCGGCCTCGTAGACTTCGGCCAGTCCCCATTCGAGCTTTGCTTCATCCCAAGTTCTGGCCAACGAGAGCTTCAGGACCTCCGTCGTCAGCTGAAATTCTGACATTTCTTTACCTCACGACACTGCACGAGATCACGCCTCTCGTGCATGCTTAGGCATCGTAAATAAGTAACATTTACAACTTATGTTTGTTGCTTGGATGGATCGTGTAGTTCCATTCGCCATGGAATTTATCGGGCTTCAGATTGACATGGGCAAACTCTTCATCCGTGATCTTGCGCCCCACGGGGTATTTGCGGTGATCCAGGCGGCAGGTCACTTTCAATCCCTTGGCCGTCGTCGTCCCAGCGATCAGCCGCACCACGGTCTCGTAGTCGCGCAGTGGCTCGCCGCGCCAGTTGGATGAGATGAAGGAAAATAACCGGTGCTCAACCTTGTTCCATTTGCTCGTGCCCGGCGGGAAATGGCAGACCGTCAGCGTCAACCCCGTCTGGTCGGCCAAACGCTGCAACTCCCATTTCCACAGTCGCAGGCGCCAGCCGTTGCTGCCACCGCCATCGGCGGCAATCAGCAGTCGCTCCGCGCGCGCATACAAGCGACTGCCCTCGGCGCGCCACCAACCGTGGATGGAAGCCGCCGCGAACGCGCCCGTGTCGTGGTCCGTGCCCACGTTGACGAAGCCGACGTTGCGTCCCAGGTCGTAGATCCCATAGGGATAGGCGCGAGGCACTTCGGGGCCGGGAAAATCATGTCCGTTGACCTTGTCCGCCGTCCCCGTTTTACGCCACTGCCGGCCCTGATTCCGGTAATTGCCGATCAACTCCTTCTTCTTCGTGTCCACGGAAATGACGGGGGCGCCGGCCCGCAAAGCGCGTTTGACGGCGCGGTTGATATGCCGGAACTGCGCGTCTCGATCGGGATGATCGTTCCCCTCTTCGGTTTTGCGGTTGCCCTGCAGGCTATAGCCACTGTCCCGCAGCAGTTGAGTGACTTTGGTATGGCTGATAGGGTGGTGCCGGGCGGTCAGTTCCGCCGCAAGCGTGCGAGCGCCCTTGCAGGTCCAGCGCAGCGGAGACTGTGGGTCGCCGCGCGCCGTGGGCTCGACCATGCCGTCCAACGCAGGCGCAATGCCGGGATCTTTGGACGTCAATGCGTGTCGTCCGCCGCCCCCCTGTCGAACTCGGCCGGCGGCTAGCGGCGCTGCCTGCAATTGCTCCACGCCCTTGCTCAACGTGACGCGCGAAAGTCCGCAGGCGCGACTGACTCGCGAGATGCCGCCATAACTCAGTTCCACTGCTTTGCTGGCAGCCACCAGGCGGCGCGCGTGTTCATCCAGATGCGGCCACATGCCGGCAAAGTACTGCGCGAGCTGGGCATCGGTGTCCATGCCCAATGTGATACCACTCCAGAGCTGTAATTGTAAAGGTTATTTATTTACACCGCTTTAACCACTCGTGCCCGCAACAAAGGAGGAGGTAACCCTTGTTTGTTCGGACACGGTATCAGTACGGAAGTTTACGGCTGAGGAAGCGCGAGCGCGGTCCTGATGTGTGGGAGTTTCGCTACTACGA
>Ga0302319_10015627_pt1 | contig 14057 bp, 10 predicted proteins | sample Bog_T0_2_FD_203319 | JGI IMG/M metagenome (GOLD analysis project Ga0302319, IMG submission 203319) | Peat permafrost microbial communities from Stordalen Mire near Abisko, Sweden - Bog_T0_2 | ecosystem: Environmental > Terrestrial > Soil > Wetlands > Peat | place: Sweden: Abisko, Stordalen Mire... | reverse complement strand
CGAACCGCGCGCATTATGACCTCGATGCTACGGGACGTGGTGCTTCACGGGACCGCGGCCGCAGCCGCCAAAATGCCCTATCCGCTCGCGGGAAAAACCGGAACGACGAACGATTTCACCGACGCATGGTTCGTCGGTTTTTCTCCCTCCCTGACCTGCGGCGTTTGGATCGGCTTCGACGAAAAAAAATCTCTCGGCGACAAAGAGACGGGAGGCCATGCTGCCCTCCCGATCTGGATGCAGTTTATGAGCGTCGCCCTGGCCGGCAAGGATCCCGGAGAATTCCAGCCTCCGCCATCCGAAGGTACGGCAGTCGCGCACAAGGTCGACACTCCCGACGTCGCGCCCGGCGATGGAGAACTGCATTAAAGTTAGCTACTGGATGGCGGATCGCGCCTTTCAGCTGTTAGCTCCGACTAGAATCTTTCGCAGCAGTCGACCAAGTCGCACCATTCGATAGAGTGGAAAAAGCACTTGGGGAAGTTGCACAGCCGCTACATCTCCCGGGCCCGGCGTCCAGACCAGACGCCAAAGGTAGCGCAACTGGTCGGAGCGCCGCTCGCGGAGCTTCAGAATCAGGCGGAAGTATTCGGTGGATTCAAAATTGTAGGTGTCACCTCGCCGGAGACGTTCGGCAAATTCTGCGCCAATTGCGGAGACCCGGGCATCGCCGCCAACTATTTCCTCCGCAGCTGCGGGGAGTTTCGAGCGCAGAATATTTTTTGTCAGCCAGAAACTAACACCAAGCATGCGAACGACCCCGAGCGCCTCTGCCTGCGCGGTAACCAGCGCCCAGTTCACAGATTCCAGCGACGCCGCTTCGGCGATGTCGGAAAGCCAGATCAGTCGCGTCCAAAGATGTTTGGCGGCGTGCAAGCAGAGTACGATCACGCAGTCCTCTGGAGATAAACACGCGACTTCGCACCCAGCAATGCTGATGCGTCCCGCGCGCGCCGCCAGCTCCTCGACCCGTACATCGACTCCGTAGAAATACGGCAGCAAGGCCCACTGCAGTTCAACCAGATTCTTGCCAGCGAGACCATCGAAAGAACGCTCGTATCCGGCCCAGATCCACAAACGCTCGATTGCCGCGCTCTGATCAGACGTTGGACGATATCCCAGTTCAGTGAGCGCCTGCTTTGCGCGCGCGAAATCGTCAGGGATAATCAGGAGGTCGAGATCCGAATAACTCCGCAGCCCCGGATCTCGGTAAACCGCTTCCGCCAATACTGGCCCTTTATAAGGGACAGCCCTAAGATTCTTGCCCTCGAAATGCCGCGAGATCCGAGACAATTCCGCGCTGAACCACAGACTGCGTCGCAGATTCGCTTCATAGGCCGATCGTAACGAACGCTGGATTTCCACGGGTAGCCCGCGACCATGCTCCATCAGATTCCGGGCGGCGAGCGGAAGCACTCCGTGGTATTCGGCTAAGCGTTGAAATTCAACCCAATCGACTCGCGAAAGATTCCATTGACCGATCATCTCGATCTGCTCGGCAGAAATCTTCGCGCCAACCACCGCGCGCAGAAGCTCGAATTCGCCTTCGTGCGGCAGCCCAACACCCATGGCGGAACGCGGAGGATAGATTTCGGTCATGGAAACAGATTTGGATAAAGAACCAGGGCAAAAGGCCAGAACGAATCGGAACGCGAATCGCCTCTATAATACAGAGTCTTCGGCGCGCATCCGAAGGTTTGTTTGCGCTTCGTTCTCCACTTCATGAGCCGGCTCGCCTTCGAATCCGTTCGCAAAGTTTTCCGTCATCGTCCAGCCCTGTTCAATTGGTTCGGACAGGAACGGAGCGGTGAAACCATCGCGCTAAAAGATGTCTCGTTTTCAGCTGAGCGCGCGGAGATCCTGGTGCTGCTCGGTCCGAACGGCAGCGGGAAAACCACCGCCCTCAAACTGATCTCGACGATCCTGCTGCCCGATGCCGGATTCGTGCGGGTGGGCGGCTTCGACGCACGACGCAATGCTGCGGATGTCCGTCGCCAGGTTGGGATCGCCGTTGCCACCGAGCGTTCATTTTTCCCGCGTCTTTCCGCGCGCGAGAACCTCGACTTCTTCGCCGCCCTTGACGAAGTTCCGCGTAGCGAGCGCCAGCAACGAATCACTCAGGTGCTTAACGAAACGGGCCTCGAGGAAGGATCGGACACACTGGTCGTGAAATTCTCCAGCGGTATGTATCAGCGGCTCGGCATCGCGCGAGCACTGGTCAAGCGTCCCAGAGTGCTGTTGCTGGACGAACCAACGCGCAGTTTGGATGCCGGCACCACAGCACACTTTTGGATGACGATTCGCACACTGGCCCGGCAGGATACAACGGTGTTGCTCGCCACCCACAATTTCGCGGAGGCCGCTGCCGTCGCCGATCGTGTCCTGCTGCTGCATGACGGCGAATTGCTAGCGGATCGCCCGATTCATAAGGGAGAAAATGCAGACGCCCTTCGCGCCTTTTATTTCCACACAACCGGCGAGATCGATGAAAAGGATCTGTAACTGGTAGTCGATAATTGCTAATTAACAACGTTTTCAGGCGCGCGGTTACTTGCAGGCTGCTAGAAATTACAAATCAGAAATCACAAATTACAAATTTCCGTTCTCTTATGTCTTTGACTCTCGACAAACTGTATGCGATTTTCCGGCGCGATCTGCTCACGTCCATTCGTCACCGCAGCGGGTTCGTCGTAACCATGGTCGGAGTATTGACGGAACTCGCAGCTTTTTATTTTCTATCTCGCGCCATTGGTCCGGGATTTCGACCCGAGGGCGTCGCCTACTTCCCCTTTCTCCTGGTCGGCACCGGGGTCTATACCTTTTTCGTGATGAGCGCGCAGTCTTTCGTGAACGCGATTCAAGAGGCACAACAAACGGGCACATTGGAAGTACTGATGACGACAGCGACAGCTCCCGCCGAGCTGCTTATACTCAGCTCCGCTTCCGCCTTTGCCGGAAATCTGGTCAATCTGCTGGTTTATCTTTTCGCAGGAGTTGCCGTTTTCCGAGCCGGCGTTCACGCAAATCTTTATTCGTGCGCGGCGGTGATGCTCTGCTCACTGGCGATCGCTCTGGCGTTGGGAATCGTGGCGGCGACGCTGCAGGTTGCGTTTCAGCGCGGAGCGGCCCTTCTGTGGTTGCTCAGTTCCGGTGTCTGGTTTCTAAGCGGAACAATGTTCCCTGTGGAGAGCTTACCTCGTCCACTCGAACTGCTCGCGCGTGCGATTCCATTGACCTATGCAATTGACGGAATGCGACGCGCGCTTTTGGATGGGCAACCCTTAACCGCCATCGCACCAACCTTACTAATTTTAGCGATATTTGGCGCGATTCTGCTCCCACTCGCACTGGCCTGCCTGTCGCTCAGTTTGCGGCGTGCTCGCCAAAATGGAACCCTCTCATTCTATTAAGGATGCTGATCCTCCTTTTTCGAATTGCGCCCATGTGACACTGGCACTCGGCAAATCCGTGTAGTACACTTTCCTTACTCTTATCAAAACTGGGGGAGAAGTCAGCGCAGTTTATGAAACTGACTCGACCAACTATGGACGACCAGCGAACGTCTCGCGAGAATCGCCAGAATTTGCGTCCCGCGGGAAACGCAAAGAAGCTCTACCAGAAGCCGTCATTCCGCCACGAGCGGGTCTTCGAGACGCTCGCTCTCTCTTGCGGCAAAATCGGGGCTACTATTCCTAGTTGTCAGTTCTCGCGCAAAACTTCCTGATGCCTGAAACGACCACCAGTTCGCCCAGCGCGAGTTGGAATGCGGAACGCTCATCTTTGGTGACGGATACTCTGCGTGGAATCGGTCGTGAGGGATTCGATCGACCCCGGAACATCCGGATGCGTGTCTACGGTGAAAGTATGCTCCCTGCCCTTTACCCCGGCGACATCGTTGAAATTGCGCCCTGCGCGCCCCAAGAGGTCATAAAGGGCGAGATCGTGCTCGCTACGCGAGAGGGACGATTCTTCTTGCACCGTCTCCTGGCGCCTTGCCAACCGGATGGCTTCCTACTTCGCGGCGATTCGATGCCAGGAGTCGACCCGTTGTTCCCTCTGGAAGCACTGCTTGGCCGCCTTGTGCGTCGCACCGAATCGAGTCGGGGCATTTCGTCTTCAGCATTCGCTCTGCGCCCAGGTTGGTCCGCAAGATTCTCGCGCGCTCTAGGAGTTCTGTTTTGCCATGTCAGCCTGGCGAGGCGCATTGCTTTGAGAATTCATTGCCCGCCAGCTTCGACATCTGATTTTTGCTGTTCCAAGAATGGGGCCGAACCGGAAGCTTTGTGATGACGGGAACTCAAAAGGTCGCGTGTGTTGAAATTGGAGGAATTTCGATCGCTTTGTCCACCGGCGACGAGGGCTTCCTCCGTCTCTTGCACCAGCGCTATGACGGGTTCCTTAGTTCTTCACAACCTGAATTCGAGCTCGAATTTGACCTCACTGCCAAGCAGACTGTTTCCGACGATGACGTCCGCGTAAATCGCGACGGCCACGAATGGCTTTTGCAGCGGGGCGACTTTCAGGCGCGTTGGGATCCGCGCACCGGGCGCGGTAAAGTCCACCAGAACTCCAATCCCTACTCTCTCGATTCCGTGCTCCGTATTCTGCATAGCTTGATTCTGGCGCAGCGCGGAGGTTTTTTGCTGCACGCCGCCAGCGCCATTTGCGAGGGCCAGTCCTTTCTCTTCTCTGGTGTCTCCGGGGCGGGAAAAACGACAATGACGCGGCTAGCGCCCGCCGACGTCACTCTTCTCACCGACGAGATCTCCTATCTGCGGCCGCGCGCGGACGGCTACGCGGCCTTCGGCACGCCTTTCGCCGGAGAGTTAGCCCGACCGGGAGAGAACTGCGCAGCTCCTGTTTGCGCTCTGTTTTTTCTTGAACAAGGCCAGGAGAATCGTATCGACGAGCTATCTCAGGCGGAAGGTGTTCGCCGCTTGATGCGTAACATTCTGTTCTTCGCGGAAGATCGAGCGCTTGTAGAAAAGCTGCTCGCGACCGCATGTGACTTTGTAGCCAAAGTCCCCATTCGGCGCCTGACGTTCTATCCAGACACTCGAGTATGGGATGAGGTTCGAAATTTTGCACGTAATTTCAATTGCGAACTCCCGGGAGTGCCTGCAAATGCCTGAGGGTAGCATTTACATAACGCGCAGTTCTGCCATTGCGGCCCGCGCTTTGGCCGGAGAAATGATGGTCATGAACTCCGCCAACTCCACATTTTTCACGTTGAACGAGGTTGCGACTGCCATTTTTCAGGCCGCCGACGGACGCACCCCTCTGCAACAGATTGTCCGGGACACGATTTGCGAACAGTTTGACGTTGACCCCGAACAGGCTTTAACCGACGCCGAGCAGTTCGTGGCCGAGCTCTCAAGCCATGGAATTCTCCTGGTTTCCAGCGAACCACTTTCCGCGGAGGCTTCCCGATGAGCTTGATGAGCGAGGTAGGCCAAAAGGCGTTTGACCTCGGCGTGCCGATTGCCGTGCACATGGATGTGACCTATCGCTGCAACGAACGTTGCATCCATTGCTATCTCGATCACGACGATCATGGCGAGATGACCACCGCCGAAATTACAGGCGTTCTCGATCAACTGGCGGCCGCCGGCGTTTTCTTTATCACATTTAGCGGCGGCGAGGTCTTCTTGCGCCGCGATTTTTTTGAGATTCTCGAATACGCCCGTCGCCTCATGTTCAACGTCAAGATCAAGACCAATGCGGTCATGATCCACGAAAAAGATGCCAGACGAATCCGCGAATTGGGCGTGGACACGATCCAGATCAGCGTTTACTCGCATCGCGCCGAAGTGCATGATGCCATTACCAAACTACCGCACTCCTTCGACCGTACCGTCGCCGCTATCCGCTTTCTGCGCGAACAGGGATTGCGAGTCACAATCGCCAACGTGTTGATGACCGCGAATTCTTTCGATCACCTCGGCGTGCAGCAACTGGCCGCCGATCTTGGCGTGCACTACACCCTCGATCCCACCATCACACCGATGATGGACGGCGATACCTCTGTGCTCTCGCTGCGCATTCCAGGAGAAGAACTGCCCGAGATATTCAACAATCCTGCGCTGGTTGGAAATCAGGAGGATTTCTGCGCTCCGCCGAAGCCACCATCCGAGGAGGATCTGGAAGGGTATTCGTGCAGCGCCGGCCATTCTTTCTGTTACATCTCGCCATACGGCGATGTCTTTCCCTGCGTGCAGTTTCCTCTGCCAACTGGGAACATCCGGCAACAAAAATTCCTGGATATCTGGAACCACTCGCCCGAGATGAACGAGGTTCGATCGATCCAGGCAAAACACCTGACTACCTGCTCGTCGTGTTCGCACGTCAGCAGTTGCTCGCGCTGTCCTGGCTTGGCTTACGTCGAGGGAAATATGCGCGGCCCGTCCACCGCCGATTGCGAAAAATCCTTCTATCGCACAGGCGTCCCGACGGCAAACATGCTGCAACAGGGTCTGTCTAAGCCGCGCGCGGCAACGAGTAAGACCACAGCTTTGATCCAGATCCGCACAATCGCTGTTTCCGCTTGAATTAATTGTGGAGAGGCGAAAGACGGAACAGCGAGAGATCAGCCTGCCGTATTTTCCAGATAGCGCAGTCGCCTAGAGTTTGCTGGCCGCAGCGGCCGCGTTGTGGCTGCGTTTCAGATCCACAATCGCTTCCGCGCTCGCCAATTGTTCCAGAATGCGCTGCAATGACGCTCTGACGTCATGGGTGGCTTCGTGAAACTTCAACGCAGCTCCCGTACCCATATCCATGCGCACGACTTCGCTCTTGATGGAGACATTTGTATGTTCGTGCGAGAACGCGAGCTCCAATTCCGATCCCGGCAAGAGCAGATTGCCTGTCTCGACATAGCATCCGCCCAAGCTAAGGTTGGTTACAATCCCGAGGATCGCCCCTTTCACGGTTGCGCCGGAAATCTCCGTGGTCAGCCTCCCGCGTACACGCGGGTAGAGGCGCCGGTTCTTCTGAACCGCCTGGCTCTGCTTCTGCAGGTACATGCGCTTGTCAGCCTCCGATAAGATTTTTTCGGCATCCATGCCATCTTCGGGATACACAGCTTTGCCAACGCTGAGCGACAGAATGTCTTCGTTGCAGATGTCTTTACCAGCTTGTTTTGCGAGTTCACGCATTTGTTCAGCCTTGCGTGCGGTAGCCTCGCCGGTCAAGCCAGGCGCGATGACGACGAACTCGTCGCCGCCCATGCGCGCGACGTAGTCGTATTCACGGCTGGTTTCTTTCAGCGAGTGCGCGAAGAGACGCAAAACCCGATTTCCTTCTAGGTGTCCAAAACGGTCGTTGATCTGTTTGAAGCCATCCAGATCCGCGACCATCACCGTCAGGGTCTTGTTGTCGCGCTTGCAGCGTGCCAATTCCCGATCAAGCTGCAAGAACAGCGAGCGTGCATTTGGAAGTCCCGTAAGGTAGTCCGTGACTGCCGAACTCTCCGCCTGCTCGTACTTCATCGCGTTCTCGATGGCCAGCGCCATCTTGGAACTAACGGCCAGCAGAATACGCAGGTGATCGGAAGTGAAAAAGTCCTTTTCGGCGTGATACAGAGCAACCACTCCAACCACGCCCTGCAAGCCTTCTAGCGGAACCGCCAACGCCGAGTTCAGCGTGCTGTACTTCGAAGCATCGTTGAGATACCCGGGCTCAACCGACGGATTGCCGTTGAGAATCGGCTTCAGGTTTTGCGCCACCCATCCCGAGAGCCCTTGTCCAATCGGGATGCGCAGTGAGGCAAAGAGCCGGAAGTTATCGCCGTTCACATACTCCGGAACCAACTCTTCGCCGTGCCGCACGTAAATCGCGATCGCATCGTAAGGCATTGCCCGCCGCAACTTCACGGCAAACACCGATAACGTTTCTCCCAAGCTAAGCGAAGCGCCCAAGTCCTGGCTGAGTTCAAACAGTGTCTGTGCCTCCTGCCGGGCGGCCGCAATCGAGCTAAGGAAGCTGCGCTCCTGCACTTGCCCTTTCCCCTGCGCCTGAAATCCCGCCGCCGGCTTGATCGTCGGCTCTATCTTTGGATCTTGGTCCTTCACTTCCGTCGACAGCTTCTGCTTTCCCATGCTATCGGTGCGTTGATGGACCAGTTGCTCAAGCTCGATATATTTTCGCTCGAGTACTTTGACCACCTGCGGGTCAAACGACTTTCCCGACTCATCCGACAGGCGCGCCATCGCTTCATTCAGAGGAAGCGCCCGGCGGTATTGCCGGTCGGAAGCCAGCGCGTCCAGAAAATCCACCGCCGCCAGAATGCGAGCGCCAATCGGAATCTGCGCGCCCTTCAACCCCATGGGATACCCGGTCCCATCGAACTTTTCGTGATGCGCTCGTACGATCGGCACGACCGGATACGGAAAGCGCACCCGCTCCAGAATTTCCGCCCCAACCAGTGGATGAATCTTCATCTTCTCGAATTCTTCCGGAGTCAAGCGGCCCGGTTTCGAGATAATGTGTTCGGGAATCGCCAGTTTGCCGATGTCGTGCAGCAGGGCCGCCGCCTGTAAGGCCGCCATTCCCTCAGCGTCAACCTTGAGTTCTTTCGCGACCTCGACCGCATACACACGAACTCTCTGCAGATGATCGTGAGTCGTCTGATCCTTGGCTTCAATGGCCAGCGCCAACGCTTCAATGGTGCGCATGTGCAGATCAGCCATCTCTTCCACGTGGCGCTTCTCGTCTTCGAGTTTGCCGAGGTAAAGGCGGTACGACCGGTAGATGAGATACACGACCGGCAGCGTCAGCAACGATGTTTGCCAGTCCGTAAAGCCGTGCAACCAGCTCATCATCCCGGCGACGCCCGCGCCCACTAGGTAATAAGGGAAGCTCCAGAAATAGCATTCTGCCCAGATTTTTCGCAGCGACCGGCGCTCGGTAAGAGAAATAACCGCGGCGACCGGCATCGTATTCGCCACGAAATAAACACAGGCTGCAAGAAACAATAACGTCGATGGATTATTCACCGCCCGGTGGTCTAGGGCGTACCGGTATGAGGCGAAAGTTACGGCAATGGCGAGGGCGGTCGAGCAGACATTGAACGCAACCTGGATCGGAATCGGGCGATCTTTATCGAAGCATTGCACCACCACAGCGGCGCAGCCGAGCGCCATCGCTTCCGAAAGGCTCAACTCCAGAACGCCTAACAGCAAGAAAAGGAAGTTTACCGACATCGTCCCGGTGATGCCGGGCAGATTCACCTTGAGGCGCGAGGCCGCCAGCGCAATGAGGAGATAACAGAAAAATTTGAGCGGATTCTCGCTCCTGCCGTGCAGGACCGAATAGGTCAGCACCGCCGTCCCGCAGATCACCACCACCGCGATGAAAAAGCGCGGCGCGATGCTCATGTCCCTCCAGGATTGAGGGCGAGTTTTCATTTTCCGACAAACTCCTCCCCGGCAAGCCCGGGGCACAATTTCCCGGCGCAAAAAACACGGGAACACTCATTGATAACAGGCGGGGATTAGGCATGAAAGCGTTCGACCATTTGCGGGCAAACTTCCGTAACGAAAAGGGGTGACTTTCTGCCGGCCCTGGGCATCAAAAATCATTCAAAGATGGCTTCTATCCCCCAGAAACTTAAGGGTTAATGTTTCTTTAGGCGAACCGTGAACTTGTTAACGGGTTGAGTCGTATATCCTACTGATCAGCGGCGCCCAATTTGACGCACTCTAACCCGCGGGCCTAACATCAATGACTCTCTCCCAGGAGTGATCCCCCGAATGATCGGCCAAACTGTCTCCCACTACCGCGTCCTCTCCCAGTTGGGTGGAGGAGGCATGGGCGTCGTCTACGAAGCCGAAGACGTCAATCTAGGTCGCCACGTCGCGCTCAAGTTCCTGCCGCCCGAGACCGAGAAAGATCCCCTTGCGCTCGACCGCTTCCAACGCGAGGCGCGCGCGGCATCGGCCCTGAACCACCCCAATATTTGCACCATCTACGAGGTTGGCGAGGAGGGTGGACGTCACTTTATCGCCATGGAACTGCTGGAAGGGGAGACGCTCAAGAACCGCATCCACGGGCAGGGCCGCGATCAGCCCATGGAACTAGAGCAACTGCTCGACTTGGGCGCGCAAATCGCCGACGCGCTCGACGCAGCCCACGCCAAGGGAATCGTTCACCGCGATATCAAACCCGCCAACATTTTTGTGACCAGCCGCAATCAGGCCAAGGTGCTAGATTTTGGTTTGGCCAAGCGGACCGCCAAGACTTCTCCGCCCTCCGCCGAAACACTGGGCTCGGCGCTAACAGCAGACGATCCGTTTCTAACCAGTCCCGGCTCAACCGTCGGCACCGTGGCTTACATGTCGCCTGAACAAGCTCGCGGCAAAGACCTCGATGCCCGAACCGACTTGTTCTCCTTCGGAGCCGTGCTCTACGAGATGGCCACCGGTGCCATCCCATTTCGCGGCGATACCTCGGCCGTTATCTTCGACGCAATTCTCAACAGGCCACCAGCGCCCCCGCTCCGTTTTAACCCGGACCTTCCGCCTCAATTCGAGGTCATTCTGAATAAGCTGCTCGAAAAAGATCGGGATTTGCGCTATCAGAGCGCCGCCGAAGTCCGCTCCGATCTGAAACGTCTGCGGCGCGACTCAGAATCAGGTGCGATTCTTGCCGCCACATCCTCCAGTTCTTCCCTGCGCATCCCGCCAATTTCGGGGCGTCCGAAAAGCAATCGCAAGGTGCCTCTGTGGTTGATTCCAGCTCTCGTCGTCGCGATGGTCGCCGCCAGCGCCAGCTTCTTTTTCCTCAAGCACGGACACGCCCTCACCGAAAAAGATTCGATCCTCATTGCCGATTTCGTAAATACCACCGCCGATCCAGTCTTCGACGACACTCTGAAAAAAGGGCTCGCTTTCGACCTGGGACAGTCTCCGTATCTGAACGTCTTCCCCGAACAGAAAATCCGCCAAACATTGCAGTTCATGGGACGCAGCCCCGGCGACCGCGTCACCAGCGACGTCGGACGCGAAATCTGTCAGCGCGATGGCATCAAGGCCATGCTCAACGGCAGCATCGATAACGTCGGAGGCCAGTACGTCGTCACTCTCGAAGCCACGAACGTCTCCTCCGGCGACTCGCTGGGACGCCAACAGGCGCAGGCCGATCGCAAAGAAGATGTGCTCAATGCTCTCCACGGTGCGGCCACCAAACTTCGCAGCCAGCTCGGCGAGTCTTTGTCGATGGTACAGAAGTACGATATGTCGCTCTCCCAAGCCACCACATCTTCACTCGATGCGCTCAAGGCATTCACCCTGGGCGATACCAAGCACAACATGGGAGACGATCTGAACGCGATCCCAAACTACCAGCGCGCCATCGAGATTGATCCGAACTTCGCCATGGCTTATGCGCGGCTTGGCACTGCCTACAACAACCTCGATCAAACCGACCTTTCCGAGCAGAATCGTCAAAAGGCCTTCGAACTTCGGGACCGTGCCAGCGAGCGCGAGAAACTTTACATCACCTCCCACTACTACGCCGACAGCGGACAACTCGACAAAGGCATCGCCGCTTACGAACTCTATCGCCAAACTTACCCGCGCGATTCCGTGGCTTACAACAATCTGGCCGTGATTTATAACCAACTCGGGCAGTTCGATAATGCCTTGGAAAACGCGAAGCGCGCCCTCGAACTCGATCCCGACATGTTGAATGCCTACGGACAAATTGCCGTGGCCTACTGTGGGCTGAACCGAATCGAAGAGGCGCGCTCCACCCTGAATAGCGCTATTCAGCGCAAAGGCAACACCGCTACTTTTCACAGCTTTCTAGCCTCGCTCGACTGGGCCGACGGCAAGGATCAGGACATGGAGAAGGAACTCCAGGCCGCGTCCGAGACTCCGGACGGAGCGCTAAGTGTTCTAGCCTTTCGCCTTGGTTTGGCAACCGTTCGTGGACAATTGACTTTGGCGAGGGAGACACTGCATCAGGTCGAGGAAGCTCTGGATCGTCTTCATCTGCAAGGGCGTGCCGGCGTTGAAGCCGGAATGGCCGGCGCTGAAGCGATCATCGATGAGCGCGCGGAGGCGCTTCGCGATTCCGAGCAGGCGCTCAAATTGTCGCGGAGCCTCTCCGTAATGAGCAACGTCGCCATCACTTTCGCGCTTTGCGGAGAGGATCAGAAAGCCTTGGCCTTGGCCGACGAAATCCAGCGGACTCATCCCAACGACACCATGGCTGTGAATGTCACCGTCCCTCTCATCCGAGCGGTTGTTGTTCTGAAGGCGGCCCATTCCGGCAAACCGGATCCCGCGAAGGCTCTCGACTTCCTCAACACCGCCGCCCTCTACGCACGCTCCAACAGCGGAGTCTTTTACGCCCGCGGCTTGGCCTACGAGCAGGCGGGCCGTTACCCCGAGGCGCAGCAGGATTTCGAAAAGGTACTGAGTTTCAGATATCGCATGGGACCAGACCTCATGCTGCAGGCAGCTCAACTGCAATTAGCGCGTCTGTTTCAGAAGGAAGGCGACCTTCCCAAAGCTCGAATCGCCTATCAAAATTTCCTAACCGCATGGAAAGATGCCGACCCCGACATTCCACTCTTCCGCGAAGCCAAATCAGAATACGCCAAACTGCAGTAAAGAGTGGAGCGGCAGGTGAGGCGGCGAGCGACTCGCTCGCCCTAGAAGTGAAATCCCAACTGCGCCGTCAGCCCTCGCGGAGTCACATAGTGCGTCCCGCTAAACGTCGACAGAAAGTTGTACAGCGCCGAGGTATTGGCGATATTAATGGCGGTGAGCATCAAGCTCCACTTGTAATGATCGCCCTTGAACAGATTGTCATCCCCCACCGATACATCGAACAGGTTGCGCGATGCGATGCGCGGCGGATTGTGGTCGTCATTCTCCGTATTAATTCCCGGCACCTGAATCCGACTCGACCCGAACTGCGACGCTAGACACGGCGAAGGCAGCGGCACGGTCGGCGTCGCGTGGACACCGTTGCAGCTAAACCCCGCCTCATACTCCTGATCCGCGCTCAGAGGATTTCCGAACACATCCTGCAGCAGGACCGCCGGTTGCCCCCCGATCGTCGTAGACTGCGGGCAGTCGTTGCTCGCATTCACCCCGTAACACGGCGCGTTTCCCGCCACCAGACCGCTGTCATAGCGCCAGTTGAAACCGAACCATGGACCTCGCTTCCACGGCTGATATTGCAAGTGCGTCGTCTCGTTAAACTTTTCGTCGTGATCGATACGAAACGGCAGACCAGCACCCGTCGCGACTGTCGCGCCAGCGCCACCAATTTGTGGTTGGAAAAACCGTGCCGCCACGCTCGAGAACACCATCTGCGCCGAGAAGCCATGCAAATTCGGCACCTTCAAACTCCCCGCGTATCCCGGAATCTTGGCATTGTGCCATTCGATCGGAAAGGTGATCGGAGTATTCCCCAGCACGCTGAAGTCATATCCGTTATGGGTGTACTTCGTAATCCACTCACCGGAAAAAACGAGATAGCGTCCAAACGCCTGCTCCAGTCCCGCATGAAACTCGTTGCGGAAGCCTGGACTCAAGGGGTTGGCATTCGGCGCGGAGCAGGCCAGCAGTGGGTTCAATACGGGGTTACTACATCCAATGCTCGAAAGAATCAAATTCTCGTTAAATGGGGATTCCAGAGTTCGCGCATACGACACGCGCAGCACCGTGCCCGTCTTCTTGATGTTGTACGAAATTCCAATCCGCGGCTCCGCCTGACTCGCAATCGTCAACCCGTTATACATGTCTCCACGGATGCCAATGTTCATGGCCCAATGCCCTTTAGTGATCGAATCCTGAATGTAAAGAGCAAGTTCCTTCACGTCGGTATGGCCGTTGAATGTGTACGATCCGCCGCCGCGCGTTAAGTCATACGGAAATAGCGTGGGGTTGAAGACTGGATAGAGAGCTGGGTTGGGGTTAAAAGGCTGGCCGTTTGACAGGTAACCAAGTGTGCCGTATGTAGCTAGCGTGTTGGGCAGATTGTTGCCGACGCACTGCGAGGGATCAGTAAAGCCAGGGACAGCAACGTATGGATTCGTATTCACC
>Ga0302319_10015624_pt1 | contig 14058 bp, 12 predicted proteins | sample Bog_T0_2_FD_203319 | JGI IMG/M metagenome (GOLD analysis project Ga0302319, IMG submission 203319) | Peat permafrost microbial communities from Stordalen Mire near Abisko, Sweden - Bog_T0_2 | ecosystem: Environmental > Terrestrial > Soil > Wetlands > Peat | place: Sweden: Abisko, Stordalen Mire... | reverse complement strand
GAATGTGCGGCTGAGGAGACCGAGATCCTGGCCAAAATTGGGCGCGGTGAGCGCGTGGATCATTTCGAAACTGTGCGCCTGCGCAAGGATGGCCGCATAGCAAATGTCTCCGTTACCGTCTCATCGCTCAAAGACAACAGCGGCCGGGTCGTGGGTGCCGTCAAGATTCTACGCGATATCAGCGAGCGCAAACAGTCCGAGGACGCTTTGCGCGCCAGCGAGGAGCGCTTCCGCACGATGGCCAATTCCATTCCTCAGCTAACGTGGATCGCGCGCGCCGACGGATTCATCTATTGGTACAACCAGCGCTGGTACGACTACACAGGCACTACCCCGGAACAAATGGAGGGGTGGGGGTGGCAGACCGTGCATGACCCCGAGGTGTTACCGAAAGTCGTGGCGAATTGGACAGGCGCGATCAACTCCGGCCAACCCTTTGAGATGGAGTTTCCGCTGCTCGGCGCCGACGGGAAGTTCCGGGCTTTTCTAACGCGCGTCCAGCCTCTGAAGGATGCCGAGGGGCGAGTGGTGCAATGGTTTGGCACCAACACCGATGTTGAGGAGTTGAAGCGCATGCAAGAATCGCTCCGCGCGTCGCAGGCGCGCCTGAATTCCACGCTGGCGGCCGGCTCCATCGGGACATGGACGTGGGACATCGTGAACGACCGTTTGAGCGGCGACGAGTTCATCGCCCGCATGTTCGCAGTCGACCCAGCCGCGGCGGCCAAAGGCCTGCCCGTGGAAGTCTATCTGCGGGCCGTCGTCGAGGAAGATCAACCGGCGGTCGCAACAGCTCTGGGGCGCGCCATTCAGTCCTGCGGCCACTACGACGTAGAATATCGGGTCCGGCAACAAAACGGCGAACTCCACTGGCTGCAAGCCAAGGGACGAGTCGAGGGCGATGCGGCGGGCAAAGCTCTGCGTTTCCATGGCGCCGTGATGGACATCACCGAGCGTAAGCGAAGCGAAGGCCGCTTTCGGCGGCTGGTCGATTCCAACGCGCAAGGCGTGATGTTTTGGAACGCGAAGGGCGAGATTATCGGAGCCAACGATGCCTTCCTGCGAATTGTGGGCTATAGCCGCGAAGACCAGCAGGCCGGGCGCATCGATTGGGCGGCAATAACGCCAGCCGAATATGCGCACCTGGATCAGCGGTCGCTGGACGAGCTGGCGGCGCGCGGAATCTGCACGCCGTTTGAAAAGGAATACATCCGCCAGGATGGTTCGCGTGTGCCGGTCTTGCTGGGCGCTGCCACTTTCGAAGACACCCCGAACGAAGGCGTCTGCTTTGTGATCGATATTACCGAGCGAAAGCGCACGGATCTAGCCCTCCGCGAGAGCGAAGAACACTTTCGCTTTCTCAATGATTTGTCGGAGGCAACTCGCACGCTGGCCGAGCCGGGGCCCATCATGGCCGTGACAGCACGCATGTTGGGAGAACATCTGCGCGTCTCCCGTTGCGCCTACGCGGATGTGGGGCAAAACGGCGAGCAGGTCACAGTGCTGGACGATTACACCGACGGCTGCGCTAGCATGGCGGGCAGTTACGAGCTTTCGCTCTTTGGGGAACGCGTCGCGTCTACCCTCCGCGGCGGGCAGACCCTGATAAGTCGCGATATGGACGCGGAGCCTTTTCCGGGCGACGTGGCGGACAGGTTCAAAGCCGTCGGCATCAAGGCGATGATTACCTGCCCGCTTGTAAAGAATGGCGCTCTTCGCGCCATGATGGCCGTGCATCAGACGACACCGCGCGATTGGCAACCGCGCGAGATCGTCCTCGTTCAGGATGTCGCGGAACGTTGTTGGGCTTTGGTCGAGCGCGGGACGGCGGAAGAAAACATTCGCCGCATCAATGCCGAACTCGAGCAGCGGGTAGTGGAAAGAACGGCGGCCGCGGAGGCTTCCAACCAGGCCAAGAGCGTCTTTCTGTCCACCATGTCGCACGAAATTCGCACCCCGATGAATGCCATTCTGGGCTACACCCAGTTGATGTTACGCGATCCTCGCCTCGGGCCCGACGCACAAACAAATCTCCGCATCATCAACCGCAGCGGTGACCATCTGCTCGCCCTCATAAACGACGTATTAGATATGTCTAAGATCGAAGCGGGCCAGCTTAAGCTCAATCCCACGACATTCAGCCTTGCCAGACTGTTGGACGACGTCGCCGCGATGTTCCGCTTGCGGGCGGAGGCGAAAGCGCTGCACTTCGAAGTAGCCGCCGCTGGGCTATCCGAGCGGTATATCGCGGCGGACGAAGGTAAGATACGCCAGGTGTTGATCAATCTGCTGGGAAACGCCATCAAGTTTACTGAGCGCGGTCACATCAAGCTGCACGTCACGTTGTCTGAAAGCAACCAGAACAAGGCCTGGTTTTCCGCCCGCGTGGAGGACACTGGTTTGGGCATTTCGGATGACGACCTGAAGAAGCTGTTCCTGCCCTTCAGCCAAACCAAAAGCGCTATCAATGTCCAGCAAGGAACCGGCTTGGGGCTAGCCATTAGCCGGGCGCACGCTCGCCTCATGGGAGGCGATCTTAGGTGTACCAGCAGCATCTCCGGCGCAGGCTCCATATTTCAGTTTGAGGTCCCGGTCGAACAAGGTGACGCGAAAGTTGCCGTCCGTCGGAGTTCTCCGCGCCGCGTGATTGGCATTCGGGCTGGCCAGGAAGCCGCTCGCATCCTCATCGTCGATGATCTGCTGGAGAATCGGGATTGGCTGATGAAATTGCTTTCCGCCGTCGGCTTTTCAGTCTTGTGCGCAGATAACGGCGAAGCCGCGCTCCGCGACTGGCGGAAATGGACGCCTCGCTTGATCCTGATGGATCTCCATATGGCGGTGATGGACGGGTTAGAAGCAACGCGCAGAATCAAGGCGGAGCCCGGCGGGAAAGAAACAGCGATCATTGTTTTGACGGCGAGCGTTCTTGACGAAGATCGGCGAAAAGTCCAGGAAAGCGGGGCTGACGATTTCCTGGCCAAGCCTTGTCTTGAAGACGCACTGCTCGAAAAGATAGGCACCCTGTTAAACATTGTCTATGACTACGAGGAACTGCCGGAGGCCGGCAGCCAAGGTTATGCCACGTCGTCGACCCTCGGTACCAGCACGCTTGCAAGTCTCAAACAACTGCCGCCTGAGTTGATCGAAGCACTGCGGAATGCCACCGCGGATGGCGACAAAAAACTCCTGAATAGCCTGATTGCCAGTGTGGACCAGACCAAAGATGCCGAGTTCGCCCGCGATCTGCAGAATCTCGCCGATAGGTATGAATATGACGCTCTAACGCGTTTGCTGGAGGGAAGATGGTAGACTCGCTCACGCAGCCACCACCTCGACCCCATTCCCTAGCCGATCCGTGAGTGTGAACGAGCGGCAACGACTTTATCGGCATCCCGCGAGTTCCCCTGTCAGGCTTCGGACAACGGGCTTGCATGGCGGCTCCCTGTTTTTCTATCCGTGAGTTGTACCTAACGCTCTTAATCGCTTAAGATCCGCGGATGGCTTCTCTTTGCGTGCAGGCAGGCGATAATGACGCCTTCGCCATTAGTGAAAGACCAAACCGAAAACTGAATTTGGCTGCCGGCGCCTTGCGAACATCAGCAGCCACAACAGGGAACCGAGTTGCCCAGAACGGCCAAGTGACAAATACGAGGTGCCCGCGGGACGTTCCAGTGCGTCGAACGACGACGATAGCGCTTCTTGATCCCAGCGCGCACACAACCGGCTGCGCCCTTCGTTGGTGTGCCGGGCCTTCCCAGCTTGTCAAACAAATCGTGGAACTAAAGTTCCGCACGGACTCAAGCCCGCCCTCCGCTGACAGTGGGTTGCCAGCATAAACTGGCAAGCCACTTTAACCACAACTACTCGCGCTTCCCGGCTCCGGCGTCGTGGAAACGCCGCCGGTTCCATTAAATGACACCTGGCCAATCATCATAGACTTGACCGGCCACCCTCATTCTTCCGCTACCGCGTACGCCTGTGGGTTTTCTGTGCAAAACCTGTTCATTTCTCCAATAGCTTCTGAATCGCTTCCAGTTCCTTCCCGGCTTCCGACCACTTCCCCTGCGAACTCAACTCCCGATAGCGCTGCAAATGGCCGCGCACTTCTTTCAGCGTAGCCGCCGCTTGGTTCGAGGAATTGCCCGCCGGCGTTACCGCTGTCGTCGCCGACTCCGCGCTCGTGGTCCCACTGCCCCCCTGCGGTGCCGCCGTCGTTTGCTGCGCCCCGCCGCCTTTTCCACCCACCTCTTCAATCAACTGCGCCAGCGCTTGCTCATAAGTATCCGCGTAAGCCAGCTTATCGCCCATCGCCAGCGCCACTTTCTTTAACTGCGGCATACTCGTCTGCGAAGTAATATAGATGGGCTCCACATACAGAAAACTATTGTCAATCGGCAGCACCAGCGTTTGCCCGCGCAGCACCGAAGAACCATGCTGATCCCATAACGACAAGTCCTTCGAAATATTCTGGTCCTGATTCACTCGCGCGGCAATCTGCATCGGCCCATAGATAATGTTCTGTTTCGCCAGTTGCCCGAACACCAATTCTCCTAAATGTTCGCCGTCGCAACGCGCATACATCACGCCGATCAAATTGTCCTTATTCGCCGGCGTAAACGTCGTCAACAACATAAACTCCGCCGTCGAACTGCCGGGCAACGCCGCCACGACATAGGTGGGCGATACGGCCGATGTCCCCTCCGTTTGCTGGCTCGCCGTCTTGGCAAAATCCCACGCATCGGCCCGGTTATAAAAAGCTTCCGGATCGAGCATGTGAAACGTGCGGTAAACATCCGCCTGCACGCGGAAAAGCGTTTCCGGATAGCGCGCGTGCGCCCGCAAATCGGCGGGCATGGCTGAAGCTGGCTTCAGCAAACCCGGAAACAGCTTGGCATACGCCTGGATCAAGACATCGTTCCCATCGAAAATATAGAGATTCGTTTCGCCGCTATAGGCGTCCACCGTCGCCTTTACGGAATTGCGCATGTAGTTCAAATTGGTGTCGCCTAGGGAAACCTCGCGCGAATACGGATGCGCGTCGGAAGACATGTAGCCGTCCACCATCCACACCAAACGCCCGGCGCTGGTTAGAACCAAATAAGGGTCGCTGTCCCAGCCCAAAAATCCGGCAATCGTGTTCAGCCGCTCTAAAATCGATCGGTGAATCATCATGCGGCTCTGGCCGTTCAGATACTCAGTCAAGAGAATGTTGCCGTCGGCATAGTGCAAAGCGGCAGCCAAGCGCATCAGCGGCGAGGAAATCAGAAATCCGCCGTCGCCGTGATAAGTCGTCTGTACGTTCTGCGAGCCGGAAGGATAATTAAACTCCGGCTGGCCCGTTTTCACAAAAACCGGCTCATGATCTCGCTCTTCGCTGTAATAAATTTCCGGCTCGGTGAGCTGTAAGGTCTTCGACGCCACCACCGGCGGCGCGTCTTTGATAAACAACACCGGCAGACCGTCGGAGGTAATGCGGTTAGCTTCCGCCATCACGACGCCGTAGCCGTGCGTGTAAATCAGATGCGGATTGATCCAGCGGCCGCCCGCTTCGCCAATTTGGCTGAGCTGCAATTCGCGCGGCGCCATCAGCACTTGGCGCAACTTGCCGTCAATCACGTAGCGGTCGACGTCGGTGTTCTCGTACACGTAAGGGCGCAGCGGCTGAATCTGCGCGATCGTCTCGTGAAACGCCCGCCAATCCCACAGGCGCACGTTATCCAGCACCGCCTTGTGCGTGGAATAATCAATGGGCACTTCCGACGCTGTATTCAGCACTTCCTCTTGCACGCGCGCCTTCAGGCCATAACCGAAGCGCGTGGCATCAATGTGGTACTGGATATACGGTTTTTCGAGCGCCAATTCATTCGGCCGGACATAAAGGCTGGCCACCAGCGAAGGCAGCAACCAGCGTACCGGCAACAGCACCAGCACAAACAGCGCCCAGCGCGGCTTCTTCGCCGCTACCAACGCCGCAGCCGCCGCACAACCGGCAATCAACATCCATTGCAGCGGCAACACCACGTGATCCGCCACCCAATCCACGCCCACCAAATACTGCCCATGGTCTTCGGTCAATAGTCCGTAGCGCCCAAGAAACAGCTTCGCCGCAAAACAAGCCAGCAGCAGCGCCGCGGCCATGCGCACAAAACCCGATTCGAAGAAATCGCGAAACGACGCCGGTTCCAACTGGAACGACATCTCAGCCGGGAAACGCGATGGCATTTGATTGCCAATCCGCTCAGCATGCGCCGCCACCCAATAGATAATCAGCGAAACCAAGCAGGCAGCCAGCAACATGGAAACCAGCATGTTCAGAAAGGGCAAATCGAAGAAATAGAAATGCAGTCCTCGGCCGAAAATCGGATCCACGTATTCGCCCGGCGTGGGAGTTAAATGCCGTCCGCCGAAAAAGCGCACCACGGTCCAACTGTCCAGCGTGGAACTGGCGACAATGAAACTCAGCAACGCCATCACCGCCACGCCGAGCTTCATCAGTAGCGATCGCGACAGCAATCCGAAGGAAGGTATGTCTTTCGAACGCCGCATTCCTAACAGAAACGCGCCCCAAAACACCGCGAAAAACAGCACCACCGCCAGAATCACCGGCACCGTGCCATACAACAGCAGATTCCACCAAGTGGCGATTTGGTGAATTTCGGTCCACCAGTGGTAGTCGATGAAGGTGCTCGCAATATAGCGCGAACACACCAGCAAGAGAAGCAGAAGAATCGCGGCGAAGAACAATCCGGGGCGCCGCCGCCGTCGTGAACCTAGGTATCGGTCTGGCAAACTGCGAGTATATCCCGATTCCCTTCACGCAGGTGCTTGTGGGGCGGCGCCATGCGCGGCCGGAAATTATTAGGTTCAAGTTCCTGGTAGTTTCGCCGATAAGGTTCTAGGCGCTGCGAGTTCCAGATCTTTCCTCTGATGAGCATTCAAGAACAAAGGTGATCACTATGCCAAACAGTACTAAGACTATGGGTTTTGCCCCGTCTACGGCTGAAACAACCGCGACCGGCAAACTTCAGCAATGCATTCTCTCCATCGAAGACAACGAAGAAGCGATGTTCTTGGTCAAGTCGGCGATTGAGGAGTTCGGAGACGGAAAATACCGGCTCGAATGGGCAAACTGCCTGAAAGACGGGGTGAACCGGCTATCCAAAGGCGGGGTGGATCTCGTGCTCCTCGATCTTGGTTTGCCCGACAGTTCCGGCTCGCTTACCTATGACTCCGTTCGGACAAACGCCCCGGAAGTACCGGTGCTGGTGCTGACCGGCGATGGCACGGAGGAAACCGAATCCACCGTGATTGACCGTGGTGGCGAGGATTATTTGGTCAAAGACCAAGTCTCCGGGGCGCTCTTGGTGCAGGCCATCCAGTCTACGATTTATGCCAGCAAGTTACAACGCCGTGTTCCGCTCGACAACAGCAAAACGGCACGCGTAGGTTCCCGCGGATAAGTTTGCTTCGTCTCAGTCGAAGAAGTGACGATCCTCGTCCGCCAGGTGCGCCTTCGCCGCCGCCACATTGAACGTCACTCCCAATCCCGGCTTGTCCCAAACATCAATAAAACCGGCCTTCATGATCGGGTTCGGCAAACCATCTACTATCTGATACCACCAGTCTGGCTGGCCCACCGGATACTCAAATCCGATGTAGTTCTGCGGCAACGCCGCCGCAAGCTGAACGTGCGCGGCCAGCCCAATCAGCCCGTCGAAAATCCCGTGCGGCGCGATTTGTATTCCATGTAGATCGGCGTATTCCGCGATCCACTTCATTTCCGCCAGTCCGCCCACATCTTCCGGATCGGGGCCGACAATATTCACCGCCTGCTTCTCAATCAGATCCTTGAAATTCTCCCGCAGGTAAATCTCTTCTCCCGTGTGAATCGCTACCGACGTACTCTGTGTCACTTCGCGAAAAACCTCGGCATTCGGATAAGGCATGTAGTCGCCCGTGATCAAGTCTTCGAGCCACGTAATATGCAGCGGCTCCAGCGCCCGCGCAAACGTAATCGCATCCTTCACCGCCCAGCCCGGCCCGCAATCCAGCGCCAGTCCAATCTCATCGCCCAGCACTTTCTTCATCGCTTCCACGCAGGAAATAATATATTTCAGACCGCGTTCCGTCAGCAATCCGCGATCGGAGTGCGACGCGCCCGTCCGCGGCTCGTCATACCACCCATTGGGAATGGCGCGCATCATGGCTGGATTGTGAAAGCCCACCGCCTGCTTGATCAGCGTGAAGCCCTCTTTGGCTTCTTTCATCTTGGCCATGTTCTCGGCGTAGTCTTGCGGCGTTTGGCCGGTCATAGGAAACCGCACCCCACCGTTGTAAGCGCGCACCCGGTCGCGAATCTTCCCGCCCAGCAGCTTATAAACCGGCACCCCGGCCACCTGCCCGGCAATGTCCCACAACGCAATCTCAATCGCACTCACCGCCGACCCCCACGGCTTGAACGCCCCCAGCCGCCGGATCTTCAGCATCACCCGCGTCACGTCCGTCGGGTCTTCTCCCAAAATGTAGTCTTTGTAAAAAAGCACCATCGGCTTGAGATAAGGCTTGGTCGATTCCACTTCCCCGTATCCGGAAACGCCCTGATCCGTAAGAATGCGAATCACCGGATTCTTGCCGATAATGGCGCACCGCAGGTCTGTGATCTTGATGGCGGCACGCCCCATCAGCGGAATGCTGGTGGCACCCGCCGCCAATGCTCCCATAAATCCTCTGCGCGTCCAATTCGTCATCACTTCCTCCCGTTAGAACATATCGCGAATCAAGTGGGGCGGCGCCATGCGCGGCCCAAACAGAGCCGCCAGCGTTAGAGCTAGAAGTCATCAAAAAATCAGCCTTAGGGTTGGCGAATAAATGGGCGCGCAACTTTCGCCCAAACCATCGCCCTCAAATCACGGTAAGCCCCTCACACGCTTTCCGCTGATATCATAGACATAGAAACACCCATGCCCCTGACTCTTGCACTGTCGCCTGAAAAGGAAGCTATCTTGCTAGCGCAAGCCCAGTCCCGTGGGCTGACCGCCCAGGAGTGGCTTGCGCAGATCGTGGAGCAAGCGGCCCAATTGCCTCCGCCGGATGAGGATGCGGACGATCGACTCCCATCGGCCATCTTTCGTGAAATATGGGCCGACATGCCGGATGAGGTCCGGGCGAAGCTGCCAACCGATGGAGCCGATCAGCACGATCATTACATTTACGGCACGCCCAAGAGGGCGGTGTGAAGGCGGTTTTTGCCGATACGTTTTACTGGATCGCCCTTTCCAATCCCGCCGAGCGCCGATATCTGGACGTGCTGGCACTCGACGCCAAGATTGCGGGCGCTTCCATCTTCACTACCGATGAAGTGCTATCGGAATTCCTGACTTTCTTTGCCGGAGATCGCTGGTTGCGCGAGCGGGCAACTACGGCAGTAAAGGGCCTCTCCCGAAACCGCAGAGTTCACATTGTTCCTCAAACGCACGACTCATTTCAGGCCGGGTTTGATTTGTACGGTGCCCGCCCGGACAAGGGCTACAGTCTGACCGATTGCATTTCCATGCAGACTATGCGGCGCGAGGGCTTGACCGGCGTACTGACTAACGACCGGCATTTTGAGCAAGAAGGTTTCCGCGCTCTTCTGTTCCGAGATTCCTGATGCGGCAAAAGGTCGTGCATATGGAAAGAAGTTTTCCGGCCAGCTTGGGCTTCTCCCCTGGTTCATGGAGAAGAGAAAAGTCTCAAAAAAATCGATCCCGGGCTGAGCGAAATCCGACGCTTCCGCTCCTGCCGCGGGCCCCCGCCACTTAGGCGCGTTGCGGCATTCGTCTCGCCGACGAAGCGCAGAGTGCATGCCGCAGGAAATGGTAGTATCTCAATATTTTCGTGTTATTCTCTCCACCATGGCAGCCACCTCTACGGCTCAACCCATAGCAGCGGCGCGCATCGCATTTGCAGCTCTTTGGGCTAACTACCCGTCCAGCGAACCGTGTATCAATCCGGCGACCCATCATGCGGCCTACGAGGATCAATGCTCCATTAAGCTAGGCAAGGCGCTACACGCGGCGGGCGTCAACTTCAAATCTTTCCGCGCGGGCCAGTCTGCGAGTTCGCCCCTTCGGGCAGCGGCATGGTTCTCAGAGCGCAAGAGCTTGCGGATTGGCTAATGCGCCGGCCGTTCTCCAACTGTCCGTCTCCAATCATCATCACGCCTGGTAAGGACTTCGCCAAACGCATACAAGGACAGACGGGCATAGTCTTCTTCCAGCATTACTGGCTGCGTAGCGGCGAAAAGCTCGACGGCAATCGCTCCGCACCCAACGGCACCGGCAATCACATCGATCTGTGGAATAGAGACCGCTTGACGCCAGGGGCCGCAACCTTTTTCCGATTTACGATTGGCATCCAACACGTGCCGCTGCCTTGGGGCGGAGCTGGTAACAACTGGTATTCCGATTTGAACAACTCTGCGAAGGTAGTGTTTTGGCCGATCCTGTAACAAAACCCCGGGATTCGTCGAGCGTCAGCCGCGTTCGTCAGTTCGTCTTTGTCGCTGGCTTCGCCCTAACCGGAGTCCTGTTTGAGTGGTCGCTGCCTTGGCTGTCCGAGTTGCTGATGCGCACGGCCCAGACTGTTTGCGTTGCCGCCGATGAAGACGACGCGAGCTTTCACCTCATCGTCTACTTCGGAATCGGCGCGGCTCTGTCGGGCCTTCTGTGGGGATGGATTGGCAGCGTTGCGGCAAGCAGCGCGCGCCGCGCTCTTGGCATGGCCGTAGGAGTCGTTGTCGCCACCGCGGCGTGCGCGTCATGGCTCGCTCTCAGGCCGTGCTCCACGGCGCTGAAAGGCAACGATGTTACCAGTCTGCTCGTGTGGGCCGGGCTATGTGCGCTGAGCGCCGGTGTGGGCAGGGCGGTTGCAGCGAAGTTAGCCGAAGACCGCCCACGCAATTCGGATTAGCTTAGCCAAGCCAGAGTCCCCGGGGGTAACCCTAAATTACTTGGTCAACCGCTCTACTCACACCCCAAATCATCAACAAAAACCGCCGCTTCCGTTATCTGATTTGGCTCGACTCCAAGTTCGTGGCAGATGAGCGCCTGGAGCGTGACCCACACATCGGGCGTCGTCCAAGACCCAAGCTGCACCCCTTTGCTAAGCGGCCTTTTGACTCCCATTGCATTCGTCTCGATTTCCACGCTCGGAATGTACGGAAGCGCCAGCTTCTCCAAAACTAGTCGGTAACGGTCACCCACTGTCTGAACCAATTCACACTCTTCGTCCGGCAGGTCAACCGCGTGGTTTCTTGATCGCGCTACTTCGGCGGAACAGGCCATCGTGCAGTTTTGGCGAAGTGACCGCAATCAGCGCTATGGATTGAAATTGCTTGGGGATGACAAGCCATGCGCACAGCCCAATCAGAAGACCCGTCAAACCTCCTATGGTCACGGTCACGCCGAAACGCCGGAGGAGAGAAATCGCGCTGCCAAAATGCTGGACTAGCGCAAGTAGAACGCCGGCGAAGAGTCCAACCGTCAGCCCGGCCATGGGCATGGCAACCAACAGCGCCAGCGACGCCAACAGACCCGCCATGCAAGCACCGGCTATCAGTTTCGCAACGCCGAACGTCTTCACTTGCATACCAACGGCTCCCTTCAAAATGTCTAGCGATGTCCGCCAACCAGGGTTGACCTCCTCGAGCAGCGCATCGAACTCATCTGCATAGCGTTCGCGCCATGACGCGGGGTAGAGCCGGGCGAACAACTTTGTCAACCGTTTCATGCGTGTTTCAGCCTCCGTTGACCCGCTTTCACCACCTGATCAAGCTGCTGCAAGAGCTCCGTGAGATGCGCACGCCCCTGGGCCGTGATTCGATACGGCTGCCGCCGGTCGTCCGACGGAACCGGCCGAATCCACTTCTGCTGTTCCAGTCGTGTAATCGCCCCATAGAGCGTTCCCGGACCCAGGCGGACACCCGCGAACTGCGCAATGTCCTCCATCATGGCGTAACCGTGTTTATCGCCTTCGGCTAAACTGGCAAGGACAAGCAAGGTGGGATCGGACATTGTTATTACGTCTCACGTAGTAACGTACCGCGTAATAGCGAGGTTGTCAAGAAGCATTTTGCGGCTACGAGATTATGCGTCCATCCGTTCGACCCATTGAGCCCGCCATTCCGGAGCCGCGAATGCATCCGCAAAGTACTGCGTTTCCCGCGCAACCTTGTCGTCCCGGAACTCCATGATGCTCACGGTGTAGCTGGGCTTGCCGTCATAGGTCAGGACGAATTCGGTGATCCAAAGATCGCCGCCGCCGATGATTCGCCGGACAGTAAACCGCTTTTTGCTCGGCTGACTAGCGCGTTGGTTCTGTATGTTGCTCCGGCCGCGGGTTCGCTCGCCCGACTGCGGGTATTCCAGCACCGCGTCCTCGTGATAAATGCGGTGCTCCGTTTCCAAATCGTTGGCATCGGACGCCGCCCAATGCTGATCCAGTGCCGCTCGAATTTCTTGATCTCGCACTCTTAATACTGCTCCTTCTTTGTTAACCGTTCATCTTGAGCCTTCAATTTTACGCGCAAGCCTCGAGCCGAGCCGCGAGTGTCAACGAGCGGTAACGTATTTTTCGAAAGTCCCGCGAGTTCCGTCTCACCCAACCATCCCCAGCCGACGGCCAGCCGCTGCCCTCTGCCTGTCGCTGGCTTGCTGTGAATCCATCTCACATTAACCCCTCAAAAATCACGGTCACAAAAGAAAAAATTTATTTTGCGCCCACAACTCCCTCCTTATCAATCACTTGCGGGAAATGCCCCTAATCGCCTGTTCGCGCCTCCCTTCCCTCTCCCACAAAATCAAACCGAGAGCAGAACCTGCGCGGTCACCGAGGTGCTTGGAGCCTTCCCCCTCGGCCCACAGGCATTTATTGAATGCAGAAAAGAAGGAATAGGAGTCCATCATCATGTCTCAAATCAACAACACCAACCCTCTCTCGGAAGCGCGTCTCGCCGCCAATCGCGAGAACGCCCAAAAATCCACCGGCCCCACTTCGCCCGAAGGCAAAGCAACGGCCTCTCTCAACTCCCTGAAACACGGTCTCACCGGCAAATTCATCCTCTTCGCCAATTCCGAAGAAGTCAACTTGTACGAGACTCACGTCCAGGGTTACCAAACGCAATTCCAACCGATTGGCCCCGAAGAAGTCGCTCTCGTCCAATCCATCGCCGACATTCGCTGGCGGCTCAACCAGATTCCCGGTCTCGAACAGTCCCTTCTCGCCATGGGCCGCGCTCAATTCGTCGCCGACAATCCAGGCTACGAAACTCGCCAAGCTGAGACCATGGTCGAGTTGCACGTTCGCCACGCGCAGGAAAGAGAACTGCGCAATCTCCAACTCACCGAAAACCGCCTCGCCCGCCGGCGCGAACGCGAAAGCGCCGAATTGCTGCGCCTGCAAACCGAGCGCCGTGCCAAAGAAGAGGAAGCCTTGGCGGAAGCTGCCAAAGCATCGCTCCTGGCAAAACATCGCAGCCAACCGCTCACCCAGGTCCCCGGCCTTGGGTTCGTTTTTTCAGAAAAGCGTTACGCCACTTATATGAGCCGCCTCAACCCCGTCCAGCGCGAAAAATTGCTGCAAGAAGCCATCGCCGAAGCCGCCGAAACTCCGCAAACCATGGAGGCCACCGCCTAAATCCAAAACAACCGCGCGCCTCAGTTAGCGTTTTCTGAATGCCGCGCGATAAGTGTGTCTCCACTCCGAAAACTAACATCGAAACGGAGCCGGAAGCGTCAGCGCCCTAGTTTGGCCTTCTCTTCAAACCATCCCTCTCGCCCTCGAATCATCGCAACACCTCGAGCCGAGCCGCGAATGGCAATGAGCGGTCTGCCGCTAACCCCAACGTATTTCTGGACAAGCCATTCTTTGCCGCCTTGTAAACATTTCACACCTTCTCAGCGACCCAGTTCGGTTTTGTCGATCTTCCTCGCCGCAATGCGTTCGAAGCGTCGGCCGCCAGTTCATTGCCTCGAAAATGTTTGTGGCGCGGACACTCGTGTCTGCCGTCTCGACACTCTT
>Ga0302319_10015623_pt1 | contig 14058 bp, 11 predicted proteins | sample Bog_T0_2_FD_203319 | JGI IMG/M metagenome (GOLD analysis project Ga0302319, IMG submission 203319) | Peat permafrost microbial communities from Stordalen Mire near Abisko, Sweden - Bog_T0_2 | ecosystem: Environmental > Terrestrial > Soil > Wetlands > Peat | place: Sweden: Abisko, Stordalen Mire... | reverse complement strand
GGTCCTGCTCGGCGCAGGCATTTGGGTCATTGAGGGTCTGGACCTCTCCGCGGTGGAACCGGGCGACTACGAGTTGGCCTGTCTGCCGTTGAAGCTCGTCGGAGCCGACGGCGCTCCGGCGCGCGCGGCTCTGCGCCGGCTGGACCGCCAGTCCTCAAAGTGAACGGGCGCAACCACCTGGCTGCGCCCGTTGATCCTTGCTGCTCGAAGTGTTCCTAGTGCGAGGCGTGCCCGCCGCCGCCGCCGCTGGAGCCCGCGGCAGAGCTCATGTGTCCCGAGCCGGCGGAGCTGATCGAACTGCTGCTGCTAGAGTAGCCGCCCGTCGAAGCGCTGCCGGAGTAGTGTCCCCCCGCGCCGCTGCCGTAGCCCGCACTGCCCCCCGTCCAACTGTGTGCGGCCACCGCGCCGTGCGTCACCGCACCCGTCCGCAACCCTGCCGCCGAGGTGAACGCCGGCGTCCGCAGGCTATTCCGGGTCGAGGCGAGCGTCGTTCCCGGCTTGCCCGGCACCGGTTTGACCGGAGTCACTGGTGTATTGGCATACACCGGCACTACCGTGATCGGCGTGTAGAAGGCGTAGCCGAATGGCGACCAGGCCGTGCCGTAGAACGGCAGGAAGGTGTACATCCCGAAGTACGGGTTGAACATCCAACCCGCACCGTATCCGCCGTATCCACCCATGCCGTATCCGCCGTATCCGCCCATGCCGTAACCGCCGTATCCACCCATGCCGTAAGCGCCATAGCCCATCGACGGGTATCCGTTGGAGGCGTAGGTGTCGAAGCTGTTGGCGCTCTGGCGCGCGGCCGAGACGTTGGCCACGGCGACGTTCTCGGCGCGGCGCTGGCTCCAGCGGTACAACGCGTCGGTGTCCTTAGTGTCGAAGCTGGATTGCGTCCAGTCGCTCCCGTTGAACGCCAACTGGTGGCCTTCCCTGACCCGCATGTACTTCTCGCCCAGCACCGCCACGGCTTCACCCTTGTACACGCGCAGTCGCGCCGGGTCGGACGCGAAGTCGAAGAGGCCGCCTTTGGCGAGCTGGAAGTTGGCGTTGCCGAGCGTCACGTTGATGGCGTTATCGCTCAGCATCTCGGTGATCTCCACCAGCGCCTCGCCCTGCAGCACTTCCAGCCGCACGTCGCTAAGCCGCGACGAGACCATGCGGAAGCTGCTGTTGTCTCCCACGCGCACGAACGCTCCGGGCGTCAGCAGGACCTCTGCCCGCCCCTCGGCCGTGCGCAGCACGTCCGTGTTCTTGAGGTCGGTAAACTCGGCGACCTTGCTGTGGATGGCCGTATCGTTGACGAATACGTCGCCGTCGGCGACCTGCACCAACCCGGCCCTTGCCGAGATTGCGTTCTGCGCGGTAGCGGTTGCCCAGGAGCCGCAAAGCAGCGCCGCGGCGAGCCAGCTCAGTTTTGCCATCTCAACCCTCCAGGTCCCCAGATTCGTCCGGTTCTTCGGCGCGTACCAAATGCGTCAAGATTCCCTCCTTAGAGCTTACATCCTTTTTGGGTGCTCGGATCCACAAATTGGTGCGCTGGCCCCAAAGGGCTATTCGTTATCCTCTGTTGGCGCTTGCATAAGGTCCGCGGGATCTGCTACGTAGTGTAGGATACCTGGATGTGCCCGCGGGCCTCGATACGCTCGCGAGTCTTTATGAAGAAGCCAGCCAAGACCAACGAACCGCAGACCGGAGGGACTCTGGAGCCGCTTAACGACGAACGCAGCCACACCGATTGCTTTGCCAAGGCCGCCAAGCTATTCTCGCAAGGCGAGTTCGCCAAGGCACGCGACATCTTCCAGCGGGCCGCGCACGGACCCGTGCTCTCGGTGAACGAATCGGCGTCGATGTACGTGCGGATGTGCGAGCAGCGGCTGGATCGCCAGCGCCAGGAGACCGCTACCCCAGAGGAGCTCTACAACCGTGGGATGGCGTTGTTGAAGCAGCGGCGCTACACCGAGGCGCTGGCCTCGCTCGAAGCCGCGCAGCGCGCCGAAGAGACCGCCCGCGTGCGTTACGCGCTCACGCTGGCCACTGGAAACATCGGCGACGCCGGCGCCGCCGCCAGGCACTTCAAGCGCGCCTGCGAGCTCGACCCCGCCCTGCGCGAGACCGCCCGCCACGATGCCGATTTCCAGCCCCTGATCCAGTTTTCCGAGCTCCGCGAGGCCATCGCGGACAAGGCTTAGTGTAAGGTCTCGCAGATTCTCTGAAAATCACCGGCCATTCACCGTGGCGCAGGCACGTGGCGCAGGCACTCGTGCCTGCCGCGTCGACACTCGTGTCGACGCGGCAGGCGTTGTCAATTCTCGCCTGAAACACTACACAAGGGGCCTAGCGCTATTCGTGCGCGCCGCGGCGGGTGATACATTCGGGTTAGCGGCCCTTGGTGAAGTTCGCCCGCGCCCGCGCGGGACTTCCGCCGCGGGCGCCATAGGCCAGGACCGGCTTTGCCAGACCAATCCACTCCTGCTCCATTCCTTAAGCGCTCGCGGCCCGATCCGCTGCGCATCGTCTCCATCGGCGGCGGCACGGGCCTCTCGACCCTGCTCAAGGGCCTCAAGAAGTTCGTGCTGCATCAGGCTGTAGAGCGGCCGCCGGGCTGGCCGTTCATCGAGATCTCGGCCATCGTGACGGTCTCCGACGACGGCGGCAGTTCCGGCCGCCTGCGGCGCGAACTCGACATGCTGCCGCCGGGCGACATCCGCAACTGCATGGTCGCGCTGGCCGAGGACGAGTCGCTGCTGACGCGCCTGTTTCAATACCGCTTCGCGGCCGGCGCGGGGCTGAAGGGCCACAGCTTCGGCAACCTCTTCCTGGCCGTCATGAGCCAGGTGACAGGCGACTTCGCGCGCGCCGTGCAGCTCAGTTCCGAGGTGCTGGCCATCGCCGGCCGGATCTACCCGGCCACCGGCGAGAACGTCCGGCTGCGCGGCTATCTGGGCGGGGGCAAGGTGGTGGAAGGCGAAACCCGCATCAGCCGCAGTGTGGCGCCGATTGAGCGCATCGAGCTGCTCCCGGCCGGCTGCAAGCCGCTGCCGGAAGCGCTCGAGGCGATCCGCAAGGCCGACCTGATCACGCTTGGACCGGGCTCGCTGTATACCAGCATCGTGCCCAATCTGCTGGTGAAGGGCGTGGCGCGGGCGATCGAGCAAAGCCCCGCGCTGAAGGCCTGCATCGTCAACCTGATGTGGCAGCCGGGCGAGACCACCGGGCTCACCGCCGCCGACCACATCGCCGCCATCGAGCGCCACGCCGCGCGCCGCCTGGTGGAAGTCGCCGTGCTCAACAACGCGCCGGTCCCCGAGCGCCGCCTGCGGCGCTATCAACGCCAGGCTGCCCATCCCGTTGAGACCGACCTTTCGCGGCTGCTGGCGATGGGTGTTCAGGTGATCGCCCGACCGCTGCTGGCCGCGGGCGCTAAAGTCCGCCACGACCCCGACCTCACCGCCGCGGTGGCCATCGACCTGGCGCGGCGCGGCCGCCGCCGCATCCAGCGCACGCTGGCTCTGAGCCGCTAGCCAGCGCCGCTCTTCTGCCGCCCCGTACAATCGTTAGTGCGGAGCGTGTATGTCTTCATCCCCCATTTCCGTCGTCATACTGGCTGCCGGGCTGGGCACGCGCATGCGTTCGCGGCTGGCCAAGGTGCTGCACCGCGCCGGCGGAGCATGCCTGCTCGAACACGTGATTGAGGCCGCCTGCGAGATCGCGCCGCGCGAGCGCATCGTGGCCGTGGTCGGCCATCAGGCCGAACGCGTGCGCGCCGAGGTGGAGCACTCCGGCGTGCGCTTCGCCGTGCAGACCGAACAGAAGGGCACCGGCCACGCGCTCGGCATCTGTGCCGGATTGGAAGGCCTCGACGAAGGGCGGATCGTCGTGTTGTACGGCGATTGTCCGCTGCTGCGGCCCGAGACGCTGCACCAGTTGATGCAGCGGCACGAGGAGTCGGGCTGCGCGGCGACGCTGATCACGACGCATCTGGACGATCCGAGTGGCTACGGGCGCATCGTCCGTTATGGCGACCGTGACAGCGATCGCGATCGCGACGGAGACCAGGCCGGGCACGTCCTGGCGATCGTGGAAGAGAAGGCCGCGAGCGCGGAGCAGAAGCAGATCCGCGAGATCAATTCGGGGCTGTATTGTTTCGAGGCCGCCTCGCTCTGGAATCATCTCGCCGCGCTTCAGCCGAACCCGGCTTCGGGCGAGATCTACCTCACCGACATCGTCGCCGCGTTGCGCGCCGCGGGCCATGCCACGGCGGCGTGCGTGGTGGACGACGCGAGCGAGATCCTGGGCATCAATACGCGCGTCGAACTGGCCGAAGCCGACCGCCTCCTGCGCCAGCGCAAGGCGCGCGAGCTGATGCTCGGCGGCGTGACCATCGAGCGACCCGAGACGGTCACCATCGACAAGCACGTCGTTGTGGGCAGCGATACCATCGTCGGAGCGTTCACGCATCTGCTGGGGACGACGCGCATCGGCGCGGATTGCCGCATCGGCGCGGGCGCGATTCTGCGCAACGCGGTCGTGGTCGACGAAGTCGAGGTCCTGCCGTACTCGCTGATCGACGACTCGACGCTGGAGGCGCGCTCGCGCGTCGGACCCTTCGCCCGCCTGAGGATGAACGCAATCGTCGAGGCCGCGGCGTGCGTCGGCAACTTCGTGGAGCTGAAGAACACGCGGCTCGGCGCGGACTCGAAGGCGATGCACCTGGCGTATCTCGGCGACAGCGTGATCGGCGCCAACGCGAACATCGGCGCGGGGACCATCACCTGCAACTACGACGGCGTGGCCAAGCACCAGACCGAGATCGGCGCGGGCGCCTTCGTAGGCAGCAACGCGACGCTGGTTGCGCCGGTGGAGATCGGCGCGGGCAGCTACGTCGCCGCGGGCAGCGTGATTACCGACGCCGTGCCCGAGGACGCGCTGGGGCTGGGGCGTTCGCGGCAGGTGGTGAAAGAAGGCTGGGCCAGGAAGCGGCGCGAGCAGACGGGCAAGTAGGGGTATTGATCTCCTCGACAGACCAAGCCTAACCTAGTTGAGTAGCGATGCAACCCTTTGAGCAGTTCCTTACCGATACAGCGAATAGAGGGGAAGCGGTAAACACTTTGTTTGAAGAACGCCTATTTGACTTGGTAGGAATCCTGCATAAGATCACCGACACGTTGAGCTCTGAACACATCCCGCATGAAGTGATTGGTGGTCTGGCCGTGTTGATCCATGTAGAAGAAGCAAGCCCGGAGCATTCCGCACTCACAAGAGACGTTGACCTGATGGTGCGCCGTTCGGATCTGGACCGTATCAAGGAAGCGGCTGCAAAGAGCGGCTTTCGATTCCGGCATGCCGCCGGGGTCGATATGTTGGTGTATGGGGATACGGAGTCCGCCAGGAATGCCGTCCACCTGATTTTCAGCGGAGAGAAGGTCCGTCCCGCCTATTCGGTTCCCGCTCCTCCGATTGAGCCTGAACGAAAACACATCCACGGCAAAGAGGTAATGGTTATCCCAGTCGCAGATCTGGTTCGGATGAAGCTGACTTCGAATCGCGACAAGGATCGGGTTCACATTCGCAGCCTGGATGCCGCCGGCCTCATCACTCATGACGTTGAGATACGACTTACTCCCGAGTTAGTGTCACGTCTGAAGCACATTCGAGAGACAGAGTAGGTCTAACTTAGAAGGCAATCAGGCTGGTTCCGAAGAATCCATTCAACTCAAGGTGGCGATGAAGCGGATCGTCTACGTGATGAACAGCGTCACTTAGTGTCAGTTGGTCTGGGAAGTTAGCTAGTGTAGTGTCTCAGTCAAGGATTGACAATGCCGACCGAGCGTCGACACGAGTGTCGACGCGGCAGGCACGAGTGCCTGCGCCACGTGCCTGCGCCACGTGCTTGCGCCACGGTGGATGGCGGGTGATTGTCAAAGAATCTGCGAGACATGACACCAGTACCCAATTGATGGCTTTCGCTAGAGCACCAGAATCGGGTGGTAGACGTTGGGCATCACGGCTTCGCCGATGGCGATCAGCTCGCCCGCGCGCGATACCGCCTTCACGTGTTTCATCCCATCGCGCACGCGGAACGGGGAGACGCGGAAGTCGCGTCCCTGGCGGATCTGGCCTTCGGTGAGTTGGTCGACGATCTCGTTGGGGAAGTCGGGCAGGAGTTGCATCGCCGGGATCAGCGCTTCGGCCAGCCGGCCTTCCGCGGAGAGTTGCGCCAACTGTTCGAGGGTCCGCGCCTGGTCGATGGTGAACTGCCCGGACTGCAGCCGCAGCAGCGACTTCAGGTGCGCGCCGCAGCCCAGCGCGTGGCCGGCATCATGCGCGATGGAGCGCACATACGTGCCCGCACCGCACTCCACGCGCAGGCCCACTTCGGGTCCTTCCACCCACAGCAGTTCGAGCTTGCGGATGACGACCTCGACCGGCGTCAGGTCAAAGGCGATGTTCTTGCGCGCCAGTTCATAGGCCGGCCGGCCGGCGACTTTCTTGGCCGAGACGGGCGGCGGCGTCTGCAGGATCAGTCCGCGGAAGCCGTCGAACAACTCTTCCAGGCGCGCGCGGTCCAGCGCGGGCTCCGACTGCACCGAGGTGGGCTGGCCGTCGGCGTCATACGTGTTGGTAGACCAGCCGAAGTGGATCACGCCTTCATAGACCTTGTCGTTGCGCGTGAAGAACTGGGCCAGGCGCGTGGCGCGGTTCAGCAGCAGCGGCAGGACGCCGGTGGCGGAGGGATCGAGTGTGCCGAGGTGGCCGATCTTGCGCGTGCCCGCGATGCGGCGCATGCGGTTGACCACGTCGTGCGAGGTCCAGTCGCGCGGTTTGTCTACGACGATCGCGCCATTCATGGGGGCTCAATTCAATCTAGCGGCTTTATCACGGGCGTGCCGCTTCCCGACTAGAGCACGGCGACAGACGGCCCTCGGGTTTGAAAGCCAGGGTAACAGCGCGGGGACGCACCAAGGCGTCCACGGAGGACGTCTTGGTGTCGCCCTCGGGAGAAGGCTTGGTGGTTGAGCTCGGAAGTGAGTTGGCCTCGGTGTCCCCCGCGCGCAGGGGTTAGCGGCGCAGCGGCACTGACAACGCGAAGAACCGCTACCTAACGGTCGCGGCTCAGAAACAACCACGGCTCGCAAGCGGCATAGACCGCTCCCTGACGGTCGCGGCTCAGAAACAACTGCGGCTCAGAAGCGGCGTAGACCGCTCCCTGACGGTCGCGGCTCAGAAACAACCGCGGCTCAGAAACAACCACGGCTCAGAAACAACCACGGCTCACAAGCAACCACGGCTCAGAAACAACCGCGGCTCAGAAACAACCGCGGCTCAGAAACAACCGCGGCTCAGAAACAACCACGGCTCCGTTCGGAGTAGTGGCGCGCGAGGCCCACGCTACACTGGAGGGCAGTGGAAGAGCGGATCTCGACGAAGAGCTATGACCGGCGGCTGTTGGGGCGGCTGCTGGCGCTGGGGCTGCCGTGGTGGCGGCCGGTGGTGGTGGCGACGCTGTGCCTGCTGGTGGGCTCGTTTCTGCAGGTCGTCACGCCGCTACTGACGCAGATCGCCATCGACCGCTACATCGCGCCCACGCACAGCTCCATTTCGCCGTGGCTCGAACGCTATCTGGCGGCGAGCCGCGAGATGGGCCTGGCGCAGATCGCGCTGCTGTACCTGCTGGCCCTCACCATCGGGCTGGCGGCCGATTTCACGCAGCAGTTCCTGATGCAGCGCACGGGCCAGCACGCCATGTTCGAACTGCGGCGGCGCGTGATGGCGCATCTGCAGGCGCTCGACATCGCGTTCTACGACCGCAACCCGGTGGGGCGGCTGGTGACCCGCGTCACCACCGACGCCGACGCGTTGAACGAGCTGTTCACTTCGGGCCTGATCACCATCTTCGGCGACGTGCTGGTGCTGGTGTTCGTGTTCGGCGCAATGCTGCGGCTGAGCCTGGGATTGACGCTGGTGATGCTGGCCATGATGCCGCTGGTGTTCACCGTGACCGTGTTTTTCCGGCGCGCGGTGACCGCCGGCAACCGCCGCATTCGCGTCGCGGTGGCGCGCATCAACGCCTTCCTGCAAGAGCACATCAACGGCATCACGGTGCTGCAGCTATTCAACCGCGAGCAGCGCGCCGCGGCGGACTTCGAGAAGGTCAACCGCGAGCACATGGATGCCTACAAGACCACCGTGATCGCGTACGGCTGGTTTTACCCGGCGGTGGAGTTTCTCTCGCTGCTGGCGATCGCCAGCATTCTGGCGCGCGGCGGCTGGCAGGTGCGCCACGGCGCGATCTCGATCGGCGTGCTGGTGGCGTTCTTCCAATACGCCTCGCGCATCTTTCGCCCGATCCAGGATTTGAGCGAGAAGTACAACGTGCTGCAGGGCGCGATGGCGGCCGCCGAGCGCATCTTCGCGCTGCTGGACGAGCCCGTGCGCGTGACGCCGCCGCGCGCGCCGAAGCCGTTTCCCAGCGGGCCCGCGGCGATCGAGTTCGACCACGTGTGGTTCGCCTACGTGGACGAAGAGTGGGTCCTGCGCGACGTGAGCCTGCGCATCGAACCGGGCGAGACGCTGGCCGTGGTGGGCCACACCGGGGCGGGGAAGACGACGCTCACGAATCTGCTGCTGCGGTTCTACGATGTGCAGCGCGGGGCGATTACGATTGGCGGAATCGACATTCGCGAGTTCGACGCGCGCGAGCTGCGGCGCCAATTCGGGATCGTGCTGCAGGATCCGCACCTGTTCACGGGGACGCTGGCGGCGAACATCCGGCTGGGCGACGCGATCGAGACCCGCGCCGTCGAGGCGGCCGCGGGCCAGGTGAACCTGACCGACTTTCTGGCGAGCCTGCCCGAGGGCCTGAACCACCAGGTGCGCGAGCGCGGGGCCGGCCTTTCCACGGGCCAAAAGCAGCTCATCAGCTTCGCCCGCGCGCTGGCGCGCCAGCCGCGCTATCTGATCCTCGACGAGGCCACGTCGAGCGTCGATACGGAGACCGAATTCAAGGTCCGCGACGCGCTCGACCGGATGGTGGCGGGGCGCACCTCGATCGTCATCGCCCACCGATTGTCGACCATCCAACGCGCCAGCCGCATCGCCGTGCTGCACAAAGGCAAGCTGCGCGAGACCGGCACGCACCAGGAGCTGCTGGCCGCGCGCGGCATCTACTGGAAGCTGTACCTGCTGCAGTACAAGGACCAGGAAGCGCGGCTGCGGACGACGTAATGCGCGCGGAGAGGCGGCCCAGCGCCTAACGGGCGCCGGTTGTTCGCGGAGCGAGCGTGTGGTTCGCAGCCCTTACCGGGCGACGTTATGGCCCCACTGGACGGCTGGGCCGATGGAGAAGCGGACCGTATTGCGGCCATCCTTGAGCAGATCGTTGAACAGGTGGTCGTGTACCAGGTCGGCTTGAATTCGCACGGCGAAGTGTTTGGTAATGCCCACATCCACGCCGCCGCCGAAGCCGTAGAAGGCGACCCAGTCCAACTTCTTGCCGCTGGGCGCGAGTTGCTGGACGATGGCCTGCGCGACCGGGTCGGTGGCGTGCGGTATCGCGGTCTCGTGCATCGCGCCCAGGTCCGGACGGATGAACAGCGTTACGGCCTTGAAATGGCGGTAAGAGATCTGCGGACCGGCGGAGTAGGTCTCGGTCTTCGAATCGAGCGGCACGGTGAGCACATAAGTGGAAGGGATCACGCCGCCCGCCATCAGTTGGGCGAGCTGCGCGCCGAGTTGCTGCTGCAGGGCGGGCGTGAGCAGGGGGCCATTGATGCTCGTGTTGCCGGTGCCGATGCAGTAGTCAAAACCGAGGGAGAGCCAGTTGGTGACGCGGGTGCCGACCTGGGTGTGAAAGCCGTTTTCCGCCAGCTTGATGTGCGGGCTGTCGAGGTACATGTAGCCCGCGTAGGCGTCGAAGCGGCCGACGTAGCTCTGTTGGGCGAAGGCCGAGGACGAGATCAGGAGCACGGAAGTGGCCAGCAGGAAGCGGGTCGTGCACACCATACGCCCTGCATGACGGCCGATTGCGGTTAGGTTTCGCATTGATAACTTCTGAGCAGTATATCGAGAGATGAGGATAAACGGATAGCGAACTGTACAAATTTTTAGGATTTTTCACAGGCTGCCACTTATGCTCGCCGCTTCTGAAGGCCCGGCTGGGCCTGCTGGGCTGGGATTCGGAGGACATGAAACAGGGCGGGATGTCCCGATTCCGAGGCGCGACGGCGAACGGCGAACGGGGGCGAACGGGTCGGCGAACGGGTCAGCCTGACACGAGCGGTTGGAGATTCTGGCCAAAGCACCAGTCGGCTCTGCCACTTTCGCTTGATTCCCGTTCTACGCCTGATTTTTGTTTTTCTCCGCCGGGTCCGACCTTTCAACATGCGACCGATTGCACCTGATTCTCTTTTTCGAAGCCCCATTTCCGCCAAATCCGCTGAAAACGCTCTTCGAACATCCCCAAGTACTCATTCTCGCCAAACGGCCGACCCGCGTACGTGCAACGTCGCAGAAGTCGCATCTCGAGGGCTTGTTCTGGCGTCGCCAGCATCTCCGCCCAGCCCTTTGCTCCTCCCTGTTGCATCCAGAACTCCTTGTCCAGCAAGGAGAAGCGGTCCTTGGCCAGACCCAGGTGTGCCGCCGCGCTCGACCATCTGTATTGTTCCGGCCGTTCCACCAGCGCCGCCCTGACCGGGTTGCACTCGACATAGGTCAGCGCCCGCCACAGGTGGGTCGGCGATAGCGCACAGCAATAAAACCGGTTCTGCCATAGGTGCCCCGAACGCAACTGACGCGCATTCACCATCTGCGCATACCGGCCGTGGACCCGCCGCAGCAGCACCGAAAGCGAGTCGTTGTGCTCCGCAACTGCAACCAAATGAACATGATTCCCCATCAGGCACCAGGCCAGCACCCGCACCCCGGCGTCGGCCAGATTGTGGGCCAGTAGACGCAGATACGCCGATCGGTCGGCATCCTTGAAAAAGACCCGCTGACGGTTGGTCCCCCGCTGGGTGAGGTGGTATGCCTCACCTGGCAGGACACAGCGTTGGTTTCTCGGCATCCTGATTCCATAGTGCTCGGAAATCTTCGAGAATCTCCAAGGTGGCAGAGCCGACTGCCACCTTGACCAGAATCGCCAACCGCTCGTGTCAGGCTGACCCCTTCGCCCAACTCGTAGTCGCCCGGTTCCACCGCGGAGAGGTCCAGACCCTCAATGACCCAAATGCCTGCGCCGAGCAGGACCAGGTGCGTCTCGACCAGATCGCGGAGGAAGCCGCCCACGGAGAGGTAATCGATGCCGACGGTCTGAACGCGGGCGGCGGCGAGGACGGCGGCGGCTTCCTTAGAGACATAAACAAAAGCCTCAACAAATTCAAGTAAGTGAATGTTGTTAAAGGAATTATTCGTCTGAAAAAGGATCCTGTCACCAAAATGTAAGGGCGGTAACTCGGCCGGGCGGACGGCGACGGGATCGTGGATGCGGACCACGCGGCAGGGCCCGAGGACGGCCTCGAGCGGCAGGGCGTCGATGGCGTCGCCGGAGGGCAGGAAGTGGCGCGGGGCGTCCAGGTGGGTACCGGTGTGGGCCGTGAAGTGGCATTCGGTCAGATTGAACAGGTCGCCGCGTTCGAGGGACATGGTCTGATGGACTAGCACGGGACGATCGCCGGGCCAGACGGGCATGCCGGAACGGATGGGCAGGCTGATGTCGATCCAGGGTTGCAGCACGCGGAAACTCCCCTCTCATTGTGCCGCAGTGGCGCGCCCGGGTGCCGGAAACGGGTCCGATACGCCGGCAGGATGGGGCAGTCCGTTGCCCGATGGGCGCCGATGCTCATTGCGAGCGGGGGTGGGGGCGCTTGGAGGAGCGCTTGGGGGTGGGGTGTGGAGGAGTTGATTTGGATTTAGGAGGAACAAAGCCAATTTCGGGGTTTGGCTTGTGGATGGTTGAGGATGCGGAGGGGGTTCGAGGGGCTTTACGGGGTGCGGGAGGCGCGGAAGGCGGGCCGGCGGGATGGACGGAGGAGGATGGGGTGGCCGGGGCGGGAGGTCCGGTAGTGGAAAGCGCGGCAGGTTGCGGATCTCGACGGACGGCGGAGGACTCGACGGCAACGGTGGGGTCGTCGACGCCGGCGGCGGAGGGGGTGGAGCGGTATACGAGAGTGTCCGGACCGGCGGAGGCGATTTCGGCGAAGGGTCCCGAAGAGGCGAGGCGTTCGGACTGCAGGTCGCGGAGCAAGCGGAGGGTGGCGTCGGCGGAGCGGCGGAGGCGGTACTCAAGGTGCGACAGGCGCTCGATGGGGGCCTCGGATTTGAACTGGAGGAACTGGGATTCAACCCAATGCTCGAAGGCGTAGGCGGCGAGCTCGTCGGGAGAGGAAGTTTCCGCATCGACGTCGCGTTCGGCGCGGTCGATGGAGGCGATGAGGAAGGTGCGTTCGAGGTGTTCGAGGCGGCGGAGTTTCCAGAGTTCCATGACGAGGCGATGGACGAGTTCGGTTTCGACGGCGCCGGCGGGGTGAAGGTCGGCGAGGTAGTCGTCGAGGACGGCGTGGTAGCCGGCAGTGTCCTCGAAGTCGGGGATGGCGACACGGCCGTAGAAGCCGTGCTGGAGGTGGTTGGAACGGACGGCGGCGCGGCCACGGGTGGTGCGGGGGCCGGTGGAGCGCTGGGCGTTGCGGCGGTTGGCGGCGCGTTGACGGTCGGTTGACATGGGAAACTCCTTGAGAGATCAGAGGAGTGTAGCGCGGGGGTGCAAGCTTGCATGGGGGTTGGATTTCTAAGTGGTTGAAAAGGGGAGGATTCGAGGGAGGGTTGGGGTGTCACCGAGGCGGGCGAGGGCTGGCGTTAGGGGATGGCGCCGGCATTGGGTTTGGGAGGATGTGGAACAGGGACAGACGGGAATGTTTGATCTACAGTTTGGGGTGTCCCACCGGCATTTGCGACACAGGGAATCACTATTGGCTTGTCCAGTCGCGCCACCGCCTGCGGGCAGGCAAATGGCGTAAAGCATTGACAGGCAGTTGGTTATTGAGGAGAGTGGGTGTGAGGCGATGGCTGTCGAAACCAGGCTGGAAGCGCAACCATTGGCGCGACGTTTTTTAAGTCTTGTGAATTCAATCGGTTATGGGTGGGACATGTCAGGACGTCCCTCTTTCCCTCTTTCCTTTCCCCGGAGGACGGCTTGCTTGGGCGCAGTCGATGCCAGCAGCAGCTACGGCCCCGTTAGATGTACATGTGATTCGATGGATACCAACTTCGCTTCGTGGTCGAACCGAAAAGTCAGTCCCAGCGACTTCATGACGATCCCATTCCCCTTGAGACAGGGCGCGCTCGCCAGAGTCGCATTGAGAGAAGAGTCATAACTAAACTTCATTCCCTCCTTCGTAAGGAAGTTCTCAACGAACGCGCGTGAACTGCCTAGAGGAACTTGACCACGCACATCCCGTTCAAGCTCTTCGCCGGTAAAATTGCGAAAATCTCTCACAGTTCCGTTTTTAGTTGCCGCACGACACGCGGACCGCGATAGCAACACTGACCCCACAGCCGCAACTGCTGCGCACAGCACTACCGCTCCAACCGTCCATAAGACCCATCTACTCATCTTTCCTCCAGTCTCAGTGTGTTGGAAAGGGGACGTCCTGATGTGTCGCCTTGGCATTCTTGTTACGCTGAATCCACTACGGCGCGTCCATGTTCCTCCCCGGCTCGGATCTCCCTGGAACCAATTCTGGTTGCGTTCATTATGCCTGAGCTGCGAGTTGCCGTCCAGGTTCCTGCTGCGCCGCTGGCGGCATAGCGCTGGCCGGAGGCTTGCGCAGCGCCCGAACCATGCTGGTAAACTCTTCATCCCCAAACGGTTGGCCGGCATAGGTGGCGCGCCGCAGGGCCCGCTCCTGAGCCTCATCAGCAGACTGCCGCAGCAGCCGGCGCCAGTTCTCCGCGCCGCCTTCCCGCCGCCAGAATTCCATGTCGAGCAGGCGCGACCGGTCCTGCCCCACCAAGTGCGCTCGCGCGCTGGACCACTCCCAGTCCTCCGCCCGCTCCACCCCA
>Ga0302319_10015619_pt1 | contig 14061 bp, 12 predicted proteins | sample Bog_T0_2_FD_203319 | JGI IMG/M metagenome (GOLD analysis project Ga0302319, IMG submission 203319) | Peat permafrost microbial communities from Stordalen Mire near Abisko, Sweden - Bog_T0_2 | ecosystem: Environmental > Terrestrial > Soil > Wetlands > Peat | place: Sweden: Abisko, Stordalen Mire... | reverse complement strand
GCCGGCATCAACGTGACCGGCCTTTCGGTCAACCCCGCCCGCTCGATCGGCCCAGCGCTGATCTTCATCGCCTCGAACGCCAGGGCGGTCGGCCAGTTGTGGCTGTTCATCCTGGCGCCCCTGGCTGCCGCGGGCGCGGCGGGCATTCGTTTCAAGATCGGCGCGCTGGCGTTCCGCAGGAGCTGAAACGCTAAAGCTTGCATGAAACAGCCCGGCGCGCCAAAAGCGCGCCATGCTTCATATAAACGATCTCACTTTCCGTATTGGCGCGCGGCTGCTGATCGACAGCGCCACCGTCGCGCTGCCGACGGGCGCCCATGTCGGGCTCGTCGGGCGTAACGGCGCCGGCAAGACCACGCTGTTCAAGCTGATCCGCGGCGAACTCGGCTCCGAGACCGGCGGGGTGCAGCTGCCCAAGGCGACGCGCATCGGCAGCGTCGAGCAGGAGGCGCCGGGCGGCCCGCAGAGCCTCATCGACTTCGTGCTCGAGGCGGACGTCGAGCGCCGCGATCTCATCGCCGAATCGGAGACCGCCGCCGACCCGATCCGCATCGCGGAAATCCAGACCCGGCTCGCCGACATCGAAGCCCATGCCGCGCCGGCGCGGGCAGCGCGCATCCTCTCCGGCCTCGGCTTCGACGAGGCGGCGCAACAGCGCGCGCTCTCCGAATTCTCCGGAGGGTGGCGGATGCGCGTCGCGCTCGCCGCGGTGCTGTTTTCCGCGCCCGATCTGCTGCTGCTCGACGAACCCACCAATTATCTCGATCTGGAGGGCGCGCTCTGGCTGATCGATTACCTGAAAACCTATCCGGCCACGACCCTGGTCATCAGCCACGACCGCGACCTGCTCGACGACGTCGCCGACTACATCCTGCATCTCGACCGCGGCAAGCTCACCTTGTGGACCGGCGGCTATACGCAGTTCGAGAAGAGCCGCGCGGAAATGATCGCGCTGCAAGGCAAATCGGCCAAGAAGGTCGAGGAAAAGCGCAAGCATCTGCAGGCCTTCGTCGACCGTTTCCGCGCCAGCGCGACCAAGGCGAGCCAGGCGCAATCGCGCCTCAAGATGCTCGCCCGCCTGCAACCGGTTGCGGCGATCGTCGACGACGACGTGTTGCCGTTCCGCTGGCCGCCGGTGACGAAGAAACTCAGCCCGCCGATCGTCACCATGGAGAAGGTCAGCGCCGGCTATGGCGACCGGGTGGTGCTGAACCGCATCGACCTCACGCTGTCCAACGACGACCGCGTCGGGCTGATCGGCGCCAATGGCAACGGCAAGTCGACCTTCGCCAAGCTGATCGGCGGCCGGCTCGCCCCCATGTCGGGAAAAATGGCGCGCGCGGCCAAACTCGAAGTGGGCTTCTTCGCCCAGCATCAGGTCGACGATCTCGATCTTCGCGGCACGCCCTATTCCCACGTCTCGGATTTTATGCGCGGCGAGAAGGAGGCGCTGATCCGGGCGCGGATCGCCCAGATCGGCTTTTCCGGCGGTCGCGCCGACACGCCGATCGGCCAGCTCTCCGGTGGCGAAAAGGCGCGACTGCTGATGGGCCTCGCCACTTTCTCCGGCCCGCAATTGCTGATCCTCGACGAACCGACGAACCATCTGGACATCGACAGCCGCGCCGAACTGATCGAGGCGATCAACGATTACGAAGGCGCCTGCATCCTTATCTCCCACGACCGGCGCCTGCTGGAAGCCTGCGCCGACCGGCTGTGGCTGGTCGCCAATGGCGGCGTGCGCGCCTACGAGGGCGATCTCGCCGACTACGGCCGCGAAGTGCTCGCCAAATCCGCCCCGCCGCCGCGAGCCGAAAAGCCGGCGCCGGTTGCTAGAGAGGAGCCCAAGCGCCGCGACGGCGGAAGATTGGCCAAGGAGATTTCCGCCGTGGAAGCGCGGATGGAGAAATTCCAGACCCTGCTGGCGCGCATCGACGAGGCGCTGGCCACGCTCGGCGCGGCCGGCGGCGGCGACCCGAAAGCCGCGACGCTCGCCGCCCAGCGGGCGGAGTTGGAGCGCGCGCTGGTCGCGGCGGAGGAAACGTGGCTGGAACTGTCGGCGGGAGCGGAGGGGTGAGGCGGAGCAACGTATAGCAAAAAAACACCAATTGTCGGCTTACGGCCTGTAATGCTTCGAGGGTAGAGGTCCGAATTTCGCGCGCTCTGGAGCAAGAATTCAGATCCTAAAATAGGTAGATTTGGACGTCGCCACGCCGCAATTGAAAAGGTCCCTGAACGGAGACAGCCTTATTCTCAGGCGACCCGAGCCCTTTCACGACTATCTTTTGGACATCACTGACCACATCGTTTCCATGACTCGTCATGTCAATGATGGTGCTCCCGGGGTCTTTTGGACTTAAAGTAACCTCGTCGAGGTTCGAATTAATCATAGATGCGTTAAATCCCTCGGCCGTTAGAGCGTTTTCAGGAAACATCCGATCGGTTTGGGGTCGAATGCTTTGCGGCTTACGCCGCCTTTCAAGCGCGAGCGGGAACTGGCTGGGCGGCTGCGATCGGGATTAAACTGAAAACGCTCTAGCAGCTTCCGCACATTTGTAGCGTCATCTAGGCGACTGTCTCTATAAAATATTATTGTCGCGTATTTACCATTCCTGCTATCTACCGGTGCAGCTTTGAGATCCGGGGCAACCAACGAAGTCCCAATGCTTGGACTCGCTTGCAAGAGACCATTTATACGTTCCGTTATTTTTGTGTCGAAATCGTTTTGACTTGCAAGCTTAACTCGAATATCTTGTATGTCTGATCGCATAGGACCTATGTCCGTTTTGTTCAAATCTATAATTGTATTCCGGGTCTGCTCGAAGGAGAGTTTCCACCCGGCGCCCTCTACGCTGGGAAGGATTTGTCCTTTATAGGCAGCCATGACAGAACAGACGAACCCTACAAATACTAGGGCGATGGTAACCGCCGACTTGTCTGTTCTTACTGCCAGATAAATTGCACAAAGCACGATGGCCGTACCGACGGCCACAAGAAAATAATCTTGCATCTCCCGCACTCCAACCGGGGACCTGAGCCTCGCGGAAAGTTCCGCAAAATCCTTCACACGAATACGAACAAACCACATCTCACAGCGAAGAAATTGATCGTCCGCGCCGTTCTGTGTAAACTACAAGTTCCGTTGACAGCAATCTTTGTGGAGGGCCCGTTGGTGCTTCCCGGCCAGAAATCGACGGCATCGCTCCATTCCCCGTTAGGCGCCCGCCGTTACCATCAGTCGTGGAGCGGAGGCGGTTCCGTCTCCGCCTCGGTCCCCCATGTGCGAAGCCAGGCGCGAGCCTCGTCTCCCGGCAGATACATCCCGGTCGCCCGATAGTCCGCCCAAGACGCCTCGGCATCTTGCCGAAGGCTCTCTCTTGCTTCCTCGCGTTCGACGTATTGCTGAACGGCCTCCTGAATGATCGTTTGCGGCGACTGGCGCCGCTGGCCGGACAGCCTCGAAATCCGAGCCTCGACATCGTCGCTCAACTCGACCGAAGTCGCCATGATCGGCCGCCTTTTGCAAGCAAGAACCGGGATATAGAGTACTCCTACGAGGGTTCGACGTTCATCGCTGTCAATGTCGCGGTGAGGCGACGTTTCAGGTTTTCTATCTGAGTTGAGACGCCCGTCACTTGTGCGGGTCCTTTGACTATATATACAATTGTAGATATGCTTCCCATTCATGCAGTTTGAATGGGATGAGACCAAGCGCCAAAAGCCGTTGGAGGAGCGCGGCCTCGACTTCCGGGATGCGCGCCACCTGTTCGACGGCCGGCTTGTTTACAGTTACCCGTCACCCCGCGGGGACGAGGATCGGATTGTCAGCGTCGGGACGCTCGAAGGCCGATGCATCGCCGTCGTTTGGATGCAGCGGCCTGGGGCGCGGCGCATCATTTCCATGAGGAGGGCGAGAGATGGAGAAGAAAGAAAACATCGTGCGCTATTCGGCTGATGATCTCAGCCGAATGACGAGCCAAACCGATTGGGCCAAGGTCGACGCCACGACGCAAGAGGAGATCGAAAGTCAGGCCGAGGCCGACCACGGACCTTTGCCCGACGGTTGGGAAAACACCGTCATGCTGGGAATTCCGGGGCCCAAGCGCGGCGTCTACCTGCGGCTCGATCCCGACGTGCTCGACTGGTTCAAAGGGGCAGGCAAGGGCTACCAGACCCGCATCAACAAGGTGCTGCGGGCTTTCGTCGAGAGCCGCAAAACCAGGGTTGGATGACCGCAGCTCGCGTTTCATGCGATTGGCGTCGAACTCGAAAGTGTCGGCGAACGGCAGGAAAGGGGCCAAGCCCGCTTCAGTAATGGAAAACCGTCGGCGACGGGATACGCCATGAGTCTGGGCAGAAACAAGAGGAGCGTCGGCCTCCAGGCCTGCTTGGCGCACCCGCGACGGCGGCCTGGAGGCCGCTCCTCCTCGGGATCTCGAAACCGTTTCATCCCTCAGGGTCGGCCGAAGGTCAATGCGGAACGCGCGACGACGCGGCAAGCCGAACTATCGCTTTCCGAAAATCAGAATTCGTGCTAATTTGAACTGGCGATGAGGCCGACGCTTCCCGTCAACGGGATTTCACCTCTATCGAATGTAACCTGTAGGCCGCGCCGGGGCAAAAGTTTGGAGAAAACGAACTTCGGCTTGCGGGGCTTGTAACCCTCTGAAATCCCACAAAACCGCCAAAAGAATTCTTGCAAATCCTTGGCAAAAAAAGCAAAATCCTTGGCGGAAACAAGCGGAAATTTGCATTGGCTTGGCAAAAGGCTTGGCCCTGCCCCGCCCTCAGCGCGCCTTGACCCAGCCCCCGTCGTCGCCCTCTTTCCAGTAACTCATCGGCTCGCCGGCGGCCTTCACCTGGGTCCATTGCTGACGGGCGCGCGCCAGCGCCTCCTCGTCGCGGCCGTCGAACATCAGAAACACCTGCTCGTAAGCCGAACCGGCGAACGGCGCGGCTTCGACGCCGGAGAGCAGCACGCGCACCGCGGCGCCATTGGGATTGTCGGGCTCGTCGGTCAGATAGATCGGCTGCTCCTGGGGGTCGCCGTCGCGCTTCGACCCGTGCGGCAAAAAGCTGTCGTCCGCGTAGGTCCAGAGCCGCTCGTTGAACGCCTCGACTTCTTCGGGAGACGCCGCGTGGACGACGATCCGCTGGCCCCGGCCCGAGACGCGCTCCAGCAAGTTGGGTAGCGCCTGTTCGACGCGCCGCCGTTCGAGATGGAGGAAGCGGAATTCGGGCACCGTGCCGCTCAATTGCTCGTCGGCGCGAAGATGATGAAGGCGCGATCGACCTCGGTCTGGATCAGGCCGAGGCTGACGCCGCCCGGCGCGTGCTCCTCGGTCTTGCCGGCGACGAACACGTCGCCGCGCTCCTTCGAGGCGGCGAGGAATTCCTTGGCGTCGGCCGACATGTCGTGGATCGTCTGTTTCGACTTCGGCGTGTCCCAGGCGAGCGCGGCGCGAATCGCCGCCTCGGACAGCCGCTCGAACGAGGTCAACGCGCGCGCCGAAGCCGGCTCGCTCACATGCGCCTCGAAACGCACCAGCGTGTCGCCGCGGCAGGTGAGCACGCCGTCGGCTTCCGACTTGGTGGTGATGTCGAACATGCCGGTATCGCTGCGCGCACGCGAGACGATGAGCGCGTGGGAGAATTCCACGCCGAGGTCGCTGGCCTCGGCGCGCACTTTTTCGAGAAACGCGTCGCAGCCGGCCAGCCCCGACGCGGCATGAGCCGGCGACGAGGCGACCAAAAGCAACGCTACAGCGAGAGCCAGCGACGAACGCATTCCGTCCTCCAGGCGCGAGGGGCCGCGCCGTCAGTCCTCGTAATGGTCGGCGATCAGCCGGTCGAGCAGACGCACGCCCCACCCCGACCCCCAGGACGTATTGATCTCGCTCGAGGGCGAAGCCATCGCCGTTCCCGCGATGTCGAGATGCGCCCAGGGGACATCGCCGACGAAGCGCTTGAGGAATTGCGCGGCGGTGATCGACCCGCCATTGCGTCCGCCGGTATTCTTCATGTCGGCGAATTTCGAATCGATCTGCTTGTCATAGGCCGCGCCCAGCGGCATGCGCCAGACCGCCTCGCCCGTCGCCTGGCCCGCGGCGGTCAACCGCTCGGCGAGTTCGTTGTTGTTGGAAAACAGGCCGGCGTGCTCCTGACCGAGGGCGACCATGATCGCGCCGGTCAATGTCGCCAGATCGACGATGAACTTCGGCTTGGCGTGTTCCTTCGTCCACCACAGCGCGTCGGCCAGCACCAGGCGGCCCTCGGCGTCGGTGTTGATGACTTCGATCGTCTGCCCGGACATCGAAGTGAGAATGTCGCCCGGACGGTAAGCGGCGCCGTCGGGCATGTTCTCGACGAGGCCAATGACGCCGACCACGTTCACCTTGGCCTTGCGCTTGGCCAGCGCATGTAGAAGGCCGACGACGCAGGCTGCGCCGCCCATGTCGCCCTTCATGTCTTCCATGCCGGCGGCGGGCTTGATCGAGATGCCGCCGGAGTCGAAACACACGCCCTTGCCGACGATCGCCACCGGCTGCGCCTTCTTCGATTTCGCGCCCTTCCAGCGCATCACGACCATCCGGCTCGCCTTCTCGGAGCCGCGGCCGACCGCGAGCAACGCGCCCATGCCGAGCTTTTCCATAGCCTCCTCTTCGAGGATCTCGACGTCGACGCCGAGCTTCTTCAGCGCCGCGGCGCGCTCGGCGAAAGTCTCGGGGTACAGCACGTTCGGCGGTTCGTTGACCAGCGTGCGCGCGAACTCGACGCCCTCGGCGACCGCTTCGCGGCGCGGATAGGCCGCACGCGCTTCCGCCGCGTTGGCGACAGCGACGGTCAGCGACAAGGCGCCCGAGTCGTCGTCCTCCGCGTCCGGCTTCTTGGATTTGTATTTGTCGAATCGATAGGTCCTCAGCCGCGCGCCGAAGGCGAAATCGGCGGCAAGCGAGGCGTCCCAGGCGTCGCCGGGCGATTCGAAAAGCGCGGTCGCCGCCTTGCCCCTGCCGAGCTTTCCGGCGACGAATCCGCCCAGCGTGACGAAGTCGATCGGCTTGCCGTCCTTGCCCGGCGCGACGCCGATGACCAGCAGGCGGGCGGCGGCAAGGCCGGCGGGGCTCAGAATGTCGAGCGCCGTCAGGCTCTTGCCCTTGAAGCGGATCGTTTCGGCGGCGGCTGCGATCGTCTCCATCGACGCTCCGAGCAGCGCCGCGGTCTCGGCGCCAGGCTTGAGGTCGGCGCCGACGAAGACGACGACCGCGCCCCCTTTCGGCAAGGAGAGGCCCGAAAAGTCGATTTTTATGGTTTCACTCATCAATGGTCCCCGAAGGCGCCGGAATCGGCCCATCGGGGCCGCTCTATTCTGAAGCGGAGTAATCGAAGCCTTTGCCCCCCAATGTCAATAAGCCTCGACCCGCGGGCGGCTTGCCAGAACCCCCGCCTCAAGTTAGCCCCAGCCCTGGGACAGATGTCCCGACCTTCAGGAGCCCCTGCCCGGGCCGGCGGAATCGATGTTGCGTATTCAACGATACCTGTTTCGCACCGCCGCCTCGGCCTTTTTGGTCGTCCTGGCGGTGCTGACGGCCGTCATCTGGGTCACCCAGGCGCTGCGGCAACTCGATCTGATGACCGACAAGGGCCAGACGATTCTGGTCTTTCTGAGCATTACCGGCTTGGGGTTGCCGTTCCTGACCGCGGTCATCGCGCCGGTGGCCCTGTTCAACGCCGTGCTTTACGCGCTCAACAAGCTCAACAGCGATAGCGAACTCGTCGTCATGAGCGCCGCCGGAATCTCGCCTGGCCGGCTGCTCGCGCCGTTCGTCGCGCTGTTCCTGCTCGTCTACGGCACGGTTTCGCTGCTCTATATAGAGATCATGCCCAGGAGCTTCGACGCGATCCAGGCCCTTACCGGGCGTATCCACGCCGATTTCATCGCCAATTTCGCACGCCCCGGGATCTTCAGCGAGCTTGAATCCGGTTTCATCTTTCACTATCGGGAGCGGGGAGCGGACGGCTCCCTGAAGGGCGTTTTCATCCAGGACCGTCGTGACCCCCAGCAGATTTCGACCTATATCGCGGAGACCGGCGAACTGGTCGAGAAGAATGGCGAATCGTTCCTGCTGCTCGTCAAGGGCAGCACTCAACGGCCTCATGGCGTTGGCGATTCGTCGCTCGTAACCTTCGAGGACTATGCGATCGATCTGTCGCAGTTCATCCACCCCGGGGACGGCGTCTTGCGCCCACGTGAACGCGGCACCTGGGCGATGCTGTTCGGCACCGAACCCGTGCCACCGCAGCTCCTGGGGCAAATCCGCGCAGAACTGTTCGACCGGTTCGTCACGCCCCTCTATGCTTTCTCCGCTGGCCTGATCGGCTTCGCGGCGCTGGGGGAGGCGCGCACCACGCGCCAGGGCCGCGGCTGGTCGATCGGGGCGGCGGTGCTGATCTTTGGCTCGCTGCGGTTCCTCGGCATCGCGCTTTCCTTCATGCTTCGCGGCAAGCCTGGCGCCGCGCTGCCCCTTTGGCTTCCGATCGCCGATTTCGGGATCCCCGTCGCCTCGTCGATCGTGAGCCTCGACCTCATATTCGAGGGGCCGATCGCGAGCCTCGGGCGACGCGGTCGAGCGTTGGTCGACCGGATGAGGCGGCGCCGATGATTTCGGGAGTTCTGGGTCGCTATTTCGCCCGGCATTTTTTCAAGACGGTAATCTCCGTCTTCCTGGGGGTATTCAATCTCATTTTTACGGTGAACCTCGCGGAATCGTTGCGCCGATCGGGCGACCATCCCAATGTCGGTCCCGCGCTCACCGCTTGGCTTGCATTTCTACATACGCCCATCGTCGCCGAGCAAGCGCTGCCTTTCGCCGTGCTGCTGGGCTCGATGATCGCCTTCCTCAACCTTTCGCGCCGGCTGGAGCTGGTCGTGGCGCGAGCCGCCGGCGTTTCCGTCTGGCAGTTTCTGGCGCCGGCGATCTTGGTGGCCATGCTCATCGGCGCGGTCGAGATCACCGTCTACAATCCGCTTTCGACCGCGATGAAACGCCAATCCGAAACGCTGGAGGCCAAGCTTTACGGAACTTCCAGCAGCAACGCGGGCTTCTGGCTGCGGCAGAAAAGCGTCGATGGACAGACGATCATCCGCGTCGACGCCCGCGACGCCGATGACGTCTTTCTCCGCGTGCAAGCCTTCAATTTCGACGCCGACGGGACATTTTCACAGCGGGTCGACGCAGAGCAAGCGATTCTCCGCGATGGCTATTGGGAAATGCGCAACGCGACCGTGGTGATGCCCGGCTTTGACGCGCAGACGGCAGGGGAGGTGTTGCTCGCGAGCAACTTGTCCCAGGAGGAAGTGTCCCAGGCTTTCGTGGAAGCGGAGACCGTCTCGTTTTGGAACCTCGCCTCGCTGGCTTCCCAGGTTGAGCGCGCCGGGCTCAACGCAACTGCATATCGACTTAAATTTCAGCAGCTTATCGCGCTCCCCGCCTTGCTCGCGGCCATGGTTCTGCTGGCCTCGTGCTTTTCGTTAAGATTGTTCAGAATGGGCGGCGTCCAGAAGATGGTTTTGGGTGGCGTGGCGTCCGGGTTCATGCTTTATGTCGCGACGAAGATCGTCGGCGACCTCGGCGGTGTGGGCGTGGTAAGCCCCCTCGTGGCGGGTTGGTTGCCGGCGGTGGTGGGATGTTTAATCGGGGTGTTAGTGCTGCTGCACCAGGAAGATGGTTGATGGAGGTATCTGTCTCCCATCCGAGCCAAGGACAGAGCCGAAAACGCGCGTTTGTGCGGAAGATTTTGCATGCCTTCGCGTTCGCCACGACCGCGGCGGTTCTCGCTCCGGGTGCTACGTTCGCGCAGAACGCGGCGACGCCGGCAGCGGCGGACGGCGCCGAAGCGCACAATCCCGACAAGCTCTACGTCGATGCCGACGACCTGCTTTACGACAAGGACAACAATAAGGTCACCGCCACGGGCGCCGTGGTGATGTATTACAAGAATCGTATATTGCAGGCCGATCGCGTCGTTTACGACCGCGTGACCAAACGCGTTCAAGCTCAGGGCCGCGCCAAGTTCACCGACGAACATGGAAACATAACCTATGCGCCGAGCTTCGATCTGACCGACGATTTCGCCAGCGGCTTCGCCAATGGCGTGCAGATGCTCGGCCTCGACAAGACCCGCTACACTTCGCCGCGAGTGGAACGCAGCGCGGGAACGATGACGACGATGGATCGCGCCACCTATACGGCTTGCGAGCCCTGCAAGGCGCATCCGGAACTGCCAGCGGAATGGCAGGTTCGCGCCACCAGGATTACCGAAAATCAGGAAACCCATACTATATATTTCGAGAACGCGTGGCTGGATCTGTTCGGGGTCCCCGTAGCTTATGTCCCATACATGTCCGCCCCGGACCCGACGGTGACGCGGCAGAGCGGCGTGTTGCCGCCCTCCTACACCCATTCGACGACCTTGGGTTACGGTCTCACCGTTCCCTATTTTCTCGATCTCGCGCCCAACTACGATTTGACGCTGACGCCTAGCTATTATTCGAACCAGGGGGCGGCGCTCGATGTCCAATGGCGCCATCGACTTGAAAACGGCGAATACAGCATCACGCTCAGTGGGGTCGACCAGAGAAATCCCGGCGTTTTCGGCTTGCCGCAGGGCAGCGCCGGCAACGAGGCCTTCCGCGGTTCCGCGCAATCGGTGGGCCAGTTCTATCTGAATGACAAGTGGACGTTCGGTTGGGACGCGACGCTGGTTACGGACCAATATTACATCAATGATTACAAGCTTCTGACGATCGATCCGTCGCAATATTTCTTCCAGGACATCATTTCGTCGGTCTATCTGCGCGGTCAGGACGGCCGCGGGTACTTGGACTTGAGCGCCTATCGGTTCCAATCGACTTTCGCTTATCTCGATCAGCGCCAGGATCCGGTCGCGGCGCCCGTCCTCGATTACCAGCGGACTTTCCCTGTGGATCCGAAGACGAATGGCGGCCTTGGCGGGGAAATCTCGCTCGAACTCAACGCAGCCAACATCGATCGTTCCGAAGCGCTTTACCAGTCGGTCGGCGCCCAGAAATTCGACACCAGCTACAATCTCTACAGCACCTGCACGAACTACACGCCGGGCACGGCTTCCAATAATTGCCTGCTGCGCGGCGTCGCGGGCGATTATTCGCGCGCGACCACGCAGATTTCCTGGGCGTCGAAATTCATTGACCCGCTCGGCGAAGTCTGGAAGCCGTTCATCTTCGCCCGCGCCGGCGGCGAAGCGACCGAGTTGAATACGTCGGGCGCATACACCTATGGAACGGACGTCGTCGCGAGCAACGCCAACACCATTCCGAATTACGCGCAGCCGGCGTTCTTCAATGGAATGGGTTCGCAGGCGGCGGCAACCGGCATGGCGGGCGTTGGGCTCGAATATCGTTACCCCTTCGTTTCCAATTCCTACTTCGGCCAGCAAATCGTCACGCCGATCGGCCAACTCATCGTCCGGCCGAACGAAGTCGTTCCGAAACTGCAGCCCAACGAAGACGCGCAGAGCTTGGTGTTCGACACCAGCAACCTGTTCGCCTGGGACAAATATTCCGGCTACGATCGCGTCGAAGGCGGAACCCGCTTCAACTACGGGCTTCAGTACACTGACAATCTGCCCAATGGCGGCCACGCCGAAGTGATCGGCGGCGAGTCGATCCAGGTCGCCGGCCAGAATTCCTACACGATCGCCGACTCCGCCAACACGGGCTTGGATTCGGGGCTCGACCAACGTTATTCCGACTTCGTCGCCGGCGAGACCCTGCAGCCGTTCGCCAATCCGATCTCGTTTACGACGCGCCAGCAATTCGACCCGACGAGCTTCTCGTTGACACGCTTCGACGGCGTCATAACCGCCCATTTCGGCGACCTGGGGATGAACCTGGATTACGCGCATTACGGCGCGCAGCCCGCGCTTGGCTGGGCTTATCCGCGCGAAGGCATGACCGTTACAGCGAATTACAAGCCGAAAGACGGCGGCTTCTTCGTCAATGGTTCCGTGTTCGTCGACATGTCGCGCCATTTCTATGACGTCCCCGGCGAGAATACGCCGCGGCTGCTGGCGACCGGCTACACGCTGGGGGCCGGCTACCAGACGACCTGCACGACCTTCAGTGCGCTCTACTCGTCCTATGTCAGCGATCCCCTCAGCACGGTCGTAGGGGTGGCCCCCGCCACCACGCGCAACCAGACGGTGCTGTTTCAACTCACGCTGCGTACGCTCGGCGACATCAAAGCCTCGAGCAGCGTCGCCAACTGATTGAGGGACGCGGTGGAGGCGCGGCGAATGTCGATGAAACCCATCGCGCTCACTCTTGGCGATCCCGCGGGCATCGGACCAGAACTCATCGTTCGGGCCTGGCTGGCGAGGGGCGACGCGCCGTTCTTCGCGCTCGCCGCGCCCGGCCCGCTCGCGGAATGCGCGCGCGCACTGGGGATCGAGGCGCCCATTGCGGAGGTCGAGCCGGAAGCGGCGGCTGCGGCGTTCGCCGACGCCCTCCCCGTCGTTCCGCTCATCGCGCCCGCCAACGCCACGCCCGGAACCCCTGACCGACGTTTCGCCCCTGCGACGATCGAGTCGATCGAGCGCGCCGTAGCGTTGGTTCGCGAAGGCCGCGCCCGTGCGATGGTCACCAACCCGATCGCCAAGAAGACACTCTACGATGCCGGCTTCCGCCACCCTGGCCACACCGAATTCCTCGGCGAACTGGCCCGCGCCTGGGGTTCGTCGGTCGATCCCGTGATGATGATCTGGTCGCCGCTCCTCGCGGTCGTGCCGGTGACGATCCACATCGCGCTCGCCGACGTGCCGCGGCGACTGACGACAGAGCTGATCGTCGCGACGGCGCGCACGGTAGACCGCGACTTGCGCGCCCGCTTCGGCCTCTCGCGCCCGCGATTGGCCCTGGCCGGACTGAACCCGCATGCGGGCGAAGGCGGCGCGATGGGGCGCGAGGAAATCGAGACGATCGTTCCGGCGATCGAGATTTTGCGCAGCCAGGGCATCAACGCCTTTGGCCCGCTGCCCGCGGATACGATGTTCCATCCCGCCGCCCGCGCCCGCTACGACGTGGCGCTGACGATGTACCACGATCAGGGCCTGATCCCCGCCAAGACGCTGGCCTTCGACGACGGCGTCAACGTCACCCTGGGCCTGCCTTTCATCCGCACTTCGCCCGATCATGGCACCGCCTTCGACATCGCCGGCAAGGGGTTGGCTAACCCTTCTAGCCTGCTGGCGGCTCTGAAGCTCGCGCATCGACTGAGCCTGTGAGCCTCGCCGCCGACGGCCTGCCGCCACTGCGCGAAGTCGTCGCGGCGCATGGCCTCGATGCGCGCAAAACGCTCGGCCAGAATTTCCTGTTCGACCTCAACCTGACGGGCAGAATCGCCCGCGCCGCCGGGCCGCTCGCCGGCGTCACCGTCGTCGAGGTCGGCCCGGGTCCCGGCGGCCTGACCCGCGCCCTGCTGTCCGAGGGGGCGCGAAAAGTAATCGCCATCGAGCGCGACGAGCGTTGCCTCGCCGCGCTTGCCGAAATCGCCGCGCATTGGCCGGGGCGGCTGGAAGTCATCGCCGGCGACGCGCTCGCCGTAGGGCTCGCCGATCTCGTCGGACGCGCCGAGGGCGGGCCGATGCGGGTGTGCGCCAACCTGCCCTACAATGTCGCGACGCCGCTGCTCGTCGGCTGGCTGGAGTGCGAGCCGTGGCCGCCAATGTTCGACCGGCTGACGCTGATGTTCCAGCGCGAAGTCGCCGAGCGCATCGTCGCCACGCCGGAAAACCGCGCCGATTACGGCCGGCTCGGCGTGCTGTGCGGCTGGCGGACGCGGGCGCGGCTGCTGTTCGACGTGCCGCCTTCCGCCTTCACGCCGCCGCCGAAAGTCACCTCGAGCGTCGTCGAACTCATCCCACGCGCCGCGCCGGCGCCATGCGATCTGAAGACCCTCTCCGAACTGACGCTGGCCGCCTTCGGCCAGCGGCGGAAAATGCTGCGCCAGTCGTTGAAGGGCTTCG
>Ga0302319_10015616_pt1 | contig 14062 bp, 10 predicted proteins | sample Bog_T0_2_FD_203319 | JGI IMG/M metagenome (GOLD analysis project Ga0302319, IMG submission 203319) | Peat permafrost microbial communities from Stordalen Mire near Abisko, Sweden - Bog_T0_2 | ecosystem: Environmental > Terrestrial > Soil > Wetlands > Peat | place: Sweden: Abisko, Stordalen Mire... | reverse complement strand
GTGCGCATCATCGACGGCTGGCCGGCCACCGATGCCCTCGTCACCGCCTACCAGCGCATCGCAGCACTCACCTGACTTCGCTCAGCACCCCGTGAGTCGGCACCAGCTTGACGACGCGCGCCCCGAAGAGCCCACCCGGTCACTTTCGACCCCCTTGGGTAGGCGAAATGCCGACCACAACGTCGCGGCGAGACCGAAATCGGCGACGCCCTGGCTCACGCGGCCCGATTCATTGCCTCACGAGGAATCTCCGCTTTCTCGTGAGCGATCAGGGCTAGTAGGAGCTTGCAGCCATCTCGTAGATCGCCGACTGGCCGAAGTTCGATGTGAACCAGATATTGCCAGAGCTGTCAACCACATAGTCCTCGGGAACTTCTTGACATGTAATGGACGCACTCGATGTTGTCCCTCCGCTCGCATCCCCAGGTGCGTGGGCCTCACAGGGAACAGTCGGCAATGAGTAGTCCTTGTCCGTGCCAGCAGAGGAGAGTTCCACGTCAAAACCATCCTTGGACGGTACGATCACCTTCCCATTCGACAAAGGAGTCGGAACCGCCCCAATCAGCGCAGTTGCAGAGGAGATAGCCGATTGAGACATTGAAGGGCTCGGCGGAACAGTGCTCGACGAATCCGGTGAGGTGACCGACGGCGCGGCATTGATGGTTTCGATCGTGTGCCCGTTTGTCGATGCCACACACTCGGTTCCCTCGCAGCCAACAGCATTTGAACCGTCAGTTACACGCTGAATGCCGCCATTCGGATTGACGAGGTCCAGCGCACTATTATTTGTGGCCACTGCAATGGTGCCGTTCGCCAGCGGGCTGAGGTTGCTTGCAATATCGCCATCCGGGAGCACGGTTTGGGAAAACGCATGGGTCGAAGGGTCGTACGTAAGAAGCGTGGTGCTGAAGGTCAAACCGATCGCGATATCACCGCTACTCGCCACCGTGAGTGCCGTAATCGTGTGGGAGTCGTACAGGGGGGGCGGCCCCCCGGCACCACCTCCAGGGCTACCAGTTAGATTGGTGTCGTTCGGAACGGCAGGAATCGCAATTCGCTGCACTGCCCCGGTGGAGGTATTGAGTTCGAGAAGCGTTGTGTCGATCCCTGCCCACACAGTTCCGGCCGAATCCACAGCTATAGCCGCATCAGCTCCGTAGGGGAGATCATTGGAGGAGCTGCCGAACGAGTAGCTCTTGAGCGTCTCGGCATTTGAATTCCAATAAAACAGCGATTCGTCCGCCTGGCTCGCATCGACGAACCAAATCCCCGGTCTGGTTGGGTCGGCGGCGAGCGCTTCGGGTCGACCATAACCTGGGACATTCACGGGGTCGGCAATTCCCAGGGCAACAACGTGGGAAGTGGAACCAAGTGCCTTCGTGCCACCTCCGCTGGACTCGGCGACAGCGGCGACAGCGAAAATCGCGACCAGGGCTGCTGAGACCATTAGCAGGCGGCGGCGCCCGCTCCGCTTACCCTGCGTCGCGCGTGTCTGTGTCGAATTCTCGGTGGTCATATTCGGCTATCCCCAGGTTCCAAACGCATCGTACTGATACCCATTGATGAAGATGTTCAGTGGGGAGTTGGGGCCAGCCTGGAGGCTGGTTGTCCATGGGGTCCAGGCACTTCCGTTGTACTGCTGGAGAATCGTGCCAGAACTCTGCCCGCCCGATCCGTTCGTACCGAAATATTCGTACTCGCCTAATGTCGGGAATCCCGTCTGGCCGGGTCCCTCCAAGAACTCAGTCAGCGCATCCACAGCCGACGACCCCGCGCAGCTTGGGAGCCATGCCTGGCCGATCAACGTCCAGGCTGATCCGTTGTAGATGTAGGCGTCAGAAAGACCGTCCCCTCCACTGCACGTCCCTGTGTAGAACGTGGTGTAGTAATCGTTCTGGATGAGCGGAATCTGAGTATTTGCGTACGCGACACAGTCGTAGTTATTAACATCGGCTTCCTCCATGTATGCCTGCACGTACGTTGAGTAGCAGTAGTTCGGGTTACCCGAAGAAAACGTTGCACCGAGCGAATTCCCTGCTTGAATCCAGCACGCACCGGAGTCGCAAGAGCCGCTCTGGGCAAGACCGACGTAGTTCAGAATGTGATATCCGAGGTCATTCGGAACGGACTCGGAATCAGTGCTGATATCACCTTCAACCCCCAGCCACGGGTTAGCTGAGGTCTTTCCTGAGTACTGATACGTGCTTGCGGCAGCCCCTGTCACACCCGCAGTCAGCGTGAGCGCCGTCGTTGTAAGGAGGAGCACCCCTAGGAAAAGGCTCAGCTTGCGCATGGTCTCATCATATACGCGAGGAATGACCTATGGCATCTTTCCGGTGACGGTAGCTGTCGGCGACCTCGGCAGCTGGTGCCATCACCCGCTAGTGGTCCGTCGGTGATATAGCTTGGATAGCTAAGGTGGCACCATGAGTACGGTGATCGCACCTCCGCTGGCCATGACTGACGAGCAACGAGCGGCGCTCGAAGTGATCGCACGATCGACGACGCTCGGGCACCGCAAGGTGGTTCAGGCCAAGGCCTTGCTGTTGGCCGCCGATGGAGTCGGCACAAACGAAGTGGCCCGGCGTTGTCACACCTCGAACGAGTCGGTGCGGGCCTGGCGCCGGCGGTTCGAAGCCGAAGGTGTCGAAGGTGTCGGACGCATCGCACCGGGCCGAGGACGCAGGTCCTGGCTGCCCGAGGGAACGGTGGCCGCCGTCGTGCACGACACCCTGCACGCCACGCCTGACGACGGATCGACGCACTGGACGACCCGGCTCATGGCCACCCGGTTCGGGATCGGGAAGGACTCCGTCGCCCGCATCTGGCGGGACCACAACCTGAAGCCCTGGAAGGTCGACACCTTCAAGGTCTCGAACGATCCACACTTCGAGGAGAAGTTGGTCGACGTGGTCGGGCTCTATCTCAACCCTCCGGAACGGGCCGTGGTCTTCAGCTTCGACGAGAAGACCCAGGTCCAGGCCCTCGACCGCACCCAGCCGTCGCTGCCGATGAAGAAGGGACGGGGGACCACCCTGACCCATGACTACAAGCGGCACGGGACGACCGACCTGTTCGCCGCCATGGACGTGGCCACCGGCGAGGTGCTCTTCGACACCAAGAAGTCCCACAAGGCGACCGACGTGTTGGCCTTCTTCAAGTTCATCGACCTGCACGTGCCGAAAGACCTCGAGGTCCATGTCGTGCTCGACAATCTGTCGGCGCACAAGGCACCTCCGGTCGCCGCGTGGTTAGAGGACCCGAAGCGTGCACGGTGGCACCTGCACTTCACGCCGACCAGCTCGTCGTGGCTCAACCTCATCGAGCGTTGGTTCAACGAGTTGACTGAGCGTCGACTCCGACGCGGCGTGTTCACCTCGGTGCCACAGCTCATCGAGGCCATCGAGCTCTGGGCCGAGCACTGGAACGACGACCCCAAGCCCTTCGTCTGACACAAGCAGGCCGATGAGATCATCGCCAAGGTCAAGCGGGGACGGGCCTCACTCACCCAAGTCAATTCCGCGACAGACCACTAGGCGACAGTCCCGGGAGAAACTCCAGTCACCTCGGCGATCTGACGAAGGCTGAGGGCTTTGGAGGCATACATCGTCGGAGCCAGGGCGGGCTTCTCCCCCGTGAGCACAGCGGGGGTTGTTGCCCGTTTTTTCTGTCCGCTGTCTTCACCCGGAGCCCCTCTGATGGGTGCGTCGCCGGATCGGAGATCGATATTCAACTGACCAAAGTTGCCTGCTTGCTCCAGCAAGCGGTTCGAACGCTCCATTTGAGCGGGCGAGCGCAGCCTCATCGGTCAGGCTGCGGTCTCCCTCGGTCGACCCGCCCTGTCGATCGAACGACATACCACTACGACTCTCTGAGCCACGTGGCAAGGTCCTCGTCCAACACGCGAACGCAGCGTCCGATGTAGCGGGCCCGCAGATGACCACGTGATATTTCCCGGCGGACGGTTGACACCGACAGCCCTGTCCGTTCGGAAACCTGGCTCACAGTGAGCACCGTCGGAAGTGCGGTGACGCTCACTGGTCCACCGGCTTCGATGCCGTCATGGCCAAGCTCCCGACGGCAATGGCAGTGGGTCGCCGATCACCAGGACACCCGAGGCATCCCAGGGTGCGTAGCCCGGAGCCCCAGCGAGACACCGGGCCTCCCTGGATTCGATCTTCGAGTCGGCCTTCTCCCGGCGCCCGATGACTGCCATCCACGCGTCCCCGACCGTGCGCCAGCCGGTGCCCACCCACTCCCAGTCGCTCAGCACGACGGCATCGGAGGAGATGGCCTTCGGGTGCGAGTGCCGGCGGACCTGCCATGCCTGGCGCTCAGCCCGAAGGAAGGCGAACGTCACCGAGTAGCGCCGGGACTTGGTCAGCCAGTGACCGCCGAACCCGAGGGTGTGCGCCCAGTGGCGGAGCTTGGCCAGCTCCGGCTGGGCTCCCAGATTCCAGGCGGTCTCCACCATCCGCCGGAGATGGCCGGTGACTCCCCGGACGTCGAGGTCGGAGAGGCTGTGCAGTCGCCGGTCAAGGGCGCCGGTGTCGTCGGTCGACTTGGTGGCGTACTTCGCCACGTAGTTGGCCACGGCCCGGGCGCCGGTCGCGATCGAGCCCAGACCACGTTCGCCGGCACGACGAGGGGTGATCTCCTTCCCGTCAACGATGGTGCGAACGTCGATCTGGCTTCCCCAGCGGGCCGACGCCATGGCGCCGTCCGGCGATGCAGTCGGCAGGGGCGCGCTCACCCTGGCGACCGCGGTCCGGATGGCAGCGGACAAGGTGGACACATCGAAGCTGGCTGGAGGGGCGGGGCGGTTCTCGGAGTCAGCGGAGGCACCAGGACCAGAGCGGTCGTCGCCGACCCCGTCGAGCCGGATGACGGCGTGGAGGTGGACCACACCCCGGCGCTGGTACTCAGCGACCTTGGTGAACGACAGGCGGACCAGCTCGCCGAGGCGCTTGACGGTGATGCCGACGAGCCGGGCCAGCTCCCGGCGGACGTAGATGGTGGTCCGGCGCCACAGCTCCGGGCAGGTGGCGTTCCAGAGCACCGCCGAGGGGTAGTCGTAGCAGTCGGCACAGAGCGGCTCACCGACAGCGGGATCGTCGGGGGCGTGACGTTCGATACAGAACATCGGCTTGCCATGGGGGCACTTCCGTCCCCGGGCACCGGGACGGCACGTCTGTCGGCCTCCTTTGGGGCTGCGATGGACCGGTCCGAAGCTCGGGGCGGTGAGGGTGGCGAACACCATCGGGTGACGGGAGACCGATTCGGGGATGCCCTTGCCACCGGAGATCCCGCTGCGCACCAGCATCCGGGCGTCGGCGGCGTAGGTGGAGGCACACGAGGGGCACCGGGTGGCCCGTCTCGTCCCGCACGCCTTCAGCAGCACCCCATCGGGCTCCGACCCTGTGGAGTAGATGTGGACGATCTCCCCGGTTGACCGGTCGACGACCGACTGGGTGCCGGCCAGCCGGATCGGCTGGGTGCACCAGCCGCACCGATCCCCTTGGGAGGTGAAGCGACCGAGCGTGGCGGTGTCCCGGGCCCGGACGGAGACACCGGCCAGCACGCGGGGATCCGGGGTCGCGTTCTCCCATGGGGCGACGGTGGGAGCGGGGGGATCGACGAGCCCGGTGCTCACTGCTGATTCTCCCCGGTGTTCCCATGCCGCAGACGGCTCGCCCGATCGGCGATGGTCGCCACGTCTCCGTCCGTGAGGTGGAACGACCGCAGACGGACCGGGATACCCCCCTCATGGAGGAGGAGCCCGACGCCACGGTTGGCGGCGTCGATGTCGGACGCCGAGTAGCCACCAGACGCCCACCCGGAGCCGAGCACGGTGTCACTGGCATCCCGGGTGGCGCAGCGCAGCGCCCAGCGGAAGCCGAACAGATCCCGCAAGGCCGACGGCACGATGTCGATGGAGGGCTTCTGGGTCGCGGCGATCACGATGACCCCGGCTGCCCGGCCCCGGGCCACCAGGTCACGCAGGAGCTCGGAGAACCTGGCTGCCAGCTTCTTGTCGACCCCGGCCACGAACAGTGCCAGCTCGTCGATGACCACCACCTGGAGGGGCAGGCCCAGGTCGGGGGAGACCTTCCGGAGCTGGTGGGCGAGCAGCTCGGCGTAGCGGGCGTCCATCTCCACCCTGAGCTCCTCGAGGACCGAAATGGCGGATTCGATGTCGGGGCCGACAAAACACCGGGCGCAGGACTTCCAGGCAGCCAGCTCCACCAGTTTGCCGTCGAACAGCCAGAGGTCGACGGTGGGGTCCAGGGCGAAGCCGGCCACCACCCCCGAGAGCGCCACCGACTTGCCGGCGTTGGGCAGGCCGCCCACCAGGAGGTTGTTCTCCGGCAGGGAGAGCAGCACGACCCTGCCGTGCTCGTCGGTGCCGACCGGGATCGGGCTCCATCCGTTGGTGCGGGGGACATCCACCATCGGAGAGGGGAGAGCGTCGACTCCGAACGGATCACGGCGAACGATGGAGAGCTCCACTCGGTTCTTGCGGGACGAGTCAGCAACCGCCCGCACCTCCCGGACCCCGAGCGAGGCGGCGATCACCGGTTCGGCCTTGATCAGGTCCTCGACTGAGGTCCCGTGGCGGAGACCCAGCCACACCTGGTCGCCGAACGGGGTGCGGGTCACCCGGTCGACGACGGGAGAACGGTCGGAGAGCACCCCGGGGAGCGAGGCGAAGGCCACGTCCAGGTGCCGGCGGACGCTGGCCCGATGGAGGATCCGAACCAGGTATCGGCGCACCGGCGGTGTCACGATGGCGAGAAGGACGACCGCCACGGGGATGAGGACGGCGGCGGTGCGACCCAACAAGACGTAGGCGTAGACGCTGATGGAGGTGGGGATCACCAGGAGCGCCAGTTCGAGCCGCCAGACCCACAGGAGGTCGAGCGCCAGGTCGAAGAACGCGTCGGTGAGTGACTGGTGATGCTCGGCGGTGGAGGGCTTGGTCATGGGTTCCTACTTTCGGAGACGAGCTGCTGGTGCGGATTGGGGATCGAGCGAGAGCGGTCACCCCGGGAGCGGACGTGCCCCCGGGGTGACGATCGCTCAGGCGCCGGCAGGTGCCTTCGTCGATGCCGAGGTGCCGGTGGCGGCGATGGAGCCGGCCCGGAAGCTGACGCCGTGCCGGTCGCCCATCTGCCAGGTGGTGGCCACCAGGTCCGTGATGGTGACCGGTGCGCCCTGGGTGATGCCCTTGGGCTGGTCAGCCACCTTGACGGTGAGGATGTCGGCACCCTCGTTCCCGAGGGCCACCACCCCCACCGCGAAGATCGGGCGGCCGTCGGTGTCGGTCCGGGGCTGCTTGGAGTCGAAGTCGACCACCGCCTCGGGCTGGCTCACGGCGATGAACGTGAGGTTCTGGACATTGATCGGGAGCCGCATGGCGGGTCCCCCTTTCCGGTTGGAACTGCTGCACGGTGCAGCACTTCCATTCAGTGCTGGTCCATCGGACGGGGCGACCCATTGGCGAGAATTCTCTGGAGTTCTCGGGAACTCTTCAGAAGTGACGAACGGACGTCTCCGATTGGGTGAACGGCAAGCCATCTCCTCGGTGCCAAAGTGTCCGGATGGCGAATGACCGACTGCGTCGGGCGATGGTCAAGGCAGGTGTGAACAAGTCCACGCTTGCCCAGGGCGTCGGCGTTGACGTGAAGACCGTTGGCAAGTGGGTGGAGGGGTCGGTCCCGTACCCGAAGAACCAATTCGCAATAGCCGAGCTACTCGGCGTGGATCCGGTCGACCTGTGGCCTAACGATCATCGGGATTTTGCCGCTGCCGGAGAGATCGTCGCTGCTTGGAACCGCAGATCGGACTGCCCGCCGGACTACTGGTGGCGACTGATCGAGCAGTCAAGCGAACAGGTCGACATTCTCGGCTACGCCGTGCTCTTCCTCAGTGAGAACCATCCAGACCTGATCACAGTGCTCACCGATTCGATGGCCCGTGGCTGCCAGGTGCGGATCATCGTTGCCGATCCGAATGCCGATCAGACCAAGGCACGAGATGAGGAAGAGGGCCTCGACGGTACGTTGGTGGCGAGGATCAAGGCTTCGGTGAAATACCTGGCCCCGCTCCTGAACACTCCAGCTTCGATCCGTTTTCAGGCAGCCCCGATGTACAACTCGGTGTTCCGATTCGACGATGACATGCTGATGACCTCCCACCTCTACGGGACACCTGGGAGGCTCGCCCCAATGCTTCACCTTCGCCGCCTGGGCGCCGGAGGGCTCTTTGACCAGTACAGCGGGCATTTCGAGAGACTGTGGGCACACACCACGCCCACCCAAGGTCCAGCGTGAGGAGAATGCAATGACCCGTATCGAGCATTTCCATGATCCTGGGGCGCCGAAGGCCAACCGACTTGTACCGGCGGCTTCCGGGGTGGTTACCGACGATGCCGGCCGGGTTCTCCTCATCCGGCGGACGGACAACGGACTCTGGACCATCCCGGGTGGGGCCATGGAACCAGGCGAGGACATTGCCACGTGCTGCCGACGCGAGGTTCTAGAGGAGTCAGGGGTTGAGGTCGAGATCGTTCGACTTGTAGGGATCTACACCAACCCACAGCACGTGGTCGAGTACTCGGACGGGGAGGTTCGCCAGCAATTCTCGGTCTGCTTTGCCTGCCGCCCCGCCGGTGGCGGGTTGGCCACGAGCGATGAGTCGAGCGAGGTGCGCTACTTCACGTCAGCGGAGATCGAGACCATGGACGTGCACCCGTCGATTCGCCTTCGAATTGCTGACTTCAAGGAGGGGCGGACCGAGCCGGTTATCGCGTGATCTTGGCGTCGTCGGACCGCTCTTGGAGTGCACTCTCCACCCGGGCGAATGCCTCCCGGATCAGCCCCTCGGAGTCATCGAGTCCGCGAACTACCACGTTGTCGTCGCCATAGCGGGAACGAATCTCCCGAAGCCGGTCATCGAGGGTGAGCTGGCTGCCGTCGGGCCCCGACGTCAGGTCGCTGTAGGTGAGAATGTCAGCGACCAGGCTGTGTTCGGCGGGAAACTCCGAGAACTCAGTTGCAAACCCTCGGAGCCCGGATTCGGCTTCACCAGAGCCATGGTGGGCCACAAGGCAGGCCAGGCGCGTCTCGCCGAGGTCCGCCAGGTATCGAGCTCCGTCGAGGTGGTGGGCACCGGTCAGGGCGAGGGGAGGCGAGTACCCGATGTCGTGGAGCCAAGCAGCCTCCACTACGACCGATCGTTCCGCCGGGCCCGCGAGCAATGCGGTACCGAGCAACGAGGCGCGATTCGCCACCGCACGGGTATGGGAGAGCCGACGCTCATTGTCTTCGAGCAGCGTGATCGCGAGATCCTCGGCCCATTGCTCACGTTCCATACGAAGCAGCGTACGGGTCAGGTGCTCGCCAAGCCACGGTAGCGGCAGTCGGCTGTCGTGGGTCCCTGCGTCAACTACCGACCAGGATCAGCGCCGTGTCGACTGACACCAAGCTCATGCAACCATCCTCAACAGTGGTGGTTCGAGGGTTCCAGAATGCCGAGGGTACGAAGTGATTGCGATAATTGGCTTCTGACCTGGGCCTATGACCAGAATTCAACTTTTCAGAGGTGATGAGAGGTGGAGGAATCCGGCGGGCTCCTCCGTCACCCGCCGGCTACCCCCACCAACGACCACGACGGCCGTTGTGAGAACTTTCTTTACGTATTCAAGCACAATTCCTGTGACTTCTTCGGCGCTTGAAAGTGCTACTGCCGTAGGCGAGCACCCGCATTCCCACCGCTCGGATCACTCTCGTTCACCGGGTCGTTGTTGGCCACAGTCGTCCATTCTATTCATCTGGCACCGCTAAGTAGCCAGAGTCCCCATATGAATACCCACCCACCGATTCCCACCGCTATGAGCATCACGGTATTGTTTTGGCGCTTTTGGCTCCCTGGAGTGCTCGTCCGCGTCAGGGCCCTTCTCCACCGGACCACAACGAAGAACCACAGGAGGGTTGCCGGCAGCAATGCCCAATGGTGGATGAACGAATGAATACTTGAAATGGACGAAAGCTCGCCGAGCGACACCCTGCAGACTACTTACACTAAGGCAAGAGCGAGAGTCGTGGTCACGGCAAGTGCAACCGATGACTCCGCTGAGATTGCTTCCGTCACACCGAGATAAACGAACCCAGCATTCAATCCGCTTCCCACTAGCCCCGTTCCAAGACTGACTCCAACGACCCCTTCGGACTGATAGAAGTCGCTAAGGACCGCTTGCACCTGAGGGCTGCATGGCGACTTTCCTGAAAGATTGTTTCCTGGAGTTTGCATCGCTCCCACAATCCATGCAGGGAGGGATGCAATCGAGCACCCGCACAATCCGCTCGGATCACTTGCATTCACTGGGTCGTTGTTGGCATAGGCGTAGGGGCTGTGAGTTAGGCCATTCAGTGGATCCTGGCTCAGGAATGACGTGAAGCCTTCATTGAGATCACGGTGCGGGGTAGTGGCGAGACCGAGGGTCGAGTCGAAGTAGAGGCCGTTGTACCCGAACGGGGTCACCGCCCCACTCACGAAGTTGTACCAATCCCAGGTAGGATTCGTGGGAAGGAACTCGCCATCAGCCTGCAACGTTCCGGCGGTTGAGAACAGCTGGTGGACTCCGAAGCTGTCTCCGTTGAGGAAGCCGGTGGTGCCACCGCTGACGGAGATTTGTTCGATCGGCGCCGTGCTCATCCCTTGGCTGGTCGGTCCGTAGATGAAGGCGTTGATGCTGTCGTCCAGAATACGGGGGGCACTCGGGGTGCTGATGGCGTCCCAGGTGTAGGTGGCAGAGGACCCAGCGCTCCCGTATGGCTTGTAGTTGGTGTCCATACGGAGTCCATCACCGTTCGAAGTCATGGTGTTCGCGTAGGCCGGCGGACTCGAGCACCCAAGACTCGACCCCACCGTGTTGTCCTCCCAGCACATGTTGCCGTAAGCGTCCCAACCGAAGGAGGCCGGGTAGGACGCGCTGCCTGACGTCGTGCACGACGTACCCGTCGTCCCATACCCCAGCTGGCAAAGCTGGCCGTCCGGCGTGTAGGTGGTCGTGGCATATGGGGTCCCACTGCTGTTTTCCGACGTGATCTGGCTGTCCGAGTTGTAACTGAGAGAGGTGCCGTTGGGGGCGGTCGGACATGACCCGGTTCCCGGGTCGAAGTAGTGCCAGCACACCTCGCCGTTTGTCTGGTAGGCGGCAGTTTCACCCTCGTAGTCGGTCGCCTGGTCCTGGCCGTCATAGGCATTGGGCACGGTGGTCCCGTACTCGGTCGAGCTAGCCATCAGCCCGCCCGAGTAGGTCCAGGATTCGTTCCAGGTCCCGTCGTGATTGCCCAGAGTGTCCGTATAGGTGGGCCCCGTCACGGTAGATGACCCATGGCCGTCAGCGTTTAGTTCGAACGCCTGTGCTGTCATGGCGTCCGTCGACCCCTCACCGGTGTAGGTGTTGGTCGTGGTTGCCGAGGTGCCGGAGGGATAGGCGACGTTGGTGATATCCCCATCGTAGTTGTAGGTGTAGCTGGTGGTCTGGCCTAGCCAGTCCGCCAAGGCGGAGGTCTCGCCGACGTTGGTGATGGTGTAGTCGACCACCGTGTTGGTGCTGCTCGGACTACTCGAGCAGCTTTGCGAAGTGGAGACCGGGTAGGAAATGCAGGTGGTGTAACCGGCGGGGTCGTAGCCGTAGTTGACGGTGTGCGAGTTGCCATCGACCACCTGAGTTGCCTGGTTGTTGGCGTTGTAGGTGTAGGTGGTCGTCCCACTGGCGTCGGTCATCGTGTGGCGTAGGCCGTTGGCGTAGTAGGTGTAGCTGTTGGAGCCCGACGGGGGCGAGCCGCACGACGGGCTGCTCACCGCCCCCACGTAGGTGAAGCAGAGCCGCTCGGCCTGGTCGTAGTAGGAGGTCACGGTATTGGCCTCGGCATCAACGGTGGTCTGGACGTTGCCGTCGGCGTCATAGGTGGTCGTCGTAGCGTTGGTTCCGTCCGGCTGGGTCGTCTTCGTAACCTTCGCTGGATAGGCAGGATCGGAGTACTGGTACTTGGTCTGGTTTCCAAGCTCGTCCTGCCAGATCGTGATGTTGCCATCGGCGTCGTAGGTGTATGACGTGGCGTGAGTCGGCACGGTCGAACACGCATTGGCACTCGTGCCGGCCAACGTCCAGCACTCTTGATCATCCACGTTGAACGCGTTGGTGGTGACGTTGCCGTTCGGTTGGGTACTGGTCTTCACATTGCCGTCAGCGTCGTAGGTGGCCGACGTAGCTCCGCTGGGGACTGTGCCGCAGGTGGGGCTGGAGACTGTGGACTGCACCGTCCAGCACAGGCGCCCATCCGAGTCATAGGCGTAGGTCGTCACGTGTCCCGAATGGCTGCCGCCGGAAGAGTTCCCGAGGGGCTGAGTGGTAGTCAGCACATCGCCGTCGATATCGTAGGTGGCGCTCGTTTCGGCAGTGTTGGCCGTTGTGCTGCTCAGGCGGTCACCGTAGGAGTCGACACCATACGTGGTAGATCCTCCGGCATCGGGCCCGCCCGTTTGCTGATCGGGATTCACAGTGGAGGTCAGGTCGCCTGTCGAGTTGTAGCCGTAGCTCGTCTTCGCGGCCACGGAGGTGCCGTAGCCCGTGGTAGTGGTCAGGACATTCCCATGGGAGTCATAGGTGTAGTACGTCTCGTTCCCTGAGGGGTCAGTAACCGAGGTCGGCTCGTCGGTGAAGGTGACGGTACCCGGATAGGTGTAGGTGGACGTATCACCCGCGCCATCAGTCACGGTGAGCACATCACCGAGCGAATCGTACGTAATAGTGGTGGTGTTTCCGTTCGGATCGGTGGCGGTCGCCACCCCACCACAGGTCGGGTTGTAGGTGTAGTTCCAAGCCGCTGCCGAGGAAGTTCCGTAGCCGGTGATCTTCTTGGTCAACTCGCCGTACTGATAGGTGAACTGGGTCTCGTTGCCGTTGGGATCGGTCTCCAGGGTCGCCCCGCCGGCCAACACCTCGGGAGTTCCCGAGTAGGCGAACGAGGTGGGGTCGCCCAATCCATCGCTCTGTTGAGTGAGTTGTCGGGTTCCAGTCGAGGAGCTGAGGGTGTAGGTGTTGTTGGTTGAGCCGGTGCCGCTCCCCTGGTTGTTGGGCGTAACGATCTTGGTGATGTCGTGATATCCGTCATAGGTGTAACTGGTCTCGTTCGAAAGCGGGTCCTTGATCCAGTCCAGGTCGCCGCTGGAGTTCCAGTGCAGCTGCCACTGACGGCCCAGGGGGTCGGTGATGGAGTCAATGTGGCTCGGGGTGTTGGAGTCGTAGCCGAAGGTGAGGCTCCGGGACGAGCCGTCGCTGATGGACGTGAGCTTTCCACTGGTGTAGCTGTAGGTGAGGGTGTTGCCGTTCTGATCGACCTCGGTCAGTGGCTGGCCACTCGAGTTGAAGGTGAACGTGGTGGTCCCCTGGCGCGTGAAGGTGTAGGTGCTGGTCGAGGAGTTGTAGCTCAAGGTGGCCTGGATCCGGGGCGTCACTGGTGAGTACGTACTGCCGCTCAGGCTGAAGGCGACCTCTGCTCCGCTCTCCTGGATCACAGTCACGTCCCCAGTGGTGGTGGTCCCCTCATCATCGTTGGTGACCAGCTGCACCCCGGTCGATAACGCCCATCCGTTGTCGGTGGTGTAGGGCGACGTGATCCCCTTCTGCCCCAAGAGCGAGCTGTAGGTGAGGCCGAACGAAAGCGGCACACCTCGATTGGGAATAGAGATCAGGCTCTTGGAGAAGTAGTAGTTGCCGTTCTCCGGGTTCACCGGATCTGACGGTGTTGTCGAGGCAGGCTGCACCTGGCCCGCACAGGAAGTGGCCTTGTTCTTGGCGGATATCTCCGTGGTCAGCAGGTTTCCACCCGTGAGAGGCAGGACCCGCTGGGGCGGGAGTTGACCCGTCGCAATCGGGGAGACCTCACGGACGACATTGTCAGTAGAGTCGACTATGAACAGGTCGCCTGCGGCGTCCAGGCCGGTTTGTCTCGGTGCCTTAAGGTATGCAGAGGTAGCGACACTCCCGTCA
>Ga0302319_10015615_pt1 | contig 14062 bp, 9 predicted proteins | sample Bog_T0_2_FD_203319 | JGI IMG/M metagenome (GOLD analysis project Ga0302319, IMG submission 203319) | Peat permafrost microbial communities from Stordalen Mire near Abisko, Sweden - Bog_T0_2 | ecosystem: Environmental > Terrestrial > Soil > Wetlands > Peat | place: Sweden: Abisko, Stordalen Mire... | reverse complement strand
CGTTCCGTTTTCTCGTAGCGCTCGGCGCGCAGTTGATCGATGTCCTCCTTCGCTCACTCCCTCATCCGGATCTACGCGCCACTGGTAACAACCAACCCCCTGGCGAATGCCAGCGCGCATCTTCAATTTTGGCGCGTGGGATATCCGGCGGCGACGTCCGGACCGACAGCATCAGGATCTGGTGGGCGGCGCACGTTGGCTTAGCAGTCATCAAAACGCCATCTTCGTGCGAAGGCGCTTCTGGTCGGCCTTCGCGGATTCCAGCTTCAGCGCGGTTGCGTAGGCATCGCGGGCTTCGGCGGTGTGATTGAGCGATTTTTCCACGTCGCCGATGCGCTCCCAGACGGCGGCGTTCTCGGCGTCGAGACGGGAGGCTGCCCGCAATTCATCGAGACCGGCCTGCGTCTGATTCGACTTGATCAGCAGCTCGGCGAGCGCGGTGCGGGCGGCGACGTATTCGGGTTTGGCGGCGACGACGAGGCGGTACTGTTCGATGGCGCCTGAGGTATCGGCGCGCTGCGCGAGGAATTCAGCCAGGCTGATGCGCGAATTCAGGTACGCGGGGTTTGCCTGGAGGTTTTGCTGCCACAGGGCGATCGCTTCGGCCTGCCGGTCTTTGATAGTCGAAAGCAGCACTGCCAGGTTGTGGCGCGCCTCGGTCTGGACCTCCAAAGTCTGGTCTTTAGCCAGCGCCTCGCGGTAGAATTTCTCAGCTTCTGCGTTCTTGGTTTCGGATGCTTTGAGGGTGCCGAGCGCGTTCAGCGGCATGCCGGAATTCGGCATCATCGCCATCGCTTTGCGATACTGCGACTCGGCATCGCTGCGCCGGTTCATCTTCTGATAGAGAAATCCGAGGTTATACGCCCAGAATCCGTACTGCGGCGTCTGCTTCATGGCCTGCTGGTAAGTGCGCACGGCCGCCGCATTGTTTCCCGCCTGCTCGTAGGTCAGGGCAATGCCCAGCAGCGGATAGGACCAGTTGGGAGCACGGCGCGCGGCGTCGCGGAAGGCCGGCAGAGCCTGCTGGAACTTCGCCTGTTCCAGATAGGAAATGCCGAGGGCGTTGTAGGCGTAGGCCTCGCCCGGGTCGGTGCGGACGGATTGCTCGAGCAGATCGGTCGCCTGTGCGTACTGCTTATCGAACAACAGGGAACGGCCGGAGAAGAACGTGTCACGGGCCTGCAGATAGAGCGATTCGTTGGTGAGGCGCAGGGCCGCATCCATGTATTTCGCGCCGTTTTCGAAATCGGTCTTCACCTGCGGCGTCTGGCCGCCGGAGAGGTACTTGAGAAGCACCTGCTGGGCCTGATCTTCGAGCGCCACGCGCAACAGGTTTTCCTGGAGGAACATCGGCTCCGGACCTAACTCGGCGCGCAGACGGTCCACGTAATTCCAGGCACTGCCGGGGTCGTCCGGAAGAATATGGCGGGCCTGGATGGCGGCGCGAAAGGCATCGATGTCGCCCTCCGCCTGCGGCGAAATCGGCGGCGCGCCGGCTGCCTGGGCGAGCAACAGCGGTTCACCGGTGCGGGAATCGTAGAAGGTCTTGATGCGGGCCAGCTGGATGCCGGGCTTCGAGAGATCGGAGAGCTTCGTCTCGTTCGCCATGTTGCCGAACTCGCGCGGATGCTGCTTGTCGCCAGTCAGCTTCTTGACGTTGCCCTGCACGTAGTCGATCAGTTCGCCGGATTCGACTGCCCGATCGTCGTTGTTATCGGCTGCGCCAAGCAGACCCTTCAGAACCGAATAAGTAAATGCGCCATGACCGCCGCCGAAATCGGGGCTCTCGTAGGAGACTTCCTTCGGGCGGGCGGCCATGAGGCCGAGCATCTCGCCCTGGGCTTCACCGAGCTTGCCGACCGCGTTTCCGACCGCATCGGTCTTCAGGCTGCCGATGGTGGCGGCGCGGCAGACGTCGGCGAGGAACACGACGCGGCCGACTTTGGATAATTCGTCGTCGAGCAGAGTCTGAATCTCGGCCATAGGCAGCGCCGTGGCGGAGAGATCTTCGGGGTCGCTGTCGTACGTCATGATGTACGCGCCGCGGTTGTCAACAGTGCCATGGCCGGCCACGAGAATGAAGATGGTGTCTTTGCTGCCCGCGCGGTTCTTGAGGAAAGTCTGGAGCGCGTTGCGGATGGCGGCTGTGGTGGCCTGTTCGTTGGTGAGGACGACCATCTGGTCGGCCGGCACGCCGCCTCCGCGGAGGCTCGACATGTGGTCGCTGAAGGTTTTGGCGTCGGCATCGGCGTATTGCAGCCAGAGGTCCTGCGGGAGTTTCTGGTATTTCGAGATTCCGATCAGGAGCGCGTACGTTTTGGCGTCGGGGGCGATTTCGGCGGCCTTCAGCGCAGCCTGCGTGGCCAGAGATTCTTCGAGTTCGAAGATGCGGCCTTTGGCCCAGACGGCGTCGGCCCATTGCTTGACAACCTTGCGGTAGGAGGCGAGAGCATTCGCCTCCAAATGATTGTGATCGTAAATGGCTGCTTCGTCGACGAGAGCGCCGGTGTCGTTCGGGTCCGCGCGCAGAGCGGCTTCGAGCGGCTCGATCTGCGTTCGGACGTCGGCGGCCAGGGCTGTGATTGCGACGATTTCTCCGTCCGGTTTCGTCAGGCCGCGGGTCATACTGACGCCGTAATGCTGCTGGCTGGCTCCATTGACGCGGACCAGTTGGGGCAGGAAGCAGGAGTTCAGGGGCTTCGAGGCGCTGATTTTGCCGGTCTTGACCTTGAGCTGTTTGGTGTCGAGAATGAGGTCGCTGCCGGGGTCGAGGGTCTGCGAGGTCTTGCCGGGACAATAGAGAAAACTGGCGGAGCCGGATTCGGTGCGGAGCTCGTCGCCGGAGAAAAGGACGTCGCCGGCGCGGGCGTCGAGAGCGGTTTCCGAGTTGGCGCGCAGGACTTTGCTGCCTGTGGCGGTGAGGAGGAGACCGACGGGCTCTTCTTTTGCCGGTCCGGGCGCGGGGGCGGCGGTGAGGACGGTGGAGAGCGCGAGGGCGAGGGCGAGCGCGAGCCACGAGAGCCGCCTGGAAGGCGGCTGCAGCCATGATTGGCTGCCCCACAGGGCATGCGACAAGATCGCCTGCCGCACAGTGCGGAGCCCCAGGCGAATGATCTCGTACCGCTTCCTCACGGTCGCGGCTCGGTAAGAATTCGCGACGCGTGCGACGAAGTCAGGGTGTAGGGGCTCAATCGGGGTTGTCATGCCGGCACTTCCCCTGCCGGTACCGAGGTCAGCGATTTCACCGTGTAGAGTTTCATGGGTTCCGATTTTCCTCTGACCGGCACTTCACCTACATACATGGTGTCGATTCTACCCCCGGACATTTCAAGCGTTTCCTGACTCAGGAGCAGATTCGTATTTTGCTCCTTATTCAGGTTCTCGAGCCGCGATGCGAGGTTTACCGTGTCTCCCAGAACGGTAAACTCCATTTTCTCAGACGAACCGACGTTGCCGATGACCACCTCGCCCGAATGAATGCCGGCACGGGTTTCGAAGTCGCCCACCGCGGTCTTCACCATTTCGGTGGCGCACGCGACAGCTCGCCAGGCGTGGTCGCCGGGTTTGGCCCCTTCGTCGTCGTCCGAGAAGACGGCCAGAATGCCGTCACCCATGAATTTGTTGACCTGACCGCCATACTTCACGATGATCGACACCATGGTCTGCATATAGAAGTTAAGCAGATCGACCACGAGCACGGGATCTTTCGCACCGCAGAAGGCCGTAAATCCGCGGATGTCGGTAAACAGGATGGTCACGGTCAAACGCCTGCCGGTGAGATCGATTTCCTGCAACTGGTCGAGCGAGCGGGCAACCTGTTTGCCGACGAATAATGCCACCGCGCCGCGAAAGAAACTGCTCTTGCGCTCGGCAGTCGCGAAGCGGTAGATGAGTCCGCCGAGTAAGGCGAGCGAGAAAGAAATCAGGACTTCGGAGGAAGAAAAAAGCCATCCGAGGCGGAACAGAACATGAGTCGCGCCCAGACTGAGCAGCAGAGCCACAAACGACCAGATGGCCGTTTGCGACGCGGCGAAAGACGCTGCCATGGTCCCGCTGACGCCGGCGGCGGCGACCAGTCCGAGAACGCGCGCCCAGCCGGGTACGGGCTGGAGGAAATTGCCGGTCAGCAGCGTATTGATGGTATTGGCGTGGACTTCCACGCCGGGCGTTGTGTATTTCGCGCCCGCGAAGACCGTGTAAAAGGGCGTGTTGTGACGGTCGTCGATGTTGTCGGGGCCGAGCAGGACGACTTTGCCCGCGACCCATTTGCGCAGCGTGGCGATGTCCTTGTTGCGGGCGGCGTCGAGAAACCGATAGAGCGGAATCTCCGGAACGGTGCCTGGGGGGCCGGCGAAGTTGATGGTCAGGTTACGGTCGGTGGTGGGGATGCGCCGCGATCCGAGATAGAGTTGGTCGCCCCGCCACTGGGCTTCGACGCCGAGGAATTTTTCGGCGGCGCGGAGGGCCATGCTGCGCGTGAGGGGCACGGAGGGGTCGGCGTTCTTCTCGGGAGCGGCATCCGAAGAACTCGCACCTGCGGGTGCCGCATCTGGAGAACTCGCACCTGCGGGTGCTTCGATTAATACCTGGGTGCGCACAAAAGCGTCGGGATCATCGGTCAGGTTGGCGAAAGCGGCCATGCCGGTGGCGCCCGCGATCATATTTAACGGCACCACGCCCATGGCTTCGCGCTGAGCTCCCATGGCCTCCGGTACGAAGGCGCAGACGACTGGCATCTTCTCCGAGGCGGCGTTGAAGGCATTGACCAGGTCGTTATCCAGATGGGGAGGGTTGTCTTTCTCATAATCCGCCACCGGGATGGCGAAGGTGACGTCGAGAACGAAGGTTTTTGCGCCCGCTTCGGCGGAGGCGGTCATGGCGTCGGCGTAATACCGGTGCCAGTAGAGTGAGGGCTCGGGAAATTTCGTGAGGGTGTCGTTGTCGATGCCCAAGATCACGATGTCCTTCACGGGCTGCGTGCCGCGCAGAACGAAATGGATGTCTTGCGCCTTGAGTTTCAGCAGCTCGAAGAAACGGAAGTGGCTGAGCCCCATGGTGACCGCAGCGCTGGCTACGGCGATCGCGGCGATAACCGTGGCGCGTTTGAGGCTGTGGCTCATGAGATTGCCGTGAACACTTCGAATCTTACACCCGGGTCGGTTTGGTGAGGGTTCGATGGCAGTTCGATCAGGCTTCGATGGCCGTTAGCGTGGCTTCGCGGATGCTTCGAATGGGATAGCCGAAGCCAGACCGGCTCCTTGTTTTCTAAGAGTTCCATGGGTTCGCGTGTCGAGAAAAGCTTTTCCAGCGAATCGCGGACGAATTGAGCGCGCGGCGCTGGTGAGCGGGGATTGAAATCTTCATACGATAGCAGTATGCACGAGGGGCGAACCGTGGAAATGAGGGATTGTTGATTCTAATGGAAATAGAGGTTAAGAATCGACGTTAACGCAAAATATGGCCAGGCAAAAGCGTTCTGGCCAGAGATGCAGACGGATGCACGCGGACGATTGGAGTGAACCCCAAAACTGAGACACAGTGAGAAGACACACTTTCCATCGAATGGAGAAAGAGGCTACGGAAATGCGACAGGGCGTCGACACACTTCAGAGAGATCAGGAAGCGGGCCATCGAACGGAAGCGGGCGCACCTGCAATGGAGTCAGGCCCTGGGTGCAGGTCCGCGCGCGCATGCCAGCCGTCTCCATGAAGGAACTCCGGGCGCAAATGCCGGCAGTCGACGACAGCACGAAGATGATCGAGGGGGACGCAACTCCTCGTCTCTTGCCGCCAGCGAATTGCGAAATCGGCTCTCTACCCGGCTTCAGTCCCTTACCGGCGGATTGGAGGAAAATTCATAAAATTCCGCTTGCACTACCGGAATAAATAGCGGATATTGAGATGAGCGTTTGGGCAGTGTTGCATCACGAGGGAGGAATAAGCGGTGACTGTTTCGTATCCTGGCGTTTATATCGAAGAGATTCCCAGCGGAGTCAGAACTATTGGCAGCGTATCGACTTCCATAGCGGCTTTCGCGGGATGGGCTCCGCAAGGCCCGAACGATGAGGCGGTAACGTGTCTGAGCTGGTCGGACTACCAGCGCATCTTCGGCGGACTGGATGCCCGCGGCTATCTGGGGTACGCCGTATCGCAGTTTTTTGCCAACGGCGGCAGCCAGTGTTATGTGATCCGGCTCAGCGGTCCGGGCGATGTCTCGGCAAAGGCGGTTGTGAATGGCCTTGAAGTGATTGCCTCGGGTCCCGGCACCTGGGCCAACGCCTATCAGCTTGTGACCAAGCCACGCGCCGACGACGCCACGCGTTTCCGTCTCGACATTGTAGTAACGGCGACGGGCGCGGTTGCGGAGTCGTACGTGAACCTGTCTTTGTCGTCGTCCGACGCCCGCTATGTGAAGGCGGTTATCGCGGACGAATCGGGCATTATCGCCGTCACCAAGGCCGACACGACGAAACCGGTTTTGGCGAATACCGTGCCTTTGACCGGCGGCGTCGACGGGCCGGTACTGAATCCCGGCGACGCGGCATTCGACACGTCGCTGATGGGCGATGGTTCGTCGACAGGCGTCTTCTACCTGTCGCAGGTGGACCTGTTCAACATGCTGAACGTGCCCGGTTACGCGAACTTTACCAACCTCGGCCTGCTCGAAACCTATTGCCGCGCCCGGCGCGCGCTGCTGCTGGTGGATTCCGATCTGGGAACCTCCCAGGAAGATAACGCGATGACCGGCGCGCCCAATTCGGCGCTGACGGGCGCCGACTCGATCAATGCCGCGTTTTACTATCCGTGGGTGCTGGCGCCGGATTCCATGATGGAAGGCCGCATACGGCCCTTCCCGCCGTGCGGGTCGGTGGCCGGCATTTACGCGCGAACGGATTCGTCGCGCGGAGTCTGGAAGGCCCCGGCCGGCACGGACGCCAGCTTCTCCGGCGTAACGGGCGTGACCCAGATCATGAACGACGTTCAAAACGGCGTGCTCAACCCGCTGGCGGTGAACTGCATCCGGAATTTTCCGGTCTACGGCACCGTCGTGTGGGGTGCCCGCACGCTGCAGGGCAACGACGAAATCGGATCCGACTGGAAGTATGTGCCGGTGCGCCGTATGGCGTTATTCGTCGAGGAGAGTTTGTACCGCGGCCTGAAATGGGTGGTTTTCGAGCCGAACGACGAGCCGCTCTGGTCGCAAATCCGGCTGAACGTGGGTTCGTTCATGCAGGACTTATTCCGCCAGGGCGCGTTCCAGGGTTCGTCGGCCAGCGACGCTTATTTCGTGAAGTGCGATAAGGACACTACCACTCAAAGCGACATCAACCGCGGCATCGTCAACGTCGTGGTGGGCTTTGCACCGCTGAAGCCCGCCGAGTTTGTCGTGATCCAGCTCCAGCAGATGGCTGGTCAGCTTTAAGAGTGAGGTCGGAGATTAAACAGCCATGGCACAATTCACCGTTAACGCACAGCGTTTCGACCCCTACAAGAACTTTAAGTTCCGCGTGAAGTGGGACGGCAAGTATGTTGCGGGCGTCAGCAAGGTTTCGGCCCTGAAGCGGACCACGGAAGTGGTGAAGCATCGCGACGGCGGCGACCCGAGTTCGAGCCGCAAATCGCCCGGCCGCACCGAATACGAAGCCGTCACTCTTGAGCGCGGCGTCACCAACGACGTCGACTTCGAGCAGTGGGCGAACAAGATCTGGAACTATGGGTCCGGGCTGGGAGTCGAAGTTTCGCTCAAAGACTTCCGCAAGGACATTATCATCGAGGTCTACAACGAAGCTGGCCAACTCGCGCTTAGCTACAAGGTATACCGCTGCTGGGTATCGGAGTTCCAGGCTATGCCCGACCTCGATGCCAATGCCAACGCCGTCGCCATTCAGCACCTCAAGCTGGAGAACGAGGGCTGGGTTCGCGACTATGAAGTGCCGGAGCCCTCTGAGCCGACCTTCACCGCGCCATAAAGATCGGCCGAAGGACAAACGGAGCACCCCCATGCAAGCGATTGAGACGGGCCTCCTGGTCTCTGCCTGGGAGCGAGGTCAGGCGCAGCATCCCTTATACCGGGCTTTAACGCTACTGCAGGTGGCCTCGCCGGACCAGACTATTGGCGGTCTGGCCAGGCTCACGGTGGGCGAGCGGGACAGGCGTCTTCTCGAGTTGCGGCAGAAGCTGTTCGGCTCGCAGTTCGAAGCCGTCGCCGGTTGCCCGCACTGCCAGGAGAAGCTCGATGTGAGCTTCAGCGCCAGTCAGCTCCCGGCCGCCTCCGAACCGGCCGTCTCGGTCGACGTTGCGGTGGGAAGCGGCGCCATCGCAGTCCGTTTGCCCAACACAATCGATCTGCTGGAGGTGGTTTCGGCCGAGCCGGAGCGCCGCGAGATGGCCCTGCTCGAAAGGTGCGCGGGAACAAGCCTCAGCGCGAGCGCCGCGGAGACCGTACAGGCGAGGATGGCGGAAATGGACCCCATGGCTCAGGTGGAAATGGATCTGACGTGTCCGGCCTGCCGGTACGTCTGGACGAGTTTCTTCGATATCGCCTCGTATCTCTGGCAGGAGTTGAACGACCACGTGATCCGGCTCTTTCGGGAGACGCACGCCCTGGCCCGGACTTACGGCTGGAGGGAAGCGGACATCTTCGGGATGACGCCCCGGCGACGCCGGATTTACCTCAATCTGGCTGCGGGAATCGAGCCATGTTTTTAGCCAACCTCATCCGGCGCGTCAACGGGGAAGCACCTTCAATCGAGCCACGCCGAGCCTCGCGTTTTGAGTCCGCCGCCGAACCTGAACCGCAGGCCGCGATGGAAACGGAACAGCCCCTTCCACAGGCCGCCCGCGGAACCGTTCGGCAGCCCGCGCCACTCCCGTCTGCGCCAGACAATTCGAGGTTGCCGGAACAGACCGGGGAGGCAACCCCGCGCCGAACTCCTTACTTCGACCCTTTGCCCGCGCCCGTTCCCGCGCGGGCGGAAGCCCCGGAACTCGCTGCGCCTTTGCCGCCCCAAAAGCCGTGGGTACCGGCTGACGTGGCCCTCGAGCCGCGAAACGAAGGGCGGGACTCTCAGCCCCTACCCTTGCGGGAACCCGTCGTGCCCCGCGCCGCCGGCCCCGAGGTTTCGCGCGAGACGGTGATCCGCGAAATCGTGGAATCGCATCCGGAGAGCCGGATCATCGAGCGGAAGCTCGAATCGCTTCGCGTGGAACACACGGTGGAGAAGACCGAGCAGCGCCCCGCGATTGCGGTTTCGCCCGCGGCGCCGCGGGAAACCCGGCGCGGCGCCATCGTGCCCGATACCCGGCCGTCGGCGCCCGCAAGGCCGGCCCTGGTCGAGGCGCCTCCTCCGGCATCGGCTTCCAGCGTGGTTCATGTCACCATCGGCCGGGTTGAAGTGAAGGCCGCTCCGCCGGCTCAGGCGCGCCGCGACGCGCGAAATCGCGAACCGAAACTCGACCTCGGAGATTACCTGCAGCGGAGAGAAAGGGCGTAAATGGCCGGACCCTTCGCCATCGCGGCGGTTACCGCCGTACTCAAAGATCTGTTGAACGACGGAATGGCGAATCACGATCTGTCCGCCCTGGGCAACGTGATGGTAACCGCTCTGCCGCCGGATCGCATCCCCACAACGGCCGCGGACGAGAAGAGCCAGTTGAATCTGTTTATGTTTCAGGTCGCGCCCAACCTCGGCTGGCGCAACGAGGGACTTCCTTCCCACAGCAGCAGCACGGGCTCGCGGCTTACCAATCCGCCGCTCGCTCTCGACCTCCGCTACTTCGTGACCGCCTACGGCAAAGAGGAATTCCACGGCGAAGTGCTTCTGGGCTATGCCATGCAGGTCCTGCATGAAAACCCGGTACTCACGCGCGACATGGTCAACGCAACCCTGAAGCCGTCGCTTCCCGCCGGGGTCACGCTGCCGCCAGGTCTGTCGATGCTCTCCACTTCCGATCTGGCCGACCAGGTGGAACTGGTGAAGATCTCGCCTTCCTATCTGGGCGCCGAGGAGATGTCGCGCCTGTGGTCCGCCATGCAGGCCAAATACCGGCCCACCGCCGTCTATAACCTTTCAGTGGTGCTGATCATCGCCGAGAAGTCGGCTCAGGCGCCGCTGCCGGTATTGCAGCAGGGCAGCGGGGGAACGGGCCCGACGGCGCAATCCAATCTGCTCCAACCGTTCCCCGCAATCACCGGTTTTACCCTGGCGAACAACCGGGTCGAGGCGCTGCCGGGCGATCTTGTGACGGTCGCGGGGCGGAACTTCGCGGGTCCGGCCGGCAACCCGTCGGATGTGACGCTGATGGCGCGGCTGACCACGCTGCGTCTGGCTAATCCGGTGATGGTGCCGGTACCTCTGGGGTCGCGATCGGCCACCGGCGTCCTGTTCAACGTACCGAATACGCCATCCACTCTGCCTGCCGGAGTGTATGCGCTGGCGGTGGGCGTCACGCCTACCGCTCCACCGAGCGACACGGGGTTCTCGAACGAAGTGATCATGCCGATTTCTCCCACGATTACCGGGGGTTTGGGCGTGCCTGTGGTTCGCACCGCGGTGGACGTTACCACCGGCCTGGGGACGGCGACCATCGACATTACGTGTTCTCCCGACGTGCTGGAGAACCAGCGGGTGTCGTTCACGCTGGGCTCGAAGGAAGTGCCCGCCAACGATCACCCGGTGCAAACCAACTCGCTGACCTTCGTGGTTCCCAACATGGCGGCCGGCACGTATCCCGTGCGCCTCAGCGTGGATGGCGTGGAAAGCATCCTGATCGACCGCAGCGATCCCGCCAATCTCAAGTACGATCCGACTCAGGTACTGGAGCTTAGCTGATGGACCTGGTCCAGTGGCAGAAGGAGAATGGCGAATATCTGGCCGCCTCACTCGCGTGGCTGCGCCAGTTACTCGCACAATTCGCGGCGCAAACCAGATCGCCGTCCTCAGTCACGACTCCCGCTCCCGTCCCCGTGCCGCGCAGCATATTCGGACGGAGCAAGCCCGCCGCCGAAAGGCCCGTCGAAACTCCGGCTTTTGAACCCGCTCCGAAGGTGCCGGAAGCCGCTGCCGCGCGTGAAGCGGCGGCGAAAATGGACCCGCCGCCGGCACTCTGTCTGCTGGCCGATCAGCTCAGGCTCACGATTTTCGAGCGCGAGACGCTGCTGCTCTGCGTGGCCATGGAGCTCGATACCCGGATCGCGGGGCTCTGCGCGCGCGCCATGGGAAACGCGGAACAGGCCTATCCGACCTTTGCCCTGGCGCTCTCGCTGTTCGAATCCCCCACGTGGGACGCTCTTTCGGCGCAGCGCCCCCTGCGGTACTGGCGCGTCCTCGATGTGAATCCGTCCGCCACGCAAGCCCTCACCGCCGCGCCCCTGCGCGCCGACGAGCGCATCGTGAACTACGTCAAAGGCCTGAACGCGCTGGATCCGCGGCTCGGGCTGCTGATGACTCCGGCCGGTCCCGCGCAGGGAGCGCTGCCGCCGTCGCAACAGGCGAAAGCGGATGAGATTGTGGCGCGCTGGACCCAGACCAGCCTGACGGAGACCTCGCCCGCGGCGATTCTGCTGGGCATCGATTCGGCGGCGAAGATCCTGGTGGCGCAGGCTGTGTGCGAACGGATGGAGCGCAAGCTCTATCAAATCGGGGTCGATGCATTGCCGCTGCAGCCGGCGGAGATTGAAAACCTCGCGCGTATCTGGCAGCGCGAGAGCGCGCTGCTGCCCCTGACGCTCTATCTCGACGCACAAACCGACGGCGGTTCGGCGGATCATCTGGCGGCGCTCGCGCGATTTGCCTCGCGCGCCGTTCGTTCCGACGGTTTTGTTTTCGTGGGATCGCGCGAGCCGCTGGCGCGAGGAGGTTTTCCCAGCCACGCATTCGACATCGCGCGGCCCACTGCCGCCGAACAGAACGCGGAATGGTGCAGCGCGATGGCGGCGCTGCCCGAGCCGGAACGCAACGCCGGCGCCGGCCGGCTTTCCGGCCAGTTCAGCCTCAATTGCTCGGACATCCGGAGCATCGCCGCCGAGTCGCCCGCCGAGCCCCTCAATACGCTGCCGGACCGGCTCTGGGATCAGTGCACGGACCGCTCGCGCCCCCGTCTCGACACGCTCGCGCAGCGCATCGATCCGCGAGCGACATGGGACGACCTGGTGGTGACGGAAGAGACGCGCCGGCTGCTGGAGGAGATCGTCGCGCAGGTGTCGTCGCGCGGCCAGGTGTATGATCGCTGGCAGTTCGCCAGGCGGATGAATCGCGGCCTCGGAATCACGGCGCTGTTCACCGGAGATAGCGGCACGGGCAAGACCATGGCGGCGGAAGTCATCGCCAACGATCTGAGGCTGACCCTTTATCGCATCGATCTCGCGCAGGTGGTGAGCAAGTACATCGGCGAGACGGAAAAGAATCTGCAGCGCGTCTTCGACCTGATGGAGGGCGGGGGAGCGATCCTTTTCTTCGACGAGGCCGACGCGTTGTTCGGCAAGCGCAGCGAGGTCCGCGACAGCCACGACCGCTACGCCAATATCGAAGTGAATTACCTCCTGCAGCGCATGGAGACTTACACCGGTCTGGCGATCCTGGCCACTAACATGAAAGGAGCGCTCGACCAGGCGTTCGTGCGCCGACTGCGCTTCATCGTTCCGTTCAGCTTTCCCGGGCCGGCCGAGCGCAAGGTGCTCTGGCAGAAAGTATTTCCCGGCGAAACGCCCGCCGAAGCTCTCGATTACGATCGCCTGTCGCGCCTCAATCTCACGGGCGCGGGGATTCACAGCGTTGCGCTCAATGCGGCGTTTCTGGCCGCGCACACGAACGCGCCGGTTACCATGACGCTGATTCTGAAGGCGGCGCGGACCGAGTTCCGCAAGATGGACCGGCCCGCCAGCGAGGCGGAGTTCAAGGCGTGAACGTGCGTCTCCATATCGAGCGGCTGGTGCTGGACGGGATCGATGTAACACCTGTGCAGCGGACCGCGCTGGTCGGCGCGACCGAGGCCGAACTCGGACGCCTCTTCTCAAGCAACGGATTGCCGGACCAGGTTGCATCGGGTTTCTCCGTGCCCTCGGCGGACGGCGGAACGATCCGGCAGGCAACTTCCGGTTTCGACTCGGTTGCCTTCGGGCACGAAGTGGCGCGAGCCATCTACCGCGGAATGGGCGGCTCGCGCGAGACCGGCGGCTCCCGCGGGACCGGCGGGACGGGCGAGACAGGCAAGGGAGGACGTGGCGAATGAAGGAAGCCGTCACTCCGCCCGCTCCGGCCGCGGCGCCACCCGACAAGGTCCCGCAGACGACGCCCCGGAGCCGGGCGAACCATTCGTCAAATCTCAACGTTACATTCGCCGCCATTCCCGCGGCGTCTTCGGGAGATGGCGACGACTCCGCGAGGGCATTAGGCCGGCTTGCGGCGGACCTGGCGCGCCAGCTGGGCATTCGGACGGATCAGATCCGGGTGCGCATGGATCGCGAAGCCGGCATGATTGTGACGTCGCGGGACGCGCAGGGCGTCGCTCAAAACGGCGTCGTTTATTTGCGCTCGGAAGTCTTCGATCCCACGTCGCGTACCGGACGCCGCCTTCTCGCCCACGAGGCGGCCCACATTGCGCAAACGCTGTTGCCGGAAGCCGCTCAGGAGCCTGCCGGGCGGACCCGGGGCGCGGCTGAAATCGAAGCCGAAGTCTTCGCCGAGACATTTGCCGCCGCCCGGGTCGGCAAGCCGGTAAGGGTTCCGCTGGCGCCCTCGGTGGCGGCGGCGGATAAAGACTTCAACCTGCTCGGAAGCGTCGCACAAAGCCGCATTCAGGAGATCGGGAAAATCATCGATCTGCTTTCTTACGGCGTCTTCGATTGGGCAGTGACCGATACCGACGTGTTCGATGTCCTGCAGATCCTGTCGATGTATCCGGTCATGACCGCGCGAGCCATGGCCACCGCCATCGATGAAAAGTACCGCGGACGTTTGTTCAGCAATCTGAATCCGCCCCACTATGCGAAGTACCGGACTGAGATTCTGGCGGTCTGCTGGGCGGCCACGTCCGAAAAGGAGTTTGCGAGCGAGAACTACCAG
>Ga0302319_10015614_pt1 | contig 14065 bp, 15 predicted proteins | sample Bog_T0_2_FD_203319 | JGI IMG/M metagenome (GOLD analysis project Ga0302319, IMG submission 203319) | Peat permafrost microbial communities from Stordalen Mire near Abisko, Sweden - Bog_T0_2 | ecosystem: Environmental > Terrestrial > Soil > Wetlands > Peat | place: Sweden: Abisko, Stordalen Mire... | reverse complement strand
CACCCATACTGACAATCTTTCCCAGAGCCTCCTTCATCGCATCTTCCAGGTCAAGAGCGCCTTGCAGTTGTTTCTTCTGCGTCTGCAACGCCGCCACCTTCCTTGGGTTCGCAACGGAGATCTGCTGATCCAACGCGGTGATCTGGTGATTCAGGTCCGTAATCTGTGATTCAACATTCTTCTCGGCGGCCTGCAACCTTTGCTGCTGACTTGCACCCTGCGTAGGCGCATCGGAATCCTGGGATGCCGTCATCAGCCCCGCCTGGGCCTTGGCCGATTGAAATGCAAACTGCGCAATCTGCGCCGACAGGTCGATTGCCTGGTCGCGATACACCACGTCGTTCGGCTCGCCAGCCTTCTGAATCGGCTCCTTCGTCTTCTGGTAATACTGGATGACAAGGTTCAGGTGGGCCAGGATGTTATTGCTCCTCGCCTCACCGCCGGTGCCCTGCAGCGTCTGCGCGGACGCAAACCCTCTCAACCCGAGCGTTCCAATCAGCAGAACCGCAACCATCGCCATCCCAAGAACGGATAGTTTGCGTGACACTCCCAGAAAACAATGCAACCGACTATTCCTGCTCGACTCAACCCTCACCAAGTCACCTCGTATCCATGAGCTCTTCCAGACTCAAAATGAGATGCCGGAACTGTCTCAAGCATAAGGCCGTCGACCGTACGTTTCTGCTATCCGTTTGTGCCCTTCCATACCCCCTGCGCCCCACCCAGACAATCCGTCATCTCGACCGGAGCATCACGCACTTGTCTTTGTGATGCGCAGTGGAGAGACCCCTGTATTTTCCACCCCCGGTTGTTGCACGTCCCTCACCACACATGCGGCCTGCAGTCCCGGAACAAGTCCTGAGACCTGAACCGTGCCTGCAAGCCGATGTCCCTACTTCGCTGCCGCCCCAATCGCATCCAGCTCTTTCAACGTCTCCGCGCTCAACTCCAGCTCCGCCGCCGCCAGATTCTCGCGCAGATGCCCCACCGACGACGTTCCCGGAATCAGCAGAATATTCGGAGAGCGATGCAGCAGCCACGCCAACGCCACTTGCATGGGAGTAGCCTGCAGCCGCTCCGCAATCTCATCCAACTCAGACGACTGCAGCGGGGAGAACCCTCCCAGCGGAAAGTACGGCACATACGCAATGCCCTGCTTCGCCAGATCATCGATGAACTCATCGTCTCCCCGCTGCGCAAGGTTGTACAAGTTCTGAACGCAGACAATCTCGGTAGTCGCTTGCGCTGTCGTTACCTGCTGTGGAGACACAGTGCTAAGACCGATATGCTTCACCAGCCCTTGCTCTTTCAGCTCGACAAGTGCATTCAGCGGCTCTTCAAACGGTTCATCCTCAGGAGCCGCAAACCCGCCCAGCCGCAGATTGACAACATCTAGTGCCTCCAGTCCAAGGTTCCGGAGATTGTCATGCACCGCATCGACAATCTCCTTCCGCGAGCGAGCATGAGGCCACGACCCATCCTCACCACGCCGCGCCCCAACCTTCGTTACGATGACCAGATCTTTCGGATAAGGATGCAGCGCCTCCTTGATGATCTGATTCGTCACATGCGGCCCATAAAAGTCGCTTGTATCGATGTGGTTCACGCCCGACGCAACCGCCTCACGCAGAACAGCAATCGCACCCGCGCGATCCTTTGGGGGTCCCCACACTCGTTTCTCACCATCCGATCCAGCCAGCTGCATCGCACCGTATCCCAACCGCTTCACCGACAAGGTTCCCGGGAACGTAAACGTCCCCCCAAGCTTCAGCTTCGTCTCTTCCATAAATCCTCCGTCAACTCTGTCCTTGAACTCTACCTGAGTACATGTGGTTAGATGAAGCTATCTTCAGTTTCGGAGTTCGCATTTGCCCACCGCTCTGGCACCCGTCTTAAAGCCCCGCAAAACGCCCATCCAGGCACGTTCCAACACCACCGTCGAGGCCATCCTGCAAGCCACCCTTCAGGTTCTCACCTCCGTCGGCAAAGAGCGCCTCACCACCACACGGGTCGCCGCCCGCGCCGGAGTCTCCGTCGGAACCCTCTATCAATACTTTCCCAACAAGAGCGCCCTTCTTCAAGCCACCCTCCGCCGCCACATGGACCAGGTCCGTGCCGCCATCGAAACCGTCTGCGCCCAGCAAGCCTCCGCCAGCCTGCTCGACATGGGCACCGCCCTCATCTTCGCCTACCTCGCCGCCAAGATGCAGGACGTCAAATCCAGCGCCGCCCTCTACTCCGTCAGCTCCGACATCGACGGTGCCGCCATCGCCAAGGCCGCCAGCCAGCGATCCCGCCACGCCATCGTCAAGCTCTTCGCCACCGCCCGCGAACCCCTCACCAAGGACCCCGAAGTCATCGCGAACGCCGTCGTCTCCGCTCTCAACGGCTTCTCCCGCAGCCTGCTCGAATCCAAATCCCCCGAGCACCAGCTCGACTCCATGCGCGAAGAACTCATCATCCTCGTCCACGCCTATCTCCGCACCTGCATCCGCTAATCCGCCTACGGCACCATCCCAATCGTCTTCATCCAAACGTCCACCAGCTCCGGCCAATCCGTAATCGGATCCTTCGTGCGCCGCAGACCGAACGCGTGCCCGCCCTGCGCATACAAGTGCATCTCCGTCGGAACCCCCGCGTTCTTCAGCGCAATGTAATACGACAGGGCATCATTCACGCTGTCCTCGTGATCGTCCTCAGCCTGCAGCAAAAACTGCGGCGGCGTTTCCTTCGTTACCTTCAAATCCGGATTCAACGCCAGATCCTTATCCACTCCCGCAGGAATCTTCAGCGGAAATCTCTTCGCACCCCGCGAAGCATCCCACTCCGCAGCCGACACCGACAGATGCCCTGGATAAACCGCGACCCCGAAATCCGGCCGGCAACTCAACTCATCCGCCGCGTCCACCTTGCGATACAGCCGCCGCTCAAAGTGATTACTGATCGCCGCCACCAAATGGCCGCCAGCCGAGAACCCCATCACCCCCACCTTATGCGGATCAATCCCCCACTCCTTCGCATGCAGCCGCACCAACCCCATAGTCCGCTGCGCATCCTCCAACGCGATCGGAGACTCCGGATACGGCCCCGACTTCGGATACGCCGCCCCCCCATACGGCTTCTCTCCCGGCACGCGATACTTCAGCAACACGCACGTAACACCCCGCGCCCTCAGCCAATCGCAGACCTCGGTCCCTCAAGATCCATCGCCAGCACCTCGTACCCACCACCCGGAAACACAACCACCGCGGCGCCAGTATTTTTTCCGCTCGGCGAATACACCGTCATCGTCGGCACCGAAACATCCTCCACCGAAGCCCACGACCGCCCCGCCACAAAATCTTTCGGCCCGGTAGTCACCACGGTCTCTGGCCCCTCGGCAACCTGAGCATCAGGAGCCGCTCCCGGCCAAATCGCCATCTGCTTATGTCCTGCCGACGGCTTCCATCCCTGCGCCCTCGCGCACATCCCCATCATCACCAAACCCAGCACAGCCATCCAACGCATCATCCCAATCCTCACGGCGATCTCCCTCTCGAACACAGCCGAGTCTAGGCATCTCCTCCGTGGGATTCCTGTGTACATCGCCGCGCGTATCGCCTAAGTCAACACGCAGCCAATATCGCCGAGCCGTCACATAAACTTGACGCCGCTCTCCCCAATCACCGTAAACACCTTGAACAGATCCGTAACCCCAAGCAGATGCCGAATCTGCTTGCTCAAATGTGTCAGTTCCACGCTGCTCCCATTCGATCTCCCCGCTACATACAGTCGAACCAGCGTCCCCAGCCCGCGACTATCCGTATGCTGCAGGTCCGCCAGGTCCAGCACAATCCGCTTGTTCGCCGGCATCAGCGCTCGAACCGTCTCGTAAAAACCGTCCTCCGTCCCCGCTACCAACCGTCCATGGCACACCACCACCGCAACATCATCGGCACATAACTTCGTCTCAGTCGTAAGAACAGGCACAGCCGCTGCAGTCTCAGCCATTGGGAGATCTCCTGGGAGCAACATAAGGGGCCTAAGTCGGAACCCCAGAATTATCGCACCCAAACCACGCCGCCCATCAAATTCACACACGCTTAATAACTCAGAAAATCCGCCAAAGCATCCCAGTAGAAAGCGAGGGAACCGCTATGGGCCAGGTAATCAACACCAAGCAATCTGACTTCGACGAGATGGATAACGCCGGAATCTCCAAAGAGCACTGGAAGATCATGCTCATCTCCGGTATGGGTTTCTTCACCGACGCATACGACCTGTTCGTCATCGGCGTCGTCATGTCCCTCCTCAAGCCGCTCTGGCACGTCGGCAAGGTCGAAGAAGGTCTCGTCACCTCCACCGCGCTTCTCGCCTCCGCCATCGGAGCCCTCCTCTTCGGCCGTGTCGCCGACATGGTAGGCCGCAAGCGCATCTACGGAGTCGAAGTCCTCGTCCTTGCCGCAGGAGCTATCGCCTGCGCCTTTTCCCCCGGCATCTGGTGGCTCATCGGCTTCCGTTTCATCCTCGGCATCGGCATCGGCGGAGACTACCCGGTCTCCGCCACCATCATGAGCGAGTACGCCGGCAAGGCTCATCGCGGCATGCTCGTCACGCTCGTCTTCGCCATGCAGGCCGCGGGCCTCATCGTCGGCCCACTCCTCGCCGCCGGCCTTCTCTCCACCCACCTCCCGCAGGACATCATCTGGCGCATCCTCGTCTCCTTCGGAGCCCTCCCCGCTCTCGCCGTCTACTGGTCTCGCCGTCACCTCAAAGAGTCGCCGCGCTTCCTCAAAGCCACCGCTCAGGAAGAAGATGAATCCGGCAAGCTCCAGCGCGCCGACCATTTCAACGAAGCCGAGCACTCCGTCTCCTTCTGGGACGGCTTCCATCGCATGGTCGACGACAAGCGCATTCTTTCCCGCCTCATCGGTGCCAGCGCCGCCTGGTTCCTCATGGACTTCGCCTACTACGGCAACACTGTCTCCAGCCCACTCGTCATCTCAGCCCTGCACGCCAACCACACCATCCTGCAGAAGACCCTCACCGAACTCGGCATCTTCGCCGCCTTCGCCGTCCCCGGCTACGCCCTCGCCGCTCTCATGATGGACCGCCTCGGCCGTAAGACCATCCAGGTGCTCGGCTTCGCCATGATGGGCATTACTTTCGGCCTGCTAGCCTTCATCCCCAACGTTGAAAAACTCGTCTACCCCTTCCTCATCATCTACGGCCTCAGCTATTTCTTCACCGAATTCGGCCCCAACGCCACTACCTTCGTCTACCCCTCGTAAATCTTCCCCGTCAAAGTCCGCACCACCGGCCATGGTATCGCTGCTGCTATGGGCAAAATCGGAGGCTTCTTCGGAGTCTTCACCTTCCCTTTCTTCATGACCTGGCACGGCCTCCCCGCCGCTGAAGGAGCCGCCGCCATCGTCAGCTTCTGCGGCCTCATCGCTACGGTCTTCCTCCTTCCCGAAACCAAGGGGAAGAGCCTCGAAGAGCTCTCCGAAGAACCGGCTACCCCTGCCGAAAAAGCTGCCGCCTGACGTCCAGAGGCTCGGTGTATGGATGACGCCCTCGCCTGTGTCCCTCCGCTAGCGTCCCCACGGTATACTGCCACGATCGTGAGACGCTGCGGTGATGAGGGAACAGGTGGGCTACATCCCGACGAACTCCCGACCATACGACTGGGCCACCGCCACGCGAAACCAGCTACCCCAGGCCATAAAGACGTTGCCGTAACTGCGTCGTCCATGCCGTCAGCCACCCAACTCTGAGACTGCCGTTCGCCCGGACTTCCCCCGCAATCTGCGGAGTGCGCCCACCCGCGCCCCGCATGCACGATACTGGTATGGCGACCTCAATCTTCACCACCGCAGAAATCAACCCCATGGCCAACCGCACCTCAACCCCGTCCGTCTTCGCTGGCCGCGCCTGGCAACAAGTCCTCGCGCGCGACGCCGCAGCCGATGGCCAGTTCGTCTACGCCGTCAAATCCACCGGCATCTTCTGCCGACCCTCCTGTCCCTCCCGCCGCCCCGAGCGCAAAAACGTCAGCTTCTTCCCCACCCCCGCGCTCGCGGAAGCCGCCGGCTTCCGTCCTTGCCTGCGCTGCGAGCCCACACGCGTCGCGCCCAAGCCAGACCCCCAGGCCGAAGCCATCGCCAAGGCCGCCACCTTCCTCACCACCCACGCCGGCCAGCGCACTAAGCTCGACGACCTCGCCACCGCCTCCGGCCTAGGCAAGTTCGCCCTCCAGCGAGGCTTCAAGCGTGTCCTCGGCGTCACCCCAGGAGACTTCGCCCGCGAGCAGCGCAAAGACCGCTTCCGCAATAAGGTCCGCACCCCCAAACTCTCCATCACTGACGCCGTCTACGAGGCCGGCTTCGGCTCCTCCTCGCGCCTCTACGAAGGCGTAGACCAAACCCTCGGTATGAGCCCCACCGCCATGAAGTCCGGAGGAGCCGGCGAGACCATCCACTACACCACCACCGACAGCCCCCTCGGCCGCCTGCTAGTCGCCACCACCGACCGTGGCCTCTGCGCCGTCCTCTTCGGAGACACCGACGCCGACCTCGCCATCGAACTTCGCGAGCAGTTCCCCCAGGCCGTCCTCCGAGCCTCCACCTCCGACGCCGCGCTCACCGAGGCTGTCACCTTCGTCCTCTCCCGCCTCACCGAGCACCCCACGGCCCAGACCCTCCCCTTCCACGTCCGAGCCACCGCCTTCCAGCAGCGTGTCTGGCAAGCCCTCCTCAACATCCCCCGAGGCGAGACCCGCACCTACGCCCAGATCGCCGAAGCCGTCGGCTCCCCAAAATCGGTCCGCGCCGTCGGCTCGGCCTGCGGTTCCAACCTCCTCGCCGTGGTCATCCCCTGCCACCGGGTTGTCGGCTCCGATGGCAGACTCACCGGCTACCGATGGGGCACCGACCGCAAACGCCAACTCCTCTCCCTCGAAGCCAACTAAAAACGTTTTAAACAGGGCTGAACGCCTCGATTTGCGTCTTAAAACCGTGCTTCGTCAGCATCGAATAAAATAGTGCATCACGGGCGCTTCTGCGCCAAGTAGGTCCTTGATCGATGAAACTGCGTCCTGTTCTCCTGGTTCTCCTGATCCTGTGCGGCTTCTACTTCCTCACCACGAGGTGGCTCCCCTCCGGTGCCATGGCTGGCCTCATACACCACATTCCAGAGACCTTAGCCACTACCACCACATCTTCCCCCAACGGCAGCTTCTCCCTCACCGAAGCTAACGCCGCCCCTGCCTACGACACCGAAGAGCTCCAGAACATCGCCGTCTACAAAAAGGCTCTTCCCTCCGTCGTTAACATCACCAGCACCGAAGTAGTTTGCTGCGATTTCTTCCTCCGCCCTGTCCCCCAGCAAGGCCAGGGATCAGGCTTTATCATTGATAATCAAGGACATATCCTCACCAACTACCACGTCATTGACGACGCCCAAACCGTCGACGTCACCCTCTGGAATAAGAAACATTTCAAAGCCACGCGCATCGGCGTCGACCCCGTCCACGACATCGCCCTCCTGCAAATCAATGGTGCCAAGGATCTTGAGCCCGCGACACTCGCCGATTCCACTCACCTTCTGGTCGGCCAGCAGGTCTACGCCATCGGCAATCCCTTCGGCTTCTCCGGAACTATGACCCGCGGCATGATCTCGGCCATCCGCTCGGTCCTTCTTCCCTCCGGCAATCGCATCGAAGACGCCATCCAGACCGACGCCTCCGTGAATCCTGGCAACTCTGGCGGACCTCTGCTCAACTCTCATGGTGACGTCGTTGGCATCACCACCATGATCGCGTCCAATCCCAACGGCGGCGCGGACCAATCCGCCGGCATCGGCTTCGCGATCCCCATCTCCACCGCGAAGGCCGTCGTCGAAGACATCATGAAGTACGGCCACGCGCGCCGTCCTTCGCTCGACATCGTCACCCTTCCCATCGGCCCCGATGAAGCCCAACAGATTGGCCTTCCAGCCGACTATGGCATCCTCATCGAACGCGTGCTCCCCGGCGGAGCCGCCGCACGGGCCGGCCTGCGCGGTGGAACTCAGCTAGCCTACAAAGGCCGCACCCAGGTCATGCTCGGAGGCGATCTGATCGTGAAATGTGATGGTCAGGAGATCACCACCCCGCAGGATCTGTCCAATGCCCTCAACGCGCATCACGCAGGCGACACTGTGGTTCTCACCATCTATCGCGGACAACAGCGCATGGATATCAAGGTCACGCTCTCCGACGCCAAGCAAGTCACCAACGGACAGCAAGCCTGACATCGCTCCTGCGCCCTAGTGCAACGTCTTGGGGATCACCGCATACTGCAGCAGAATCTCGAACGGGACAATCTCCAGCGTCGCCTCGTGCGTAGCTTCCAGCACCACCGGACACGCCGCTCCCGCGCGCTGCACCTGCAACCAGCGAGCCGCGCAAACGCACCAGCGGTCACCCGGCTTCAACCCAGGAAAGCCATACTGCGGCATCGGCGTCGAAAGATCATTGCCTAACTCCGTCGACTTGGCCAGGAACTCCTCTGTCACCAGGCAACAGACCGTGTGCACGCCCAGATCATCAGGGCCTGTATTGCAGCAGCCGTCGCGGTAAAAGCCTGTCACAGGGTCGCTGCCGCATGTCTCCAGCGGCTGCCCAAGAACGTTCTTCTGCGTCGAGATCTTCGAGCCGGTATCCATGGCTCGATTGTAATCCCGCCCCGCACGTGGCGATTCCCTCTACTTCGCCGTCATCGCGAGCTGTTGTTGATACTCCTCGTACGGTCCTTTATGGTCCGTGATGTGGAAGTCATTCGGCCCACCCTCGAAGTGCCAGATCCGCGTCCCCGCCTCTTCAATCAGCTCCTGATCGTGCGTTACGAGGAAAACCGTTCCTTCATACTTCTGGATCGCCTGGTTCAGCGCATTGATGCTCTCTAGATCAAGATGGTTCGTCGGCTCATCGAGCACCAGGATGTTTGGCTTTTGCAGCATAATCTTGCAGAACAACAGCCGAGCCGCCTCACCTCCAGACAGGGCATCTGTCTTCTTCATGCCTTCTTCGCCCTTGAACAGCATCTGCCCCAGGATCCCGCGAATGTCTTCCTTCACAGCCTTCGGATCGTACTGGTGCAGCCAGTCTTGCGCCGTCATCCCCAGCTGGATCGATCCCTTGTGGTCCTGCGCAAAGTAGCCAATTGAAACCTCGTGGCCCCACTTCACCACGCCCGAATCGATCGAGACATCCTTCTCCTCAATCCCGGGAGCATTCGCCAGCAGCGCCTTCAGCAGCGTCGTTTTACCCTGGCCGTTGCGCCCAATCAGCGCCACCTTCTCCCCGCGCTGCACTGCAGCGGAGAAGTTATTGATCACGTGTTCCGTCTTTCCGTTGGGCTGGGTGTAGCTCTTATTCACGCCCTCGAACTCGAGCACTGTCTTGCCCGATGGCCGCTCCATCTTGAACGCGATATACGGCCGCGCAATATTCGATCGCGCCAGGTCGCTTGTCGCCAGCCGCTCCACTTCCTTCTTACGCGAGTTCACCTGCGAACTTCTCGTACCCGCCGAGAAGCGCGCAATAAAATCATTCAGCTGCGCGATCTTCTTCTCGCGCTGCTCGTTCTGGCTCTCAATACGCGTGCGGACGCTGGTCTTCTGCAACACCATATCGTCGTACCCGCCGTTGTAGGTGATGATTGTCTCGTAATCGATGTCCGCAATATGCGTGCATACGGCATTCAGGAAGTGACGATCATGAGAGATCGTAATGACGGTCCCGTTATAGCGGAGCAAAAAATCCTGCAGCCAATGGATCGACTCAAGATCCAGATAGTTCGTCGGCTCATCCAGCAGCAGCGCCTGGGGATTACCGAACAGCGCCTGGGCCAGCAGCACGCGAACCTTCTGCCCGCCCTGCAACTCGCTCATCTTGCGCTCATGCAGCTCATCCGGAATGTCCAACCCCTGCAGTAACACCGCCGCGTTGGCCTCGGCCTCATACCCATCCTCGTCGCCGACGATGCCTTCCAGCTCGCCCAGTCTTGACCCATCCTCATCGGTCATCTCGGGCTTGTTGTAGATCACCTCGCGCTCTTCCATCGCGGCCCACAGCGCCTTGTTGCCCATGATCACCGTATCGACCACGCGATACGCATCAAACTCGTACTGGTTCTGTTTCAGCACGCCCAACTTCTTTGGGCGGACAACAGTGCCCTTCTGGGCGTCAATCTCACCCGTCAACACCTTCATGAAGGTAGACTTGCCGGCACCGTTCGGGCCCGTAAGACCGTACCGCCGGCCAGCTGTGAACGTCACCGAGACGTCCTCAAAGAGTAGCTTCGCGCCGTAGCGCATCGTGACATTAGAGACAGAGATCATCACTACTATTTTCTCATGCTCGCTGTCACCTTCACCTCACCTTCAAGCCATTCGCGTCGTCGAAAAAGAAAATTTGCTGAGCCCACAGAAATTTACTTGACAGATTGCTTGCAGGCAGTTATTTAACTAAATAGTTATGTAACCAAGAGGTTTTGTAGATCCATGAGCGATTCCATCAGTTCGACCTTCGCGGCTCTCGCCGATCCCACCCGGCGCGCTATCCTCGCTCGTCTCGCCCTGGGTGAGACCTCCGTCACCGAGTTAGCCGAGCCCTTTGAGATGAGCATGCCGGCCGTCTCCAAACACCTTCGCGTGCTCGAGCGAGCTGGCCTCATCACCCGTGGTCGCGAAGCCCAGTGGCGACCCTGCAAGCTCAAAGCTGACCCCCTTCGCGAAGCCGCCGGATGGCTCGACGAATATCGCCAGTTCTGGGAGCAGAGATTTGATCGGCTCGACGAATACCTGCAACACGTCCAAGCCGAAGCAAACGAAAAGCACGCGAACCCGAAGAAGCAAACGAAACCGCACGACAAGGAGAAACTTCATGCTCGAAACAAGCAGTGAGTTAACGCAGGCACCGGCGGCAAACGAGATAGTGTTCTCACGAGTCTTTGCTGCGCCGCGCGAAATGGTCTGGGGCGCCTTCGCGGACCCCTGGCAAATCGGCCAGTGGTGGGGTCCAAAGGGCTTCACCTCCACTATTCTTGAGATGGATCTCCGCGCCGGAGGAACTTGGCGCCTCATCCAGCACGGCCCCGACGGCGCCAACTATCCCAGCGAGATGGTCTTCACCGAAGTCATCCCTATGGAACGCGTGAGCCTCGAATTCAATGGCAGCCGCGAAGGCGCCGAAACCATCCATTTCCACCAGATGATGACCTTCACCGACGAAGAAGGTGGAACCCGCCTCACCATCCGCATCACCTTTGCCACCGCGGAAGAGCGCAACCAGAACGTCCGCGACTACGGCTCGATCGAGGGAGGCCGGCAGATGCTGCAGCGACTCGAAGTCCACCTGCACGATCGCGCGGCCCGTCCACTGGGACAAGTCGCCGCCGCTTCCCCAAAGCATGAGCTCAGCATCACCCGCACCTTCAACGCTCCCCGCGAGCTAGTCTGGCGAGCATGGACTGATCCTGACATGGCCTTACAGTGGTCCGGCCCGAAGCAATTTCCGGCCATCCACGTGGAGCTCGGCAAGAAACCCGGCGACCGCTGGCGCATCGGGCTCCGCGGCTGCCGTCCTGGTACCGACATACTCACGGAAATCTGGCAAGGCGGCATCCTCCGCGAGATCGTTCCACCTGAGCGCCTCGTCTATACTTTCGCCTGGGAAAACCGCGCCAACGTTGGCTTGCCCGAAGACGGCGAACCGCACGAAACCATCATCACGGTCCTCCTCGCAGAGCACGCCGGCAAGACCACCATGCACTTCCACCAGGCCTTCTTCGCGACCACCGCCGAACGCGATGGACACAACGGCGGCTGGGCCTCCAGCCTCGAACGACTCGAAGAACTCGTCAACGCACGTGCAGCGAAGGAGGCAAAGTGAGTACACCCGCTCAAACCACTCCGATGGAAATGGAGCTAACCCGCACATTCAACTCTCCACGTGAGCTCGTCTGGCGAGCCTGGACTGAAGCCGACAACCTACAGCAATGGTGGGGTCCGCAGCACTTCACCAACCCGCGCTGCGAGATCGACCTGCGCCCCGGTGGCCGCATCCACATCGACATGCGCGCACCCGACGGCGTCGTCTATCCAATGGGCGGCGAGTTCGAGCAGATTGTCCCACCCGAGCGCCTCGTCTTCCTGACCTCCGCGCTCGACGAGCAGGGCGAGCCCATCTTCGTCAACCGCAACACGGTCCTCTTTCGCGAAGTCGACGGCGGTACCGAGATCTCCATCCACACAGTCACCATCGAAGCGACACCTCACGCGATGCAATATCTCAAAGGCATGCGCGAAGGCTGGAACGGCAGCCTCGACAAATTCGAAGACTTCCTTAAGAATCTCTGACCACCACCCGCGGGTGCGCCAGCCACGAAGCCGGCGCACGTCCCAACTCAGCAAGCACTCAAGGAGACATCATGCTCGGCGTTACTCCATTTCTTCTGTTCGACGGCAACTGTGCTGAGGCGATGCAGTTCTACCAATCCTGTTTTGGCGGCGATCTAACACTGATCCCCCTTGCAGAAACTCCGATGATGGCGCAATTTCCCACGGAGCAACATCGCAAGATTACGAACGCTTTCCTGCGCAGCGGAGCCGTTGAGTTATCCGCTACAGATTGGCTTCATCCCACACGTCGGCCGCTCCAGGGAAACACGACGGCAATGTATGTCACCGGGAATGGATACACCGAACTCGCGCCGATCTTCGACAAACTGCGTAGGGAAGCTGACCCGCGACTCCTCGTTGAACTCCGCGAAATGCCGTTCGGAATCTACGGACGCCTGACAGACCGTTACGGCGTGGAGTGGTTCTTCCGAGGACCAAGCGGGAATTCCTAAGCTCGCACAAAACCCGCATCTAGACCTTCGGCTTTTCCGCTGCGCTTGCCTGGGGCGGAGGTATTGCATGCACTCCCACCTCGTAGTTCCGTCCCAGCCAGCGGTTCTGTTCCGGCCAGTACATCGTGAACAGGATGCTGCCCGTTTCTTCAGCCATCACCGGAATGTCGACGAAACAGCCAATTCGGCCGAGCGAATGTGCATCCACCTGCGTCTTCGTCGACCAGTTGTCCGTGGTGTATACCACGGAGAATCGCGCGGCATCCACAACCCGCAACCCCCCTCCCTGCACGACCGCGGAGATCGGCCGGCCCAGCTGAAAGATTCCGAGGTACCTCCGGAAATGCTCCCGCTGATGTCCGAGAATGTAGCGATCATGTACCACAGAGATGCAATCGAACACCTGCTTATCCGCAATCGATCGAAGCAGCTTCAAGTACTCCGCGTGCGCCCACACCAGCGGCTGCGCTGACCCCGCGGCTCGCCCAAAGTACATACCCTCCGACGGCAGATCCGCACGATCCCAGATCTGTTCCGGAAGCATCCCTCCGTAAGAACTGAAGCTCTCCATCGCCGCGATATACGGCGTCACGTCCTGCCCGGCAGCCAGCTCATAATGGCCGCGCTCACCCGTCAAGATCGGCCAGGCTCGTCCCTGCCCCCATCCCATGTATGGTCCGCCATCCTTCCGCTGCCCATAGCCGTCATGGTTATAGCGCCGCCAGGACGGACCAAACGGCGTCTCGATCTTCAACACCGCATCCACCACCTTCAGCGAGTCCACAATCAGAGGATCGTCCGCACGGCGAATGCCATACCTCACCAGCTCCAGGAATCCAGCATCGACCACGTCGCATGCCTCGTATGCAAACTGTTCATCCGGCGCTCGGTTCGCAATATGAATCATCCCAGCAGGTATCTGGCTGTTGTGAAACGACTCGCCCGCGGCTGGCGGTCGAATCCGCATGTAGTGATGCGAAATCCCCGGCACCAGCTTGCCTTCCGTCGTCGTGGTCCATTTATCCAGCCGCGCCTCAATCCAGTCGGCATACTCCTCAAGAAAAACTGCCACCTCTTCCGAGCCATGCTGCCGCAGAATATCGGCCGCGCAGATCAGCGCTGAGATCACCGCCGCCAGGGTCGACGGCGAGTACCCCGCATTCTCCTCCCACCTCTCCTGCTGCGTAATC
>Ga0302319_10015613_pt1 | contig 14066 bp, 9 predicted proteins | sample Bog_T0_2_FD_203319 | JGI IMG/M metagenome (GOLD analysis project Ga0302319, IMG submission 203319) | Peat permafrost microbial communities from Stordalen Mire near Abisko, Sweden - Bog_T0_2 | ecosystem: Environmental > Terrestrial > Soil > Wetlands > Peat | place: Sweden: Abisko, Stordalen Mire... | reverse complement strand
ATGATCTGATTGACTTTCGTCTCCCTGGAGGGATGTCCCATCAGGATGCCCTTGCGCGTGTAATCGCGCTCGGAAAGAATGCCGACGAGGCGATTGTTGGTGAGGACCAGCAACGCGCCGATGTTGTGCTCCGCCATCTTCTCGAGAGCTTCAAAGACCGACTGCTCCGGCGCAATCGACAGGATCTTCCTTTCGCCTTTGCTCTTCAGCACCATCCCAATCGTGTCGGAAATCTTCATCGGAACCTCCCAGGCCATGTCGTCGCGGAACAGCAGTACATCTCGACCCTTGGAGAGCGGATGTACCGGCGTTCAGGGGGTAACGGCGTGCCCAGCCGGCAACGCCGGCCAACCGTCCGGGGGGACTTGAACTCCACCCGATTCGGCAGGCAATCAATATACCCCATCCGGAATGCGAGAGAACAGGAAGAAGTGAACAGATATTTTTCGCGGCGGAAGGCGAGGGCTTTGCGGCAGCTTACGCGTAGATTCCACAAACGCGGTGAAGGCGGGCAGCCGATTGTAAGCGCGGACTTCCCAGAACGACTTAGCTCCAGTGCTTCAGTTGCGGCCACAGTTGTTGCAGGTTGGTCTTGAGGCCGCGGCAGTGGTAGATGGGGAGCCACTCGTCAGGGCGCGAGAGCGGATCCTTCGTGTTGCCGATGATGGAGTAACTGGTGCACCCGGCCTCGATATCGCGCTCGTTGCCCGCGCCAAGAATGATGACGCTCTCGCCCGTGTAATCGCGAGGACCCCAGATCCAGTAATTCTGATGGTTGCCGATGGCCTTCGGAAGGCCGTCCTTCGGACCGAAGAAATCGATTGCGCCGGCATCGCCGTAGTTATTGGCGAAGATGGCGGTCTTGCGCTGTTCCTCGGGCGAGAGAGTGTGATAGTAGACTGCGACGCGCTGCGCAATCTCCTCCCAGCCAAACATGTCGGCATAAATCTGCGGAAGCACGCCTTGCTGCGTGTGCTCGAATTTCTGCTGCTCGATGCCCATGGCGTGTTCATAGGCAAGAAAGGTGGGGACGCTGAGAATGGGCAGAACCGTAGGCGTATAAATGCCGCCGACGACAGCGATAGCGAGTGCGAGAACGGGCTTCACCCAGACCAAAGCCTTGCGCGCGGTTGTGGTTTCGACTCCCACCGCGCCCGCGGCGAACAAGATAGGGTAGACAGGCGCGAGGTAATACATTTTGCCGTGAAGCACCATCAACTCCGCGAGAAAGACGAGATAAGCCCACGCCAGAGCGCGAAACGGCCGGCCCTGTTTCGAGCAGGAGAAGAGGAGCGCAAACGGCACCAGCAGCGCCGCGGCGAAGGCGAGCATCTGCGCCTGTGCGAACAGAAATGGCAGCGGAGGCAGAGAGATATCGCGGCCGCCTTGGCGAATGTTATGCATCAACTGGAGAAACGGAAAGTTATGCTGCGCCTGCCATAACACGTTCGGCAGCACCATGACCGCGGCGAGGACGCAACCCAACCAGAACCAGCGATGACGCAGGCTTTGACGAAGCGGAGTCAGGCAGATGCCGACAACCAATCCCGAAAGCCAGAAAACGACGCCGTACTTGTTCAGCATAGTGATTCCCGCAATTGCGCCAACGGCCAGCCAAAGGGGTTCGCGGCCAGTCTGGGCGATGCGCACGACCAGCCAGGCGATTGCCAGCCACAGCAGCGGATCGAAGGCATTCATGGTGAAAAGGTGCGACAGGGCCAGCAGGACAGGAGCCATGAAGACGGCCAGGGCGGCAAGAAACATGGCCCAGCGGCGGCCTCCCAACTGGCGCGCGAACAGGCCCGCGCCCAGGATGGTGGCAGCGTCCGCAAGAGCCGGGAGCAGGTGCAGCGCCCAGAGCGATGTGCCGATGGTGTGCTGCAGCAGCCGGGCGATCCACGCGATCAGCGGCGGCTGGTCGACATAGCCCCACGCAGGATGCTCCCCGCAAGCCAGGTAGTAGAGCTCGTCGCGGAAGTATCCGTAATGCGTCGCGGCCAGGCAGTACAGAACGATTCGCGCCACGGCCAGGTAAAGGACGATGGCGGTTCCTGACAAAAAGGGAGAAGCCTTCCGGCTCATTGAGGCGGGGACAGCCGCCGGGCTGGTGGCGCTCATAAGTAATGGTACGGATGATGCGGCAAAAATGTTCCACGATGCATCTGACGCGTTAGCGGCATGCTGAGCCAGGCAGGCAGCGGGTTCTATTGTGTGTTGAATTGATCAGCGTGGGCGCATTGGCCAGTGGGAGACTTCAACTGGAAGAGCCGGGACCGTGTGGATTGCGGGTCCCGACAGAACACTGGAGAAGACGATGACAGAGAGCGATTACAGTCGCGTAGCAGAACTCCACACGAAGGCGGCGTACGCGCACACAGCGGCCGCTTTCTCGCACAGCACGGGCGACCATGCGTCGGCCCAGGAACTGGCTCGGAAGGCTCTGGGAAGTTCGGTGGAAGCCGCCCGGTATTCGGAAGAGATTATGGATGGCGCGCCACCGTCCATAGAAATTTAAGCCGCGCGTGCTTCAGATACACGGGCAAGAGGGCTGCGCGGCGCAATGAAGCCGGGCACCATAATTCTGTTGGATTGCGATCCGCAGTAAAGGAGATTTGAGATGGGAATCATTATTCTGATTGTGGTTCTGGTGTTGTTGTTCGGCGGCGGCGGAGGGTACTACGGCTACGGCCGGTGGGGTTACCGCGGCGGCGCTGGGATCGGGCTGGGCACCGTTCTGGTGATCCTGCTCATCTGTTATCTGTTGGGAGTTATTTAAGACGAGATGCATCGTATGGAAGCGTGGCTCCCAGGTCTCAAGGACGAGACCTGGGACAGCCGCAGTGTGACGAGGGGCAACGGGAGTTGCCGGCGTCGAGTTACCCATGATTATTGTTAAAGAGTTAGTCCTGATTGATCTGAATTAGAACACATTGCAAAGTTATCTCTAATTACATTAGTAAGTCCATTTCACTAACAATCTGGATGTACCCTCTCAGGGCCGTAGCGCGCGCGCCGATGGATGAGAAGACGCTAAGAATACGGGAGAACGATTCCACGTCTGCAGCGTACTTCTGCGTTTTGAAAGGCCGGCCATGGCAATTGTGGTTAGACTTCGTTTCATTCTCGGGGCTCTTCTGCTGTTTTGCGGATTTTGTTGGATGGCGTTTTCGCAGGAGGCTGTGAATCGCGGCGGGTCGAGCCGGATTGCAGGGCCGATTGATGAGGCGCAGTTGGTGACGCTGACCGGGAATGTGCATCCAATGGCGCGCGGGGAGTTTGATCTCGGCGTGGTAGGCGCAGAGACGCGGCTGGACAAGATGGTGCTGGAGCTTGTGCCCTCTCGAGATCAGCAGGCGGAGCTGGATGCGCTGGCGGAGGCGCAGCAGGATGCGGGCTCGCCGGTCTATCACCAGTGGCTGACGCCCGCGGAGTTTGGGGCGCGGTTTGGGGTCAGTGGGCCGGACGGGGCGCGGATTGCCGCGTGGCTGGTGGGTCATGGATTCACAGTGGATGAGATTGCCGCGAGCAATCGGCTGATTGTGTTTTCAGGAACCGCCGGGCAGGTGGCGGATACGTTCCACACGGAGATCCACCGCTACAAGGTCAATGGAACGGAACACATTGCGAATTCCCAGGACCCGCAGATTCCGGCGGCACTGGCGGCGGTCGTGGGCGGCGTGCTTTCGCTGCACGACTTCCGTCGGGGTTCAGAAATTACGGCGCGGAAGCCTGTGGGCACGCAGACCCTGGGCGGCGCGAAACCGGAGTACTCGAGCGGTGCCACGCATTATTTGTTTCCTGCGGATTGGGCGGTGATCTACGACCTGGATTCGCTTTACAGTGGCGGAACCACAGGGGCAGGCACCTCGATCGCGATTGTCGGGCGCAGCAACATCAACTTGAGCGATGTGGCGGCGTTTCGCACGATTTCAGGATTGCCGGCGAACAATCCGACCGTGATTCTGGTGGGGGCCGATCCGGGGTTGGTTGGCGGCGATCAGGATGAGTCGACGCTCGATGTGGAGTGGACCGGCGCTGTGGCCCAGGCGGCGACGGTCAAGTTTGTGGTGGGAGATTCGACGGCGACGACGGACGGGGTGGACTTATCTGCACAGTACATTGTGAACCACGCAACGGCGCCCGTCGTCAGCACGAGCTACGGAAGCTGCGAGCAGTACATGGGGACGGCGGAGCTGGCTTTCTACAACAGTTTGTGGCAGCAGGCGGCCAGCCAGGGGATGAGCGCGTTTGTTTCTTCGGGCGACTCCGGCGCAGCGGGTTGTAATGGCGGCGGAGACACGGCGGGGTCAGGGCCGGGAGTGAATGGACTCTGCAGTTCGCCGTATTCGACGTGCGTGGGCGGGACGGAGTTCAACGAAGGAAATAACTACCTGAAGTATTGGTCGGCGAGTAACTCGACGAGTTATGAGTCTGCGCTGAGTTACATACCGGAGGAGGTATGGAACGAGAGCGAGTTAAACGGAGGGTCGGGGCTGTGGGCATCGACGGGCGGGGCCAGCGAGGTATACGCGCAGCCAATCTGGCAAAAGGGAGTCAGCGGGACAGGCGCGGCGAATGGGATGCGCGCAGTGCCGGATGTGGCAATGTCGGCGGCTGGGCACGATGGGTACATGATTGCGGAGAACGGATCGTACTGGGTGATTGCGGGGACTTCAGCGGCGTCGCCGTCGTTTGCAGGAGTGATGGCGCTGGTTGTGCAATCGCAGGGGGGCAAAGGTCAAGGCAATGCAAATGCGGGGTTGTATCCCCTGCTGAACGCGGCGCACAATCCGTTTCATGCCACGCCTTCAGGGAATAACAGCGTTCCGGGCGTGACCGGGTTCACGGCGAACGGCAGCGAATTCAACCTGGCATCAGGATTGGGGTCGGTGGATGGCGCGTTGCTTGTGAGTGAGTGGGGTGCGGCGGTGGTGGCAAGTGCGGACTTCGCGCTTAAAGCTTCCAGCGCCAGCGGCACGGTGCTGACAGGCAAGACGGCGACGTTCACGGTGAGCGTGACGGAGAGCGGAACGGCGAAGAACAAGGTCACGCTGGCGGCCAAGGCTCCCGCGGGCGTGACGGTCAGCTTCAGCTCGGCCACGATTTTGCCGGGGTCGACGGTGACGGTGACGGTTGCGGTTGCAGCCTCGGCCGCTGCGGGCGCGCAGACCGTTACGTTGACTGGGTCGGACGCTACGGGAACGCAGACGCTGACGTACGCGCTGACGGTGACGCAACCGCCAACGCTGACGCTCACGGTGGCCGCGAGTACCTTGGCAGTAGTGCAGGGAAGCGCCTGCACGGCGACTTTGAAGGCGGTCACCGGCGGTTCATTCAGCGGCAATGTCAACTTTGTCGTAAGCGGACTGCCGGCCGGTGTCACCGCGGCGTGGCAAGCGAATTCAGTGACCACGGCCACGGGTGCGAACTCCAACACTGAAACGTTGACGCTGACGGCGGCGGCTACGGCGACAGTGGGCAACGCGACCATCAAAGTGACGGCGACCGGAAATGGTCTAACCGCGAGCCAGAGCCTGACGTTGCAGGTGCAGCAGGCGCCGGGAATTACGTTGGCGGTGTCGCCGGCTTCGGCTTCCATGCAAAGTTTGGCCACTGCGAAGTTGACGGTGACGGCGACCGGCTTGGGTGGAGTGACAGCGGCCAGCGGCGCCGCGGGCGCGAGCATCAGCGTGGCTTCAGGGTTGCCGAAAGGATTAACGGCGGCCTGGAGCGCGCCTGGCGTGACGACGGCGGGAGCGGTCGTGTGGACGCTGACGCTCACGGGGAGCGCTACGGCGGTGGCCGGGACGTCAACGCTGAATTTGACGGCGAACGTGACGGCGGCGAAGACAGGAACGGTCTATGCGGCCAGCAAGAGCGTGACGCTGGTGGTTACGCTTTCTCCCCCGGTGCTGACGTTGGCCACGGCGACGAGTTCTGTTTCAGCAGCCAGGGGCTCATCGGCAACGGAAGCGGTTACGATAACGGGCAACGCCACATACATTGGAGCGGTAACGCTCAGCGTGAGCGGATTGCCTGCCGGCGTGACGGCTGCGTGGAGCAAGAATCCGCTGACGCTGAGCGGGGAAAGCGGATCGGCAACGCTAACGCTGACCGCGGCTGGCACGGCCGTGGCGGGATCGACGACGATTACGATCAAGGCCGCAGGGGATGGCGTGACAGCGAGCAAAACAATGGTAGTGCAAGTCGTCATCGCAGCAGGTGCAAAGGGCGCACCTGCGCGCCGGATTTGACGTCTGCCTATCGAGTTCTCAGATGGCACTGACGAGATCGGCTGAGTAAAATGCTGTGAATGAAAACTCGCGCCGTTTTCGCCGTGGTTCTGGCGGTTGTTTTGTGGGGCATCGGTGGCTCGACGGGGATGTTTGCGCAGGGGGCTGAAGGGGATTTGCGTGAGGGCTTCCTGAATCCGCCGGCGGATGCGCGGCCAATGATGCGGTGGTGGTGGTTCGGGCCTGCGGTCACCAGGCCCGAGCTTGCCAAGGAGCTTGAAACCATGCGCGGGGCGGGCATTGGCGGGGTGGAGATTCAGCCCGTCTACCCGCTGATGCTCGACGACGAAACCGAGGGTATCAAGAACCTCGAGTACATGTCGCCGGAGTTTCTTCGCGATGTGAGCTTTGCCAACAAGAAAGCGCGCGCGCTGGGTTTGCGCGTGGATATTACGCTCGGCAGCGGCTGGCCGTATGGCGGCCCCAAGACGACGCTCGCGCTGGCTGCAGGCTGCCTCAGGGTTGTGGCGATCCCCATCACCGGGACGAAGATTGACGCGCCTGCGCTCAACCGTGGAGAGAGCCTGATTGCGGCATTCGCGGTTGCTGGGACCGAGAAGCAATTCGATCCGGCGACTGCAAGGCGCATCGATCTGAGCACGGGAGCCGTTCCTCAGAGTGCGGCCGCGGGCGCGGGCCCGCAGACGGCAATCTTCTTTATCGCGAGTCATACGGGACAGATGGTGAAACGCGCGGCCGCGGGCGCAGAGGGCTATGTGCTCGACCACTTTGCGCGAGCCGCGATTGATGAGCACCTGGCGGATGTGGCCACTCCTTTGGTGAACGCGTTTGGCAGCGAGCCGCCTTATTCCGTGTTCTCCGATTCGCTGGAAGTGTATGGGTCGGACTGGACGCCGGAGTTACCGGCTGAATTTCAGAAACACCGCGGGTACGACCTGATTCCTCACTTACCGGAGCTATTGGCTGGGGGCACGCCGCAGGCGGAGGCTGTGCGGCACGATTGGGGAAAAACACTGGCCGAACTTATCCATGAGAACTATCTCGCCCCACTCACCCAGTTTGCCGAGGAACACAAAACAAGGTTCCGGTCGCAGACTTATGGGGATCCTGCTGTAACTCTGGCCGACGAGGCGGTGGCTAACTTGCCGGAAGGCGAAGGACCGCAATGGCGCGCCTTTTCCTACACCCGCTGGACGAGTTCCGCGAGTCATTTATATGGGCGCATTGTCACTTCCGCTGAAACGTGGACATGGCTGCACTCGCCGGCGTTCCGCGCCACGCCGCTGGACATGAAGGCCGAGGCGGACCGCATGTTTCTGCTGGGTGTGAACCAGTTTGTGGGGCACGGGTACCCGTATTCGCCGCCCGCGGCCGGAGAGCCGGGGTGGTCATTGTATGCGGCGGCGGTTTTCAACGCGCACAACCCGTGGTTCCCGGTCATGCCGGACATTACCAGGTATCTGCAGCGGGTGAGCTGGCTGCTGCGGCAGGGAATGCCTTCGAACGATATTGCTATTTTGCTGCCGGAGGACGATGGACAGGCTGCGTTTACTCCGGGGCACGTTTCAGTGACCGACGAGATGAGCAAGCGGATTACGCCGGAACTGATGGGTGCGATTCTGGATGCCGGCTATAACATCGATTACATTGACGCGGCAACCATCGACAAGCTTGGAGTCATTCCGTACCCCGTCTTGGTTATTCCGCCGACAGACAGGATTCCGCTGGCGAGTTACAGGAAGATAGAGAGCTATGCAGCGGCAGACGGCAAAGTAATTGCGATTGGGAAGCTGCCTTCGCTGGCGCCTGGATTGATGGAGCAGGGCGATTCGGCGCAGATTGCGGCGCTTTCGCACAAGCTGTTCATCAGCGCAGATCATAAGGGGATCGTGGTTGGTTCAGTGGCCGATCTTGCAGAAGCGCTCCACCGCGCGGAGCGGCCGGACCTGGATGCGACCGGGCAGATCGAGGGGCTTGGCTTTATCCATCGCAGGCTGCAGAACAGTGATATCTATTTTGTCGCCAACACGGGGAATCGGCCCATCGATGGCAGCGTCCGGTTCCGTGCGGGCCGCTCTCTTGTCGAGGCGTGGGACCCGGATGGCGGTAGGATTCTTGATTCGGTTCGCGTTGGTGCGGATGCGCGCATCCCGCTGGTGCTCGCGCCCTACGAGTCCAGAGTTTTCATCCTCAAGGACAAATCCGAGGGCGCGGAAGCGAAGGCGAATCAGATCGCCGCGCAGCGGGCCCATGAAAGCGTAAAGCAGATCGCGGACCTGAGCGAAGGGTGGACAGTTCAATTCGCTGATGGGTCGCAGGCGCAACCTCTAAGCCATCTGATTTCGTGGACGGAGATTCCGGGCAGGCAATTCTATTCGGGCGAAGCCGTTTATAAGCGGAGGGTTTCGTTTGCACACGACCCCTTGCCGGACGCGCAGATCGTTCTCGACTTCGGGAACGGGACGCCTATCACAGACAACCGGCCGCCCGGCAGCAACGGGATGCACGCGCTTCTGGACCCGCCGATTCGGGAGGCAGCGGCGGTTTTTGTCAACGGACAGCGCGCTGGATCGCTGTGGCATCCGCCTTACCGAATCGACGTTTCCGAGCTCGTTCATGTCGGCGAGAACCGGATCGAAATCCACGTGTACAACACGGCTATCAATCTGTTGGCCGGGCAGCCGCCGCACGATTACACCGCGTTGCGGGCAAAGTATGGCCGGCGCTTCGATCCGCAGGACATGGACAATCTGCAGCCGGTGCCTTCGGGACTCATGGGGCCAATTCATCTGCAAGAAATCAAGACCGAAGTGAACTGACCACGGGCAGATTTTCAGTCGAAGAGAGCGAAGGATTTGTCGATGCGCGGGGAGAGGTTGGGGTCTTCCGCAAGGGACTGGTGGATCTCAAGAACAATAGCGGGCGCGCTAGCGAGTGCCTTGAGTGCCCGAGCCGCGGATGGCCAGTCGATGGTGCCGTCGCCGGGCCACAGATGCTCATCTTTCTGCGCGTGGTTGTCGTGGACGTGGACGGAGGCGATGCGGGCGCCGAGCGTGGGCACCGCTTCGCTCACACCCACGGTGATGTGGGCGTGCCCCAGGTCAAGACAGACGCCGACGGAGTCAAGGTGGCCGAGGCGAAGAATCTCAACCAGATGTTCCGGCGTGGTCGGCTCGCTGACGAGATTCTCAACCAGCAGGCGGACGCCGAGCGGATGGGCGAACGCGCCCAGGTGTTCAAGAGCAGTCTGCGCGTATTCGATCGAGCGGGGAGACCACCCGTCATCGCGCTCGCCGAGATGAAGAATGAGGTTGCGAAACGGGATGTACTCGGCGGACTCGAGAGCCCGCTTGATGTGGTCCATGGCTTCGATGCGTCGGGATTTTTCAGGGTGCAGAACGTTGACTGCCGGAGCGCCTGCGCGGCCCATTTCGCGGTCCGGGAACATGGGGGCGTGCATGGAAAAGGGCTGCACCGGACTGGAGCGGAACCAGTCGGCGAGTTCCGAGATGTGGTCGCGGCTGGTGTAGTCGAAGTGCTGCCGCGCGGCGAACAGCTCGATGGCCTGCGCTCCCGAACGGGCCGCCAGGTCCAACTGCGCGGAGTGCAGGCGGTGATTCAGGAACAGGTGCGTGGACAGGACTCGCAGCATGGTCAGGGCTCCCGCGCCGGATTGGTCTGAACGGTGAACCAGGCGCTACACACATTGTCTCATTTTGACAACAGTTTACGGCCACGCGGCTGTTGCGGCAGATGGTGCGGCACGCCAATCGGTCCGGACACTCATTCAATAAGCAAGTAGAGCAATCGCCTAGTAGCCGGCAGCTTTGCCGTAGTGGCTGCGGTGGTCCTGTCCGCCTAGCAGTTCGCCGGTTTTGGGGTCGATAGCGATGCACTCGCCGTTCGACCAATGCCGGTCGCCGTTGGCGAGTGAGTAGCCCTGCGCCTTCAGGGCATCGAGAGTTTCCGGCGAAAAGCCAGGCTCGAGAAAGAGCTTGTCCGGCTGGTACTGGTGATGGAAGCGTGGCGCGTCGACGGCCTGCTGAATGTTCAGCCCGCCTTCCGCAGCGGAGAGGAAAATGTTGGCGACGGTTGTGATAATGCGCGCGCCGCCGGGCGAGCCAAGGACGAAGCGAAGCGCGCCGTCTTCCAGCACGATGGTCGGGGTCATGGAACTCAACGGCCGCTTGCCGGGAGCGATGGCGTTGGCCGGGCCCTGAATGAGGCCGAACATATTGGGGGCGCCCATTTTGGAGGCGAAGTCGTCCATCTCGTCGTTGAGCAGGAAGCCGAGCGAGCCGGCGGTAACGTGGGAGCCGAAAGAGTCGTTGAGCGTGGTGGTCACGGAGACAGCGTTGCCCTCGGCGTCAACGACGGAGTAGTGCGTGGTGTCGTTCGATTCTGGGCGGCGCCCGCCGGCGGTTTTGGGCGCGGGCGGCAGAAAGCCGGCGGGTCGGACAAGCGCGGCGCTAGGGGTTGCGACTGCGGAGTCAATGCCGGCGCGCCATGCGGCTGCGTATTTTTTTGAGATCAGATCGGCGGTGGGGATGGTGTTGTAATCCGGATCGCCGAGGTAGTCGGAGCGGTCCATGTAGGCGCGGCGGTAGGCCTCCACGATGAGGTGCAGAGATGCGGGTGTGCGGTCGCCCAATTTGGCCAGGTCGTAGCCTTCAAGAATGTTGAGCGCGCTCAGTAGCACGATGCCGCCCGACGATGGCGGCGGGGCGGATATAACCGTATAGTTATGGAACCCACCGGTGATGGGCTTGCGCTCTACGACTGTGTATTGGGCCAGGTCGCCCAGGGTGAGCAGCGCGCCGCCTTTTTTCAATTCATCCACAAGCTCGTGCGCCATCTTGCCGCGGTAGAAGTCGTCCGGGTCGGCGGCGATGCGCTGCAGGGTACGAGCCAGTTCAGGCTGGGAAAAAACTTCGCCTTCCTTATATGGATTGCCATCGCGCTGAAAGATGCGCTTCGACTCATGGAATTTGGCGAGGTCGGGGTCGGTCAGCTCCTTTGCTTCCTCAGCGGTCAGGACGAATCCTTCAGCGGCCAGCTTGATGGCCGGTGCCATAACGCGCGCCAGGCCGAGCTTGCCGTATTTGCGCTCAGCGTACACGAGGCCTGCGACGGAACCGGGTGTCGCGATGGACCGGTAACCGATGACGCTGGAGAGCGGACTGTCCTGCGGGAGGATGTTGCCGTTCGCGTCCTGGTACATGGTTTCAGTGGCGGCCAGCGGTGCTTTCTCGCGGTAGTCGATGAAGGTGGCGTGGCCGTCGTGTGTGCGCAGCAGGAGGAAGCCGCCTCCGCCGAGGTTGCCTGCGGCTGGATGAACGACGGCGAGTGCAAAGCCTGTGGCAACGGCAGCGTCGACCGCATTGCCGCCGGCGCGCAGGACCTCAAGCCCGGCGTCAGAGGCGAGATGGTGGACGCTCACAACCATGCCATGACGGGCGCGGACCGGCTGGTCGTCGAGATAAGGCATCACGTTCTTCGCGGGCTCCGGTGCGGCGTTCTGGGCGTGAGACAGAGCGGGGAGGCAAAGTGCGGCGCCGGCGAAGGCGGCCAGGACGGGGAGAATGGTCCGTCGGTTCATCGTTTTGACAGGATAACGCGGACGGGCGCGGCTACTGCCGAAAGACGCGGGTTTGTTGATCAAGGGTTCCTTCAGGTTTGCCGGTAAGGGGCGCTTCACACAGCAGCGATGCGGAGGTGGGCGATTACAAAGTAATTCCGGAACTCGCGGCGTAATTCTCGATCATCTCCCGTGCTTCCTTCGCGGCCGGGGATTCAAGCGGTGCCAGGATCGTGAAGATACGCCGCAGGTGCGTCGGCACCGTGTATTCGCTGTCGCTTTTCAGTTCGCCTTCGTCCTGGAGATGGTTGAGGAGCGTGTTGATCTCGCCTTCGCGCGAAGGGGAGTCAAGTTCCGGGAGAAGTTCTCGGATGCGCGAAGAGAGCTTCTTGATCGGGGTCGACTGCCGTAGGGAATCGGCGCTCATGGAATACCTCGGATCGAGGATAACCTATTCCCGGCCGGCAAATGCCAGCACTGACGAGTCAACCGTGTAGCGGCAATTATCGATATCGAGATTCAACTCCCCAGGTTCGTTCAACTCGCTCTTGCTTGGGCCCGGATCGTGACGCAGCGATCAAAGGAGGTAAGGCACCAGGGCAGCAGTCTGACGAGCATACGCCGCATATGCCTCGCCGAACTGGGAACGCATCCACTGCTCCTCCATGCGAAGCTTCATCCAGAACGCAAGGAAGATAAGAACGCAAACGATGAATCCGCGCACTTGCGAGATGGCAATCGCCATGCCCACAAAACCCGTCAGAATGCCGGTGTATATGGGGTGACGAACCAAGGCATAGGGACCGGTTGTGATCAGCTCGTGGCCCTGCTTAATGGTCACGGAGCGGCTCCAGTTGCTGCCCAGGTGCTCGCGCGCCCACACGGCGAACAGCAGGCCGGCAATGGCGACCGCAGCTCCCAGCCAGAAGGGCCAAAGCCCACCCGGCCAGAGCTGGAAATAAAGCCAGGGCAGCGGGATGCGAGTTGTCCAGAGCAGGATGAGCGCGATCAGGAAGATGAAGACCCGCAGGATGCGCGAGGCAGCCGGCTCCAGGCGCTGGGTGGTCTTGGTCTTGGCGGCCTTGATCTGCCAGTACAAAAGAAACAAAACCCAGACCACGGGAAAGAAAGATTCGTAGAACCAGAGCATTCAGAACCTCCTGGCGCTGAAGGTGTTGACGAAGGCGAGTTACACAGTGAGCGATGGGAAGTTTCACGGCACGCAACATTCCGCCGCCCTTATGCCGATCAAAACGTGCATCCCTTCACTTGCCTCGCAGTCTGTTTGCCCATCCGTACATTACCCTGCCCCTGCGAGTTACCTCCGGTTTGCCGGTCACTCACTCACAAGGTGCTCTGAATCGTGGCAGCGTCTTTCTCTGCCCCGTTTCTAGTGGCTCTCCGTGAAAGGGTCAGCAGCGTGATTGTCACTACTAATCCAATGGTGGAATAGCCAAACGCAACTGAAAATTGAATTGGCAATACTGCGAACACCCAGAAGCCAGTTACAATCTCGAGCATCGACCGCCAGAAAAGCAGGATGTACACGCCGAGTGCAAACACGAGCGTCTGAGCGGCAAATAAAAGCGCGCAGGGCAGGAGCGCGGACTCGTCCTTCCTGATCAATCTGATGCCATAGAGTGCAGGATGAACGACAAGATAATTTGAGACCGCAAGGAGAAAAATGAAGATGACCCAATCCATTGGCGTCGGCGACACTTTGGTTGGAAATTTGCCCCCACTGAATAGGGCTACAGCTTCGAACAACAAGGCGAAAATGGCGAAGAGAATATTCAACAGACCGATAATCCGCAGGGCCCCCGCTCTCATGATGTCTTCTCCACAGGCTTCGGGTAAGGAATTATGGTAAGCCTTCGCCTGGTTTGCATGTGTTGTCTCTTTGCGGATGATTCTAGCGCAATACGTCTTCCTCGCGGAGAACCGTTCAATTCTGGGTGTGTGGTCGCCGACTCGTCAGTCGCCAACTCGTCGGCGATCCGGAAGTAACCCGGCAGCAAACAGCCTCGCGTTGCCGGAAATCTCTTGTGTCTGGTGTCCACGAGACGCCGCCGCCCTAGCGTCCATGAAGGGTAAACCTTCTCGCCAACATCTGCGAGCCACCAACGACCGTGGCCACGCGTCAAAACTTGCAAAGATGGCCAGACGGTTTGCGGGTCGGGACGCGTCTCCACCCGATTCAACTTAACCCGCCCGCACTCAAAATCATCTGACCA
>Ga0302319_10015612_pt1 | contig 14066 bp, 7 predicted proteins | sample Bog_T0_2_FD_203319 | JGI IMG/M metagenome (GOLD analysis project Ga0302319, IMG submission 203319) | Peat permafrost microbial communities from Stordalen Mire near Abisko, Sweden - Bog_T0_2 | ecosystem: Environmental > Terrestrial > Soil > Wetlands > Peat | place: Sweden: Abisko, Stordalen Mire... | reverse complement strand
AACGGATCCCGCTGGTTCCAGGTAAAAGGTCTCGCCAAAAAAGCCGTTGCTGGGATGCAGATAAAAGACCCGGCCGTGCTTGAGCAACTGCACAATTTGATTAACCACCTCTCGTTCGGTGAAGGCTTGTTGATTTGTTCCGGAGAGCCAAAAGCCCGGCCGCAAATGGTCCAGTCGCTTCCGGTAATCGGGCTTCGGCAGCAATTTGATGTCCACGGGCAGCCAAACGGGCTGGCGCGTGTGCCAGGCTTGCGCCGCTTGAAAAACCATCAGCTTATCCGGGGAATCGCTCAACAGAACGCCCCCCTCGGGGGGGAGGCTGCGCCAGGCCAGTTCGCCAAATTGCGCGAGGCTGTTGCGATTCGCTTGCATGACTACCGGGACATTTCGGACGATCAAGGCCAAAACGATCAACGCCACCAATACGGTAAGAATCGGAAGTATGGCGTGGCTCACCCGTAACTCCATCTGCCAGCCCGTCCGCCGCCGGCGGGTATAATCCTCGCCGTGCAGCAAAAGAATTTTTCCGACCAGGAATCCTGCCGCCAAGCCGTTGAGATAATCCAGACTCAACAGCGGCAGGCTGAGGTTCATTTCATGGAGCAAAATATGGCGCGGGCCAATGATCGGATTCAGCGCCAAAAACACGCACAGCAGCAACAGCCCCACCCGCTGGCCGCGCAACACCCAGACATCCATCCGGGTCAGGGTGGACACCGATCCCACCTTTTCATCCGGCACCGGCAGAAACGCCAGCATGGGCAGGACGAAATAAATGACCGCCACCAACGCCATCGCGCGGTGAAGCATCCAGAACTCACGGTGAAGTCCCACGAACAAGTTTTTCGTTTGCTTCAGCGAAATTAACCACGCATCCCCGAAATGCCAGGGGGAAAGGGGCGGCAGACTGTTCGCCAGCGGCAAGACGGCGTAAATGGAGAATCCCGCGACAACGAATCCCGCGACCGCGAGGATGAACCCGATTTTGAAGAAGCGGAGCTTGCGCAACCAGACGAGCCCGGCGATGAACAGGGGAAACGTCAGCAACATCATCCAATTCTCGGCCAGCCCCATGCCCCAAAGCACCGCCGCCGCATACAGCCATCGCAGGCTTTTCCCGGCCCGACACTCCAGCAGGCACCATAAGGCCACCGCCAACATCAGTAGTTCAAACATGTCGCCCGTCGCGGAGGTGGCCGCCTGCCAAAAATTGATTTCCAGACCGCAGACCGCGACGGCCAGCAGGACGGGCACCCGTCGTTTCCAGCCTTTGATGCCGTCCAACAAGCGCGGCCAGGGAAGGAGTTCCAATGACCGGGCCAGAAGGCCGAGGGTGACGGCGGCAATGGTGGCGGAAAACAAATTCAGCGATAACGGTATCCAGCCGGCCGGCAACAGCCGGAGCGGAAGGGTCAGCAACCAGGAAAACGGATGGCCCACCATCGGCTGCCAATCCCAACCAGCCACCTTGGATGTGAAAATGAGGCTGTTTGCCGTCATTCCGTGGCTCAAGGTCAGCACGTAACAAATCCAGGCGCCCAGCATGACGCACAAGGGAAATCGACGCAGGAAAAAATTCATTTATGGTTGAATCTACACAGAACTTTTGAAAAAGGGATGCGAAAAATGGTTTTCCGGGGGGCTCCGGGAGGACATGACAAGATGGTTAACCATGCCAGGAATTTTTGGGAAGGATTTCACGCGGAGACGCGGAGGCGCGGAGAGAAAACAGAGGCGGTATTTAGCTAGGCCAGTATGCCAATTGAACTTGCATTTCTTTACCGCGAAATACGGGAAATACGCGAATGGATTTAGGCGTTAAAATGAAGGGTTGGGGATGAAGTTTCTACAACGAGGTCGCTCCGCTGGAGCTGGAAAGGCATCGGCGAAGGCTGTCCCAGGGTAGTTCCGCGTCGGACGCGGGACAACCGCTGGGCTTTGGGGCGCAATCCCCTTGGGATTGGTTGATTGAAATTGGCATTCTTTACCCCCGACCAGCATTTGCCAACTCTAAAAAGGTCAGCCCGCAAACCCGCGGGCATGGGGAACGGGGTTTTTGACAACTGAGGGCTTGGCGAATACGGCTGGATAAGGGGATATCAAAACGGCAAGTTGAATCCATTCTTCTTGCTCATGCATTTAAGTCATTCGCGTGACTCAGCCGGTGCATCTTGAATAGAGTTGGCCTCTGAATGGTGGTCGGAAAATGACCGTCTGGCGAAAAAAAGCGACAATTTAATGGGTGAATCCGGTTGCGGGCTTACAGCCCTTAATGGATTTGGTGACTCGATGACCCGGGCCTGCGCTCGTCAGACTCGCTTCGGCCCGGGCCATCGAATTGCGGGCCTTCAGCCCTAATTGGGGCGGGGCAAACCATGGGGTGAACACCCCATGGCTGAAGCGCGCCCGACCGATTAACCTTCAAAGAAAAGCGGTGCCGGAATCAATGCCATCTTCGGGTTGGCATGGGTGCGGCGCTAAACCAGCCAGACGAATGAAAAGAATTTCGCCGTGGTCCGGCCGTGCGATGAAGTCCTTTTAAGGTCATTTCATCGTAAAGAACGTTGAATCATTATTCCCCAAAAACATGCAACCGCTGCCGCTGCTTTTTCATAAATGGATGGCCGGGCTGGCCCGCCCGCGCCCGGGCGCGAACGAGCCGCCGTTGCGGGCAGATCTGTTCAGCGTCCAACAACTGGCGCGCCATGCCAAGTCGCTCGCGGCCAGCCAGACGGTCGTCACCCGGCGTGGTTCCAACTGGCTGCTGAGCCGCCTGGGGCAAAACGAGGACATTCTCAGAACCTTCAACCGGGCGACGCTCGCCGTCGACCCGTCCCGCCGCATCACCCCGGCGGCCGAATGGCTGCTGGATAATTTTTACCTGATTGAGGAGCAGATCCAAATGGCGAAAAGGCATTTGCCGCCCGGCTATAGCCAGGAGTTGCCCCGCCTTTCCAATGGAGCTTCCGCCGGGCTGCCGCGCGTTTATGACATCGTGCTGGAATTGATCTCGCATGTGGATGCCCAGATTGATGCGGAACCGTTGAGCGCCTTCATCGCCGCCTACCAAACGGTGCATTCCTTGAAGCTGGGGGAGCTGTGGGCCATTCCGATCATGTTGCGCCTGGGATTGATTGAAAATCTCCAGCGCGTCACCACCCGGCTGAACCTCGCCCGGGCGGATCGCGACCTGGCGGATTTGTGGGTGAATCGCCTGCAGGAGATGGCGGAAAAGGATCCGTCCCACCTCGTCGTGGTGGTGGCGGACATGGCGAAGTCCGCGCTGCCTTTGTCCAGTTCGTTCGTGGCCGAATTTTGCCAGCGCCTGTCGCGCCAAAGCCCGGTGCTGCATCTGGCCCGCGGCTGGCTGGAAATGCGGCTGGGGCAGCAAGGTTTGTCCATTGAGCAGCTCGTTCAGCTGGAAAGCCAGAATCAGGCGGCGGACCAGGTTTCCGTCAGCCACAGCATTACCAGTCTGCGTTTCTTGAGCGCCATGGACTGGAAGGAGTTCGTGGAAGGCCTAAGCCTGGTTGAGTCGACTTTGCATTCCGACCCGGCAAATGTCTACGGCGCGATGGATTTTTCCACGCGGGATCGCTACCGTCATGCGGTCGAGTTTTTGGCCCGGAACAGCCAGCTTTCGGAAGCGGAAGTGGCGCAGCGCGCGATCCAACTGGCCGCCGCCAGCGCCCGGGAAAAAGGTCCGGGTGACCGGACGGCTCACGTGGGCTTTTACCTCATCGAACGGGGGCAGGCCCAGTTGGCGCGCCTCCTCCAAGCCAAATTGCCGTGGCAAACGTTCATTGAACGAAGCATTCATCGCCTGCCGCTGCTGTATTATGCGGGCGGGATTGGCGGGTTGACGCTGGTGGCCACGTTCTGGTTTGTGCGGCAATCCTTGGCGCTGCAAGTGCCAGGCGGGAAGCTCATTTTCTTTACCGCAGTTTTCCTGCTTTGCGCGAGCCAGCCCGCGGTGGCCTTGATCAACTGGCTGTCCACGCTGCTGGTCAAACCCTGCCTGCTGCCACGCATGGATTTTTCGGAAGGCATTCCGGAGGCTTGCCGGACGATGGTCGTCGTGCCCACGATGCTCACCAGCATGGCGGGCGTCGATGGCCTGCTCGAAACCCTGGAGATTCATCATTTGGCCAGCCGGGACGACCATCTTCACTTCGCCCTGCTGACGGATTTTCGCGACGCACCGGCGGAATCGCAGGCGGGCGATGAGATTCTGCGCCAGCGAGCGCGGGCGGGAATCGAGTTGTTGAACAACAAATATTCGTCCGCCGGCCAAAATCTTTTTTTCCTGTTTCATCGTCCGCGCCGTTGGAACGCCGGGGAAAACCTGTGGATGGGTTACGAACGCAAGCGGGGAAAGCTCATGGAATTCAACGCGCTCCTGCGGGGCGGCGGGAGCAATTGCTTTTCTGAAATCGTCGGCCAGACCGCCATCCTGCCGAAAATCAAGTATGTCATCACGCTCGACACCGACACCCAGCTGCCCCGCGAAGCCGCGCGGCAGCTGGTCGGCAACATGGCGCATCCGCTGAACCGCCCGGTGTTCGACGACGCGCGGGGCATTGTTCGCGACGGCTACAGCATTCTCCAGCCGCGCGTCGGGGTGAGCCTGCCGAGCGCGCGGCGCTCGTGGTTTGTCCGGCTGTTTGCCGGCGACGCGGGCATTGATCCATACACGCGGGAAGTGTCCGATGTCTACCAGGATGTGTTTCGCGAAGGCTCGTTCATCGGCAAAGGGATTTACGATGTGGACGCCTTTCAACGGGCCATGGCCGGCCGTTTTCCGGAAAACACCATCTTAAGCCACGATTTATTGGAAGCGTGCCATGCCCGCTCCGCGCTCGTCACCGACGTCGAACTTTACGAGGAATTTCCCTCGCGCTACAACGTGGACATGGACCGGCGTTACCGCTGGATTCGCGGCGACTGGCAGATCACCCAATGGCTCCTGCCGCGCGTGCCGGGCCCGGACGTCCGGCGCATTGCCAATCCGCTTTCCGTGCTCTCGCAATGGAAAATTTTCGACAACCTGCGGCGCAGTCTCGTTCCGCTGGCGCTGGTGGTGTTTTTGCTGGGAAACTGGCTGCTCGAGCCGGAATTCGGCATTCCCGGATTGCTGTTGGTCGTGGGAATCGTCGCGCTGCCCGGCGTGCTGGCGGCCTTGATCCATGCCTTGCGCAAGCCGCATGATTTGCCATGGACAATGCATTGGCACGAAGTGGCCGGTTCGGGCGCGCGGCAGCTCGGCCAGATTTTTCTGACGCTGGCGTTTCTCACCTACGACGCGTTTATCACCCTGGATGCCATCACCAAAACGCTGGTGCGTCTGCTCGTGACCCACAAACGGCTGCTGGAATGGCAAACGTCGAGCGACTCCGAACGCAGCACGCATGCCGACCTGGCCGACTTTTATACGACCATGTGGATTGCGCCGGGCATCGCGCTGGCCGCCGGGCTCTTCCTCGTCCTGCGTCATCCGGGGCAACTCATCTTTGCGCTGCCGCTGCTGGTGGTCTGGCTGGCCGCGCCGTGGATTGCCTGGTGGATCAGCCAGCCGATTGCGTCCGCGACGCCGGACTTATCGCCAACGCAACTTACTTTCCTGCGCCGCACCGCGCGGTTGACGTGGCATTTCTTCGACACGTTTGTCGGCGCGGTGGAAAACTGGCTGCCGCCGGATAATTTTCAGGAAATTCCCGCCCCCACGATTGCCACGCGCACCTCGCCCACGAACATGGGCCTGGCGCTCCTGGCCAACCTGGCGGCGCGTGATTTGGGCTATCTTTCCCTGGGCGGCTTGCTGGAACGGACGCAAGCCACGCTCGCCACGATGCAGGGGCTCGAACGGCATCGCGGCCATTTTTATAACTGGTATGAAACCCGGACACTCAAACCGCTGCAGCCACTCTACGTTTCGAGCGTGGACAGCGGCAACCTTGCCGGCCATTTATTGACGCTCGCGGCCGGTTTGCGGGAACAGGCCGATGAGAAGATTTTCACGCCCCAACTTTTTGCCGGCCTGGTCGACACGGTAAAAGTTCTCCGCGACACGCTTCCCGAAAATGAATTGCTCGCGGGACTGGAGACGGCCCTGGCGCAAGCGCCGGCGAACCTGCGCGACGCGTTTGTGTTATTGGAAAACGCCGCGAGCCAGGCAACCCAAATCGCGGCGGAGCTGGCCAACGAAGCGCAGGAAACCACCCGTTGGGCCGAAATATTGAAACGCGATTGCCAGGCGCATTTGCAAGGTTTGCGCTTTGCCGCCCCCTGGCTGGCGTTGCCAGTGGTTGACCAGTTGGACGCAAAGTTCGTTCAACTCGATCAGGCGCAGACGCTGCGGGCAATCTCGCTATTGGAACCGACACCGGCCCCTTTGGTGGATAGCACCGGCGCGTTCGCGCGCTGCCTGCGCGAAGCCGGCGATCACGCGCGCGAGCGGCTGCTCGCGGTCGAAACCCTGGCGAAGCAATGCGACGAACTGGCCGCGATGGATTTTGCTTTTTTATTCAACACCGCGCGGAATTTATTTTCCACCGGGTACAACGTCACCGAACGCCGGTTCGACACCGGCTTTTATGATCTGCTGGCCTCGGAGGCGCGCTTGTGCAGTTACGTGGCCATCGCCCTGGGACAAGTGCCCCAGGATCACTGGTTCTCGCTGGGCCGGCTCCTCGTCGCTTCGCATGGCGAACCGATTCTCCTCTCGTGGAGCGGTTCCATGTTTGAATATCTGATGCCCGTGCTGGTCATGCCCAACTATGAGAATACTTTGCTGGACCACACCTGCCGGGCGGCGGTGCAGCAGCAAATCGAGTATGGAAAATTACGCGGCGTGCCGTGGGGCATTTCCGAATCGGGCTACAATCGCACCGATGTTCAACTCAATTATCAATATCGCGCCTTCGGCGTGCCCGGCCTCGGGTTGAAACGCGGACTGGCGGAAGACCTGGTGATCACCCCGTATGCCACCGCCATGGCCCTGATGGTGTCGCGAGCGGAGGCGTGCGCCAATTTGCAACGGCTCGCGGCCGAGGGGCGCGCCGGGACGTACGGTTTTTATGAGGCGGTGGATTACACGCCGGCGCGCCTGCCGCCGGACGAAACGAGCGCCACGATCAAATCCTACATGGCGCATCATCAGGGCATGAGCCTGCTGGCGCTGGTGAATTGTTTGCACGATGGCCCGATGCAACGGCGCTTTCTGGCCTGCCCGCTGCTCCGGGCGGCAGACTTGCTCCTGCAGGAGCGCGTGACCAAAACCGCCGCCAGCGTGCGCGTTGACGATTTAAAAATGGAGGAAGCACGCCTGCCGTCCGGCGAAGCCGAAAGTGTGATGCGCGTTTTCACGAATCCCTCAGCGCCGGCGCCGGAGGTTCATCTCCTTTCCAATGGCCGTTATCAGGTCGTGATCACCAGCGCGGGCGGCGGCTACAGCCGCTGGCGCGAACTGGCGCTCACCCGCTGGCGCGAAGATGCCACACGCGACTGCTGGGGCATGTTCGTCTATCTGCGCGATGCGGGCACCGGGGAGTTTTGGTCCACGGCCTATCAACCCACCTTGAAAACGACGAAAGGCTACGAAGCCATTTTCACGCAGGCGCGCGCGGAGTTTCGTCATCGGCATGCGGGCATTGAAGTTCACACCGAGATCAGCGTTTCGCCGGAAGACGACGTCGAGTTGCGGCGCATCACCCTCACCAACCGCTCGCCGGTGACACGATCGGTGGAATTGACCAGCTACGCGGAAGTGGTGCTCGCCAAACAGGACGCGGACACGGCGCATCCGGCGTTCAGCAATCTCTTCGTGCAAACGGAATTCGCCCGCAAATCTTCCGCCATTCTCTGCACGCGCCGCGCCCGATCCGAAGCCGAAAAGCCGCCGTGGCTGCTGCATTTGCTGCAAGTTCAGGGCGAAGGTCCGGGCGACATTTCCTGCGAAACGGATCGTTCCCGCTTTGTCGGTCGCGGCGGCAGCCTCGCCGATCCGGCCGCGCTGAAAACCGTTTCGCCGCTGTCCAACACGGCCGGTTCCGTGCTCGATCCGATCATGGCCCTGCGCCGCACGGTTACTTTGCCCCCCTATGGCACCGCGATCATTGACCTGGTGGTCGGCGTAACCGAAAGCCGGAAAACCGCGCTCGCGCAGGTGGAAAAATATCAAAGTGCCCGCATGACCGACCGCGTGTTTGATCTGGCGTGGACCCACAACCAGGTGACCCTGCATCAGCTGGACATCACAGAGGCGGAGGCCCAGCTTTACGGCCGGCTGGCGAGCGCGTTGATTTACGCCGATCCCGCCCGCCGCGCCCACCCGGGAGTATTGCTCAATAATCGGCGCGGCCAAAACGGGCTGTGGAGCTATGGCATTTCCGGCGACTCGCCCATCGTCCTGCTGCGGATCAGCGACACCGGGAAAATCGAAATTGTCCGGCAGCTGATCCACGCCCATTCCTACTGGCGCACGAAGGGATTAACGGTGGATCTCGTGATCGTGAACGAGGATGTTTCGGTTTATCGCCAGTCGTTGCAGGACCAGATTACCTCGCTGATTTCTTCCGGCATCGAGGCGCAAATGCTCGACAAGCCGGGCGGCATTTTCGTCCGGCGACTCGAGCAAATTCCCAATGATGACCGCGTGCTGTTGCAGGCGGCGGCGCGCATTGTGCTCGACGATGAAAAAGGCTCGCTGGCGGAACAGCTCGAACACCGCAGTATTTTGGAGCCGTGCATTCCCGCCCTGCGCACCGGCCGGTTCCGGGCCGCCGGTTTGCCCGCGCCCCTGCCGTCACGGGAATTGATTTTCGACAACGGTTTTGGTGGTTTTACGCGCGACGGCCACGAGTATATCATCACGCTCCAACCCGGCCAGATGACGCCCGCACCGTGGGTCAATGTGCTGGCCAATCCGGTTTTCGGAACGGTGATTTCCGAAAGCGGCGCGGCATACACCTGGGTGGAGAACTCCCATGAATTTCGTCTGACCCCCTGGAGCGACGACCCGGTGCAGGACACCACGGGCGAGGCCATTTATATCCGCGATGACCAGACCGGGCAGTTTTGGTCGCCTACCCCAATGCCCGCGCGCGGAGCGACACCTTATGTCATTCGCCACGGCTTCGGCTATACCGTGTTTGAGCACACCGAATTCGGCATCGCCTCCGAACTGTGGGTCTATGTGGCGATGGACGCGCCGGTGAAGTTTTCCGTTTTGAAACTGCGCAATGTTTCCGGCCGTCCGCGCCGCCTCTCGGTCACCGGCTACCTGGAATGGGTGCTGGGCGACTTGCGCCACAAGAGCCTGCTGCATGTGCAAACCGAAGTGGACCTCAAGACCGGGGCGTTGCTCGCGCGCAATTATTATAACACCGAATTCCCCGACCGCATCGTGTTCCTGGACGTGAACGACGCCGCGCGCACGTTCACCGGCGACCGGAAAGAATTCATCGGCCGCAACGGCAGCCTGTCCCAACCCGCGGCGATGAAGGCTCAGCGGCTTTCCGGCAAAGTCGGCGCGGGCTTGGATCCGTGCGGCGCGGTGCAGGTCAGTTTTAGTTTGTTGGATGGCGTGGAACGCGAGACCAGTTTTCGTCTCGGCGTGGGCCGCAGCGCAGCGGACGCGCAGACTCTCATCCGGCGATTTCGCCGGGCGGACGCCAGCCGCGTCTCGCTGGAAGGCGTCTGGGCATATTGGAACCGGACGCTGGGCGCGGTGAACGTCGATACGCCCGATCCGGCCGTCAATGTGCTGGCGAACGGCTGGCTATTATATCAGACCCTGAGCTGCCGGCTCTGGGGCCGGACGGGCTTTTATCAATCCGGCGGCGCCTACGGTTTCCGCGATCAATTGCAGGATGTCATGGCGCTCGTCCATGCCGAACCGGCGCTGACCCGCGAGCATCTGCTCCGCGCGGCCGCCCGCCAGTTCCGCGAAGGCGATGTTCAACATTGGTGGCATCCCCCGTCGGGGCGCGGGGTGCGAACCCATTGTTCGGACGATTACCTGTGGCTGCCTTATGTGACCTGCCGCTATGTTGGCTGCGTCGCCGATACGGGCGTGCTGGACGCAATCGTTCCCTTTCTCGAAGCCCGGCCCGTCAAGCCCGACGAGGAATCCTACTATGATTTGCCGAACAATTCGGAGGAGTCGGCCACGCTTTACCAGCATTGTGTGCGCGCCATCGAGCGCGGCCTGAAATTCGGCGCCCATGGCCTGCCCCTGATGGGTTCCGGTGACTGGAATGACGGCATGGACCTGGTGGGCAAAGACGGCCGCGGTGAAAGCGTGTGGCTCGCTTTCTTTCTCTACGACGTGCTCACGCAGTTTGCCCGGGTGGCCCGCTCACGAAATGACGCCACTTTCGCCGACCGTTGCGACACGCAAGCGCAACAACTGAAGGCCAACGTCCAACAGCATACCTGGGATGGTGGATGGTATCGCCGCGCCTACTTTGACAACGGCGAACCGCTGGGCTCCGCCACCAATCCCGAATGCCAGATCGATTCCCTGCCGCAAAGCTGGTCGGTGATCAGCGGGGCGGGCGAACCGGAGCGATCCCGCCAGGCGATGAACGCCGTGGACCAGCGCCTCGTTCGCCGCCAGGCCGGACTGGTCCAGTTATTCGACCCGCCTTTCGACAAGTCGGCGCTGAATCCCGGCTATATTAAAGGCTACATTCCGGGTGTTCGCGAAAACGGCGGCCAATATACCCACGGCGCCATCTGGGCCACCATGGCTTTTGCGTTGATGGGTGACAATGACCGCGCCTGGGAACTCTTCACGATGCTCAATCCCGTTCATCTCGGCGGGACGCCGAAGCAGATTGCCACCTATAAAGTCGAACCGTACGTGGTCGCCGCGGATGTCTATGCCGTCGCGCCGCACTCCGGCCGGGGCGGCTGGACGTGGTATACCGGTTCCGCTGGCTGGATGTATCGGCTCCTGATGGAAACGCTGCTGGGCGTGAACCTAGAAGGTGATCGTTTGCGGCTAACTCCCCGTCTGCCGCAAGGCTGGACGACTTATAAAATTCATTACCGCTATCGGCAGACCATTTATCACATCACCATCACCCGGCTGGTTGCCGGGGCGGCGGAAGCGAATCAGCTCAGTCTCGATGGCGAAGCCTTGGCGTTGCACACCGTTCCCCTGGTGGATGATCGCCGCGAGCATTTCGTCGAATTGAAAATTTGCCGCCGGTGAGATTTACCAGTTGCCGCGAGGGGAGGCTCTTCCAGGCTCATGGTTTATGCTTTCAAATGGTAGCGCGTACGGGAATCGAACCCTTCTTTCGTTTCTTGGCCCTGGTTGTTAATAAAACTCAATAAATACGACTTATCCAAACGCTCTTGACACAGACGGTCAAGGGCAAAGGCAATCAGATGTTTTCCAAGCGTTCGTTCCATGCCTTGCGCCACAGCTTCACATCCGCGCTCGCCCATCAAAACGTGGCGTCTGAATTGCGGATGAAGCTCACCGGCCATTCCAGCGAAGGCGAGCACCGCAAATATACGCATCACGATTTGGACAATCTCCGCGCCGCCGTGAAAAAAATCCCGTCCCTCGGCTGAATTTGATGTTTGTCCGCCGGACATCATCAAACCTAGTTGACAGGCTTGAAACGGTGATACATATTTGTCTCACGATGAAAACAGCGACTGTCAGAGATTTGCGAAACCGCTTTACCCGCGTCGCCGCGTGGATTGCCGAGGGCGAGCCGGTGGAGATCACCAAGGCGGGAAAATTGTTCGCCCGCCTCGTGCCGCCCGCGCCCGTCAAAACACCCAAGCTCATCAAGCCCGACATCATGGCGCGGTTGAAAGAAACGTGGGGCGACCGTATTTTTTCCGCCAAGGAAGTCGCCGCCATGCGCGCGGCGGAATTGGAAGGCGAGGAAGGATGATTGCCTTTCCGGACACGTCGTTTCTGTGCGCGTTCTACCGGCGGCAGGACAATTCGCCGCAAGCGGCGGCGTATTTCAAAGCCATGCCGGAAGCGTTGCACGTCTCCGGCCTGCTGCTTTACGAATTTCGCCAGAGCGTCCGTTTTCAAGTCTGGCTTCATGGGCGGGACAAGGCCAAAGGCTACCCGCAGGCCGACTGCGACCGCGCGCTGGCCGACCTGCAAACCGATTTGGACACCGGCGCGGTGGTGGTGGTGACTGCCGACTGGCCGGACGTTCACCGGCTGGCCGAGACCACTTCCAAACGCCATACCATTGCGGGCGGGCATCGCAGCCTCGACATTCTACATGTGGCGACGGCGTTGCACCTGGGCGCGCGGGTATTTCTCACGTTCGACACCAACCAGCGCAAACTCGCTGCCGCCGAAAAATTGAAGGTGAAACCGTGAAACGAATTGCGATCAAACCGACGCCGATACATCCGGGCGAGATTCTCCGCGAAGAATTTATGGTGCCCCGTGGCCTGTCGCAAAACGCGCGGGCGCGGGCGTTGAACGTCCCGCCGCGCCGGATCAATGAAATCGTCGTGGAAACGCGCGGCATCACGGCGGACACCGCCTTGAGGCTGGCGCGGCATTTTGGCACCAGCGCGGAAATGTGGGCGGGCTTGCAGGCCGATTACGATTTGCGCCTGGCCCGGAACGAAACGGCGCGCGTCATTGAACGCGACGTGGCACCGCTGGCCGCACCGCAACTGGCAATGGCGTAAATCCCCACCTTGCGCGAATTTTTTGCATATCGGAACGGATTATTTCCGCTATTGATTAAAACATTTATTGCACGAGCCTGAGCCGGTAAAATTGCTGTGGGTAGTTTGTAGCCGAAGTGTCGTTAAATTGCCACCGGCCGGTCAAATCAAACACATTCGGCGTCACAGGCCGCCAGACGCCGGAGGTAAAGTTCGTGGTGCTTTCCAAAACATAGCTCACGCCGGGCGAACCCGTCAGGTTGAGCGTCAGGGTGGCGGTGGTCGCGCCGGAAATGACGGAGGCGTTGGCGAGATTGGCGCCGTTTTTGAGCCATTGATAAGCAAGCTGCGCGGATCCGCTGGCGGCCGCGCTGAATACGGCCGAGTCGCCGGCCAGCACGGTCAGGTTGGTCGGCTGCGCGGTGAAGGCCGGCGGGAAAACGGGGTCACACTGATGTCATCGAGGCCGAAGGCATTCACTGGATTGAGTGCGCCGAACACAAGCGTTGGGTTGGTGTCAGTCGCTCCGAGCACAAAAGCAACTTTCGTCCACGGCAAAACCGATGGATTATTGAGAAAATAAATCTGGTTGGTGCTTGCTTTATTGGTGTTCCAATCCACCAGAAACTGCTGGGGCGCGGTGGCTACGGGATTATCGAGCCAGAAGGACAGGAGGTACTTCTGGCCGAGAGTTGTCTGGATGGTCTGCGAGATATACGCCAAATTCGTATCCCCGAGAAATACGCCGTAACTCCCCGAGTGAACGAAGCTACCCGTGAGGAAGGCCTGAGTGCCCGCATTCACCACCGCGTCGAAAGGCAACCCATCCACATAACCATCATCAACCAAAGTCCAACCGGTAAAATCGCCCGTTTCAAACCCGCCATTCACGACGATCCCAACCGAGATCATACCGGTGGCCATCTGCACCACCTGGCTGGTCAAATTGGTGACCTGAAAGACGCTGGAATAAAATCCGTCTTGTAAATTCGTGCTGGCGGCTGTGAGGTTGAACGGCACGCTGGTTTGGGCGCCGGAGGGAAGACTGCCGCCTGCGGGCGAAACATTGAACCACGTGGAAGTGTTGTTGACGCCCCAGTTCAAAGTGCCCGCCGAGGCGTTTGTCAAAGTGACCCCGACCGAACCCGGCAAGAACGGGCCGCCAGACGGACCGGTGAGAAGAAATGTCTGCGGCGAAATCACCAGCGGATCGCTGACCTTCAACGTGAAAAAGCGGGAATGACCGACGAGCGTTGCGGCGAATTGAAAATTTGCCGCCGGTGAGACTTAGCACTTGCCGCTCGGGGTGGCTATTGCGGGCTCATGTTTTATGCTTTCAAATGGTAGCGCGTACGGGAATCGAACCCGTCTTTCGTTTCCGCAAAGAAGCCTTCATTTTA
>Ga0302319_10015610_pt1 | contig 14068 bp, 14 predicted proteins | sample Bog_T0_2_FD_203319 | JGI IMG/M metagenome (GOLD analysis project Ga0302319, IMG submission 203319) | Peat permafrost microbial communities from Stordalen Mire near Abisko, Sweden - Bog_T0_2 | ecosystem: Environmental > Terrestrial > Soil > Wetlands > Peat | place: Sweden: Abisko, Stordalen Mire... | reverse complement strand
TACAACGAGGCGGAAAATCTGCCGCTGCTCATCCGCGAAATCGATGGCATGCTCCGCGCCCTCGAGGAGCCGGCCGAGATCGTCCTCGTCAACGACGGCAGCACGGACAACTTCGCCCAGCCGCCCACGAGCCCCGCTTACCCCATCCGCTGGCTGCACCTAACGCAAAACAGCGGCCAAAGCGCGGCCATGTACTACGGCATGCAGGAGTCGCGCGGACAATTCATCATCCTCATGGACGCCGACCTGCAGAACGATCCCATGGATGCGCCGAAGCTGCTCAAGAAGCTTCAGGACGAGCAGCTCGACATGGTCACTGGCGTCCGCGCCAAGCGCAACGACAAGTGGATTCGCCGCATCTCCTCGCGCATCGCCAACGCCGTGCGCGGCGCGCTGCTGCAAGATCACACCAGCGACACGGGCTGCACGCTCAAGGTCGTGCGCGCCGAGGCGGCCAAGCGCCTGCCGGGCTGGAACGGCATGCACCGCTTCATGCCCGCGCTGATCCTCTCGGCCGGCTACAAGATCGGCGAAATGCCGGTCGAGCACCGCGCGCGTCACGCCGGGGTGAGCAAAGTTGCCGGCGGCAAGCGCGCCGTTCGCGCCACCGTCGACCTGTTGGGCATGCTCTGGTTTTCCCGCCGCCAGTTCAAAGGGCGCTTGAAACAGGAAAAGCCTTGAGCACAGCGGCGCCTCAACTCGATTCGTTGGGAATTATCGCTGGCAACGGTCGATACCCGGTTCTGCTCGCGGAGGCGGCGCGGGCGAGGGGAGTAAAGCGCATCGTCATCGCGGGGTTCTCGGGCGAAACGGCGGCGGAGGTGGAGAAGCTCGCTGATTCGTATACCAAGCTGCGCGTGGGTCAGCTCGGCGGTCTTTGCGACTACTTCCAGAAGCAGAAGATTTCGCAGGCCATCATGGCGGGCCAGATCTCCCCGGGGAATTTGTTCGATCTCATACCAGATATCAAAGGCGCGTTGCTGCTCGCACGGCTGAAGGAGCGCAATGCCGAATCCATCTTCTCGGCCATCGCCGATGAGCTTAAAAAAGTCGGCGTGGAACTGCTGTCGGCCACGACCTTCCTCGAGGATTGCCTGCCGGAGCCGGGCCATGTGGCCGGGCCAAAGCTCTCCGCGCAACAGCTCGACGACGTCGCGCTGGGCTTTCGCATCGCCAAGGAATGCAGCCGGCTCGATATCGGCCAGAGCGTGGTCGTGAAGAAAGGAACCGTGGTCGCGGTCGAGGCCTTCGAGGGCACGGACGCGGCGATGGAGCGCGGCGGCAAGCTGGGCAAGGGCGAGGTTGTGCTGGTCAAGGTCAGCAAGCCCAAGCAGGATTTCCGCTTCGACGTGCCGGTCATCGGCATGCGGACGCTGGACAAGGCGCGCGAAAGCGGCGTGAAAGTGATTGCCTGCGAGGCAAGATGCACGCTGCTGCTGGACCGCCCAATGGTGGAAGAACAGGCCGCGAAGGCGAAGATCAGCCTCTACGCGGCGGACGAATCGATTTTGAAGGAGACATCATGAGCAACCTGAAAGTTGGAGTGGTCGGAGTCGGGCACATCGGGCGCGAGCATGCGCGCATCTATTCGCAGCTTCCCGGCGTCGAGTTCGTCGGTCTTTACGACCTCGACCGACACGTGGCGGAGAAGGTCGCGCAGCGACATGGCGTGAAGGCGTTCGATTCGGCGCGTGCGCTCGCCGAGGTCATCGATGCGGCGACGATCGCGACGCCCACGGTGACGCATCACGAAATTGGTTCGCTGTTGCTCGGCATGGGCAAGCACGTGCTGATTGAAAAACCGATCACGGACAATCCGCAGCAGGCCAAGGAGCTCATTGATCTCGCGCACAGCAAGAAGCTCGTCCTGCAGGTCGGCCACATTGAGCGCTTCAATCCCGCACTCAACGCCCTCGAGGAAAAGCTCACGCGTCCGCGCTTTATCGAAGCCCACCGGCTCTCGACCTATCCGGGCCGCAGCACCGACATCGGCGTTGTGCTCGACCTTATGATCCACGATCTCGAGGTCGTGCTGCATCTCGTGCGCTCGCCCATCCAGTCGATCGACTCGGTCGGCACGGCCGTGCTGAGCAAGGGCGAGGACATCGCCAACGCGCGCATCCGCTTCGAGAACGGTTGCGTGGCCAACATCACGACGAGCCGCATCAGCTTTGAGAAGGTGCGCAAGATCCGCGTCTTCCAGGACGACGCTTACCTCTCGCTCGATTACTTCGACCAGAGCGGCGAGATTTATCGGAAGATCAATTCGCAGATCACCAAGGAGAAGATCAAGGTGGAGAAGGACGAGCCGCTCAAGCTGGAGCTGGCCGCCTTCACCGAGTGCGCGCGGTCCGGCGCATTGCCGCGGGTCGGCGGCGGGCAGGCCGCTTATGCGCTTGAGATCGCCATGCGGATCACCGAGCAGATCGCAAAGCAAAACGCGCAGTCTACATGAGTACAAAGCGGGACCGCGCCTTGGTCATCCTGATGGTCGCGGGCGAGCCAAGCGGCGACGCCCACGGCGCGGAGCTGATCCTGGCGATGAAGGAGCGCAACCCGAAGGTGCGGGTCATCGGCGTGGGCGGTCCGAAGATGGCTGCAGCCGGGCAGGAGCAGCTGATCGACCTCACAAAGGACGCGGTCCTTGGCTTGGTGGAGGTCATGCAGAAGTATTTCAAGTTCCGCGGCTATAGGGATCGCATCCTCGACCTCGCCCGCCGCGAACGGCCGGACGCAGTCGTGCTCATCGATTTCTCCGGCTTTAACCTGCGCATTTCGCCGGCGCTCCGTCGCGATCTGCCCGGCATGCGCATTGTCTACTACATCAGCCCGCAGGTTTGGGCCTCGCGCGCGGGCCGGGTGAAGACCATTCAGCGCGACATTGACCTGCTTTTGTCGATTCTGCCCTTCGAAAAGGACTGGTACGCCAAGGCCGCGCCCGGTTTCCGGGTGGAGTGGGTCGGTCATCCGGCACTTGACCGCATCCGCAAGCTGGAGCTCGCCGAGCCGAGTCCCAATTTCGTGGCCCTGCTGCCGGGGAGCCGCCGCACCGAGGTGGAAAAGCATCTGCCCGTGCTGTGGGAAGCCGCGCTCATCATGGGGCGCAACCAGCCGGGTCTGAAGTTCGTCCTGCTTTCGCCCAGCGAGGCCATCCAGAGTTACTCGCTCAGGATGCTCTCGCGCCTGCCCGCGCCCAACTTCGCTTTTGAGCACAACGTCGGCTACGCGGCCTCGCACCTTTCGCGGTGTTCGCTGGCCATTGTTGCCTCCGGCACCGCTTCGTTGGAGTGCGCTTTGGTCGGTATCCCACAAATTGTGGTCTACCGCGTGCACCCGCTTACCTACGCGGTGGGCAAGCGGGTGGTGACGGTGAAGTACCTTAGCATCATCAACGTCATGGCGGGCGAGCGCGTGCTGCCGGAGTTCCTGCAGGACGATCTCACGCCCAACGCGGTGGCGCAGGAGGCGATCGAGTTGCTCAACAATCCGCAGCGCCGCGAGGCCATGAAACGCCGTGTCAGCGAAGTCATCGCCACCCTCGGAGAGCCGGGAGCCAGCAAGCGGGCGGCTGAGGCGATCCTTGCCGAGGCTGCGCTGGCCAATGTCGGCTAGCTGGGGAAGCATTGTCTCGCAATGAGCTCGAACCGTGACGCTGCGCTGGCGGTCCTGCAAAAGACCTACGGCTACGACTCGTTCCGTGGCAACCAGGCCGAGATCATCGAGCACGTGACGGAGGGTGGAAGTGCCTTTGTGCTGATGCCGACCGGCGGCGGAAAGTCGCTCTGCTACCAAATCCCGTCGCTGCTGCGGGAAGGCGTCGGCATTATCGTCTCCCCTCTAATCGCGTTGATGCAAGATCAGGTGGACGCGCTCACACAGCTAGGCATCAAGGCCGCGGCGATCAATTCGAACATGGAAGGCGGTGCCAATGCCCGAACCATGCGCGCGGTGAGGGACGGAACGCTCGATCTTCTTTACGTCGCGCCGGAACGGTTGCTGATGGACGATTTCCTCAACTTCGTGGGCGATTGCCGCGTGGCGTTGTTCGCCATCGACGAAGCCCACTGCGTGTCGCAATGGGGGCACGACTTCCGCCCGCACTACGTGCAGCTCAGCCTGCTGGCCGAGCGTTTCCAGAACATTCCGCGCATCGCGCTGACCGCCACGGCTGATGGCCCCACGCGCAAGGACATCGTCGAGCGGTTGCATCTGGCCGAGGGCCGCACTTTCGTCGCGGGTTTCGACCGGCCGAACATCCATTACAGCATCACGGCCAAGGACAGCCCCCGCAAGCAGGTGCTGAACTTCATCAAGAAGTCGCATGCCAAGGACAGCGGGATCATTTACTGCCTCTCGCGCAAACTTACCGAGGAGACAGCAGAATGGCTGGCGCAAGAAGGATTCAAGGCGCTGCCCTATCATGCCGGACTGCCGGCCGAGGTCCGCGCGCGCAACCAGGAGCGCTTCCTGCGCGAGGATAACATCATCGTGGTCGCGACCATCGCCTTCGGCATGGGCATCAATAAACCGGACGTGCGGTTCGTCGTGCACATGACGGTTCCAAAGAACATCGAGGCCTACTATCAGGAGACGGGCCGTGCGGGCCGCGACGGCTTGCCCTCCAACGCGCTCATGCTTTTCGGGCTGCAGGACGCGGCGATGCAGCGCAACTTCATCGAGGATTCGACGACGGCGCCGGAGCAGAAGGAGATCGAGCGCAAGAAGCTCGAGGCGCTGCTGACGTTTTGCAATGCGCCCTCGTGCCGCCGCGCCATGTTGCTTGAGTACTTCGGCGATAACTGCGAGTCGTGCGGCAACTGCGACACATGCCTGAACACGCGCCCGACTTTCGACGCGACGGTCGCCGCGCAGAAGGCGCTCTCGTGCGTTTACCGCACCGGGCAGCGCTTCAGCATGTCGTATCTCGTCGATGTCTTGCTTGGCCGGGACAACGACCGCATGCGGATGTTCCAGCACGACAAGGTCAGCACGTTCGGCATCGGCGGCGAGTATGATCAAAAGACGTGGCAGCATATTTTCCGGCAACTCGTGATGATTGATTTTCTGGCGATTGACACGAACGACTTCAACCGGATGACGATCACGCCGAAGGGAAGTCTCTTCCTGAAGGAGAAGCGTTCGCTGCAGATGCCGAGCTATGTGGCCTCGCCGAAGGGCGGATCGTCCTCGCGCTCCAAGAAGCCTGTCGTGTTTGCCAGTGACGAGGACCAGGATTTGTTCGCAAAGCTGCGGACTTTACGGCTCGAGCTCGCCCGCGAGCAGAACGTCGCGCCGTTCGTGATCTTTCATGACCGCGTCCTGCACGAGATCGCCGCGCGCAAACCGAAGTCGCGCTTCGACCTCTCGCAGATCAGCGGTGTAGGCCAGGCCAAGCTTGAGCGTTACGGGGATGCCGTGCTGCAAGCCGTCCGCGAGCACACGGACGGCTGAGCAGGGTCAGGCCGGAGGCTGACCCTCCAGCGATCATCAATTCTCCCGCTTGAGGAGGTAGTCGGCGATGGCTTCGAGCGGCGCGGCGGACTTGCCGAAGGGCTTGAGCGCGGCGCGGGCGCGGGCGGTGAGGCGGTCGGCTTCCTTGCGGGCCTTGTCGAGGCCGAGAAGCGCGGGGTAGGTGGCCTTTTGCGCGGTGATGTCCTTGCCGGCGCTCTTGCCGAGCTTCTCCGTGGTCTGCGTGACGTCGAGGATGTCGTCGATGACCTGGAAGGCGAGGCCGAGGGTCTGGCCGAAGTCAGTGAGCTGGGCGAGCTGCTTCGGCGTGGCGTTGGCGGACATGGCGCCGAGGCGGATGGAGCTGGCGATGAGCGCGGCGGTCTTGTTTTCGTGGATGTAGCGCAGCTCGGCGGGCGTGATCTTGCGGCCTTCGCCCTCAAGGTCCGCGACCTGTCCCGCGACGAGGCGCTGGCTGCCGGCGGCGAGGGCGACTTCCTTGATCACGTCGGCGTGGGAGTAGCGCGGCCAGGCGCGGCAGGAGGCGGCGATCTCGAACGCGATGGTCAGCAGCGCGTCACCGGCCAAGATGGCGATGCCTTCGCCGTAGACCTTGTGCGAGGTCGGCTTGCCGCGGCGGAAGTCGTCGTTGTCCATGGCGGGCAGGTCGTCGTGGATAAGTGAGTACGTGTGGATGCACTCGACCGCGCAGGCGAGGGGCACCGCGTCGTCGTTCTTGCCGCCGCTGATGACCTCGGCCGTGGCGAGGCAGATGACCGGGCGCAGGCGTTTGCCGCCGGCGAAGATGCTGTAGCGCATCGCCTCGTGGATGGTCTTGGGCTTGGTCTTGGCGGAGGGCAGGAAACGATCGAGGGCGGCGTCGACTTTCTTCTGGCGCGAGGCCCAGTAACGGGAGAAATCCATCCGCGCAGTTTTGCGAAGACCGCGCCGCTTTGGCAATGTCATTCGCTACTTGGTCGGCGCGGCGACCATTGGCGGGCTGCCCGAGGGTCCCGCGGCCACGGGCTGGCACTTCGCCGGATGCGCGGCTTCCTGCCGCCCGATCGCGCTGACCAGAATGCCCCAGATGGCGGAGGCGAAGACGGCCAACGGCGGCTGCAGCACGAAGGGCATGGCGTAGATGAAGCTGATGGCGGGGATCCAGAAAAGCCAGTTTGTGGCCAGGACGGGCAGCAGGCGCTCGGTGAGGAAGTCAGTCCGGATTTCGCGCCACAGTTTCGCACTGGAGTAGCGCAGGGCCTGCCACCGGGTGAGCACCGCGAAGTAAGGGCAAGAGAAGATGACCGTATAACCAAATTGGTCGACGATCACCTTGGGCACGATGACGCTGAGGCTCGCGCCGGTGCCCCACCAGATGGCTTGGTAGCGGTAGAATTCGTAGACGATGGAGCCCGAGATGAAAAAGAGGATGGATTTGAAGACGAGGTTTTCGACGTTCTCCGCTTTCCAGCGGCCCCGCTGCTGAAAGTAAACGAAGCTCAGTTCGGACAGCACGCCGGCGACGCTATTGGCCAGCCCATTGCCGAATGGACCGCCGGACATCTGCCAGTGGGCGTAAGCCGAGAGGAAGGCGCTGCCGGTGGGCCACAGGTAGTAGATCGCGACGACCGCGCCAATGGCGGCTTGGATCGCGAGAATGGAGGCGAGGTTGCCGATGGCCGCGCGCCAGCCCTTGCGCAGGGCCTCGATGGCCGCCGCGCGGAAGGGGCGTTCAGGCCTCAAAGGATTTGCCGCACCCGCAGGTCTGCTTCGCGTTGGGATTGGTGATGCGGAAGCCCGCGCCCGACAGGCCGTCCTTGTAGTCGATCACGGAACCGGCGAGGTAGACGAGGCCCCGGTCTTGGACGAACAGGCTTACCCCGTGAGCGGGAAATTCCTCGTCGCCCGGCTTCCGCGGCGAGATCTCCATGGCGTACGACATGCCGGAGCAACCGCCGGTCTCGACGTAAATCCGCAGGCCCTTGTTCTCGGGATTCGGCTGGCCGATGATCTCGGACACGTGGCGCGCGGCGTCCTGGGTCAGCGTGATCGCGGGCAATGTGGTATCTGTCATGATGCTAGTTTAGGTTATGGCTACGACGTGTCAATGAGGCCACCGGCCTCGCGTCGTGCCGAAAAGGCCTAGGCGGCCTGAAGGTTCTTCTGAGCCTCGCTGGCGGAACTCGGCTTGTTCTGACGCAGCGCGCGCCACCCGGCCCGGTGCTTGACGATCCAGTCGAGCAGGGCTTTTTCGAAGCCGATATCGTGTCCCACCTTCTCGCTTTCGATCCATTTGTGACGCAGGATTTCGGCCCGTTCGGCCAGAAACTCCTGATAAAGCGCAGATTTGTGGAACATATTATCGCGATCCGCTGTGGCTGAATCCACCATACTCTTAGTAGACGAGACCCTAGTTAATTTGTCAAACAGTTAATAAATGATGGCGCAAATGTTACAAGCGAGTGAAGGCGAGATTACATAGGGCATTGTTTACAAATAGCTTGTGCAACCTGTTGAAAGAGCTTGCCGGTGACCCCGCTCGGGTCGCCTTGAGCTGCCGGAAGTCCTTTGTCGCCCGATTCACGCAAGGAAATCTCAAGCGGGATTTGTGCCAGCAGCGGGACCTGCAAACGGGCGGCTTCACGCTCGCCGCCGCCCGAGCCAAAGATGTGGTAGCGATTGCCGTCATTGGGACATACGAAGTAGCTCATGTTCTCGACGAGGCCAAGAATTGGCACGTTCACCTTGGTAAACATGGTCGCGGCCTTGCGCGCGTCGATGAGCGCGACCTCCTGCGGCGTGGTCACAATGATCGCTCCCGAGAGTGCGACGGTCTGCACGATGGTGAGCTGGATGTCGCCCGTTCCCGGAGGTAAATCGAGCACGAGATAGTCGAGTTCGCCCCAGTCGACGCTACGCAGGAACTGCTGCGTGTAGCGCGTGACCATCGGCCCGCGCAGGATGGCGGGCGCGGCGTCGTCGAGCAGGAAGCCCATGCTCATTAGTTTGAGGTCAAATCGTTTGATCGGATCAATCCGGCCGTCCTCCGTTGCGTTGGGGCGCTCGTTGGTGCCGAACATCAGACCGATGCTGGGGCCGTAGATGTCGCAGTCGCACAGGCCGACGCGGGCCTCATTCTTTTCGCCGCGCAGGGCTACGGCGAGATTGGCCGCGACAGTCGACTTGCCCACGCCGCCTTTGCCGCTGGCCACGGCGATGATGTGCTTCACGCCGGGAATCTTCGTCTGCGGCAGGCCCTCGGCCTGCATCGCCTTGGTCACCGGAGCGCTGATGTCGAGCTTCACCACGGCCTCGCTTACGCCGGGGATGGCCTCGATCACGGCAGTGACGTTTTCCTCGATCATCCTCGGGATCTTCTCGTCCGCAGTGGTGAGGGCGATCTGCACGAGCACGCGCGAGCCGTCGATCTGCACGTCCTTGACCATCCCGAACGAGACGATGTCGCGGGAGTAGCCGGGATACTTCACGCCGCGCAGTTGGGCGAGGATGGTTTCAGGGTTCAGCTCAGGCATATCTTGATCAGTGTAGCGGGGGACGAAGGCCGTCGCACGAAATTTTGGGAGAAACGCGCCGGCGGCAATGAACGCCCACTTTCAGGATAGGGAGGGGGGGACGCGGTATGTACCGTTATAATGTGGTATGAGAGGTAATTTTCGGGAAGGGATGGCGTCCGAGCCGGGGGCACTGTCTTTGCCGGCTGATGTCGGCTAACCGGAGTTAGTCGAGCAATGATGCCCACATTATGGCACAAAGCCGGTGAGGAGCGGTAGCCTTGCAGCGCCTAAAGGCCCTGGAGAGCTTAAAAAGATAAGCGATCCAAGGCAGATAGGCGGCTTGCCGGTCAATGCGCTGGCTTGCCGGAGATATCGGCGGCGTGTTGGGTGAACGACTTGCCGCGGCCGGTGGGGGCGATGACGGAATCGATGACGCCTTCCTCGAATTCCTTCCACATCGGCGACATGCCGCGCAGGCGCTCGACGATCTTGCCGAAGCTGTCGACCACGTAGTCGACGTCCTCGACTGTGTTGTCCTTGCCGAGGCTCATGATGATGTTGCCCTGGGCGAGGGCGTGATCGAGCTTGATGGCGCTGAGCACATGGGAAACCTTGAGCGACTTGCTCACGCAGCTCGAGCCGCTGGCGACGGCGATGCCCACGTGGTCGAGGAGCAGGAGCTGGCCTTCGCCCTCGATGAACTCGGTGGAGAGGTTGAGCGTATTGCAGACGCGCAGCGGGCCGGGCTCGGGGCCGTTGAGCTTGATGAACTTAATATGCTTCCAGAGGCCGTCGTAGAGCCGCTTCTGCAGCTTGGCGACGTGCTCGACGCGCTGGGACATCTCGCGCACAGCAATCTCCGCCGCCACGCCTGCGCCGACGATGGCGGGCACGTCCTCGGTGCCGGCGCGGCGGCCGTTTTCCTGCACGCCGCCGTGAATGTGGCTCGTCACGCGCGCCCTGCGGTTGCGGTAGAGCAGGCCCACGCCCTTGGGGCCGTAGAAGCGATGTGCGCTGAGGGTGAGCAGTTGCACGCCGAGGTCCTGCACGTCGACCGGAAACCAGCCTGCGGCGGCGAGGGCGTCGCAATAAAGCGCGATGCCCTTTTCCTTGGTGATCTTGGCGATTTCCTTAACCGGCTGGATGGTGCCGATGTCGTGATTGACCAGGTGCACGCAGACGAGAGCGGTCTTCGGCGTGATGGCCGCGCGCACGTCCTCGGGATTGATGCGGCCGATGGTATCGACGGGGACCTGCGTGATCTCGAAGCCGTGCTTGGTGAGGTACTCGAGCGAGTTCATCACAGCGGGATGCTCGATCGCGGAGGTGACGATGTGGTTGCCCTTCTGGCGCAGGTTGGCGTCGGCGAAGCCCTTGATGGCGAGGTTGGCCGCCTCCGTGCCGCCGGAGGTGAAGATGATGTCTTCCTCGCTCTCGGCATTGATCATCTTCGCGAACTTTTCCCGCGATTCCTTGATGGCCTCGCGCGCCTTGAGACCGAAGCGGTGGAGACTGGAGGGCGAGCCGAAGTCCTCCTCGAGGTACGGGATCATGGCCTGGACCACTTCCTTGAGCGGACGGGTGGTGGTCTGGTTATCGAGGTAGACGGAGCGCTTATCCATGGGAGATCAGTGTAATCGAAGTGAGGCGAGGGGACAACCGGCGGGAAAAACAGAAAAGGCGGCGAGGGTAAACCCTGTCGCCGCCTTTTCGAAACTGAGGGTTGAGGTTAGGCCGCGACGGCTTCCTTGGCGCCGCCCTGGGCGGTCTGCTTGGCCTCGTAGTCCTCGATGGCGGCCTTGAGGGCTTCCTCGGCGAGAACGGAACAATGAATCTTCACCGGGGGCAGTCCGCCGAGGGCGTCGACGACTTCCTGATTGGAGAAGTTCTTGGCTTCCTCGAGGGTGCGGCCCTTGATCAGCTCGGTGGCCATGCTGGAGGAAGCGATGGCACTGCCGCAGCCGAAGGTCTTGAACCGGGCGTCCTCGATCTTGCCGTCGCGGATCTTGAGGGAAATCTTCATGATGTCGCCGCAGGCTGCCGCGCCGACTTCGCCGATACCGTCCGCTTCGCTCACATCACCCATATTGCGGGGATTGAGGAAGTGATCCATCACGGTCTCGTTGTACAACGTATACTCTTTGTCTTTCATAAGCTGAATCCTCCTGTCCTTATACTAACGCACCAATGCCCAAGCGTAAAGGGGAGATGCCCTTTTTTATCCACTGTGCCCAAGATTGTGCTGCGTGCGAAGGCGATGATCTCCCGTGGCGCCACCCGTGTTGGCTCGACAGATGAGCGTAGAACGTTATAGTTTAATGAATGAGGCTCGAGGAAGTTCGCAAGGAATTCCAAAAAGGAATCAAGTCCGCGCAGAAGGCCGGAGCGAGGATGCCATTCGAGGAAGTGCTGGGCCAGGCGCGCAAGAACAGCTCCAATCGCCATCGGGATTCCTCGAAGGCTATCTCAATCACGTCGCAGAAAACTGCGACAACCTCGACGAACCGCAAAGTCTCTTCCGCTACGCGAAAGCCAGTGGCCAAGTAATTTCCAAGGCGGAAATTACCGCCTTGCGCCGCTACGAGTTGACTGGCGGCGTGGAGCACGAGGTTTTCCTTCCTCCCGGCGATGGCGAGGCATGGCATATTATCAAGGTCACGCGTCCGCCTTCGGAACGATGGAAAGGCCACGGCTACGGGCTGAACCCTGATGCCGTTTCGTACCTCACACGGCTGGCGAAAATGAACCTTCTCGCCCCGGGCTTGGATTACCGCATTCTTGGGGTAACGCCAACACTTGCCCCGGACTGTGCGTGGCCAAGCTTCGTCACGCGCATGGCCTACATTTCGGGAACAGAGCCGACCGCAGACGAACTGCATGCCTACATGACGAAGCTTGGCTTTCGGGACTGCGGGCTGAATGTGTGGGAACACGCCTCGGCTCTCACGCTCGGCGATGTGCACACGGGCAACTTCATCAAGACGCCGGATGGCCGGATGGCGCCAATCGACGTGACGGTTGAAGGCGACGTACTTCTCCCCGAGGTGATGTTCTAACTCACCGCCTAATCAATCAGCGTGAACTGGCACTTGTAGAGGCCGGAGACGCGCTCTTCTTCGCGCTGGACCTTTACGCCGAGAACATTTTCCAGCAGCGCGTTTTCGAGCTGCGTGAGAATCTTGAACTGGTCGGCGATGGTGATCACGGGCGAGTTGTACTCGATGATCTGGTGACGCTGGATGTCACTGTTGAAGTAGTACTCGCTCATGTACCCATCCTGTTCGCGCAATGTCGCGACCGAGCGAGCGCGTTCTTCCAGCGTATGGCCGGTCACCTTGCCCTGCATCTTCGTCGTCTGGTTCTGGTAGATCTGATAAAGGATTTTTTCCGGCGCGGCGGGACCGTAGACCTGCTCGAGGCTCTTGAGAATTTCGCCGGTGAAATTGGTGTGCTCCGAGGGGAAAAACTCCTGCGCGATGGTCGTGAGACGATACGCTTTCTCGGGGCGGCCCATGCCCTTCGGGCGGCGCCATGTGTCGAGATAACCGTCCTTCTCGAGCGCGACGCAGTGCTGCTTGACGCCCATGTAAGAGAGATTGATTCGCTCGCACAATTGCGAGACGGAGAGGCCCTGACTTCGCTTGATTTCAGCGAGAATCAGGTATTTCTGGCTCTTGGCCAGCTTACGCAAAAGTTTGCTTTTCATAACATCCTGATTTCCCCATGCTTTCGAAAATTTTTATCTCTTTTTAAAACGAGCGGCAAGCTTTGTTTCCGCACATTAATCACCCACAGCCGAGGGTCAAGTCTTTTTACAGGTCTCTACAAAAAAAGTTATTAACAAATTATTCACAACTCTAAGCGCCCCAAATGATTCGGGTATTGTACAGCCCTCATAAGCAGTGTTCACGCCATGCGTTCTTTTCATGGCAATTTTGTCGAAGAAATTATTATAGTGTCTTTTGCAAACGGCATTCTTCGGCAGTTTGACAACAGGCATCGCTTTTCCCAACATCGCCGCGCTCGTGAATTCTCCCGCTGTTTCTTCTCCCGCCGATCATCCCGACACGCTGGCGGAGCAACTGCGCGGAGACGATTACGTGAAGCTGCGGCTCGATCCGCCGCGCAGCGAGATTGATTACTTGTCGAACCGCGACCTGCGCGATGCGATCCTGCTGCTCGCAATGAATCAGTGCGGCCGCACGCTCGATTACGGCTGCGGCGGCTCGCCCTACCGCGGGGTGTTGCCCGAGTTGCGCCCCTACGTCCGCGCTGACATCCCGCCTGGCGATGGACTCGACCTCACGCTCGACGGCAACGGCCTGCTGCCGCGCGAGCCGGACGCCAGCTACGACGTGGTGCTCTCGACGCAGGTGCTCGAGCACGTGCCTGACGCGCCGCGGTATCTTGCCGAGGCCCTCCGCCTGCTGCGGCCCGGTGGCGCGTTGATCCTCACCACGCACGGGCTGATTCCGGAGCACGGATGCCCGTATGATTTCACGCGCTGGACCTCCGACGGCCTGGCGCGCGCGGTTTCGGACGCGGGCTTCGTCGTGGAGGAAAACTACAAGATCACGCTCGACCGGCGCGCGGCCATCTGTTTCCTCAACTACACGATGATCTGTTTGGTGCCCTCCGACGCCAGGAAGAATTTTTTCAGCTGGGCCCTGCGCGGGCTCTACCGCCGTTTCCTGATCCGCGTGGCGAACTGGCTGGGGGATCGTCTCCAGCGCGAGCGCCTTGCGCCCCACGGGCCGGTCGAGCGCCTGCACCAGCATTCGTTCTACATCGGCGTCGGCATCCGCGCGCGCAAGCCGGCGGCGTGATCGACCATTCCAGCCGCAATCGCGCGATCCCGCGGTTGTGCCCGCGTTTGACATTTCGGCGGGCATCCTCGAACATCGCGAGGTGACCAAATATCGCATTCTCGCCGCGGATGGCGTCTCGCCCAAGGGCATCGCCGTACTCACTGATAGCCCGCATTTCGAAGTGGAGGTCAGTTCGAGCGGCCTGAAGGAAGACGAGCTGATCGCACGCATCGCGGATATCGACGCGCTCGTCATCCGCAGCGCGACCAAGGTCACGGCCAAGGCGCTGGCTGCGGC
>Ga0302319_10015609_pt1 | contig 14068 bp, 7 predicted proteins | sample Bog_T0_2_FD_203319 | JGI IMG/M metagenome (GOLD analysis project Ga0302319, IMG submission 203319) | Peat permafrost microbial communities from Stordalen Mire near Abisko, Sweden - Bog_T0_2 | ecosystem: Environmental > Terrestrial > Soil > Wetlands > Peat | place: Sweden: Abisko, Stordalen Mire... | reverse complement strand
TGGATCGTGGTATACGTCCACAGTACGGGTTGCAAACACCACTCGAAAGCAACGATGAGTTCCCTGGAGAACCTACGGTTGACGACGGTCCACCCCTCTTTCACCACGAGCTTATAAATATTCCGAGCTTTGGCGGCGGCCTCGATGGGGGTCGGTGTCCCCAGGGGAAAATAGAAGCCCACATTGGAATACTCAATGCGGGTGGCGAGGTCCTGGTCTTTTTCACCGGATGGCGGGAAACGGTATCGCCGCAGCAGCAGGCCCTCCTGCCAATCGCGCTCTCCGGTTAACACCGCGCCGGTTTTATCTCCGGTTGAAGATGGTTTAACCATTTCTGGGTGGTATAAAAGGACTTCCGGACAAAAACGTCAAACCATAAGTGTGAATTGTGGCCAGCCCCCTGAATTGGGGGTTGCCAGAAGGGGGCTTTTGATGGAACCCTAGGCGTCAGGTTCCCGCAGGCGGCCTGCCGCCCGTGTTGGGCATAAATATGAATCCCTATTATAAATTTGTTTCCGATCTCATTCAGCTGATCGGTGATGGAAAGAAGTTGCCATTGGGGGATATTCCCACTCCCTTCCGGCCGGCGATCGATCCCGACGCGCCCGTGGCCCTGATTTTTTCGCCCCACCCCGATGATGAATGTATAATTGGCGGGTTTCCCCTCCGGTTGATGCGTGAGTCGGGCTTGCGCGTCCTCAATGTGGCAGTGACCCTGGGCAGCAACCAGCAGCGGCAGTCGGCCCGATGGCAGGAGTTGAAGGATGCCTGCGACTGGCTGGGTTTCGAATTGGAATCCACGGGTCCGCACGGTCTGGAGCATATCAACCCGGCTGCCCGGCAAAAGGATCCGGAGGAATGGGCCAAGGCAGTGAGCGTGATCGCGACGACGCTGACGAAAAACCGCCCGCGCGTGATATTTTTCCCACATGAAGGCGATTGGAACACCACGCACGTCGGCACACATTTTCTAGTGGCGGATGCGTTAAAAACGTTGACGCGGGACTTTGAGTGTTTTTTGGTGGAGACGGAATTCTGGCGGCCGATGGCCAACCCGAACCTGATGGTGGAGTTAAGCGTAAACGATGTGGCCGATCTCATGGGGGCGTTGACATTCCATGTCGGCGAGGTAAAGCGGAATCCGTATCATTTGCGCCTGCCGCCCTGGATGCAAGACAATGTGCGGCGCGGCGCCGAGGTCGTTGGCGGTCAGGGTGGAATGGCCCCTGACTTCGAACTGGCCACGCTCTATAGAATATCCCGCTGGCAGGGCGGGGCGCAGGCAGACATCCATCCACCCAAAGGGCAAATTGGAATCAAGGATGATCCGGCGCAGCTATTCGCCTGATTGATTCAATGCAGTTCTGGCGGGTATAGCCAATTTGAGGGGGATGTATTATTTGCATCATCCATTATGATCCGGTTGTCATCGCCGGTTCCGGTTAGAAACACGAGAGAAGACAATAATAACCAAATGAATGCCACGATCGCCAAGTCACCCGCATCTCTGAGAAATTATAATCTCTTTTTGCTGTTCGTGGCGGGGCTGGGAGGTCTGCTGTATGGCGTGGATGTCGGGATTATTGCCAGTGCGTACCCATATTTGGAAGCCACATCCAAGTTTAATTCCCAGCAGCTTTCCTTTATTGTTGCTGCGGTTTTACTGGGTAGCGTGATTTCGACTTTGTTTGCGGGAGCTTTGGCCGACTGGCTGGGCCGCAAGGCTCTTATGAGTTTGAGTGGTATTTTGTTTGTGATCAGTATTCCCGCGATTGCGTTATCTCATGGATACGGGCCGCTGGTTTTTGGACGTTTGCTGCAGGGGATTAGCGGCGGGCTGATCGGAGTAGTCATTCCGCTTTATCTCGCTGAATGCCTGGGGGCGAGCCAACGCGGCAAAGGCACTGCGATTTTTCAATGGCTCTTGACCTTGGGAATCGTGGTGGCCGCCGTCATTGGCCTGGTTGTCAGCCAGAAAGTGGATGAAGTGGCCAAGCTCGGCGATCCGGCCAGATTGTTCGCCTTTAAAGATTTTGCCTGGCGGAGCATTTTCTGGGTTTCCCTCCCGCCGGGGATATTATTCGTGATCGGTAGTCTATTGGTGGCGGAATCGCCGCGATGGCTTTTTCGCCGTGGCAAAACGGAGGCGGCACTGGATGCGCTCCGTCGATCACGCACGGAAGAACAGGCGCAACTGGAATTGCATGAGATGATCGAAACCTCGACTGCAAACACCAACGCGCTGGCCGGTGAAAGAATCAAAGAATCTTTGCTGCGCCGGAAATATATCATTCCGTTCGTGCTGGCATGCATCATTTTGGCGTGCAACCAGCTCACCGGCGTCAATTCCATCATCGGTTACAATACAAATATTCTAATCCAGGCCGGTCTCAGCGACCGGGCGGCTCATTTGGGCTACGCCGTCCTCATGGCGGTCAATTTTCTGATGACCATTGGCGCGGTGGCGCTGGTGGATCGCAAGGGTCGCAAGTTTTTGCTTTCGCTCGGCAGTGCCGGAATCATTTTCTCGCTGATATGTGTCGGCAGTGTATTTCACAAAACCGAAAAGTTGCAGGTCGATTATCGGGAGACGGTGCAGGCCATGGTGACGACCAATCAAACGTTGACGTTGCCATTCAATGGTGCGACTGCCGCATCGCTGCAAAATGCGACTGCGGCCAGCGGCCCGCTGTCGTTGATTGTCATTTATTCTTACGGCGACTTCCGGGCAGCGACACCCGTGATCCGGTCAGACGATATTGGGACGAAACCGTTGGACATTGCAAGGGACAGTTGCGTTCCGGCCAATCGCGTGGTGGCGTTTTTCTCCAACCCGTTTGCCGATTTAAAAGCCGCGCAGACCGCCCCGTTGAGGATTGAAAATGCCTTGGTCACTCCGGTGCCGAGTGCAGAAACCGGTTGGCTGGTGGCGATTTGCTTTGGCGTTTTCTTTGTGTTTTTCGCAGTCGGCCCCGGAGTCTGTGTCTGGCTCGCCTTGTCCGAACTGATGCCGACGCGGATCCGATCGAATGGTATGAGCGTCGCATTGTTTCTCAACCAGGCCGTTTCGACAACGATTGCCGCCATCTTTTTGCCAACCGTTGGCAAACATGGTTACTCGGCCATGTTCTTCGCTTTCGCGGGATTCACGGTGATTTACTTCATCACCGCGGCATTTTTCCTGCCGGAGACCAAAGGCAAGACGTTGGAAGAGATCGAAGCGCACTTTGCCGGGAACACGGACCTAAAGTGACTGGCGTCGGTTGGCCGGCGGCGTCCCATCCACGTTTTAGGGCGCGACGGTCTTGTCTAATTCAGTCAACGCTGCGTCGGCCGCCCTGATCTGGCCTGTGACTATGTTGGTGAAGATCTGATCTAAGTTTGCCGCGACAATTTCATTGGTTATGCTTTGTTGCCGGAGCCGGTAGAAACGGAGAGCCAGCGCCAGATCATTGGTATCGTTCGCAAATCCCGGATCGAGAAATTGGCGGCGGGATTCTTGAACAATTCCCAAATCCCGGTAACCATTTTCGCGAGTGGGTTCAACCATCGTTCCTTCCCCAAAGTCGTTCCAAGTGACAATCTGTACAATGTCGGAGTTGTTGGTCATGCCTCGATTCAATGTTTCGCGCAGCGTGTCACCCTGGCGGTCGCCGAGATAGCCCCAAAAGTTTCGCACCGCGGCGCGCTGGTAAATATCGTGAAAGCGGGGGAAGGCACTGCTGATAATGGCGGGCCACGCGGCAGCCTTCAGATCAAAATCGGCCAGATAGGTTCTCAAGGCGGCAACGGATAAGATGCCGCCTGTGCCGGGCACCTGGCTCATCCACATGGGCGGCCAGTCAAACGCACCGGTCCCGGCGGCAATACGGTTGTCTTCGGTGAAGAACGCCGGCTGATTCTTTGGTTCCAACACCGAGAAAATCTCATCCCAATTGGTGCTGGCGGTGAAGTGCTGCGGGCCGAAATTGAGCAGCACGGGTTTTCCTTTTAATCGCAGATAACCGGCATCCGCAAAAAAATTAGTCTGAAGATAAAGGATATCCTGCTGGGCATGCGTGACGGCGTTGTTCGTAGTGATAAAATTGGCTTCAATCAGGTGTTGAATGGTTTGATCCTCATAACAGACGGAGAATTTCAGGCCCGCCCGCCGGGCATATTTAAATAATTTTACGGTGGCCCGGTTATTGTCGCCGTAATCGAGATAATCGGCGGAGCCGTACCAGTCAACGACAACGCCGTCCACGCCGGCGAGCTTCATGAGCAGGACGTGATATTCAAGCACGGCGGGGTCGCAGGAATCATAGGGTCCGATCAACGGATAATACCACGAGGCGATCTGGCGTTCGCCCGAGGCGTCGATGGAATCGGGATTAAAATGGTTCATAGTCCAGTGCCAACCCCAATTATTGCGATACGGTTTGGCCGTGTACCAGGGCATGTAATAGGCCATGATCAGCTTGGGCGGAGGCGCGGCGAAAAGCGGAAGGGCGGAAAGCACGGCTATTAGAAAGAGGATTCGCGGCTTCATGTATTAAAAAATTAATGGAAAAACCGGGCCAACACAATTCAGTTGCTCCGCCGACGGGACGTGGAGCCCACTTGCGCACCGACAATTCATTGGATCCGGAAAAACGTGGGGGCCGATGGATTGATAGGCGCGGTGAAAACCAGCTGATTGGCGCTGGCGGCGAACGTATGAACGGTTTGCCAACCGACCAGATTAGTCGAAACTTCCACCGTCGCGCCGTTGGCGACATCACCCCCGATGGAAAACTGCAACTGCGAGTCGTTGTGCATTGTATTATAAATGACCAGCCGGTTGGTTTCAATTCCGGCGAGCTGCAAATCGGCGGTTGCAATGGCTCCCGTAACAATATTGGTAAAAATTCGATTCATTTCGGCGGCCATGATGAGGTTGGCTCCGTATTGTTTGCGTTGCGTATAAAGGCGAAAGGCCAGGATGAGATCGTTGGTGTGGTAGGGGAATTGCGCCTCGAGATATTGGCGCCGGAGATTTTGGACGATGCCCAGATCGCGATAACCATAATCCACTGTCGGCTCAATGATGGTACCTTCCCCGAAGTCATTCCACGTAACCAGCTGAATGACTGCGGAATTATTTGTGAGGGCCCGGCTGAAGGTGTTGGTCAGCGTGGCGCCCTGCGCATCGTCGAGATAGCCATTGGACGAGCCAGCGCCGGCTTGCGCGTAAATATCGTGATACCGGGGAAAGGCGCTGCTGATGAATACGGGCCAGCCGGCCCCCGCTTGATCGAAATTCGCGAGATAGTTTTGGAGTTCCGCCCGGGTAAGGATGTTTGTGCCGCCTCCGGATAACCACATCGGCGGCCAGTCGAAGGCGCCGTCACCGGCGGGCAGGCGATTGTCTTCCGTGAAGAACGCCGGATGATTCGAGGCGTTGAGCGCCGAAAAAATCGAGACCCACTGGGAGTTGGTCTTGAAATATTGCGGGCCAAAATTCAATAGTACCGGGGCGTTGCTGAAACGCAAAAAATTGGCGTCGGTGAAGAAATTGGTTTGCGCGTATAACATCGTTGTTTGCGCATGTGAAACGGCATTTGCGGAGGTGATATAGTTGCCATTGATCTCCTGTTGGATGGTCTGGTCTTCGTAGCACAAGGAGAACTTCAAACCAGCCTTGCGGACGTAGTTGAATAGCGCCACCGTGCGCTGATTGTTGATCGCATAATCGTTGTAGTTATCATTGCCGTACCAATCGACAATCACGCCGTCGATCCCCGCGAGCTTCATCAAAAGAACGTGATATTCCAGGACGGCCGGGTCCAGGGAATCGTATGGTCCGATGAGGGGGTAATACCAGGACGCGATTTCCCTTTCGCCGTTGCCGCCGGTAAGATTGGGATTGAAAAAGTTCATCGTCCAATGCCAGCCCCAACTGCCGCTATAAGGTTGGGAAACAAACCAGGGCAGGTAGTGAACCATGACTGGCTTGGGGGCGGCGCCGGCCATTGCCGGTGTTGGCAGCAACCAAGCGGCGAGGAGCGCTGCCAGGAGCTGGATGATGGGTTTCACGATAAAATAGTCGCCGATGGCCGCCTCGAGGGAGAGCAAATTCGCGGATCGGACAGTCGCATAAAGTGGCGACAGACTGTTTACTTGTGTTGGCCAGTGATTCGTCTCATGATTTTGGCATACAACCGCATCATGTTCCGATTTTTGGTAATTCGATTCCAGGCCGCCGGTTTTTTGATTGGCCTGATGATTTTTATGACGGCGATCACGGTGAATGCCGTCGTTTTGTGGAATGTTCCGGATACCACGCTGGTTCATGAAACCCAAGCCGGGTCGGACATTTTGGGCGGGGCGGTGAAGCGTGATGAATCTTCCAATGACACGCTTTATTTCAAGTTTCATGTCGATCCGGAGTCGGACTTGAATACGGAGGAATATTTTGCAGCGTTCGAATTATATGACGGAGATTCGGAGCGGTTGGGAATTGGCAACTCGATGAAAGCCTGGGCTTACAGCGCATTTTTTCATTCCGATGAAACCGGCGAAACGAACAATCAGGCGGGATACATCGACCTCCACTCATTAAAGCCCGAGCCGACAACGGACGGGGCGGCCAATTCCTTTCAGTATCCCCGGCGGGGCGTTGGCGTGACCATCGTTTTCAAAATTCAATACGTTCCTGGTGAAGACGATCTGGTGACGGTGTGGTTGAACCCTGACCTGGGACCGGGAGCCAATGAGGCTTATCAACCGGAAGGTTTGACGACGCGGTTCATCGCCAATTGCAAGTTCGACGAGATTCGTCTCCGCCACGGCGGCAAGGGCGGGGGTTGGAATTTCAGCGATCTAGCCATCGCAACATCGTTCAGCGATTTTGTGGATGCCAGCAGTGCCTGGCCGAATGTGACCTTTGGCGGTCCGGATGGGACGCGGGCGTATAACTTTCAATCCTGGCAGAAAGAGCAAGGGCTGACAGCGAGCCCGGTCCGGGCTTTGCTGCAAACCCGGGATGGTTACCTCTGGCTTGGTGGCGATGACGGCTTGGCGCGCTTTGACGGCCTGCGTTTTGTTTCCTTTGGTGTGCCGGAGGGAATTAAATGCGGCCCGGTGAGCGCCTTGCTGGAAGATCAACGTGGAGCCCTGTGGATAGGCAGCGTTGGAAACGGATTATGTTGCTGGCAGAACAACCGGTTGACCACTTTTCATCGCGGAGATGGTTTGCCGGCGGAGGCCATTTCCGCATTGGCCGAGGATTCCGACGGTCAGCTTTGGGTGGGCACGGATGCGGGATTGGTTTTGTGGCACGGCAACCGGCCGTTGCCGTTAAAGGCTGCGAATGTGTTCGCTGGCCACCGTATTACCGCGCTGCTCAAGGATCAACATGGGCAAATATGGATTGGCGCGAAGGGTGTCGGTATTTTCAAGTATGTAAACGGAGAATTCGCCGCTTTGAGTGCCGACGGGACGGGGGAGTTGCTTAAAGATTCACATTGCTTATTGATGGATCAGACGGGGAAACTATGGGTCGGAGCGGGAGAGGATTCCGTACTTTGCCGGGATCGGGGCAGTTGGCGCACTTACCGCATACCTCATAATCTGGCTAAAGCTTACGTCAGCGCCCTGGCGGAGGAACTGAACGGAACGATCTGGGCCGGGGCAGCCAGTGGAGGATTGCTGGAATGGAGGGACGGAAAATTTTCCAGTATTCCGGTTGGAACGGGTTTGGCCGGAAATTTGATCGAATCCATGTTATCCGATCATTCAGGCCAATTGTGGGTGGGGACCGACGTCGGGCTGAACCGGATTCGTCACAAGAGCCTTTTTGCGATAAGTCAGGGAGAAGGGTTGGGTTTTGGCGCGGCGAAGGGACTGGCGGAAGTCCGTCCGGGAGTGGTTTGGGCGGCCAAGCCAAATGACGGGCTTTATCGTTGGGATGGGAAAAGTTTTGGCCGGCTGTTTGCGCGGGGTTTATCGTCACGAGATTCGCAAATCACCGGCCTGCTGGTGACCCACGAGGGCTTCTGCTGGGTCTCCACCACGAACAGTTTGTTGCTTTATAAAGATCCGATTGCGGCGGCGGACGAGGTGCGGGTTATTGCCGATGCCAAACCAAATGTCATTTCGCTGGCAGAGAGCCGTGATGGAACGCTTTGGCTGGGTACGGAGGATGGCAAGCTCTGGGAGTTGCGAGAGGCGCGATGGACTGAACAAACGAACCTGCCCCCGTCGGGTGCAATTACGGCCATGGCGGCGGACACAGATGGCTGCCTATGGGTCGGGACGGAAGAAAATGGCCTCTACCGCGTTGGCAATAACGGTATTCAGCACTTGGCCCGGCACGAAGGGCTGCCGCGTGAAGCGATCAGCACCCTCTATCTCGACTCCGCGGGAGTATTATGGATTGGAAGCGCCGGCGAGGGACTCAGCCGCTGGCGGAATGGTCATATCGACCGGTTTTCGGTGGCCCAAGGTCTGCCCGCCGACATTTCGCAAATTCTTGAAGACGATTCGGGCCGGCTGTGGCTGGGAAGTAAAACAGGTATCGCCTGCATCAGCAAACAGCGGCTGGACGATCTGGTGTCCGGCAAGGTTCCGGTGGTTTATCCACAACTGTTCGGTCGCACCGAGGGCATGCTTTCCGAGGAGTGCAGCGGCGGTTTTTCCCCGGCGGGACTGAAAATGAAATCGGGCTTGTTATGGTTTTCGACGTTGAAAGGGGTGGTCGTGGTTGATCCTTTCGTACAGCCAGTCGCCGTGCGCATGCCGACCACGATGCTGGAGGAAGTTCTCGTGGACCGGGCGCCAGATCCAATGTTTCATGGTTCAAATCCGCAACGTGCGGCTGGAGATCTATCGTCGCCGAATGAGAAGTTTCAGGACGAAACGTTGCGCATCACCCCCGGACGACATCAGGTGGAATTCCTCTATACGGGATTGAATTCCGATGTGCCGGAGCAGATTCGTTTTCGCTACCGCCTGGACGGATTGGATAATGACTGGGTCGAAGCCGGAACGCGCCGCGCGGCTTTCTACAGTTATTTGCCGCCGGGCGACTACCGGTTCCGGCTGGCCGCCTGCAATGGCGACGGCATTTGGACCAATAACACTTCGGAGTTGAAACTAAGCGTTCTCCGGCATTTCTGGCAATCATGGTGGTTTATTACGCTGGCGGCCTTGAGCCTGCTTGCCTTGGTGGCGGCAACGGTGCGCATTGTGGAAAAGAAAAAATTGAGCAGTCGTTTGAAACTTTTGGAGCAGGAGCGCGCCTTGGAGCGGGAGCGCACGCGCATCGCCCAGGATTTGCATGATGAGATGGGAGCCAAGCTCTGCCGCATTTCTTTTTTGAGTGAGCATACCCGGCGGGGGCAGCTGCAGCCCAGTGAGTTGAAGGATCAGATCACTTCCATTTCCGACGCCTCGCGGGAGCTGTTGCATTCCCTGGACGAAATCGTCTGGGCGGTCAATCCGCAGAATGACACTTCGGAACACGTGGCCTCGTACATTAGCCAATATGCGCAAGACTATTTTCAGGTGACGGGGATTCAGTGCGAGTTGGATATACCGGCACAATTACCATCCTATCCGCTGTCCTCACAAATACGGCACCAGCTGTTTCTGGCCGTGCACGAAGCTCTGACCAACATTCTGAAACATTCAGGCGCCACACAGGCGAAAGTTTCCATGGCATTCAAAAACGAATCCTTGGAAATCAACATTTTCGATAACGGCAAAGGATTTGATGCCGGCGCCAAGCTGGCCGATGCCGGCCTGGGCTCAGGCCTCAGCGGCGATGGTTTGATCAACATGAGGAAGCGCCTGGAAAATTTAGGCGGGTCATGCCAAATTGATTCCACCCCCGGCAGAGGAACGCAAATTTGCTTCGTTATTCCCTTGAGTTTTGCAAAAAAAGTCCCTTGATAATAACATCATGATCACCGTTTCCATTGTCGACGACGAAAAGGAGCTGCGTGGGTCCATTACGACTTTTGTAAATGGGTCTCCCGGCTTTCACTGTATCGGCGCCTTTAGCAGCGCGGAGGCGGCGTTAAATGGGCTGCCCGTCGACAAACCGGACGTGGTGCTGATGGACATCAATCTGGGCGGCATGAACGGCATTGAATGTGTTGAGCGACTCAAGGCCGAAGTGCCTGCGATGCAAATCCTGATGCTGACCGTTTATGAAGACACTGATCAGATTTTCAAGGCGCTTTCCGCCGGGGCCAGCGGTTATCTTTTGAAACGGAGCAGTCCGACCAAACTGTTGGAGGCGATTCGGGAAGTGCACGGTGGAGGTTCCCCCATGTCGAGTTCCATTGCCCGCAAAGTGGTGGCGTCTTTCCAAAAAGCAAAGCAGATCGGTGCAAAGGACATTCACCTTTCGCCCCGGGAAGAAATGGTTCTGGACTGCCTCGCCAAGGGGCTGACTTATAAACAAATCGCCGATCAACTTAGCATCAGCATTGACACCATCCGCACGTATCTTCGGCGGGTCTACGAGAAACTTCACGTGCAGTCGCGCACGGAAGCTGTGGCCAAGTACCTCCGAAGATAGTGGCTCATCCGCGAATCAGTGGTACGACGGGCTGTGTTGGGAAAACAAGGCGGCCCGGAGCGGAATTGATTTGTTTGGGGCGACGGCCGGGTCCAGGGTCATCAAGCGCCGGCAAACAACGTCAAAAATAGATTGGTGGCAATCGACGATAGTTTGGGCGACGGTATCAATGTAATTCTCCCGCTCCTTGGGTCGTGGAACATCAAATGGGCAATCCAATAGCTGCTTGAGTTGTCCCGCCCGGGCTTTCCGGTAAAGTCCCTTGGGATCACGCTGGACGCAGATGTTGAGCGGAGCGTGGATGTAGAACCAGACCAGATCTGCGCCGAGGATCTTTTGGACTTCATCCCGGTGGCTATATTCCGGGGCGATGGTCGAAGCCACAACATTGAATCCCTGGGTTACTGCCAGTCGCGCCACTTCCGCGCAGCGCCGGTGGTTTTCCAGTCGTGCGGCCGGAGTGAATCCGAGGTCGGCGCTCAAGCCGGATCGCATCTCGTCGCCGTCCAAATAGAGGGTGGGAAGATTACGATCCAGAAGCGCGTCATGCAACCGCCGGGCCAGTGTTGTTTTGCCGGCAGCAGATCGTCCAAATAACCAGAATACTTTAACCATGGCTGACATAGCTTATCGGTTTACTTTTTTTCCCGGTTTGCCTTTTTCGTTTGGCAAATTGTTTTTCTTCTTCCGGTTTTCCGGCTCGCGTCGTTTCGTTTCAGTTCCCGGCTGCCGCGGTTCTTCGTTGATCGGATCGACCGCTGGAGTCGCCGGCAAGCGCTCCTTATTTAAAGATATCAGGAAGATCCCAAGGGTCAGCAGCGCGGAGCCAATGGATGCAATGCTGACATAAAGCAGGCCGACGGGAGGGAGAAACTTAAATTCGACGAGGTGCGTCCCTGGCAATAGATAAACCCCTCGCATCAGGAAATTACAACGCAGCAACGTCTCCGGTTTGCCGTCCACGGTGACGCGCCAATCGGGATCGAAGTGATCGTTTAGCAGCAGGACGGCGGGCGCGGATGCCTGGGCTTTAAGCGTCAGATCCTTGGGGGCGTAACTCACAAAGTCGACCGAACCCGGCGACTGGTCGTTCGCGTTTGTCGCCGTATCGGGCGGCAATCCGGCGGCCACAAACACTTTGGACTGCGGGTCGAAGTTTGGGTTGAAAAGCTGCGCCAGGACGTTGGTATTGTCCGGGTTGACCTCCCAATGAGCATAGAGTTTTGCCCGCGGCAAGGCAGTGGGGAGCTCAAAAAGACCAAAATGTCCGTAGGGCGCGAGCAGCGCGGTCAACTGGTCTGTTTTGGTGACTACGGAGATTCCGAATCGGGGCACGATGTCAAAACGCGCGACCGGTTGGAGGGGCGAATTAAGGAGATAGCTCTCCCGGTTCCACGAGGCGCCTACATCGGCCGGAGCAAAAACGTAACGAGTATTCGTAAGTTGCCAGGCGCGCGCCAGACGCACCAAACCGTTGGTCGGATCAGGCTGAGTTAACATTGCGCCGAAAGCCGCAAGGTCTTCCGGCGTCCGCGACATTTCGACCACATCGAACGACTGGATGTTATAGAATGGCATTTCTTGTTGCAGCCATTCAGTCTTATAAAGCTGGCGGAGCACGATCTCCTTTGGGGGTAGTTCAAACGGCACAGCCGTCACCCGGTGCTCGTAAGGTTTGTCGCGCAACAGGTCAATCACGGAATTGCTGGCATATTTGTCGTGATAATTCCAAAAGACGATCCACGGTTGGTTGGCCAGCCCGAGGTCGGCCACCAGCAGCAAGCCCAACACAATGCTGCCGCTGGCGCCTCCCCGCCCGGCAAAAGCGCCACTGAAAACCAGGCTTAGGAATCCAGCGCCCAGAAAAAAGGCTAAAGCGAACCATCCCGCCTGTTGAATGCTAAATCCGGCGACGGCGGCGTAATTATTCACGTGGACGGATTGCAGGTACTGTTCCAAGTCATCACGGTGCCGCGCGTAATTCAGCCAGGCGAGCAGGCTTCCAACCCAGACCAGACCGCAGCCATAAAGCCAGTATTTTTCGAACTTGGTGATGGTCCGGTGGGCTCCGTTCTGCTGCATGTAACGGCGTTGCAAACCGTCGACGCCAAAAGCGAACAGAATCGTCAGGGCAAAACTGAAAAAATAGAGGAATTTGACGGGGTTGCGGATGGTGGAGGCGTATGGCAGTGCGTAAAACAATTGGTAAATGGGGGCAAACCGGCCGAACGCGAGCAATAGCGAAAGTATCGCGAGCACTCCCCAAAACCAGAGCCATTTTCGTTGCTCAGGGTTATAAACCGAGTTTTTTCCCCGGAGCGACTGGGCGGCTGCCCACAGCGCCAAAAGCACGACTATCTCCCCCGCGTAATTACCCCCGCCGGAATAGCGCAATAAGCCGGTAGGGGCCGGTCCTTGGCTGCCATTCTCGAAATATTTATCCCAAGCTGGAGTGCGGCCAATGGCGCCCCAATAATTACCTCCATTGGGCGAATCACTGCGGTACCCGAAGAGGCCGGGCGCCACCAGACCCAGCGTCTCAAGTTTGGGCAGGCTCCATTGCGTTGCCCAGTCCCAACGTTCTGATTTGGTTTGAGCATCTTGGTGGGCGCCGGCGATACCTTTGATCGAAGTATTCACGAGCCCGGAAATGGACTGGGCCGCCAGGAAGGCGGCGCAAACAGCGATTAATATCACCCGGCCCGCGCCAACAGCGGTGTTTTTTAGGGTGGGCCCGGCGCCAATCCAAGCCTGAAAAATCACGAACGTGGCGATCAACAGGCTGAAAAGTGCGCCGACATCCCCGCCTTCAGTAACGCCCATTCCCACGGCAAATCCTGCCAGGATCAGGCGCAGCCATGATCGGCGCGGAGAAGTGTTCAAAAGCGCAGCCAGGGCAAAAAAAGCCAAGCCTGCAGTAATATCGTGCGCGACCACACCCCAGCAGGCAACGGAAAAGAAGGTTGAATTCAGCATCACGGCTGCGCCGCCTAGCAGGCATGCCAGTGGAGAGAGTCTGGATTGTTTAAAAAAGCACCATGCTCCCAGCCCGAGTATCAGGAGCCCGATGATGGCGTCAAATTTGGAAAACAGAATCGGCCCCAATAACCACTGCAGGCCCAGACTTATTCCGGGCGGCGCCCCGCCGGCGTTGAAACCGACACTGTTCAAATCCGCCCAACAACCGGTAAATCGATCCGGGAGACGATGGCACTGCGCCATCAACTGGCTCAGCGGGCCATCATTGGAGAATTTGGTTTGCCCTGGCAGAAACACGCCATAAAACAAAACGGAGAGCGCCACCAAAAACAGCAACAGCGCGGTGACGAACCGTCCGTCCAGTATGGATGGCCGTTTCATATCAATCGGATTTTTGGTTGGAAACCGAAGAAGCCTCCTTGACTCCAGGCGGGCGGTGATTTTTCTGCGGCCAGGAATAATCAGGCTCCGAGACCTTCGGTTGCGGCTTAAGGTTTTGCATGAATCAGGGCGGGTTTGCTCCAATGGGTAAGATCCCGG
>Ga0302319_10015603_pt1 | contig 14074 bp, 12 predicted proteins | sample Bog_T0_2_FD_203319 | JGI IMG/M metagenome (GOLD analysis project Ga0302319, IMG submission 203319) | Peat permafrost microbial communities from Stordalen Mire near Abisko, Sweden - Bog_T0_2 | ecosystem: Environmental > Terrestrial > Soil > Wetlands > Peat | place: Sweden: Abisko, Stordalen Mire... | reverse complement strand
CGTCGCCGCCCTCGCGAGCGGCTCCGCATGACTCGGGGCCGTTGTGGTTCGCTACTCCTTCAACGTATGAAACTTTCATTCACTACACCTTGCCGGTTTAACCGGCGCACGGAGGTTCGATGATGCGATGAATTGATTTGGACTCATTCTTGCTGCAGCCGCATCGCGGACAACTTGACCTGGGACAACGAGAATCTTACCCGTGTTTGATAGCACAGTATCTGGCCTTGCTGATGCATTCCCCGGGCCTGGGAAAGTGGCGGATGCGACACCCTTGCTTGGGCGATCCGTCCGGGTGGGAGCCGGAGGCGCTATCCAATACGAGAAACGATGGTACCCGAAACCGCTGCGCTCAAGTCGACGCAACCATCACCCAGCGCTGGCCTTGAAACAACCTCAACAAGGCGCAGTTTCTCTCGATTTGCCGTAACCATCAAACGTCCGCCTAGACACAAGACGGCCGGGAGTTTCACGCCGGCTTCAAGGTGCGAGCTTCGTTTCATTGCAAGCAATCCTGTTCCGGTTCGGAACTTCCCCGGAGAGCCGCCTTTGCTTCCGGCTTGCATGCGAGGCTTTCTCTGGAGTTCCAATGGCAGCCTTCGGTAGTTTTTCCCTCGTAATCGCACTGGCGCTAGCCGCTTACAATCTGCTGGCCGGCATCGTCGCTCTGCATCTCATTGCTACCGGTCAACAAGTTCGCATCTCGCCGGACAGGCTCGCCGATACCGCCCGCAGGGCTGGCATTGCAGTCTTCATGGCCGTCACCGCGGCCGTTGCCGCCCTGCTCTGGTCCGTCTTTACCAACGACTTTTCCATCACCTACATTCTTGAGCACTCCAACCGCGCGCTGCCTGGACCCTACAAGTTCTCAGCCATGTGGAGCGGGCAGGAAGGCTCGCTGTTGTTGTGGGCGTGGCTCCTTGCAACGTATGGCTTTGTGCTCCGCCTGACTCACAAAACCGACGTCAAACTCTACGCCTATGCAGGCACAATTCTCGCAGGAATCCAGGTCTTCTTCCTGCTGGTCCTCAACTTTGCCGCGCCACCCTTCGCTCTGTTTCGTGGCGCCATACCCGAAGACGGCAACGGCCTGAATCCTCTGCTCCAATACCCGGAGATGGTGATTCATCCGCCCATGCTTTATCTCGGCTACGTCGGCTTCTCTGTGCCCTTCTGCTTCGCTTTGGGAGCCCTGATGATGCGCTATCCCGGCGAGAAATGGATCAGGATCACCCGCATCTGGACCATGGTTACATGGATGTTTCTCACCACCGGCATCTTCCTCGGAATGCACTGGGCTTACGCGGTGCTGGGATGGGGCGGCTACTGGGGATGGGATCCGGTCGAGAACGCAAGCTTCATGCCCTGGCTAACAGGCACAGCCTTTCTTCACTCCGTCATGATGCAAGAGAAGAGAGGCATGATGAAGAGCTGGAATGTGTGGCTCATCTTCGCCACCTTCCTGCTCACCCTGCTCGGCACCCTGCTCACGCGCGCCGGTCTCGTAAGCTCGGTTCATGCCTTTGCACAATCGTCCATCGGCACATGGTTTGTTACGTTCATGGGGATAGTGCTCGCCGTCTGCATCTTTGTCTATGTTTTGCAGCGAAGCCATCTGAAGGGGGAGCATCGTCTCGAGTCCCTCGTCAGCCGCGAGTCGAGCTTCCTCTTCAATAACCTCGTCCTGCTGATGGCCTGCTTCGTCATTCTCTGGGGAACTCTGTTTCCCATCCTCTCGGAATATGTCGTCGGCAACAAAGTTACCGTGGGCGCGCCCTGGTATAACCAGGTGGCCGTGCCTATCGGCATCTTCCTCTTGTTCCTCACTGGCGTGGGTCCGCTTCTGCCCTGGAGATCCACTTCGTTCAAAAGCATTCGACGCAACTTCGTGATGCCCGTCCTGGTGCTTTGGGCAACCGTCATCGTGTGCCTCGCCGTGGGCGTGTCTCCTTGGAAAGATGGCGCATTCGATACCGGCAACTTCTACGCGCTGGTCGCCTTCGCAATGTCCGCGGGCGTCTTCACCGCCATCGTCTCTGAGTTTCTTCTCGGCGCCCGCGTCATATCCAGGCAGACCGGTCGCAATCTGTTTACCGCCATCTATCTGCTCACCCGGCGCAATACTCGGCGCTACGGGGGCTACCTCATTCACATTGGCGTAGTTGTAATCGTCATCGGCCTTGCCGGTTCGGCCTTCAACCGCAACCAGGAGAGCGAACTCGCGCTCCACGACAAGATGGTCATCGGCCCTTACACCCTGCAGTGCATGGGATTTTCACAGGATTCAAACCTCAACTACAACTCTGAGTTTGCTGTCCTTGACGTGTACAAGGGCGGCGTCAAACAGTTCCAGATGACTCCGGAGAAGCGCATCTATCTCGCCAGCGACCAGCCACAGACCATGGTGGCCATCCACTCGGTACCCGGATGGGACCTCTACGTTGTGTATGAGGGCACCAATCCCGCCACCAATCAGCCCATCATCAAGGCCTTCCTGAATCCGCTCGTCAGCTGGATCTGGGCCGGGGTTGCTTTAATCGTATTTGGCACCGTCGTGGCGCTGGTTCCCAGTCTCAGTCCGGCCACCGCCTCCCTGCGCGTTCCCGCTCGCGCTGTTCCCGCTCAGCCGGCGCTTTGGGGCGGAAACCAATGACTCCTCGTTCGAAATCGACCCGGTTGATCAAGGGTTTGCACGCGGCCTTGCTGAGCCTCGCCGTCTGCTTCTCATTGGGTGGCACAGATGCGAGTTCGCGATTCGACAAGTTGAACCACCGCTTGATGTGTACATGCGGATGCAATGAATTGCTCGGCGAGTGCAATCATGTGAGCTGTCCAATGTCTGGGCCGGAGCTCGACGAGCTTCGTTCCGGTATGGCCAGCGGCAGTACGGACAAGGAAATCCTTACATCGTTCGCTGCCAGGTATGGCGCAACCGTGCTGGCCGCGCCCACCACGCACGGCTTCGACCTTGTTGCATGGATCGCTCCCTTTGCGGTCTTTGCGGCAGCCCTCCTCGGCACAATTCTCCTGGTTCGGCGCTGGACCGCGGGCAAAACTGCTCCCCCTGTCTACCCGCAGGACACTGCCATGGACGCGATTCGTGAACAAATTCGCCGGGAGACCGGTAGAGACGGAGGATTCTGAATGATGACCAACCTGCAAACCGAGCTCGCCAGTGCCCTTTTGATGTTGGCCGTGTTTGTCTACACCTTCTTTCCGGAGAGCATCTTTGCCAACCAGCGTGAGAAGACTCGACTCGACTACCTGCTCGAACGCAAGGATCAGCTCTTTGAAAACCTCCGCGACCTGAATTTCGAGTATTGCGCGGGAAAGTATCCCGATGAGGATTTTCTCGCGATGCAGGCACAACTCGAGATCGAAGCGTCAAAGCTCATGATCGAGATCGTGGATTTGCAGCGGCAATGAACCTCTTTCGGGCAAGTCTCCCATCGGCCCGGCTCCGTTGTCCCACCCGGTTGAAACATGCCAGCACATCGGCCTGTTTTATGCAAACCAATCCAACAACAACGCACACATAGGATGCTTCGATCATGATGAAATTGCCCCTGATCCTCCCCCGCACTGTTGCTCTGGGACTGCTGCTCTCAGGCTCTGCGGCGCTGGCCGCCCCCATTACCGGCACCGTGACCAACAAGACCAATGGCAAACCCTCAGCCGGTGACTCCGTTGTCCTCGTCGATGTTCAGGCCGGAATGGCGGATGCAGCCACGGCAACGACTGACGGCCATGGGCGCTACTCTCTTGAATCGCCCGGTCCTGGCCCTTACCTGATCCGTGTGAACCACCAGGGCGGAACGTATTTCATCGCTGCACCTCAAGGCGGGGGGTCCGGAGACGTCTCCGTTTACGATGTCGCCGCAAAACTCGATGGTGTCGGCATCGACGCCGACATGATCCTGCCCGAAGCCGCCGGCGGCATGGTCCGCGTACAAGAGCGGTATTTGGTGCGCAACACCAGCCTGCCTCCCAGAGCCCTGTTCAGCAGCAACACATTCGAGTTTGTGCTTCCCGCCAACGCAGTCCTCGATGGCGCATCCGCCACTCGCCCCGGAGGCCTCGCAACCAACACTCGCCCCGTTCCGCTTCCCCAGAAGAACCACTTTACGATCAATATTCCCATTCAACCTGATCAGGGCGAGAAGGAAACTCTGTTTGAAATCCAATACCACATCTCGTATAGCGGAAAGGTCACCTTCACGCCCCAGCCGCAAATGCCCGCCGACAACCTCGTGGTCTACGTTCCCAAAGGGATGACGTTCGGCGGCGTCAAAGGTGCCGAATTTCAGCCGGCGCAGGAGGATCCGCGCGTCCAGACCTTTGTGGCCAAGAACGTCCATCCCGGTCAGGTTGTGGAATTCACCGTCTCAGGTGAGGGACAGATGCCGCGAGAAGCCCAGTCTGCCGCATCTGGACAGATGGCGTCCGGCGGAATGGGTGACGCCGGATCGAGTGACTCGTCCAGCGCACCGAGCCGACCGGGAGGCGGCATCGGCAACCCCATTGACACACCCGATCCGCTCACAAAATACAAGTGGTGGTTACTCGGCGGTCTCACGCTCCTGTTAGCCGCCGCGGCAGCATTCATGCTGCGCAAGCCGGCTACGGTAATCGCGAGCGTGCCCGTATCCCCACATCCCAACCTCGACGTTTATGAAATGAGGCCACACCCTATCGCTTCGGATCCTGGGCCGCCTTCCATCAGCCACCATCCAGCCCCAGCAACCGGCAATACCGTGCTTCTCAATACCCTCAAAGAGGAGCTGTTTGAACTTGAAAAAGATAAGCTCTCTGGCAAAATCTCTCCGGCCGATTATGCCGAAGCCAAGACAGGCCTCGAAGCCGTTCTGAAGAGAGCCATGAGGAGCCATTAAGGCCGCAGGACCTGTCACCCATAACCATCGAGCGGTGAGGTTGAATGTCCTCGGAGCGAGCCCTTTCTAGTTTGGCTACCGGAAGAGGCGCCATGCCTCCCATATGCCATAAAAGCAAATCGACACAACCAGTTCAAAGCAGATTGCGAGAAGACTGCCTCGCGCGCACTCCAGGCCATCCTCCTCCGATTCCGCCGGGCTGGCGGGCTCTTGGATCGGGGAAGGTGACCTGCCCAGGTACAGCGTCAACTTGGGGACGCGATGAGCCTCGGCGCCCTTGGGGGCGTTGATCCCTCCGGATTCAAGCTCGTCCTCAATTCGTCCGATCACCCGGGCCCTTTCTTTGGGAAAGGCCTGCCTGCCATGGCGCTTCTTCAGTTGGCGTCGAAGGAGACCTTCTCTGCTGAGCGTCTCTTCTTCAAGAAAAAGCCTCCTTGCGCGAGGCCTGTAATAACGGTGAATTGGAGAACCGCTTTCGTCCCGCTCATGCGAAGTCGATCAGGCCCGCGGTCGACATGCCAGGCATCTTTCATTTGTCGTCATTGATCGGTTCTCGGAAGGTATGTAATCGGAATCAAGCCGTCGCAGGAAACGTTAGCGCACTCCGTCCATACCGCGTTTGCGATTCAGCAACTTGGGCTTTGTATCTCCGAACGGCCAGGTACGGAAGTAGCTTTCAGGGAAGGCATGTGGCCATGACCGCCTCAGTTCAACCTCGCGCCTGACGCCTTCGTCAGAGCCGGCGGATCGAAGCCCGCTGGCCGGTCTGATCCGAGGTGCGACATGCAATGGAGTCTCGACTGGACCGCTCCGGAGTACGCGCGCGTCACATGCAGCCGGTCCATCACGATATACCGTGTGCGGATCCCGCCCACCATTGAAGGCATCTGCGCGGAAGGCCCCTTCCGATCGACATAAATCACCAGTGCCGCTTCCCTCGGGTTATCCAGGCTTTGGCCTACCCCTACTCCGAAGAACGAAGGATTCTGCTTCATCAGCATCGCGGCGTACTGCTGTTTGATCGCCACCGCCGCGCTCAGAGCAGACGGTGTCATTGCTTGAAATGCAGAGACCGCATTTGTCTGGGGCGCTGCTCCTGAGGCCACTTCCCGGGCATCGCTCGGAATCACCACCGTGCGTGCGCCGCCCACACTCTCAGGCGCATTCACCACGGTGCTTTCGTCCACGTAGACAATAACCGCCGCTTCTCCCGGATGATCGTTGCTCTTGCCCATGGCCACACCAAGAATCCCCGCTGCTGGATTTACAAGTGTCCTTGCCAGCCCCATCGCCTGCTGCGCACGTTCCGTTTCTGCATCGCTCAGTGTAAGCGCCTGGACCGAGGCCGTTGTGCTGTCGCCATAGTTCAAGCAACTCACTTCATGATCGGCCGCTCCCGCAAACGTGTAGGTGAACCCGCCACCCGCCTGCGTATTCAGTTCGCTCAGAACATCGGCGACTGGATTTGCAACCGCCTGGCTTACCCCCGACATATCGGTTCCGCCTGCAAAGAATAATCCCACGGGCTCCGCATTGCTCGAGTCCACCACCAGGGCGCCGGAGTCGCCCGCATCCGTAAAGCCGTCACCGCTCATCGCAAACTGGTTGGTGAACGTCTTGCTCAAATAAGGCTCAGTCTCCGCGCAATCCAGGTAGTAATCCACATTCACGTCCAGGTAGAGGGCGGTAACCGACGCACACGTCAGGCCGGTCGTGCGCCCGCTCTTCGCCACCTTCAAGTCCAGTTGCGCAGGCTCACCCTTGCCCGCTGTGGAGGAGATGCCGGGAGGCGCTGCACCCAGTGTGCCGTCAGGCTGTCTGCCTCCCATCTCAAGAATGCTGCCCGTCAAATCCACCACACTTGAAGCCACTTGCGCGATAGCCGCATCCGCGTTCGTTGCGCTTGAACCCAACGCCAGCCAGCCGCTCAGCGACCCCACAGGTGTGGCGCTGCCCCCTTCTCCATTGGGAGTGCAGTTGTTGTCGATGAGCCCCGGTTGGATGATCGCGTCGCCCACCTTCGCGTGATCGCTCCGCGCCAACACGTGGTTGTTGCTCAGCACATACTGCTTGTTGTCAGAGCCTCTAAGAAGAGAGCCCAGCGTTCCGCTGCAGCAATCCACAATCCGGTTCCTCAGGCGATCGTAGTCGTTGTTGTTGCCCCCCGAACTACCCAGCAGCATAGGGTTTGCCAGCTGCACCTCGTGTGTGGCGGGACTGCTCATCACTCCTGCCGTGTTCAACAGAACCCGGGTCGCCGTTCTCGTGGGCGAACTCCCTACCGTCGCCACCACGTAAGTGTTCCCAGTGCTGGCAACCGTCGCCGGCGCAAAGTAGGTTACTGTGCAGGCGGTAAAAACCTGGCTGCTCCGTTTGCAGGTTGTGCCGTTCAATTGTCCAAGGCCCCCACTCGCCCCTGTCGCCGAACTCGCAACCACGAAATCGATGCTCGTTCCGCCGCCTGCCTCGGCAAGAAACCCCGTGATATTTACGGATCCATTCGCTCCCATGGCCACATTCTCCGGTGTCAGCGGTTGCAGGAATCCCGGCGTCACCGTAAGAATTGAAGTGGCCGCAATGCTGGAGTCCCAATCCAGCGAAGCCGTAATCACCACCTGCACGGCGTCGGCAGTCAAATAACTGGGCGGCGTATAACCACCCGTCGCGCTCATGCTCCCCGGTCCGCTGGTCGCGTCGCCTCCGGAGACCGACCATGTCACCGGCGCATCGCCGCCCTTGGCGAGCTTTGCAACAAACTGCTCTACGGCGCGCCCCTCTGCATTGGTCGAATTGCAGCCTGCGCAGTTGGTGTCAATCGAACCGGCGCCGTTGACAATCCAAAGCGTAACGCTTTTTGTATCCGCGGATGTCCCTTCGTATCCGCATCCGGCCAGCGCAGTCAGTACCGGCAGGAATAGGATTGCCAGGCCGCGAGCCCAGCGCGTGCCCAGACGCAATTCCCCCAGCCTACCGCGCGCGGGCAAACTGTCTGTCCCGAATTGCGTAGGTTCCAGCAAGTTTCTTCCGTGCCACTGAAGACGGTAGATTCGTTCTTGGCATATCTGTTTTACGGCGGCGCTTGCACGAAGACTCGGCGCGTTTCTCTCTCGAACTTCCCAACCGTGCAAGCCCAACCGGCAATCGCGCAGCTAGATTAACGCCGCTCGATAGTCGCGATCCAGAGGTTTACCTCCCGCGCCGGGGTCTATCGCGCCTGACCCTCCTGTTGCTCGCGCTCAATGCCCGTCGCAGTGAGAACAAGCTTCCCACTTGCAACATGCCTAGGAAACTGAAAAAAATGCATTGCCACACAGTCATTTTTCTGCTCGATTCTGTCCCAGCTTTGCATCCACTCCAGAGCCATCGCACCCATGAGAGCAACCGCTCTGCATCCTGGGCTTCAGACCAAAAAAAGCCCAGGTAGCAGATCCACCGATTCCCGGATGCATGCCAGATACTGTCACACGGGAGCACCTGTCGTTTTGCACTTCGTCAAAGAGTCCAAGTCGATTCAGCCACCGAAAAGCGCAACACTCTGGAATCGTCGGCGTCAGATCTCGTCCTACGGAGTCAAGACCATCCTGATGATGGGCTTGTGTACCCATCCGCCCGCGCGATGTGTTTTGGGATGGCTTCCGCTATCAACCAGGCAAATTCATTGGGCGCCGTTTGATATATGAGGGTGAACCGAGAGAGATGGCGGGCTGCGCTGTACGCCCGGATAATGTCGGGCAATCTTCGAGTCAACTAGCCAAAATGGTGAACACTCTCGATAGGAAGGAATTTCAGTTTCTCTTAGGAAACGAACTTCCCGTGGAGCCCATTCGCTTGCCTTTGGGTGCCGTGTGATTGCAAATCCAAAACACTATACACAAGTCAACGAAAGTATAGTCACCCATTCACATTGTTGCCGCTACAAGAGCTGATTCTAATGGTCGGGACGGGCAGATTTGAACTGCCGACCCCTCGCACCCCAAGCGAGTGCTCTACCAGGCTGAGCCACGTCCCGACACAATCGAGCCGGCTCTTGTCGGAGCCGGCTTTGGGGTCTCGATTAGTTTACACCAGCACGCCCCACCGCGCTTATCCATCCAGCCGATCCCAAGCCACGCCCCACACACCGCTTCCCAACTCTGTTTCAACGCTATACACTGTCTCGCAAATGATAATCGCCTCCGACTCCCGCACCACACTTCCCCGCCGCCAGCTTCTGTCGCGTTTCGCCCTCAGCGTACTTCCCGCTTGCTGCCTTGCCTTGCCCCTGCTCCAGCCGGCATCGGCCCAGACCGCGTCTCCAGAGCACCTCCTCATCTACTCCATCGATGTCGAAGGCGGTCAGGCCACGCTCCTCGTTGCCCCCTCCGGCTCATCCCTCCTGATCGACACTGGCTGGCCCACCCCCGACGGCCGCGATACCGCCCGCATCCAGCAAGCCATGAAAGACGCCGGCGTCACCAGGCTCGATCACGTCCTCATCACCCATTTTCACCACGACCACGTCGGTGGCGTCCCCGAGCTGGTCAAGCGCGTTCCTGTAGGTGAATTCCTCGACCACGGCCCCAACCGCGAAGATGCCGACATCACCCGCGCCGATTACGCCGCTTACGTGAAAGCCATCGAAGGCAAGCGCCGTCGCATCGTCCATCCCGGCGATACCATCGACATCCCCGGCCTCAGCACCATCGTCCTCACCGCCGACGGCGAACACATCTCCGCCATCCCCGGCATCAAACCCACGCCCAATCCGTACTGCGCCACCGAGCCCCATTGGGATCTCGACACCACTGAGAATCCACGTTCCGCCGGCATCCTCGTCACCTACGGCAAGTTCCGCTTCCTCGATCTCGGCGACCTCACCAAGGCCAAGGAAATTCCCCTCGTCTGCCCTGAAAACGTCATTGGCGCCGTCGACCTCTACATGGTCAACCACCACGGCTTCAACCTCTCCAACTCAAAGGCCTTCGTCGACGCCATCCATCCCCGCGTCGCCATCATGGACAACGGCGCCCACAAAGCCGGCAGCCCCGAGGCCTGGGAGACCGTTCACGAAAGTCCCGGTCTCGAAGATCTATGGATGCTCCACACCGCCGAAGACTCTGACGCCGCCCACAACAGCCCCGAAGCTCTGATCGCCAATCCCAAAGGCTCCGCTACCGACGGTGCATACCTCAAAGTCGTCGCCTCACCCAATGGCGCCTTCTCCGTAACTAACTCCCGCACCGCCCAAACCAAAACCTATCCGCTCAAATAGAGCGAATGGTCGCATTTAGTTCTCGGCTTGGAAGAGCGCGGCCGAGTAACTCTGGGTGGTGTGCGGAATTGCATCTTTACAACGCCAAGGCCCTCGCCTTTGAGGCGAATGGTCGAAGTCACCGAACAGGCTCTCGCCCCGTCCCCTCGTACAACCCCTCCAGCGCATCGCAAGCCGCCCTAACCCCATCCTCACGCCCCAGCTTCTCCGCCGCTAATTCCGCCTTATGTATAAACTTCGGCTCGTCCAACATCTCCCTGAGCGTCCGCGCCACTCGCATCGGCGTATAGTTCGCGCGCTGAATCACCCGCCCCACCCCCAGCCGCCGCATGCGCCGTGCATTGTCCGGCTGGTCGTGCGAGTAGGGCATAATCAGCATCGGCTTCCCCGCCTGCAGGCACTGCGCCGTCGTCCCCACCCCGCCCTGGTGTACCACCAGCGCTGCTCTCGGAAACAGCTTCGAATAAGGCGCATATTCGGCCACGCAAATCGAATCTGGCAGCTCACGTCGCGGTCGGTTCCGCGGGTCCGCACCTATCAGCAGCACCGCCCGCACCCCCAGTTTCATAGCCGCCCTTGCAGAATACTCGTAGAACTTTCCCGCGGTCATCACCGCCGCCGACCCCAGCGTAAACACCACCGGCGCTGCTCCTGCCGCTAGAAACTCTTCCAGCTTCTTCGGCAGCGCGGTATTCCCCGCATCCGCGTCGTAGAAACAGAACCCTGTAATCTTCGTGTTTTCCGGCCAGTCCCTCTGCTCTCGCGCCAACACCTGCGAAAACAAGGCCAGCACCAGGTAAGGTGAGTGCTTCGCGTCAAAAAGCGGATTCGTGCCCTTCGGCAAACCCAGTTCACTGCGCAAATCGTATATCGGCTGCGGCCACTTCCGGCTCACAATCCGCACCATCCGCTTGATCACCCGCCCCAGGCCCGGGACCGTTTTGTCTGCGCGCGCCAGCCGCGGAAACATCGGCAGAACCGGTGGGTCGAAAGCGGAAAAGAAACTTAGCGGCGCCAGTACGTAACTCGCCCACTTGATTCCCGTCACCTCCGCCACCAGTGGCCCCGCATAATTCAGCTCGCCCAGCAGCATCAGATCCGCGCGCTCCGGCTTCGTCACCGCATCCAGCAGATCGTCGTACGTCTGTCGCAAAGCCGGAAATAGAAACTCCCTCAGCCCCCGTTCCGTCCCCTTGCGTACGTCGTACACCATCTCCGCCATGACCGTATTCATGGGGTCGATATCTGGCCGCACTGCGTGAAATTCCAGGCCAAGAGGTGTGATCTTCGGCCCGAACACCGCCGGCACAGCCATCACCGCCACGTGCCCGCGTCGTTTTAGTTCCAGTGCAATCGCAATCAGTGGGTTAATATCGCCGAAAGTCCCAATGTTCGACAGAACAATGCGCAAAATATCGTTCCTCAGGGCGAACCAAACCCGCCCTTATGAGGGTAATCCATTCCGCCGGCCGTTGAAGAGACTCGCCTCCGCTCACTTCTCCTGCGGCTCCGCCTTGGCGCTCGCGCAGGATGGTGGCGCATCCGGAATCGTCTTTGAAAGATCCGGCCAATACGGGCTCATCTTCAGTTGAGAGCAGAAGCTCGAGAGATACTTCTCCTTGCCCGTCTTCTCCGCGGGCCATGTCTCGTCGAACAGCTTCCACGCCAGGTCCGAATGACCGGAATAAATCAGGTTGAGCATGTTGCTCCACAGCGCAGACCCAATCCCCTCTCCAGCCGGATCTTCCTCGGCGAAGGCATCGCGGGCTTCGCTCACCGCCTTGCTCCACTCGTCCGGCGTGGGTACTGGACGCCGCATCTTGTCGATCGCAAGATGGTAACTGCCACCCTGTCCGTCATCCACAAATCGCAGCACCACCGCGGGTGCCAGCGAATCGATGAACGTGGCACTCCAATAGGCGAAGGTCCAGTCGTTTCCAACGTAGTAATAGCGCTTATGCCCGTCCATATCCACAAAGTGGGCAAGATCGCCGTCCCCGTCATCAATCCGCGCCACCAGCTTCAGTGCCGGTTCCAGTTCGAAGACAAGATGTACTGAGCAGCAGCGCGCCCCGCCCGACCAGTTCGTCACGATCATGTCTGGCCGTCCGCGCCCAGTCAGATCCGCCCCGTTTTCAATCTGGGGAATGTTGTCCTTCGGGCTCGCCGCCTGCCCAAGCTTGTACTGGCCGAAGCTGTCGATTGTCCGGCGGAACACGACGTCGCTCGTGTCTTTGCGGGTAACCTTGGTGGCAATTCTGCCGATAACCTTGCCTTCGTGCCCAGCCTCTTCCACCTCAAGGCAGGCGTTTCCATTTCTCTTATTCTGATACGCCTTGAATACGTATGGCCCCGCGGTCGTTTTTTGGTTCAAATACCTCGCTGAGCAGTCCGGGGTTAACGGTTCCACAGGCTCCTGAGCGGCAAGCAGTATCGACGAGGCGAGTACCGTCAGCCCTAGCGCCACCAACCGAAAAACCTGCCGTCCCCTGGCCAGATCGCCCACACTTCCCACCATCCCCACATCCGCAATTCCAACCAAGATAACATCTTTCCTGCGCGAAAGTCCGCTTCCGCTCACCGCCCCCATTACCGCGAAAGGAACATCTGCGCAGCGTTTTGTCGCTCATGCTCACAGGGATCGGACGTGAAAATAGCTGCGAAAGGGTCTTGCAGAGGCAACGCCGGCTGCTTCTCGTCGCTTCCTTGCGGGTTCAAGTCTCGTACCCCGCATACGGCCAAGCTCAGCTCTTTGTCCCATATTCGTGCCTTTCCATGCGATCATGGGAGCGACATGAAGATCCTGCTCGGCATCGTCGCCATCCTCCTGCTAGTCGCCTCCCTGGTCGCCGACTACAAATGGCGTCAATGGATCGCCGCCCGCAAGCGCGACCGTCAATAACGCGCCACCTTCCCCCAATTCTCCCGTTACAATAGCCCCTAGGGAGCCGTCCAACCGCCATGCATCTTGATCGCCCTGTCCGTCCCGTTTCCGCTCGCCCTGTCCGTGCCGGCCTGTTCCTGCTCGTCGCCGCCCTGCTTCTCATTGCCACAGCAACCCGTGCCCACGCTCAGTTCGGCGCTCCGCCCGCCGGAACCCAGGTCCACGACCCCTCCGCGCTCCGTCCACCCGCAGGAGCCCGCGTCGCCCTCGTCGAATTTGAAGACCTCGAGTGTCCAGACTGTGCCCGTGCCAACCCCCTCCTCAGAGAGATGGCCGCCACCTACAAAATCCCGTGGGTCCGCCACGATTTCCCGCTCCCCTTCCATAACTGGAGCATGAACGCCGCCGTCAACGCCCGCTGGTTTGACCTTAAGAGCAAGGCCCTCGGTGACGAGTACCGCGACGCCGTCTTCGCCAGCCAGCCATCCATTGTCAGCCTTGACTCCCTTGCCCAGTTCACCCAGAAGTTTGCGTCCGACCACCACGTCGCCCTGCCCTTTGCCATCGACCCCCAGGGCAAGCTCATTGCACTGGTCAAAGCCGATTACGCTCTCGGTCAGCGCATCGGCATTGAGCACACCCCTACCATCTGGGTCGTCACCGACCACAGCAAAGGCGCACCCTTTGTCGAAGTCGTTGACCGCAGTAAGCTCTCCCAGCTCATCGACCAGGCCCTCGCCGATACCCGCGCCAGCAAATAGCCCCGCCCCATCCCCAAACACACAACGGCGCATCCCCTCGAGGACGCGCCGTTTCTCCTTGAAGCCCCAGTTTGCGCACTTAATCGCACACTGGTCATCCCCCGCTAACCCGCCCAAATAAAAACGCCACACCCAAGAAGGATGTGGCGCAACTCCCGATCCCAATTCCCTAATCCCTAGGCCGTATCGACATATAGCCTCAAGATGATCCATGAGCAGGCGAGGGCGACGAGTGCAGCGAAGCAGGCTTTGGATTTTTCGTATCGGGTTGCGAAGCGTCGGAACT
>Ga0302319_10015602_pt1 | contig 14074 bp, 7 predicted proteins | sample Bog_T0_2_FD_203319 | JGI IMG/M metagenome (GOLD analysis project Ga0302319, IMG submission 203319) | Peat permafrost microbial communities from Stordalen Mire near Abisko, Sweden - Bog_T0_2 | ecosystem: Environmental > Terrestrial > Soil > Wetlands > Peat | place: Sweden: Abisko, Stordalen Mire... | reverse complement strand
ACGTGGTGCTGCAGAATCTGCCGGTGCGCTTCGCGATCGACCGTGCTGGCCTAGTGGGCGCCGACGGCGCCACGCATGCCGGCAGTTTCGACCTGAGCTACCTCGGCTGCCTCCCGGGCATGGTGATCATGGCGCCGAGCGACGAAGCCGAGTTGATGAATATGGTGGCGACCTCCGCCGCGCTGGGCGACCGGCCCAGCGCGTTCCGTTATCCGCGCGGCGAAGGCCTGGGGCTGCCGCTGCCGGCGCGCGGCGAAATCCTGCAACTGGGCCGCGGACGCATTTTGCGCGAAGGCAGCCGGGTCGCCATCCTGAGCCTCGGCACGCGCCTGGCCGAAGCTTTGCGCGCGGCGGATCAATTGGCGGCGCATGGTTATTCCACCACCGTGGCCGATGCGCGTTTCGCCAAGCCGATCGATACGTCGCTTACCGAACAATTGGCCCGGCATCACGAAGTTTTGATTACGGTTGAGGAGGCATCCGCCGGTGGCTTCGGCGCCGCCGTTATGCACCATCTCGCCTGGAAGGGCCTGCTGGATCACGGTCTGCGCGTGCGCCCGGTAACGTTGCCTGACCGCTTCATCGACCACGCTGCACCCGCCGTGCAGATTGCCGAGGCGGGGCTGGATGCCAAATCTATCACCAGGGTCGCGCTCGCGGCTCTGGCCCATGAAGAGCGTGAGGTTGTTTCCCGATGATCGCTGCGCGGCGTCTGATCCTGGCGGCTTGTGTGGTGTCCGGCTTGGCGCCCGGCTTGGCGCGTGCCGACAGCGCCGCCGCCGCGCCGATTAGCGCGCTGAACGCAGGGTTGGCAGTGGCCGAGAAGAACGCCAGCACGCCGTTCGCCGACCGTTACGCGGCCTTGGCGCCAGCGGTAGATAGCGCCTTTAATCTGCCGCAAATATTGCAAAGCACGGTGGGGTTGCGCTGGGCGCAGATTGCACCAGCACAGCGCGAAAAACTGCTTGCCGCATTCCGTGCGTTCACGATTGCCAGCTACGTTGCCAACTTTAACACGAACGCCGGCGACGGTTTCAAGGTTCTGCCCGAAACCCGCGCCATCGGCGGCGATCAGGTCGTTGAGACCGAGATCGTGCCGAATTCCGGCGACCCGACTCGCATCGATTATGTCATGCGGCAAGGCCAGACAGGCTGGCAGGTGGTGGACGTGCTGGAACAAGGAACGATCAGTCAGGTGGCGGTGCAGCGTAGCGACTTCCGTAGCCTGCTCGCGGACGGGACGGGCGTGGCGCTGACCAACAGCCTGAACGACCGGGTCGCCAAGCTTTCAGGCGGCGCGATCCATCCATGATTCTGCCGGCTGGGGATATTCCGGCGCTGTTCAGCGCCGGTGTAGCCTGCGCGGGCGTGGCGCAGGCTATGCTCGGCGCGGTTGCAGTCCGGCGCTTCGCCGAGGTGGCGCCTCTACGCTCTGGGCAGGCGCTGCCCGCGGTTACCGTGCTGAAGCCCCTGCACGGCACCGATGCCGGGCTCGAACAGGCGCTGGAGAGCTTCTTCGCGCTCGACTACCCAGCACTGCAACTCGTGTTCGGCGTGCAGCGCCACGATGATCCCGCGATCGCCGTGGTCGAGGCACTTTGCGAGCGCTACAAGCACGTGGACGCAGCTTTGGTCTGCGATCCCACGCCGCACGGCGCCAATCGCAAGATTGCCAACCTGATCAACATGTTCCCCAGCGCCGCACACGATGTGCTGCTGATTTCCGACAGCGACATGGTCGTCGCGCCCGACTATGTGCGCCGCGTGGCCGCCGCGCTGGATGCGCCGGGCGTTGGGCTGGTGACCACGATTTACTCCGGGTTGCCGGCCGCCCCCGGCCTGACCGCGCAACTCGGCGCGGCGTATATCACCCAGATCTTCGCCAGCGGCGCCCTGATGGCACGCAGCTTGGGCCGGCGCGATTGCATGGGTGCCACGATGTGCCTGACCCGCCAGACGCTGATGCGTATCGGCGGCCTGCCGTCGCTATCGCCTTATGTCGCCGATGACGGCGTGCTGGGCCGCAAGGTGCGGGCCCTGGGCCTCGATGTGGCGCTGGCGGCCAGTGTGCCGGCCACCACCGTCTGCGAAACCGGTTTGCCGGCGCTGTTCAGCCATGAATTGCGCTGGGCGCGTACCATCCGCGCCATGGCGCCACTAGGGTTTGTGCTGTCCGCGCTGCAATACCCGGTGGTCTGGGCGATGCTGGCTTGCGCCTGCGCCGCGTTTCAGCCCTGGACTTTGGCCCTGTTGGCGCTCACCTGCGTGGTCCGCGCATGGTCGGGCCGGGCGATCGAAACCGCACTTACAGTCAAGCCCACCGCCATGATGCTGGCGCCGGCGCGCGATATACTGTCCATGCTCGTCTTGGCGGTGACTTTCTTTGGTGAAAAAGTCGCCTGGCGGGGCCAGGTGCTCAGTACAGCGCCGGATCGCGCCCTGGTGCAGACACACGAGATTTATGCCGCGCAGCCAGCCGCGTTGGCGCACGGCAAAGGATAAACCAGCATGATGAAAACCCTGTTCCTGCAACCGCCCAGCTTCGATGGCTTCGACGGTGGCGCCGGCTCGCGCTATCAGGCCAAGCGGGAAATCAAGAGTTTCTGGTTTCCCACCTGGCTCGCCCAGCCCGCGGCATTGATCGAAGGCAGCAAGCTTATCGACGCGCCGCCGGCCGGCATCGGCATGCAGCCCGTGCTGGCGGCCGCCAAAGACCACGATCTGGTGGTAATCCACACCAGCACGCCGAGCTTCGCCAGTGACGTGAAGGTGGCCGAAGCACTGAAGAATGCGAAACCGTCGCTGAAAATCGGCATGGTGGGCGCCAAAGTAGCCGTGCAGCCGGCCGAAAGCCTGGAGCGCGGCGCGCCGATCGATTTCGTCGCGCGCAACGAATTCGATTTCACGATCAAGGAAGTCGCCGAAGACCGCCCCTGGGCCGGGATCGACGGCATTTCCTACCGCGATGCCAACGGCGCCATTGTGCACAACAAGGACCGCGCAACGCTGGAGGATATGGACCAACTGCCGTTCGTGACCGAGGTGTACAAGCGCGATTTGCGCATCGAGGATTATTTCATCGGCTACCTGATGCACCCCTACGTGTCGCTGTACACGGGAAGGGGCTGCAAGTCGCACTGCACGTTCTGTCTTTGGCCGCAAACCGTCGGCGGCCACCGCTACCGCGTGCGCAGCCCGGAACACGTGGCCACCGAAATCCGTCAGGCGATGAAGCTGTTCCCGCAAACCAAGGAATGGTTTTTCGACGACGATACCTTCACCGATAACCTGCCGCGCGCCGAGGCCATCGCGCGCGAACTGGGCAAGCTCGGGGTCACCTGGTCCTGCAACGCCAAGGCCAATGTGCCGCGCGAGACCCTGAAGATTCTTAAGGATAACGGGCTGCGGCTGCTTTTGGTCGGCTACGAAAGCGGCAACCAGCAGATCCTGCACAACATCAAAAAAGGCATGCTCGTCGAAGTCGCCGAGAAATTCACCCGCGATTGCCACGAGCTCGGCATCAAGATCCACGGCACCTTTATCCTGGGCCTGCCGGGCGAAACGCGCGAAACGATCGAGCAGACCATCAAATGGGCTGTGAAAATCAACCCGCACACGGTGCAGGCCTCGCTCGCGGCACCCTATCCGGGCACGTTCCTCTACGACCAGGCATTGAAAAACGGCTGGCTGGACGCGGCGAATGCCGAACTGATTGACGATCACGGCGTGCAGATCGCGCCGCTGCACTACCCGCATTTGTCGCACACGGAAATTTTCGACAACCTGGAAACGTTCTACCGACGTTTCTATTTTCGCGCGCCGAAAATCGCCTCCATCGTAGGCGAAATGGTGACCAGCCCGCAAATGATGAAACGCCGCCTGCGCGAAGGCGTGGAGTTCTTTCAGTTCTTGCGCGAAAGGCACAAGGCCGCGGCGTAGGAGGGGGAGAAAGGCCGGGGGCTCTGCCCCTGGACCCCGCTGGGGACTCGAGGCCCCAGACCCCCACTTGCTTGGTCGGGGTTTAGCGAGGGGGCCACGCGTACCGAACCACCAACACGTGCGCCCCCTCCCTAAGCCTCGACGAGACAGAAGGGGTTTGCAGCCCCACGGCCCCAACGGGGTCCAGGGGGCCGAGCCCCGTTACCTTTCTTTCCTTACCTACCTCACGCGGCCTGCGGCCGGCCGTGCGTTGACAGGTAGGTGCGCAGGTCTTGGCGGATACTGCGCCAGCGTTGGGTGAAGGCGCTGAAAAGCGCCATGTCCACGCTGTTGAGTTGTTTCAGTTCCGCTTCCTCCTGCGGCGTGAGCTCCACCGTGTTCTCGGTTTCCGTGTTTACGCGCACGCGCGCTTCCGGCGCGCGTGGGGCGCCCATGAGCGTGGTGACGGTGCGCAGTGCGACCGGGTACATTTCCTGCAGGCCAATGAATGCGAAGTTTTCCATCACGAAGTTGATGGCGGCCTCGTCATCGCGGGCTTCGACGATCGGTTTGGGCACCAGCGCGGTGGCGGTTTTGTTGTGCACGTGTTTGCGCGCGATATAGGTGCTGAAGTCCGGCGTTGTCTTGATGAATTGCTCGCGCGCCAAGTTCATTTGGCTGCATTGGTAGCGATAGTCGGAAATGATGCGGGAGATCGGATTGCGCAGCATGGAAAAGCAGCGCAGGTCTGGGATTGCCTGGCGGATCATTTCGGTGTGCCGGGCTACGACGTGGCCGGTGGCGGAGCGATACGGGGTTTGGTTCTGCCGGTCGATGAAGCGCTGCACGGCTTCGTCGAACAGCAGGTGGTACGGTTTGGTGGTGTCCGTGTAATCGATTTCGATATTCGCCGACGGCTGCGAAATAGCGGCCATTTCCATTTGCATGGAACTGCCGGCGGTTTTCGGCACGTGTACGAACAGCCAGAGCGGCGTGCCCTGGCTGGCTTCCGCGAAGTAGCGATCGAAGTCGCCGGAGAACAATGCTGAAAGCACGCATCTACCTCATCTGGTGGCGGGCCCGGTCTATGCGCGGGTACTGGATTGCCGACTAGGGTTATCCCGCCCGGCGCGGCTTGGCAAAGCCGAACGGATATTGCTCAGCGCGAAACTCGTTACGCTACGTGCGAAAGCGGTCGCGCGCTCGATGCCTCGTCGCGGCACACGAGGTGCCGGCGCGTCCGTGGATGGCCCGGCGTCGAGTTGGCCGAGCCGGACCCGACCCAGGGTCGCGAAATCGTGATAAAAACACGGATGCGGCGGTCGACGGACGCGACATGGCGTCCGGAGCTATCACGTCCGCGTGCTGCGCATCGGGCAAGCCGGCCCGTTGGCGGCAGTGTCAGCTGAGTTGATAGCCGAACACTGTCAGGAACTCGGCCCAATCGGCCGCGCAGCGTGTCTTAAGATCGTCAGGCAGATTGGTGCGCCAGCGTTCGACGGATGCCTCGGGTGAGGCGCTGGTGGCGTGCTGGCGAAACACCACCTCACCCGATTCACCGACCTCTGGCGAAATGGCGGTGCCCAGGAACGCCGACAGCGCGGCAAAGCAGGCCGCGTCGCCGCGCACCATATCTTCATATTTCAACGTGTGGATGTCCAGGCGCTGCTCCGCCCGGATCGCGAGCAATTGCTTCGATGCGTGAGTGAGTTGGGTGAAGGCTTTTTCCGGCGAGCTGGAAAAATACGCCATGTGCGAACAGAGCACGTCGCGCGGGTCGCGCACGATGACAAGTTCGCGCACCGCGCCGAAGGCCTGGCGGGTGAACTGGCGCGTGGGCTTGTGCAGGTTGTTGCCTTTTTCGGCGAAGAACCGGGCGCCGCTTTTGCCGCGGTCGTCGGCGAGGCGTCGGTAGTATTCACGAATGAGCAAACTGGCATTGGCGGCGATCTGCGCCGGTGCGAAATTGTCGAAATAGTCGCGTACCGGGCCAGGCTTGCGGAATGCATGGGCGTATTGCGGACTATAGAATGGGTTGAAGCCAATATGGAATCCGTCACCTTCCAGACGGTCGGGATGCGTCGAGCGCTCAAGGTCGGCGGGCGAGGTCAGGATGTGCCACGCCGCGGCATGATAGGAGATCAGGCGCAGCTCATACGGCACGAGTTCGGCGGCGACGATATCGGGCGAACGGGCCAGCAGTCCCATCAGCAAAGTGGTGCCGGATCGTCCTGGGGCGGTGACCAGGACCGGCAAGAGCGCCGCGGCAGCGGCGCGGGCTTTGGTGGCGGACGCGGCCTTTTGCCCGCCTTTGGCCGCTCCCTTGCCCGCGCCGGTGGCAGCCGGCGGCGCCGCGGCGGCCGGGATCGGGGACGCGGCCGAGACGCGTTGCTCACCATTTGGCAGCTTCCCGCCGTCATCCTGAAACACGACGCGGACCACGTGTTCAGTATCCGCGCTGAGCGGTTCGGGGAAAGTAAAAGCAAAGCCATGCTTACCGTCGCCGAAACGGCCGAGACTGGCCAGATCGTTGCGTAGACGGTCGGCAACGGCATCGCCGAGGTGCACGCCGTCAACCGAGATGGAAACCGTAAGCCGCTCTCCGGGCAGGTCCGGATCAGCAGCCCAACCGGCGACGACCCGGCGGGAGACGGCGTCGACGTGCCCGCCACGCATGAACGAAAACAAGTCCTCCAGGACCGGATTGGCGCGGCCAACGGGCAGCGCATCTATTGTCCTTGTTCCGCACCTAGCCGCAAGCGTCAAGAACGCCCGACAAGGCCGGTGCCGAAAAGAGTTTGTCGCAAGCGCGGTGCGCGCTCATGGCGCGGTTGCGTTCACCGGCAACCGGACAGTAAGGGGTAACCATGAGCGCGGATTTAACCGACATCGGAGCATTTGGGAGCTTGGGTGTCGATCGGGTAGGGCCAGCGCGGGACGACGGCCCGGCACGCCAAGCCGCGCCGGTGGCTTCGGCCGACCTGAATTTCCACCCCGGCGCGGACGCGCAAGGCACCGATCTTGATATCCTGATGGGGTACCAGATTTTCCTTGGCCGCGACCCGGAGAATTCTTTCGTCATCCGCGAAGCCAAGGCCAGTCCGGTGCGCGGCTTTGTGCGTGGCCTGCTCGCCTCGGGCGAGTTCCAGCGTGCGGTGGCCACGCCGTTGCTGCGCGGCCAGGCAATGCCGCACGACCAGATGGCGGTCGACCCGTCGCCGGAGCAGATCGCATGGCTGCTCTCCCATATCGTGCTTGATGCCGCGACGGCGGCCAACCTTTCAGCTGCTTCCGGCTGGCGCGGTTTCTGGCAGGTGCTGGCGACGACGCCGGGTTTCCCGCTGGCGCCGGCCCTGATCGACAGCAACGGCGACCCCGCCGCGCAACCGGCCGATGACGGGTTTCTGTTGATTACGATCGATGCGCCAAAACCCGGCGACAAATTGAACCCGGGCGCGCTGTTCAGCGGCAGCGGCTGGGCCATCGCACCGGCCGACATTTCCGAAGTCGCCATCTACCTTGACGACACGCTGCTCACGCAAGCGCGATACGGCCTGCCGCGCCCGGATGTGGCGCGCAACTTCCCACATTACCGCCATGTCGATCATTGCGGGTTTGCATTTTCGTCGCAATTGCCGCCCGATGCGGTGGTAACCCGCGCCAGCCAGGTCAACGTGGTGATCCGCACGGTCGCCGGGCAGACCGCTCGGCGCGGCGTCCGTGTCGTTGGCCCGGCTGCGCCCGAGGCGGCGCAGACCGTCCTGCCGATCCGGCTGCTCGTCGAGGACGTCAGGGTCAACGACGAGGCCGAGCTGCGGGTGAGCGGCTGGGCGCTGTCGCGGGCAGGCGTCGAGCGGATCAGCGTGCACCTGGCTGATATAACGCTCGGCGAAGCCGAATGCGGTTTGCCGCGGCCAGATATCGCCGCCGCCCATAGCGACTATCCGGAGGCGGCGCAGAGCGGCTTCATGTTCGTGGCGAGCCTGCGCGGCCAGCCAGCCGGACCGGCCTTGGTCAAAATTCAGCTGCTGGACCGCGATTGGCAGCAGCGCCAGGCAATTGTGCCCGTCATAGTGCCGGCCAGTGCCCGGCTGGGGACGCCCGTGGCGGCTTTGAACCGCGGCGATATAAGGTTGCATTGCGATAGCGCCCGGCTGGAGAATGATGGCAATCTGACCGTGCTCGGCTGGGCCTTTGCCCCGGGCGGATTGGCCGAAATCAGCGTCGCCGTCGGCAAGCGACTGCTCGGATTGGCCGAAACCGGGCACCCGCGGCCGGATGTGGCGCGCAGCTTTCCCGATGAACCGGAAGCCGCCGGTGCCGGCTTCCGTTTTACCGCGTCGTCGGATTTAGCCAGCGAAGGCGCCGGGCGGCTGGAGCCCGGCGACCGGATCACGTTGCGTGTGGTGGCGCAGAGCGGCGGCGAACTCGTCGAGGATGTGGTTGTCGCGGCAGCGTTGCGGGGGGCCACGACCGCAGCTTCGGCAATGCGGCTCGAAATCGACCAGCCGCTATTGAGCGCCGAACTGAGCGCACCGCCGGTGCGTGGCGCGTTGACCGTGTCCGGCTGGGCCGTGGCGCAATCCGGCATCGCGGAGGTGATCGTCTTTTGCGACGGCACGCGTCTCGATCAGGCCTATCTCGGCATGCGCCGCGAGGACATCGCGCGGGCCTATCCGGATTGCCAGGATTCGCTGCTCGCCGGATTCGCCCTGGTGCTGCCACCAGGCGCGATTGCCGAGGGCTTGCGGCGGATCGATGTGACCGCACGCAGTCACAGCGGCGAGCAGGTGGTGCGCAGATTTACACTGTCTGTCGAAGCCGTGGACATGGAATTGCCGGGTAGCGTGCCGCGCCGCACGATGCCGCGGGCCGAGCAGGCGTTCAACGAGGCGGTGCTGTCGAGCCAGCGCTACCAGCCGTTGTTTTCGATCGCGATCGCAGTGACCGCCGATACTGACGCGGCGGCTTTGCAGTGCACGCTCGAATCCATATCCCGCCAGGTCTATGGCCGTCTGGTGACCGTGCTGGTGCCCCCCGATGCGGCGTCGCGGCGCGCCGCGGCCAAGGCAGCGTCACGGTGCGCCGGCCTGGCCGGCCGCATTTTTGTCGCCGGTGGCAAAATCGCACCGCCCGGCGACGCCGGCGGCATGGTCATGGCGCTCCAGGCCGGGGACGAGCTTGGCTGCGATGCGCTGCTGGAACTGGCGGTCATCCATGCCGTGGACCGCGACGTGGAGTTCATCTACGCCGACGATCACCGGTTCGATGCCGCGCATAGCCGGAAGATTCCATTCTATAAGCCGGATTGGTCGCCCGAGCTGTTGCTCGGCATGGATTATATCGGCCGGCCATGGGTTGCCGCGGCGGCCCTGCTGCAGCGCGCCGGCTTGGTGCTGGCCGACCTTGGCCGCCTCGATGCCTATGACGTAGTACTGCGCCTGACCGAGACGACGAGCCGGATCCGGCATTTGAACAAGGTGCTGGCGGAAACGGTTCAGTCCACCGCGCCGGCCGACGCCAAGGCCGCGTTGCGTGCAGCGGCCAAGCGGCGCGGCTTCAAGGCAACGGTTAGTGCCGGTCCGCTCCCCGGCGTGTGGCGGCTGCGCCGCCACATCGCGGCGCCCGGCCTGGTTTCCGTTATTATTCCCACCGCCGGACAGCGCGATTTGATTCGCAACGCAATCGCCTCGCTGCGCACCACCACGGCACCAGGCGCGCTCGAAATCATCGTGCTGGACAACGTGCCGGCATCGAACAAGCGCATGAAGACCTGGCTGCGCGGCAATGCGGATCGCGTGGTGGACATGCCTGGCCCGTTCAATTGGTCGCGGTTCAACAATGATGGCGCTGCGGTGGCCACCGGCCGCTACCTGCTGTTTCTCAACGACGACATCGAGGCGCGCGGCGACGGCTGGCTGGACGCGTTGCTCGAACACGCGCAGCGACCGGAGGTAGCTGTCGTGGGCGCCAGGCTGCTCTATCCCGACGGCAAGGTGCAGCACGCCGGCCAGTATCTGGCCATGACGCATGCGCGCCATGCCTTCCGCTTCGCATCGGGCGAGGACCATGGGCCATTCGGCCTGGCCCGCGCTGCCCGCGAAATGGCCGCGGTGACCGGCGCCTGCCAGATGATTCGGCGCGACGTCTTCGAGCAGCTTGGCGGCTACGACGAAGGCCACGATATCATCAACAACGACCTGGATTTTTGCCTGCGCGCGCGGCGCCAGGGTTTGTCGGTGGTGTTCACGCCGCACGCCGAACTGATGCACCACGAACTCGCCAGCCGCGCGGCGATCGAGGACAGTTTCGATGTCGCGCGGTTCACCGGCGATTGGCGGCTGGACATGCTGCGCGGCGACCCGTTCCACAGCCGGCGGTTAATGGCCGAGGCCGACCACACTGCGCCCGAGCCGGAGCCTATTCTGCCGGTGCATGCCGGGCCGGTGGGCCCTGCGGCCGCGTCGATTAAACGCATCCTGGCGGTCAAGCTCGACCATATCGGCGACTATCTCACTGCGATACCTGCGCTGCGTGACCTCAAGCGGGCGTTTCCGCACGCCAGTCTGACCTTGCTGGCGCCGCCAGCGACCTCCGCGCTGGCTCGTGGCGAAGCCTGTATCGACAACGTGATCGAGTTCGCCCTGTTCCACGCAAGGTCGGGCGATGGCCAGCGCGGCGTGACGGCGGACGAGTTCGCGGCGTTGCAGGCGCGGCTCGCGCCGGAAAAATTCGATTTGGCCATCGACCTGCGCATGCAGCCGGAAACCCGGCACGTGCTGCGGCATACCGGGGCGGGGCTGCTGGCCGGTTACGACCATGGCGGCGCGCTGCCCTTCCTGGACGTGGCCCTCGAATGGGAGGGCGATCAGCGGCTGGTCGCCAAGCACGCACATGTCTCGGAGCGCCTGTGCATGTTGGTCGCGGCCGTCGAGGGTGCCTGCAGGGACCTGCCCAATGGCAGCATCCCGCCAGCCGGCGACCCGCTTCTGGTGCCTGCGTTGGGCCGGCTGCCGGCGGCTTTTCTGGCGCGCCCGCTGGTTTGCGTTCATCCCGGCGTTGGCAACCCGGTGCGGCAATGGCCGCCCGCGGCATTCGCCGGGCTGATCGACCTGCTGGCCGCTGAGGGGCTCAATAGTATTCTCGTCGGTGGCGCGGATGAGCAGGATGTGGCGCTCGAGGTGCTATCGAAGGTTGCTGCCAAGCAGAGCGTGATCTCGCTGGTCGGCGCCGTGAAGTTGACCGAGCTTGGCGACGTGATGCAGGCCTGCACGATCTTCGTCGGCAACAATAGCGGACCCAAACACCTGGCGGCATCGCTGGGCGTGCCCACTGTCGGCATTCACTCCGGCGTGGTTGACGCCGCGGAGTGGGCGCCGTTGGGATTGGGCGCCATGGCGCTGCAGCGGCGGGTGATCTGCGGGCCTTGCTATCTGGAATTCGCCAGCGACTGCCCGCGCAGCATGGCCTGCCTCACCGGCATCGCGCCCCGTGATGTGCTGGCGGCTTGCCGCAGGTTGCTGGCGTTAAGGCCGCCCAGAACGCCAAGCCGGCAAGTCGTGCCGGCCAGCAAGCCAAAGAAACAACGTCGACAGGCGCCGATCCGGTAGCGATTACCGTTTAAACGGCGAAAGTTTTATGACGGTATTCTTCAAAACGGCGCCGCTATCCTTGCGGCCCGCATACAACCAGCCACGCGTCTCACGTTGGCGGCCCGGCCACCTGCAGTTATTACTATGGTGTCATGCGGCGGACCGCGTGTAGGGTAATTTCACAACGGCACGGGAGCCTGAGCCGCGACAGGCGCCGAGCCCGGTGAAGTATTGACGCCGGAGAGCATTGTTGACTGCAATCGTCGTCGGAACCGCGTTGGCTGAATCGGGGCCCATACCCTATCGCGGCTTTATCGATCTGATCGACGTGACCCAGGGCGTGCGGGGCTGGGTGGTGGATCTCGCCGCGCCCGATACGCCGCAGCCGGTCATGTTGATGGTCGGCGAGATCGTGGTGGCCGAAGTGCTGCCCGAGGGGTTGCGCGAGGACATCAGCGAGGCGCTTGGAATAACCGTCACGCCCGGGTTCGCATTCGATGCCGCGACGCTGGCGCTGGCGCTGGACCTGGCGGATAAATTCGACGACGTCATTTCGGTGCGGATTGCCGGCGCCGACCACCATCTTGCCTGCGCCGAGCCGCTGCCCACCGTGGAGCAACTGATCAAGCAGCAGCGCCATCAGTCGATGGCGCTGCCCGCCCACAGCGGCGCGGCCGATTTCGAACTCCTGCTTGATGACCTTCGCGCGGACGCCGCGGCGCTCGCCGAACTGGCGTTGCGCCCCGTGCCGGAAAACCTGCAGGGCTATATCGAAACCCTCGCGGTCGACACCGCTGGCCAGGTCTGGATGGTAGGATGGATGCGGGACGGGCATCTGACAGAGTTTTCCGCTGTCATCAGCGAACGGCGCAAGGTCCCTGCCGCCGTCGCCATCATGACCTATACCCGCGACGATCTGCCGGCGGGTGCCTGCGGCGTGATCGGGCTGCTGTCATCATCGTGGCGTCCAACCAGCTCCACCGCTGAATTCTTCGTCTTCTTCGGCACTGGCGGGCGGTTCCATCTGCGCAGCCATGTGCCGATGCGGCTGATAACGGCGGCGGAACTGTTGGCGGAATACGAGGGCGCGCGAGAACGCTGCCTGGGTGAGGGCAGGTCGGCTGCGCTGCAACGCATGCTGACCTCGATGGAAAGCTGGATGCCCAGCCGCTCCACGGGCCAGGGCTTTGCCACGGAAACGTCAGTGGATCGGATCATGCTGGTTCCGGGCCTGGGCTGCCTGGTGGAAGGCTGGGTGATCAGCCCGATGAAGCGCGTGGATGGCTTGCGCCTGCGCATCGGTGGGGCGGTGATGGCCGCACAGTCTGACGCAACCTACTGGAAGCCGAGGCCCGACCTGCTGGAGACGTTTCCCGGCAGCGAGGCGCTGATCACGCGGGCCGGCTTCGTCGCGTTGTTTTCCGGCGCCGTGGAGCCGGATGAATTTACCGACCCGGTGCTGAAAATCGTGCTTGAGGGCGGCGCGTCGGCGAACTGGCCGATTCCGGAACGGGTGTTTCGGCGCCTGGGCCATTCGGCGCGGATCGAGGACGCGCTGCGGTTTTTTCCGGCGCTGGCCGAGGAATCGTTCTTTCCGCGCTTCGCGGACGCGGCGATCCGCGCACAACGTGGCGCCATGGGCGCGCCAGTCACGCTGGCCCTGGCGCGGACGCGGCGTGCCCTGGTGCTGGTATTGCCCGAGGACCGCTGCGATCTCTTCCTGCTGTTTGCCGAGGTGACCCAGCAATGCCTGGCTGACGGCAGCATCGAGGGCATTGCCTTCATCGCCTCGTCGAAGGCTAATCGGTCGGATGCGCTGTGGCTGTTCCGTGAGTTCGAGACCGAGACGGGGGTTCCCGCCAGCCTGTTGGTTATTGACGATGCCGCGCATGCATTCGCGCTGCTGCCCGATATCCTGCGCGACATCAGCGCCAACCGCTTCGTTTTTGTTGGTGCCGGCGTGTTCCTGACCAGCGCCGGCTGGCATTATGTGCGGCAGATCCTGCAATCCGGCGGACCTGATCTGTCGTTCCTGGGCCTGGAGCCTGACGAATTCGATCAGCGCGACGTGAACGACTGCGTGACCGCGCGTTGCTTTGCCTGGACCACGGCGTTGTTCGTGCGTTGGGCCAGCACGGCGGCGCCCTATCTGGGCGGATATTTTAAGGAAAATGGATTATACCGGTCCAATGTGGCGCATGTTGTGCACCACGGCGCGGCGCGGTCCAGCCGCACCGTGCTGCCACCAAGGATTGAAGAGGCGGTCAACGTGGCTGTCTACAGTATGGCGGGCCAATATTAATGCCGGATACTATGCAAGGTAGCCCGGCCGGCCCTATCGCAATCATTTCACATACCCACCCTTCGGTCACGAAAGGCGGCGCGGAAATCGCCGCCTACGCGCTGTATCAGGGCCTTCGCAAGATGGGCACTGACGCCATCTTTATCGCCGCCTGTCCCTCCGCCGATCGGTCCAAGCTGCAGCTTGAGACCGAGCACGAGTTTATTGTGACGACGGATCCGTTGCGTTACGACCATCTTTATCAACTGGCGTCGAGCGATGT
>Ga0302319_10015601_pt1 | contig 14075 bp, 9 predicted proteins | sample Bog_T0_2_FD_203319 | JGI IMG/M metagenome (GOLD analysis project Ga0302319, IMG submission 203319) | Peat permafrost microbial communities from Stordalen Mire near Abisko, Sweden - Bog_T0_2 | ecosystem: Environmental > Terrestrial > Soil > Wetlands > Peat | place: Sweden: Abisko, Stordalen Mire... | reverse complement strand
GCTGGCCGATCAATGAACTCCAGATCGGCGACGTCTATGTTGCCGATGGCTTTGGGAAGATTATCGAAGGCACTCTGATCGGTTCCAATCTCGGCAACGCCGTGGCCGCCCACACCCATACCGGCTTCGTATTCGACGCCGGCATAAGGGATCAGGAGGAGAACCGGGAAATCCCCGATTTCAATGGGTTTTATCGGGGTTATGATCCCTCCGCCTGGGCCGACATGGAATTGACCGCTATCAATGCCCCCATTCGTATCGGACGGGCAATCGTGTTGCCGGGAGACCTGGTTCTGGCCAAAGCTGAAGGCGTTCTTTTTATTCCCGCAATACTCGCCGAAGACGCCATCAGCGCTGCTGAATTAACCGGACTCAAGGACGCTTATAACTTTGAATTGAATCGCCAGGGCAAGAACGGCGCTGAATTTGAAGGAGGATGGACCGCGGAAAAATACGACGGCTTGGCAAAGTGGATCGACGCTCATCCCGATCAGCTGAAAATGCCGCGCGGCGAATTTGACGCCCTGTTGGCCAAGGCAAAGGCGCATCCGGAACATTGAGATGCGTACACCGGGCAGAGCACTGAGAAGAGAAATGGATACTCATCAAGCAAGAAAGCCCGGCAAGGGCCTGCCCAAACGCTATATGCTCGTAATGTGGCTCATGGTCATGAGCGCAGTGGCGTATTTGGATCGCACCAATATTGCCATTGCCGGTGTTCAGATCAGCACGGCATTCAAAATTGACAATGCGCATCTGGGGTGGGTTTTCAGCGCGTTTCTGATTGGCTATGCCGCGTTTCAAATCCCCGGTGGAGTTCTTGCGCGGCGTCTTGGCCCGCGCCGCGTGATCGCGCTGGGCGTGCTATGGTCGGGAGTTTTTACCGCCCTGACCGGTTCGGTGCCTTCAGGCATGCGCGGCGCTCTGCTGATGCTGATCTTGATTCGGTTTTCCCTGGCCGCCGGCGAAGCGATCATCTATCCGGCGGCGAATCAGTTTGTCGAGCGCTGGTTTCCCATCGATGAGCGGGGCAAGGCGAACGGCATCATCTTTGGCGGTGTCGGGCTGGGATCGGGACTCACTCCCCTGTTGGTGACAGCGATTATTTTGCGCTATGGGTGGCGCGCTTCCTTCTGGTTCAGTTCATTGGTGGTATTGCTGGCGGGATCAATATGGTATCTGGCCGCGCGCGATACTCCCGAAGAGCACGCCTGGGTTCGAGCCGGAGAACTTGAAGCGATCGCCGGCGGCCGCGGCAAGGCGCACAAGGCCGGTGAGGAAGCGCAAGGTCCGTCTGCCGGCAAGAGCAAGGCTCCCTGGAGAAGTATCTTCCGCAGCAAAGAGGTTCTGGCGCTGACGTTGAGCTATTTCACCTTCGGCTACGTGGCGTGGATCTTCTTTAGCTGGTTCTATATTTATCTGGTTCAAGTGCGCGGCCTCAACCTGAAGACGAGCGCCGTGTACTCCATGTTTCCATTTATCGCCATGACGCTAGGCTCCCTGCTGGGCGGCGTTGCAAGCGATTGGCTCGTCCGCCACTACAGCCCGCGCATCGGACGGTGCTTTCTGCCGGCATTCGCGCTGGCCTTCACTGCTGTTCTTCTTTTGCTGGGCTCGCGTGCTCATCAAGCTCAAACCGCGAGCATCGTTCTGGCGTGCGGGGCCGGCGCCTTGTATTTATCGCAGAGTTGTTTCTGGTCAGTGACCGCTGACTTTGCCGGAGAGCACGCAGGCGTCGTTTCCGGCACCATGAATATGGGCTGTCAGTTGGGCGGAGCAGTTACTGCTTCGCTTACGCCATTGATTGCCGCGCACTTTGGATGGGAAGCATCATTTCTGGCGGCCACCATCTTCGCGGCACTGGGCGCGCTGGCCTGGCTTACCGTCGATCCAACCGCGAGGCTCTCGGAGACCGGCAATTGCGCTAGTTGAGGCCCTGTCCAAGCAGCTTTGAATAAGTGTTTGTACTTTGTCTCCGCACACGACGCATCCCCGCGGGAGACAGGGATTCATACTGAGCGGCAAGCCATTTATTTGCAAGAGTTTGCAAAATTGATTTCCAGAAATACCCCCAATAGTACCCCCCTGCGAATCTGCTCTTAGGGCAAAATAGGCTATTCAGCCTACAAGCTGACGATGTGCGTTAGAATCAACCATCGTGCTCCGATGAATCCCATAGTACCTTCCCCGACGCTGATGGAACTATAGGGAAATCAAGATTTCATTTCAGAGATAGGTCGAACTGAAAAGCCTTCGGCAGTCGATAGCGGCGCGACTCTTGACAGGACATGGCTCGAACTATAGGAAAATCAATAATCTCATTTCAGAGAGGATCAAAGCAATGAAAGCCCATGCGGAGCATTGGAGTTGCGGCAGGCTGCTGCATATTCCGGGTTGATCTTGGCCTTGGTGCGGGCGTCATTCTCGGCCAGCATGGCCTGCGTGGTAGGCTCCAGGACGTAGTTCAGACGGCACGCACCGTGAAGGGCAGAACGGCCTTGCTGCAATCGGATTGCTTGTAGTCACCGCGCAGCAGATCGGCGACCGACCGGATGAAAGAAGAGAGGCTCATAGGCTTACAGTCGCTGTCCAGCGATGGGTTGCTGGCTGCACTCATCTTAACGCGCCAGTCGGCCGGGCATCAGTCCTGACCCTTCCTTGAAGACCGTTGCAGCGGCTTTCGCATGTTGGCCCCCTTCAGCACCTAGTCCAAAGTTATGGAATGCGCAAACTGCCAATACCCGAAAGTTTGTAGTGATACGCTTTTGAACCTGGCCCGCGCACAGTTCTCTGGAGGGAGACTTACGGGATGGCGGAAACGTTGCCGTCGGAGTGGCTGGGTAATCTAACCGCAGTGTCGCCAGAACGCACAGATGCGCAACATGACGGGTTTGGAGGTGGCAATGCACGATGATTCCTATTGGTGCGCGATGCCAGTCGCGGCGCCCACGCTGTGAGCTGCCACACCGGTTGCCGGCGAGATCCACCACAAGTTGTTTCTATGCTTCTTCATCCGGTAGCTGGCGAATGCGCTGGAGCCGACGAGCGCGAAATTCACGCCTAGCTTTCCCGCAAGCGACGAGGGCATCAGGGGGTTGCCCTCCCGGCAGGTGTGAGACGCGATGCATCGCTGGGTCATCGCCACGTCGAAGGAGGCCATCCCAAGGTGCAGTCCATTGAATAGGAAGAACTTCGAGCTGAGGGTCCGGGGAATCGTTACGGGAGGCACACGCACAAACCCCGCGGCGGATCGCGCAGCAGCGAAGACTCCTGGGGAGAGGCTGCTTGAGGATAGGCTGCTTGCGGTCTCGTTGTCCGACACCGTCAGTCTTACAGAGAGTTGCGCATCCCGTTCGAGCTGCCTGAATGGGATTGTGGTCTCCTGCGCGGAGCAGGCCCAACCTCCCATAGCGATCGCTAAACCCAGCATCGTACCATTAATTGTGTTCATGTTGTCCTCCAGCCGCATTCCATTTGCGGTTGAAGTGGTTATCGGCTTGCAAAAATCCTCAGAGAGGCTTGGCTTAATTCTTGGCATCACTTATGGCATTAAGAACTGTTCATGTGTCCGGGCATAGCGCAGTCCGCAGGAAGTAGTCCGTAAGGGCCTCTATCGGCTGCTGCTGTCTGCAAGGTGGTTCTTGTTCAGGAGGAGTCCGCTCTTCGTCGTCAACGCCGCGGAGATCTGGAGGTTCTGGCAGAAGGATTCTGAACCTGCGGATGAATCGCCAATAAAGCTCGAGCGGTTGCGGCGGCAGGCGTCTCGTAGGCGTTAAAAATGCACATGGCGAAGCGTTTCCAAGAACACTTGCCCCGACTTGCAATCAGAACAAGGATGTGGCATACAATGGTTGCATTGCCAGTCATACCCATTCGCGCAGATGCCGGGTTGGATAACCCGGCAGTCAATGCTAGCCGGCGTACACCGCTAGTCGTAGGCGTGTGTCTGTTTCTTCTGCTGGTCTTTTCCACCGCAACCGTTTTCGTGCCGGATGCATGGGCGCTTCAGTCCTTTCAGATCGGCGTCTTTGCCCTTCTTGCCGTGTACCTTATGGCAGGCATTCACCGCGGGAAGGAACACATCGCCGGCGGGCTGGCGCCGTGGCTGGTGTACCTGATTCCCCTCTGGGGCCTGGTCCAGATCCTTGCGCACACCACCGCATCCAGCGTCGAGACCCGCGAAGCTGTCTTGCGCTGGGGCGCTCTTGTTGGGGTATTCTTTTTGAGCCAGATTGCTGCCCGTACCCGGACAGCCCGACGCAATCTCCTGAGCGCGTTTCTCCTCTTCGCTACGGGGATGGCTGTGCTCTGTCTCACACAACTCTTTACCTCTGAGGGCCGCGTCCTGTGGATATTCCCGACCGGATATCCGGACGTCTACGCAACGTTCCCGTCTCACAACAACTACGCGCAGTTTGTGGAGCTGGCCTTGCCTATAGCCCTCTGGCGAGCCCTGCGCGAGGGCTGGCGATCCTGGTGGTATGCGCTTGCCGGCGGTATTCTCTATGCGTCTGCGATCGGCGCTGCTTCGCGGGCGGGCGCAGCGCTCTGCACGGCGGAACTGCTGGCCATGGTGGCGATCGGGCTGGTGAGATTGCGGGATCCGGAGACTGGCCTACCGACCCGCTCAACGACGGCCATGCTGCTGGTGGTTCCCGTCCTTGCGGCGGCATTCACTCTTGCCGTGGGATGGGAGCGCGTCTGGGAGCGCTTTCAGCAGAATGACCCGTATCTGGTGCGCCGCGAGTTCATTGTGGCCGCAGCGGACATGGCGAAGCAGCGGCCGCTGATCGGCTATGGCCTAGGAACCTACCCGGAGGTCTACCAGCGATATGCAATCAAGGATTTTCCGTTTTACGCCAACCATGCCCACAACGACTGGGCGGAGTTCGCCGCCGACGGCGGAGTTCCATTTCTGCTGCTGGTGTTGATCCCGTTTGCCGCTGCTGTTCCCGCGGCTGTTCGGAATCCCTGGGGGCTGGGGCTGATCGCGATCATGCTGCATGCGTGTGTGGATTACCCATTTCCGCGCTCCGCGGTCTCGGGTTGGCTCTTCGCCATGCTCGCTCTTCTCTACATGGCGCGAATGCCGGAGATGACAAGCCAACGGAAAACCACGCCGGTCCATGCGGATGGCGCACCCAGCCAGGGAGCCGCTTGAGCGGTGCAATGGCGCTCCTGCCGGCTGTTTCAGACGGGGCAGCCCCCTGCATTACGCCTGTTGCGCCGTGGAGCTGGTGGAAAGGGGACTCGTCAGCGAAGAATCCCGCGGAGAGCTAGGCTCACTCGTGAGATAACGCAGGAAGTACCAAAAGATGATGAAGGCCACGGCGAAGATTGCAATCACGATCAACCGGCGAACAAGGCGCTGCTTGCTTCGGCTGCTCATGAGTTGCGGATGCCTGTGGGCCTGCTTTGACAGGTGCGCCTGCTCGGGGCCCGATGCAGAGGAAAGCGAAGCATAAAAGCGTTTCCGGCACTTGCGGCAGCGAAACGCCTCACGCCCGCGAACGCGCTGAAAAACATCGCTCCAGCGAGAACTCCTCGATGCGCGAATATCGGAACTGCCGCATTGTGGACAAGTCATGATTGAGAATGTGCCCGTATTTGAGTTGATATTACCACGAGTGTGCCCGAAATTCGCGGGGTTCCGAGAGCCCGCCGATACGCAAGGCGCAGCCGAAGGAGCGAAGCGTCCGGCGGGACCGAGAACGCCAGCGCCAAGTGTTCCAGTACGTCGCTGGAGAGATCGGGAGATTCCGCGAGGACCGTGTTCGACTTCGCATCGAGAATCTGCCACCGGATCCCGGTGCCGGGGGGGATGTCGGCGGTGTGGTACGAGAATTCCATTGTGTAGTTGCCGGGCGTCAAGATAACAGCCTGCTCGGCAACCGTACACTCCTCCGGTTGGCTCCCGGTGAATTCTGTTTCCAGACCTGAAGGCCCCGGCCAGGAATGAAGGCCAGAATACTCCGGAAAGGACCAATCGAAGCTGACAGGCAGTGGCTCCCGCACGAAGTCGGCATTGTTGGGAACAGTCATGTCGGCAACGACCCAGTGCTGCTCGATCAACAAGTGCCACAACGCATTGGCCGCAGCGGCATCATTGGCGGCAACCAGCCGGTTTACAACAGAGAACAGCAGCGGGCGATCCGTTTCCTGCTCGCCGGAGCGGACCAGGCGCGGAGCGACGTTGGCAACGGCACGAAGCTGATCCTTCGCGAGCAGAAAACCGACGTACTGGCGGATCAGTTCGGGCTTTTCGTTAAGGATTGCCCCGGTAATTCTTTCAGGATCTGGTGACACGCGCCAGCACAGCTCAAAGAGCGGCCCAATATCGTCGGCAGGCATTTCGGCAGCGCTGCGGGCCCATGCCCAAAATGCCGGCATGTTGTCCCGGCGAAAGTAAAAGTTGGCTAGACTCCAGCGGGGCATATAGGTGTGATCTACCTCATATGCGTCCAGCAGCAGCCTCTCGGCACGGCCAAAGTCCCCCTCGGCCTCGTATTGCAACCCCAACTCGATATCCGCCTGGGCATCGTAGCGGTTCAAGCGCAGCGAAGTTTCCAGCAACTCCCGGGTATGCCCTCGATCGAACTGCGCAAGGCGTATGTAGTACTCCCACCCGTCGGGCACCAGACGAATGGCCGAGCGCACCGATTCCTCGGTGTCCTTCTGGAACAGGAAGTCCGCGCGTGCGAACTGCCACGAACACCAGATTCCGAGGCCGCACGTTCCCGCGATGATGATCCGCAGTGCGACCCCAATTGAGCGGCGAAATGGAGACATCATAATGGTTAACCCGAAAGTACAACACAGGAACAAGGCTGTCAAACCAAGTTCAGCGTACAAAACTGCAGTGCCGTTTCGATACCCATTCTGGAACTTTTCCATCAGCCTGTTTGGAGATGCCAAAGGACCTGCTGGAGCCGAGGGCTTCACGTCAAATACAACAAGAAAAAGCCCTTGCAGTCCGGGTCGTTCCCGTTATTGCCCGGACTCGGGGCTCTTTTGTATGACACATGTATTACGTAAATAATTGATTTTAAAGGAAATTATCTTGCACACGATGTTATTATGGTGTATACATGGAGTGTCAATATGCGGTCTCAATATGCGGTGTGGTGTCTGCATTGCGCATTACGGAGGCAAGAGATGTTGAAGAAGCTGCAGATTGTGACGGTCCTGATGTGTATGTTGTCCTATGCAGCGGCCGGGACGGTTTCGATTGGTACTGCCAGCGCTCGCGGAGACATGCGCGTGGACAGCTATATGGTCAAGGGCAACGCCACGCTCTTCGATGGATCGGTGGTGGAGACCGGACAGGCTACGGCGGATCTGCGCATGAACAAGGGCACCGAGATCACAATGTCAACGAGTTCGCGCGGCACCTTGTACCGCGACCGCCTTGTGCTACAGCGGGGAGAAAGCGAGTTGGCCGCCAACAGCTCATTTCAACTCGAGGCGAATGGCCTACGCGTGACTCCGAATGAGCCGAATTCTCGCGGCGTGGTTTCGATGAAGGCAAAGAGCACTGTGGAAGTTGCGGCCTTGACGGGAAGTTTTGGGGTTACGAACGATCAAGGTGTCCTGCTGGCAAGTGTTCGCCCCGGGCAGACAATCTCTTTCGCTATGCAGGCTGGAGGAACCCCCACGTCATTCTCGGGTACAGGCGTGGTTAGCTTTGAGGATGGGCATTACATTCTCACCACCTCTCCGACCCCTCCAAATGTGAGGGTTGAGATCACCGGCAAGAATCTGCGGAATTTTGTGGGCAAGAAAGTCAATGTTTCCGGTACTACGCAGATGGTTGCGGGCAAATTGATAGTTTCCGTGACATCGATAGGGATTAATGGTGCCGTCGGAATGTCGGCAGCTTCGGTGTTAATGATAAGCGGAGTGGGTGTCGGCACCGCTTCTGCTGTCGCAGTCGCGATTAACAAAGTGAATCAATCCTCAACTCCAGCAAGTCGCTAACCCCAGGTTGGGCAGCCCCCAGATCTCGGACTGTTTCGAAATTCAGGTTTAGACGATAGAGGCACGATGCCCCGGCTTATCCGGGGCATCGTGCTGTTGTGCGCAGATGTGGATGGTTATGGCCCGATGGCCGCCTAGCTGAGCTGCAGGACATCCTCATTTGGTTCGTTTCTGCAAACCTGTCTCCCGGCTTTTCATTGCCGAAGGCTGCCCAGCTTTTCCGCGCGAAAACTCCGAAAAGACTGCTCCTGGCGTATATCGTCATACAAATGGCATATTATGTCTGACACCAGCTTTCAATCTCGGAGCGTCTCGGGGAAGGACAAGTGACCTAAAACGATACACATACATAGAAATTATAGGAATTTTTGACTGTCGTACATTTGTTTCACATTTTTCTTGCATTTTTCACACATGCGTATTATGTTTGTGTCATTCTGATTTTGCTTCATGCGAACAACGCACGTTAGAGACCAGTTAGTCAGCGCGCGGACGAAGTCTGTTTGCACTTTCTGAGCGAGTGTGTGCAGTTTATTTAACGTCGATCCAGTGTCATGGGACCGAGCGGGGCGGAGCCTACCCTAAATTACTTTCGAATCTCGATCTACTGGCAGTTACCCGAGATCTTGTCGTCTCTTCCAGTTGTCATTCGCCAGGACTTTTTGAGTGACAAGCACGGTCCTGTATATCAGGCCGGCATCTGAGTTCCAAATGACAGTCCTGAAACCACGCACCCGCATGATTAGCGTCCGGCTCTCCGAAGAGGAGTATTCGGCTCTCAGACGGCTCTGTTTAGTCACCGGTGCGCGAAGCGTATCGGACCTAACGCGCGACGCCATGCGGGTACTTCTGAATGGCTCAAATCGAGAAAACATGCTCGTTATTCCCCCGGACGAATTTCGTACTCAAATGAAAAACCTGGATCGGAAGATAGAGCAACTGGCGGCGGAAATTACAACAGTCAAGGGCAACGGTAACCACTGAATATGATCGCAGAAGTTCTATCGGGATCGAGCAACAGGATGCATGGGATGGACAGGATGCCGCAAGCAGGTATCCGGGAGTTGTTTATGAGATGCCTGACCGTTTCATTTCTGATAATTGCCGTTGCCAGTTCAGCTTCGGCTCAACAACAGGTGAACCCTAACCGTATAGGCACTGGAGCAACTGTTTTAGCGGAAGGCGCCAACCTGCCAACGGAAAAGATCGGCAAGGACGATCTGATCGGAATCACGGTCTACGATGCGCCAGAATTGACCCGCACCGTGCGCGTTGGCTCCGATGGTGACATTCGCTTGCCGATTCTGCGGCAACACATTCCGGCCGCCGGCCTCTATCCGGCCGAGCTCGAAAATGCCATTACGAAGGCCCTGACTGATGAGAATGTCCTGGTGGAGCCCATCGTGACGGTCTCGGTCGTGGAGTACCGCAGTCGGCCGATCTCCGTTGTGGGGGCCGTTAAGAACCCCTTGACGTTCCAGGCCACAGGCACGGTCACGCTGCTTGACGCCATTTCACAGGCGGGGGGACTCACGGATAATGCCGGATCGGAGATCCTAGTAAGCCGTCAGCCATCGGGTACGAGCGACAAATCGGTTAGCCTAATTCAGCGGATTCCGGTCCACGGCCTTATTAGCGGAGAAGATCCGACGTTGAACCTCCATCTTGAGGGCGGAGAAGAGATCCGTGTCCCAGAGGCTGGCCGGGTTTTCGTTCTGGGCAGGGTGAAGAAACCAGGCGCATTCTTCATTACGGATGGTTCCGAGAGCAGCGTCATGAAAGCACTGGCTCTTTCAGAAGGTCTGGATACTTTCCCCTCACACAGCGCCTACATCTACCGCCTTGAAAGTGGGAGCGGCGGAAGGAATGAGATTCCAATCGACTTGAAAAAGATCATGGATCGCAAATCCCCAGACGTTTCGCTGATGGCAAACGACATACTCTACGTCCCGGACGCGTCAGGAGCGAGGGCAAGCCTGAAGGTTTTGGAAACATCCATCGCGGTTGGTACCGGCCTTACCGCGGCATTTATGATCTACGGGCGGTAGTACCAACAAGAGAGGATTTATGCCTGAACAATCGCGACTGGCGGAGATAATCCCTCCTGGGCAGTCAAACAATCTGCCGACTGTTGCCTATTACCCGCCGATTCCGGTGCAGCAGGAGTTTGAACCGGAAGCTCCCGCGGTTCCTCTGTCGCACTACCTATGGATTCTGCGGCGGCATCGCTGGAAAATCCTCGCCTTCGTGGCAACCTGCGTTCTAGCGACCGCGGTTGTTTCCTCGCGGCTCCAGCCTATCTATGAGTCAACAGCGACGGTAGATGTCGACCGGCAGGCGCCGTCGGAGGTTGTCGGCCAAGACTCAACCCGCTCCGCTGCTGCACCCAACGACGCGGACCAGTTTCTTGCCACGCAGGTCAAGCTGATCCAGTCCGATGGTGTGCTGCGCCCAGTGGCTGAGCAATTCCATCTGTTGTATCTTGAGGGCCAACTGGATAAGCACAATCCTGAAAAAGCCCAGGCAACAGCCAACGCTCCAGTGGTGCTTAAGCGTCTGAAGGTGACCCGCCCTCCGAACACATATCTATTGCTCATCAGCTACCGCTCTCCAGATCCAAACCTTGCTGCAGACGCCGCGAATGCAATCGCGAACTCCTATCTGGCACACACATATGATATTCGTATCCGGTCGTCGGCCAGCTTATCGACCTTTATGGAGAAACAGCTCGATGAGTTGAGGGCGAAGATGGAAAAATCCGGCCTTGCCCTCGCGCAGTTTGAAAAGGATCTGGACGTCATCAATCCGGAAGAGAAGACCAACATCCTCTCGTCGCGGTTGCTGCAGTTGAATACCGAGTACACGACCGCTCAGGGGGAGAGAGTTCAGAAGGAAGCAGCCTGGAACGCCATGAAGTCCGGTTCAGTGGAAGCGGCACAGGTTTCTTCTCAAGGACAGGACCTTGCCAAGCTGAGCGATAGTCTCAACCAGGCGCGCCAGCGATTTGCTCTGGTCAAATCGACTTACGGGTCTACCCATCCGGAATACCGGAAAGCTGCCTCCGAAGTGGCGGAAGTGGAGAGGCAGTACGAAAGCACGCGCAGCAATATCGCTGAGCGGATCGAAGTAGAGTATCGTGAGGCGCTGAACCGCGAACAGATGCTCCAGAAAGCCGTTGCCGAGACCAAGGCGGAATGGGACCGCATCAACTCCCGATCATTTGAGTATCAGCAGTTGAAGCGGGAGGCCGATGCCGATAAGACTCTGTACGACGAGCTCATTCGGAAGATCCGGGAAGCGGACATTAATGCCGGCTTTCAAAACAACAACATTCGGATCGCCGATGTGGCGCGGCCACCGTTAAAACCGGTGTTTCCCAACCTAACTCTCAACCTGCTGCTGGCGTTTCTCTTTTCAACCCTTCTGGCCGTAGGCGCGGCGCTGTTGCAAGACACGCTCGATACGACGCTCCGCGATCCGAAGGAGGCCAGCCGGTTCCTCGGCACCGATGTCATTGGAACAATGCCCGTCGACCGCCTTGCGGCTCAACTTCCAAGGGCTGTAGCGCCGGTTGCGGCTGCCGCCATTGTGCCCAAACCCCCTCAGGGTGGAAAAGGAAAGAACTACTATCGATCTACTTCTGATTTCGAAGAGGCCGTACGAACGATCCGCAATACCATCCTGCTCTCCGACTTTGAAGGGCGGTTGCGCTCGATTGTGATCACCAGCGCAGGTCCCAGCGAGGGGAAGTCTACGATATCGGCCCATCTTGCCATTGCCAATGCGGACCGTGGTAAGAAGACGCTATTGGTGGACGCTGACCTGCGGCGTCCCAGCCTCCACGCGAAGTTCGGGTTGACCTCGCGAGAGGGTCTTTCCAATGTTTTGACCGGCGAATTGCCCTGGCAAGATGTCGTGTTGCCGGTGGAGGGCAGGCCCAACTTGAGTGTCCTGCCGGCTGGACTGGGTTCTCATCGCGCAGCCGACCTGATTGGCCCGCGGCTTGCCACCCTGCTGGACGAGTTCGCGAAGGAATACGATCTGGTGATTCTGGATTCGCCGCCCCTGCTGGGCTTTGCAGAGTGTCTCCAGATGGCCACCGCGGCCGATGGAGTGCTTATTATCAGCCTGGCCGGAGAAACCAGGCGCCGTGCCGTTGCCGAGGTGATCTCGGTGCTCAATCGCCTGCGCGCCAATATCGTCGGTGTGGTTCTGAACCAGGTAAGCCAAAACACCTCTTCGGATGGTTACTCGTACTATGGCTATTACCGCTATGGGCATTACCAGAAATCGGAGTAAGAATCAGGACAGCGCATGCAGCCGCTTTCTAGCCGCGACTTAAGCAGCCCTCCCCGTTGATATCTCGGAGTGCGCACCAAGCGGATATCTCCACATATATTGGACTCAGCCCCGGACTGCTCTATACTACGCAATTGCCCGCTAACTCAAATTCAAGCCAAAACGGTCGGAGCCAGAGCCTATGAGTTCCAAGTGTTGGTTTAGTCGAGTCCGCCTAGTTTCCGTCATAGCATTCGTCTTAAGCGGGATCGTCTCCCCTGTAACTCAGATTCACGCCGGGGAATACACCTCGGTGAGGGATTTCGGTGCGAAAGGGGATGGAGTCACAGATGATCGAGCCGCAATTCAGGCCGCGATAGACAGCGCCTCTGCCGGGGTTGTATATTTTCCACCGTCGCGAGCAGGCTACTTGATTACTCCAGTGCCGGACAAAAGATCCTTCCTCAACCTAAAGTCACACGTACATCTCATTGGACTCGGCAATCCTACTATCCGCGTGGCACCCTCGTCAGCACCTTACGATTCTGTAATCTTTGCCGGCATGTGCGAGGATTGCACCATTATGGATCTTACCATTGATTCAAACGTCGGCGCAAATCCAGTTAGAGACAAAGCCGAAATATTCGCACACCCTCGAATTGAAATCAGGTTTGGTGGCGGTCAAGGAATTCGGGTTGAACGCGTCACAATCGAGAACTCCAGCTCGGTCAATTCAATAGTCTCCGGAGTGCCGGTTTCAAACATCACGATCGCACACTGTATATTCACGGCGAACGGTGACGACCCAAACCATGTTGCGCATGACCACTCAGCACTGTACATACACGCAGAGGGCGCACTCATCGAGGGCAACCTCTTTACTGCTGTACGACGTGGCTCACCGGCGGCAGTCACAGCTATTGAAACGCACGGATCGGGAATTTCAGTGATCGGCAATGTAATCACAGACTATGCCGTGGGTATGAATTTGACCGGCGTGGCACCCTCTGAAAGCATGGGTAATGTAGTGACCGGCAATACGATTCGTGGGGCTCTCGTGGGGATACAGATTTGGTCTGACACGTATAAAGGGCACACTGCAGGATACGGTATAAATGGTCTATCTATCACTGGCAACACCATCTCTATCAATCAAGTCAGTTACATAAGCGCCCAAGGAACGGCTTTGGCTACCTCTGGGATTGCAATTGAGCCAAATTCAAACCTCCCGATTGCAAATGTGATCATTTCGAGCAATACAATTACGTTTGATCTCGAAGATACGCGCCGTCCAGCAAGTAGCGCCTCTATCGGCATCGGCTGGTGGTCGACATCTGGACGGACCGCAGAGAACCTGATTATTTCAAACAACGTCATCGGCAACGCTCCGGTAGCGGGTATCAGGCTGGCCGCTGCGCTTGAGGGCTCCATGGTCACGGGCAATATCATCCGCAACGCCGGATCGTCTCTCGACAACACGATTCCAGGCGCGTACAAAACACCGGTCTTTATTGCTGGCGCACCCTCAACTGATGTTCAGATTTCCGGTAACCAAATCATCGACAGCCTGGAACCCTCACGCATGCAAGCAGCAATACTCCTGGCAACAAGCAGAGGGACTTCGTCGGGCCTCCGTGTCCGGAACAATTCGATTTCGATTCTCGCGGCTAACCGAGCATCGTTTGTCGCGCATGTGCAAATCCTCGACGACAGAACCGAGCCCCTTCTGACTGAATACTGGGATGACTTTGCCGCTCCGATAAGAAGAGTTGCCGCTGGCTCCGAAGTTATCGACTTAAGGAACGGTGTGCTCTGGCGTG
>Ga0302319_10015597_pt1 | contig 14076 bp, 15 predicted proteins | sample Bog_T0_2_FD_203319 | JGI IMG/M metagenome (GOLD analysis project Ga0302319, IMG submission 203319) | Peat permafrost microbial communities from Stordalen Mire near Abisko, Sweden - Bog_T0_2 | ecosystem: Environmental > Terrestrial > Soil > Wetlands > Peat | place: Sweden: Abisko, Stordalen Mire... | reverse complement strand
GCCAGGAAGTGTCGGCGATGGCTTGGACGAGAGTGTGCTCGTCGTCATCGAACGGTTTGTGTTTGGCGAAGGCGCGGTCAATGTGGGATTGATAAGCGACGGCGTCATCGGAAGGGAGAACGACGGTTTGGCCGGTGAGGCCGGTTTTGACGGCGTTGAGAGAGGATTTGGCTTTGCCGGTTTGTGTGCGCGGGCCGGTAGAATGCTGGGCGTTGGCACGGTTGGCCGTTAAACGAGCGTCTTAGATTGCGGTTGTGTTTTCTGTTTCGGTTTCGACGGAGGTACCGCCGGCGGTAGCAGCGAACGTTCGTTGCTCGGTGGCGGTTTCGGTGTTGGCTTGACAGGTGATGTTGCTGGATTGGCGCATAGCAGCGCGGCGTTCGGCTCGGTTTGACATGTTGGAATGAACTCCTAACTTTCAATGAAATTTTCGAAGGTGACTCGAGACAGAGTTGTTCGAGGTCAGTTCAGAAATAGCAGTGCGGCGGGAGAGGTGCGTTTGGGTTGCGATGGACGGAATTGCGTATGTTGTTGAGAGATAGGGAGATAGGGGTTGAAAAATAAATGTTGAAGTGCTGTGACCGCGCAGCGTCTTAAATTCACTCTTCCAATCACACCGCGCCTGGAAAGCAGCTGGCCGCAGCGGTGCTGGTCGCTGAAACTCTGGGGAGCTGTTCACTGAGCCGCGCGGAGGGGCCTCAGCCGACTGGCATTGCGGTTGGCCGGCAAAATGGTCAACCTGGATATATGAGCAGTCATGCTGCTGAAGTTCTCAAGGAATTCGAAGCGCTGTCTCCCGCCGACAAGCAGTCTGTTGCGGTAGAGATTTTGCGGCGTACACGGGATTTGCCTTTTGACTCGGGGCCCATCGCGGACGAGGAAATTGGCGAAGCGGGTAGATCATTGTTCGCATTCCTGATCAGCAAGAGGAGAATGCCGCCGCGAAGAGGTGAGATTTGGCTGTTCGATCTTGGCATGGCCGCGAAGACTCGGCCTGTGCCGTTACGGATGGCGTGAAATATTTGGCAAGCGCCAAAGAGTGGCTTCCCGAGAGGGGGTTGGGACAAGCGGTAGACCGCTCCTTGCCAGTCGCGGCTCGGCTAGAGGTTTTGCGGTGATTTGAGGGCGCGGGGGATGGTTTGAAGGTGGGGCGGCGGATTAGGCCGCTGAAGTTGCCTGGTGGGGCTCGGCGGGCGGCGAAGAAGGCGCCCATTTCGCGACAGAAGCTAGCTAGCTAAGCTAGGAGGCTGTTTTGTCCGTGCGAGTTACCCTTCTGGAACGAAATGCGGAACTAAAGTCCCGCGCGGACTCAAGTCCGCCCTCCGCTGAATCCAGCGCCGAGGCGGACAGCATTTCCGATGGGAGACAACACCACCACCCGAAAACCAGAGTCGAAAGAGGTCTCGCCGGCCTTTTGTGTGCTTAGTACTCGCGACTGAAGGCTAGCTAGGCTGAGAAAGAAGCGTAAGCTTACTAGGGTAAAAGGTCTCTATCCGGTTCGATATCACGCTATGAGTACGATCCCGAGTCTGTACCAAGCCTCTCTCCCATCATTGCTTAGCGTCCTGGCCGCTAAGTCCCCGGGAGGCGCCCACCTCGCAAGCAACACAACGAGTGTCTCGGCCAGCATCTCCTATAGCGCGCAAGATAGTGCTCAGCTTTCGCCGCTCGCTCAGTTCGTCGTGCAACTGCAGAGTATTCAGGAAGCCCATCCTAGCGAGTACCCATCGGTTCTCTCTCAAATAGCAACCAATCTGAAGACTGCCGCGGACACCGCCACGCAAAGTGGCGACCCCTACGCGGCTGCCGAATACAATACACTCGTCAAGGATTTCAATGACGCTGCCAAATCCGGTGGCCTGCCGAATATTCAAGATCTCGTGCAGGTATTTGAAGACCAGGGAGGAATTCCAACGTTCGGCCTTCCGCCGCCTGCCGGCTACAGTTCTTCGAACTCCGGCCCTACGCCGGCTACGAAGCAGAATGAAAAACTAGTTGCCGATATTCTGCAGGCGATCTACTCAAACAACGAAGAGAACAACTCGTCGAACCCCGTGCATATTACCTTGAACACGTTTCAGTCCAGCCTATCGGTGACAATCGGCTAGGCGGCTAGGGCCCGGCGGACGGAGGTTCGAGGGAGGGATCGCCGTTCGGCTCAATAGTGAAACAAACCCGCCAGCGCCGTGTACGCAGCGCCCCAAGCCTGCAAGCGCTGAACTACTTGCGGCTCTACCCCTGCCGCCCGAAACCGCGCGCTTGCGTCCCAGGCCTTGCCGCCGGAGATATTCCGCAAATCCGCTGCGGGCGGGGCATAACTGCTCGCGCTCAGCCCCAACTGAAAATAAGCCGCCGGCGGATATTGCGAAGTCTTGTCCAACCAAGCCGTCAGCAGCGCTTGCGTAATCGCTTGTCTTAAATCAGAAGGTAGCGGCGCGAACGTCGCCGCCCAATCCGCGTCCACCATGATTCTTGGATCCACCATCTGCTCCGGCCGCCAGCCTTCGGCCATGTTCCCCGGGCCGATAGCGGGATCGGTGGATTGTAGCGCCTTGATCACAGTCACGAGCAAACGTGCCGGTTCCGGCCGGCCGCTCAAACGCTCCAAATCCCGGAAATGGCCAATCAGGTACGGCCAATCGAGCGGTGTCCTGCCACGATGCCGGTGCTGCCCGCTATTCAATACCACCTGCACTTGATACCAAGCGCTGCTGAAATATTCATTGGTCAACGCGCTGCCACCCATGCCGGCCGGACTGTCCGGAATATTCAGCGCGCTCGGCGCACTGGATGCGGGCACGGTATTGTCCCAGGCGCGCGACTGCGTTATCTCCCACGTCTTCACTAACTCCCACAATTGCGCAGAGTAGAGTTCCTCAGCTAACTCGGCCGACCACTTCTTGGAGCCAGGCGCTAAGTGCGGCGTCAGAAACTTACTGCGCGCCTGGTTCCAGCGCTCGAAAAACGCCGCCCTACCCTTCTCTTCGCCGGCAACCTTAGCGTACTCGGCATTGGCATACAACTGCGCAAAGGCACTGCCCGCAAAGCGCTCGCCCCAGGAATCTAAAGGATGCACGCGCGGGAGCCAGTGGTTCCAGTCCGGCAATTGCATGGCAATCGGAATCTCGCGCGGGCTTAAATTACCATCCGGGCGGAACACCGCCGGCGACACCTTTCCATGAAACAGGAAGGGCAGCGTGTCCGCGTCGTTCGCAAGCACCCAGTGCAGCCCCGCGCCCGCCGCCCACTGGGCAACGGGTAGCGCAGCTAAACCCGGCCCGGGTTGATAAGGCGGATTCCAAGGGCGCCCCGGATTCTCCACCGCCAGCGAACGAATGTAAGAAGCAATCTGTTGACCCTGCAACTCCGAAAGCCCGTGGAAGCGCGAGCGCGCAATGATGGACGCATTGGAAAAATTGAAGTATTTCAGATCACGCCCGTCTTGCGTGTGGCAATCTTCACAATGCGCACGAATCGCTCCGGCCCCCGGCAGCCCGTTTGCCGTTAAAGCGGCGCCCTGCCAAAGACTCTTGCCCGCTGCAATATTGGCCGCATCGGGTAAAGGCGCGGTCCAAGAATTTGGATCGTCCTCAATAAAACCATTCGCCGGCAAAATCTCGCGCCCCTCCGCCGTGACGAAATGAAACGCCAGCACGCGGAAGCCGCTGACCACGCCATTGGTGCGGTTAAAGCGGAAATGAATGCGGTTGGCCCGATCCAGCAGGCAACCCGCCGGCAGGGGCAACGTCAGTTGCAGCGTCGCGAATCCCCCGCCAATGCCGCCATAGCTCTTCGCCGGCTCAGCCACGTTGACGCCTTTGTTGTTGAGCGGGAGCCAGGCGTTTTCGTTTAGCCGCACACTCACCATATCGTCATACGCGAGACCGTGGATTTGCATCAACAGATCTCGTATATGACTGCTGCCTACCCCTGCGGGCATTTCGAATGTTACGGCCGCTTCGGTGCCGTTTGCGCCCGTAACTTCAATCGGAAGGGTGATCGGTTTCGGTGGCGCTGGAGCGCCGCCAAGAACGGAACGAAAACAGAGCGCTGCTATTAAGAGCGGACCCACGCTTTACTTATCGGGTCTAAGCCGAACTTCTTTCGCTATAAGTAAGGTTTTGGCGTGGCCATTGGCCGCTAGCCAGGCATGGCCTAAATTGGTAGAGTGCGCGTGCAAATCACAAAACGGGCCGATGGCGCTGGCCTCTTGCAATGCATCCGAGACGATGGAACCCGCGTTTGGCAAAAGCAGCCCGGCCGCCACGCCGCGCATTTTGCGTTGCATGATTTGACGCACTTCGCGGTGGAAACAACCCTCGGCTGCCAGAACGCGTTCTTCGGCTTAGTCAAGCAAGGCTGGGACATGGACGACGTCACCGGCAAAAGTGCGCGCGGACCGCTGCCCGCCGAGGCCACTGCGGTGGAAAGCATCGTTGGCTTGCTCGACGCCGAGCGCGCCGGCGGCGTGCTGTGGACTCACGAAGAATTTAATCAGTTTTCTAGCGCCCGCCCATTGACCCAAGAGGAGATCGGACAAATCAAAGCGCGCCGCGGTGAATTGTTTGGGAGGTGGTTTGCCTTGCCGGCGGGTGCCTGTCTGGAGCTTGAGTTTTAGCGCGGCTGGCGGAACGCCGTCAGAATTTCGAAGGCGTGGTTGACCATCACCGAATAATGCCCTTCGCCCGGATAAAACTTTGCGCGAGTGTTGGGCACAGCGGCGGCCAAATTGCGGCCCACTCCTGCCGGCACAATCCGGTCCGCTTCTCCGTGCCAGAGAAAAAAGTCTTTAAGATTAATATTTTCCAGGCGGAATCCCCAGTCGCCTGCCAACAGCGTGCCTTCCAGCGCAGGGCCGGTATAGCCTTGGCGGGAACCCTCGGCTGTGACCCGCGCCAGGATGGACGAAAGTTCCGCATTAGCAAGCACTGCGGCGTCGGCGCGTGCCAGCAGGATGGCCGGAATCGCAAAGCGTTCGGTCGGATGGGAGGCACGCCAGGGCGTCAGCGCTCGCGCAAACGCTTGATAAAAAAACGGCAGCCAGTGGATGGCGAAATAAGTCGCGCGAAAACGCACGTCCCGCCTCGGAATCAGCCGCCCTGGAGCCGCGCCCGACACAATCCCGCAAGCCTTGAGACGCTGCGGAATTTCATGCGCACAAGCCAGCGCGTACGGCGCGCCGCCCGAAACGCCAACCACGGAAAAAGCGCCCAGTCCCAGACTATCGGCGAGTTCAAGAACGTCACTCGGCCAATCGAGAATCGTGCGGCCGGGTTGAAAATCAGATTCGCCGAGTCCCGGCCGGTCCGGGGAAATGAGGTGCACGCCGGCTATGTCAGGCGCATCCCCGTAGAGCGCCGCATCGAGCCCAGAACCGGCAATACCATGGAAATGGAATAGCGGTTCGCCGGCGGAAGGGCCAAAGGTGCGGTAGTGAAGGCGGCGGCCGGAACGCAGACGGAGTTGGGGCAATGGTTCGCACTTCATTCTTTCACAGCGCGGCGCCGGCGCGTCTCTATACTTGAATGAGGAATGCCCTGCCCGTATTTCGAGCCGCGGCTAGCGGTGCTGCCCCCCACGCTCCTCAATGCGCGCTTGCCGCTGATGGATGAGTTTGACGGTGTGTGCCGCGCCATGTCCGAACCCCTGCCTGTGCCCGCCGAAGGCCGCTTGCGGCTTTGCAACCATGGCAACGTGCGCGGCCAGTGCGCTCATTTCCCCGTGCAGGAGCAGCGTTCCGCCTTTCGGTTTGAAGTTGTGCGCCGCTCGGCCGAGCGGTTGGATCTGCTCTTTATCGAAGAAGCGCACTATGCTCCGCTAGCGTGGCAGCGCCTGACGTTCTCGATTGCTTCCGAACGGTTAGAACCCGATCCGCCCGAGCCCTGCCGGCGTGCGCAACTGCTGGCCTTCTGCCGCAGCTACCTGCGTCAATGTCCCGCCTAGCTCGCTCGCCTCTCACGCAACGTATATGTCAAATCAACCCACTCCCGAAGTCCGCACCGTCCGCGATTCCAGGTCCGAGTACTCCGAGCTCTGCCTGCCCAGCACCACTAATCTGCTCGGCAACATGCTGGGCGGACACGTGATGCATCTGGTGGATCTTTGCGGAGCCATTGCCGGCGCGCGTCACTCGCGCTGCACCATCGTCACCGCTTCCATCGATCAGATGACGTTTCTTCATCCGGTTCATCTAGGCGATCTCGTCATGCTGAAGTCGCAAGTCAATCGCGTCTTCCGCACCTCCATGGAAGTGGGCGTGAAGGTCTGGGTAGAAAACCTCCGCACGCGTGAACTGCGTCACACGTCTTCCGCCTATCTCACGTTTGTCGGCATTGACCAGCAAGGCAATCGCATCGTGCTGCCGCAGATCGTACCCGAAACGGACGAAGAAAAGCGCCGCTGGCGAGAAGCGGACGAACGACGGACGTATCGTCTCGCGCTCAAAGACAAGACGCGGCTGGCCGGTAACGGACTCGATGATATTGCCGCACCTTGACAGGTTAGTCCGGGTCCGCCTTGTACATGTACTTAATGCAGTGCTTAAACAACAGTAAGTTGGGCGAACCTTCCCGGTTGAGCTTTAAGCAGTCGCGGTCGTACCATTCAATGACCCCTTCCAGTTGCTCCCCATCGGTCAAAACCACCATCATGCGGGTTTTGCCTTGCATCTGCTTCGAATAATAAAATTGCTCGGCATTAGTCTGGTCTGGTGGTGTGTTTTTCTTAGCGGCCGGAGGACGCTTTACCTCTCCTCCGCCAACAGCCACGCGAACCGGTTTTCTAATGAGCGAATCCAAACGCCTCTCTTCTATCATTTGGCCTCAGGTGTGTTTCTTGGATAGTACCGCACTTGCTTTGAGCAATGCCACGGCTTTGTTAACTATAGGTGCCCGCGGACTCCAATCCGTTACGCAATTTAATAATCATAGCGTCCAGCGCTCCCACTTTTTGTATATTGCGCCGGACCATCACCACCAGCTCATCCACGCCCTTCACGGCTTGCTCCACCCAATCGAAATTGACGCGCTGCGCAATGGCCGTAACCTTTTGCCGGATATCGACATGGCGGCTGGCGCCCTGGCCTTGCATGACGGCCAAAATCTCTTCCAGCAAGCCATAGGCGGGCTTCAGGTACAGGTCAAGCTTTTCCGTCTTGCGGTTGCCGAACGATTCCGATTTTTGTACCCAATCCGAAAAAGGCGCCAAGCCCGCGCCGCATTCGAAAGCGGCCAGCATCAGACCGCGGCGCTCGCGAAACACGTCTAAATCCAGCGTCGCCGCCACGCCTGGGCTACCTTCCGCCAGTGGTATGCGGGTAGTGGCTTCCGGTAGATTGCGCGCTTTGGCGAAGGCCAGCATCTCACTTTCGGAAAGCCTGCTCATCTGCAACACTACCGAACGCGACCGAATGGTCGGCAGCAGATCGTACAAATTTTCGGCCGTGGCAAAAATAACCATGTGCGCGGGCGGTTCTTCCAACACTTTCAAGAGCGAATTGGCGGCCTGTTCATTGGCGCGGTCAAGCCGGTCGATCAGAAATACGCGGTGCGATCCTTCGAGCGGCTTGAATTGCGCGCGCTCGCGAAACTCGCGCATTTGATGGATGGTGATTTGCCGCAGCGGCCCATCCACCGGAAAAGTAATGAAATCGGGATGCGAGGAAAACAGCAGCGGATCTTCGGCGCGCTTATCCGCCGCCCACTTGTCGCGTTCCGCCAGGATTTCCAGATTGTGCGGCAGGCTCAAATCGTCTTGTTCCACCTTGCCGCTGCCGCCGAGCAGCGCCGAGGCGAAGCGCCGCGCCAGCGTGGCTTTCCCAACGCCCTCTGGACCGCTCAACAAGATGGTCTGCGCAATGCGCTCGCCCGCAATCATCTGCTGGAGCGTTTGCACCACCGCGGCGTTGCCGTAGAAATTGGGGAAAGTGTCCATTTACTTTTTGGGCAATGCAGGCAGCACTTCGCGCCAAACACGCTCCGCCACTGCGTCCGGCTCGCCGTCGCCGGGCACTAAACGAAATCTTTCCGGCTCCAGGCGCGCAATCTTGCGATAGCCTTCGGCCACGCGGTGATGAAATTCCAACGATTGGCTATCGAGCCGCGCTTCGTTATCTGGGCCATCGCTAGCCGAATTGCGTTTGTGCGCGCGCCCCAACCCGGTTTCCACGTCAATAGTCATACAGATCGTCAGGTCCGGCAGCAAGTCCCCCAGTGCCAACTTGTGCGCCGCTAACACGGTATCAAAACCGATGCCGCGGCCTTCGCCTTGATAAGCGAGGGTAGAGTCCGTGAAGCGGTCACTGACCACGATATCGCCGCGCTCCAGTGCCGGCAGAATGATCTCGGCGGCAGCTTGGGCGCGCGAGGCGAACATGAGCAACAGTTCCGTCATGCCGGCCATTTCCTGATGCGCGGGATCAAGCAGAATGCGGCGGATTTGACGGCCGATGTGCGTGGCGCCGGGTTCCTGGTTTTCAACGACGCGGTAGCCCTCGCGCCGAAGACGGTCGACGAGTAAGCGCATTTGGGTGGATTTGCCGCTGCCGTCGGTGCCTTCGAAGCTGAGAAACAGGCCGGGGTGGCGGCGCTTAGTCATAAACGAAGTGCAGCAGAGTTTTCAAGTCTTCCCAAGCCTCGCGTTTGGCTTGCGCGTTGTACTGGCGCAGCAAATATGAAGGATGGTAGGTGATCATCACCGGAATATCGCGCCACTTGTGCCATTGCCCGCGCGACTTGGTAATGCCTTCTTTGGTATTCAACAGCGCCTTCATCGCCGTAGCGCCCAACACGCAAATGGCTTTCGGTTTGATGGCCGTCAATTGGCGAAACAGAAACTGCCCGCAGATTTCCATTTCATCGGGCTGCGGCGTGCGGTTATCCGGCGGGCGGCACTTCACCACGTTGCAAATGTACACATCGGCGCGCTTGAGCTGCATCCCCTCTTTGGCGGCGGTGTTCTCAATCATTTGGGTCAATAGCTGGCCGGCTCGGCCGACGAACGGCAGGCCCTGTTCGTCTTCATCGGCGCCCGGGCCTTCGCCCACAAATACCAGCGGCGACGTTTCGTTCCCTGAGCCGAACACGATCTTGTTGCGCGTTTCGCACAAGCGGCAGCGCTTGCAATCGCCGATGTCTTCGCGGATTTTAGCCAGCGTGTCGCCTTGCGGCGCGATTTCGAGTAATGGTATCGGAGCCATGACAGTAGTGGCCGAACTGGCGGGCGGCGGCGCTGCCCGGTAAATCGTTTCGATTCCCAGATCGCGGTAATACTGCAAATAATCGCGGACTTGTTCCGGAGTCATGCCGTTGCGTCTACGGCCCGCAGATTCAAACGTAGCATCCCCACCTCGTCCAGAATGCGTTCGGCAATCTCGTTCTTGCCGGCCGGACCGGCATGCACGGTTTGGCCGCTGCGCGAAAGGATTTCCACTTCGTTGCGGTCGGATTCAAAGCCGAGCCCGGCAGCCGAGACAAGATTGGCTACCACCATGTCGCACTTCTTGACGTTCATCTTGCGGCGCGCTTCTTCCACCAGATTTTCCGTTTCGGCGGCGAAGCCGATGAGCAGGCGGTCGCCCTTCTTCTGCCCCAATTCGGCGAGAATGTCGGGCGTTGGATCGAGTTCGAGCGAAAGCCGCGTGGCCGTCTTTTTGCGTTTCTGTTCGGGAACGTTCGCCACGTAATAATCGGCTACCGCCGCGCTCTTGATGATAATGGTGGCTTCTTCCAGATATTGGAACACCGCATTGCGCATTTCCAGCGCCGTTTTCACCGGGATCACTTCCACATTCAACGGTGCGCTCAAATGCACCGGGCCGGAAACGAGAATCACGCGCGCTCCTCTGCGCGCCGCAGCGGCGGCCACCGCGTACCCCATCTTTCCGCTCGAGCGGTTACTGATATAGCGCACCGGGTCGAGCGCTTCCTGCGTTGGCCCGGCGGTGATCAGCACCGTCTCGCCGCTGAAATCGCTTTTGCCGCCCGTCAAACTGTCCACGTAATCGGCAATGCGCAGTGGATCTGGCAAGCGGCCCGTGCCCGTCACACCGCAGGCCAGCCAACCATCGTCGGGATCGATAATGGAACAGCCGCGTTGGCGCAGAGTCGCCAGATTCGCCTGGGTGGCCGGATGCTCCCACATGGCGGTATTCATGGCGGGCGATAAAACCACCTTGCCGGTGAACGCCAAATAGAGCGTGGAAAGAAAATCGTCGGCCAAGCCGGTGGAAAACTTCGCCAGCAAATCGGCCGTCGCAGGGGCAACCACCAGCAAATCGTTTTCCTTGGCCACGGCAATGTGTTCCACCGCGCTCGAAAGCGTATCTTGCGCACTCGCTTCCGAGAACAGTCCGGTAATGACCTTGCGGCCCGTCAATGAGGCAAATGTCAGCGGCTGGATAAACTCTTGCGCCGCGCGCGTCATCACCACCTGCACGTCATGACCGCGCTGGATGAGCGCACGCGCCAATTCAGCGGCTTTATATGCAGCAATGCCACCGCCTACGCCGACAACAATCCGCATGCTCAACCGGCGCGCGCTACTCGGCGGCCGCTAGCCGTTCCTGCGCCGCCAGCAGCGCCTCTTCTTGCGTCAAATCGGTGTAGGGCACCAAACCGCGGCGGGTTTCTTCCATCGCCAGCGTGGTGGGCTTCTTATTGGTGGCGGGCAATACGCTGCGTTGCCCGTTTTGCAACTGGCGCGCGCGTTTGGCCGAAACAATGATGAAGCGATAGGTGCTGGCGTCCACATCATCCGGTATGCTGTGCATCGCGTTTGCTCTTGGTTTGCTATCCATGTCTTCTCCGTACTTCTAAAATAACGACGCCGGGCGCGGCTCAAAGCTTCGCAAAATGGGCTCGATCTGCTCTTCCATCCTGATCCGCCGCACGCGCTCCGCTCTCACAATCGATTGCAGCGTCAGCGTGGAATCGTCCACCCTGTGGTTCACCAGCACGTAATCGTATTGCTGATAATTCCGGATCTCGCTGGCCGCGTCCCGTAACCGCCGTTGAATGACTGCTTCGGCGTCTTCGGAACGGCTCCGCAACCGCTGCTCTAATATGTCGCGGGACGGCGGCAAAATGAAAATCGATACCGCCTCGGGAATCCGTTCCTTTAATTGTCTCGCACCTTGCACGTCAATGTCGAGAATCAGGTCTTTTCCTTCGTTTTGCGCCTGCCGCAAAATCTCGCGGTTGGTGCCGTAATAATTGCCGAAAACCTCGGCATGCTCCAGGAATTCGTTGTTCGCCAGGCGGCTTTCGAATTCGTCGCGGGTAATGTAAATGTAGCTTTCGCCGGGCTTTTCATGGCCACGCGGCGACCGCGTGGTGTAAGAAACCGAAAAACGCAGCCCAGGGTCGCACGCCAATATCCGCGATACCAGCGTCGATTTGCCCGAACCCGACGGCGCGGAAATAATAAATACCGTTGTCACGAGCTTCGCTTCTTATTCTAGTGCGAAGACCTTATTCAAGGTTCAACGCCTGTTCCCGAATTCTTTCGATGTTCGCTTTCATGGCCAACCCCAGGTTCGTAATCTTGAGCGCCGGCTCTCCGGCGCCTGAACTCTTCGATAAGGTAGTGTTGGTTTCGCGGTTCAATTCTTGCAGTAAAAAGTCGAGCGGCTTACCCACGGCTCCGCCCATTTCCACAATGCGCCGGAATTCCTGGGTGTGAATGGCCAGCCGCGTCAATTCCTCTTCCACATCGGAACGGTCTGCCAGAATGGCAGCCTCTTCCGCCAAACGCGCTTCCGTGATGCCCGCGCCGTTTAGCAATTCGTTCAACTTCTCACGTAAACGCGCCAGCAAATAGGGCACGGCTTGGTCGCGCAGTCCGGCAATTTCCGTGCGGGCTTGCTCAATCTGCGAAAGTTCAGACAGCAACGCCTTTCGCAATTCATTGCCCTCGCGTTCGCGCACCGCGTTCAAAGTGTCGATGCACTCGCTCAGCGCTTCGAGCAAAGCCGGTTGGAAGGTAGCGTCTAACGGCTTCGTTTCCGCGCCGCCGCTGCCGTTTCCCGCTACGCCCGGCAGGGTCAAAAGAACGTTTAAGTCTGGTTTGCTATCGAGTTGCAGTTCGGCCGCCGCCGCGCGGAACGCCGCCACATAGTTTTTCAATAATTCGCCGTTGTAACCAAGCGCATTCGTTCCAGCCAGGCGTGTGAGCGACGCCCGTATCTCCACATGGCCTCGCGCGATGCGTTCTTTCAGCATGGCGCGCATGGCGCTCTCAAACTGCAGAAACTCACCGCCCAGATGGAAGTGCAAATCCAAGCCGCGATGGTTGACGCTGCGCAAGCTGACCGACAATTCGCCCAACTCGGTTTCCCGCCGCACTTGGGCAAACCCGGTCATGCTGCGTACGGCCGCGCTGCCATTTTCTTGATCGCTCATCCAGCCACTACGCTCGAATCTGCGTGTTGCAATTCGTGCAAACGCGCATACAGCCCTTTCGCCGCCAGTAATTCATCATGCGTCCCCGTCTCGGCAATGTTACCGTCGTCCAGCACCACAATCTTGTTCGCTTGCCGGATAGTCGAGAGCCGGTGGGCAATCACCAGAACTGTGCGTTTCTTCATCAGCACGGTCAACGCTTGTTGCACGAGGCGTTCCGATTCGCTATCCAGATGCGACGTCGCTTCATCCAGAATCAGGATCGGCGCGTCTTTCAGCAAAGCCCGCGCAATGGCCAAGCGCTGCCGCTGGCCGCCGCTCAATTTCACGCCGCGCTCGCCAATCAAGGTCTGATAACCTTCCGGCAGGCGGCCGATAAATTCGTCGGCCAGCGCCGCTTTCGCCGCCGCGATCACTTCCTCGCGCTTGGCATCGGGCTTGCCGTACGCAATATTGTCGAACACCGTATCGTTGAACAGAAACGTTTCCTGGGCGACGAGGCTGATCTTTTCGCGCAGGCTGCTCAACTTCAAATCGCGCACGTCGCGGCCATCGATTTGCACGCTGCCGCCGGTGACATCGTAAAAGCGCGGCACCAGATTGGCGAGCGTTGTCTTACCTGCGCCGCTGGAACCCACCAGAGCCACCACCTCGCCCAGCTTCACGTCCAAATTCACGTGGTTTAAAACCACGCGGCCAGGCGCGCCAGGATAACAAAAATGCACCTTGTCGAAGCGAATCGCCTTTTCGAACTTCGGCATCTTGGCGGCAGTAGGCCGGTCCATCACATCCGGCTGCGTATCCAGATAACGGAAAACCGTGCCCGCCGCGCCCAAACCCTGCTGGAAAATATTGTGGATGTTCGTTAGCCGCTTGATCGGTTCGTAAAGCATGACCAGCGCCAACACAAACCCGGTGAAATCGCCCGCCGTCATCATGGCGCTCTTCGCCTGCAAACGGGCAAAGGTCAAAAGCAGGATAAAGGTCAACGCGCCAAAAATTTCGATCACCGGCGAGGCCAGCGCCTGATGCGCCACATAACGCAAATTACCCGCTTTGAGCCGTTGCGCCGCCAGACGAAAACGCTTCGATTCAAAATCTTCCGCGCCGAAGCTCTTCACCACTTGATGGCCGGTGATGGTCTCCTGCAAAATCTGCGTCAGCCCGGCGGCCATATCCTGCGCATGCCGCGTCGTCCGGCGGATGCGGCGGCCCAGACCCACCGTTAAAACAGCCACCACTGGGAACACCAACAAGCTGATGAGCGACAGCTTCCAGTTGAGCGACACCATGCTTAACAACAAGAAAATGGCGGTAAAGATTTGCCGCAGCCAATCGGCCAGCATGGTGGAAACCGACACCTGGATACGGTCAATGTCGAGCATGATGGCCGACATAATCCGCCCGCTCTCGTTATTCTCAAAAAACTGCGCGTCTTGATGCAGAACCCGGTCAAAGACTTCCTGGCGCAGATCCATAATCGCGCTGGTGCCGGTCCAATTGATCAAGTAATTGCCGAGGTAATCGCAGATGCCTTTGGCGAAAAAACATAAGAAAATGCCGATGGCCACCATCGTCCAAATGTTGTGGATGGAACTCGGCATCAGATCGTTCAGCGTGATGTAGATTTTCGGATGCGCAGCGGCTACGGCCCGTTCTTGCGGCGGATATTCAAACA
>Ga0302319_10015596_pt1 | contig 14076 bp, 16 predicted proteins | sample Bog_T0_2_FD_203319 | JGI IMG/M metagenome (GOLD analysis project Ga0302319, IMG submission 203319) | Peat permafrost microbial communities from Stordalen Mire near Abisko, Sweden - Bog_T0_2 | ecosystem: Environmental > Terrestrial > Soil > Wetlands > Peat | place: Sweden: Abisko, Stordalen Mire... | reverse complement strand
GCTAAAGGCGGCACGACTGCGACCAAGCGGGATAAAGTAGGCAGGAGGACACGCTAGCTTCATACACCGTTTTGAAGGCACGCAGAAAACTAAGTCGAATGGAACCGATGCTTGTCAACGCTATTAAGCATCCTGCAGATGCGCGCCAGCGGGGCTGTTGCCCTACTTCCCCTCGCCCTGCCATTTCCGCGACAACCCTTCCAGCTGATCCAGAACCTTCTGAATGTCCTTCATGCGGTCGGTGATGCCGTAGGTCACGGCAGGCGGGATGGTCGGTTCATAATGGCGGAAGATAAAGCGCGCTTCTTCCAGGGTACGCAATCTCTGCGTCAGAACCCGCGAAGAAATTCCCTCAATCTGCCGCCGCAGCACGCCGAATCGAGCCGGGCCGTTATTACTCAGCACCCATAAAATGTGCAGCGTCCAGGGCCGGGTCAGCAACTCCAGCAGCCCTCCGATGCCACACGGCGATGGCGGTTGCGCGATTCGTCGAGGACTCATATCGATACTAGGTTACCATAAAGTTCCTAATATGCTTAATAAATATGGTTATTTAATGTAACCAACGACCGAGCCGTCGTATCTAACCGTGCTGACAGCGACACCGTGCAATCCTAAGGATTGCCATCAACCTTAAGGAGATACAGAATGTCAGCCACAACTTCCAGCTTCCCCTCCCGCGCGCAAGCCATCGCTATGCCGGCGATAGCCGGCCCCGTCGTATTCCTGGGCCGCTTCCTGTTTGCGTTGATCTTTGTCATGTCCGGACCCCGGCATTTCATGAGTTCGACCATCGCCTACGCGGCCGCGCAGGGCGTCCCCATGGCTTCGATTGCGGTGCCCATCTCGGGCCTGCTCGCTCTGCTGGGCGGGTTGTCGATTCTGCTGGGCTTTCGAGCCCGGCTCGGCGCTTGGCTCATCGTACTGTTCCTGGCCGGCGTCACTCCCATGATGCACAAGTTTTGGGGCATCGCCGATCCCATGATGGCGCAGATGCAAATGATCATGTTCATGAAGAATATGGCAATGCTCGGCGCCGCCTTGTTCATGACGCAGATGGGCTCCGGTCCGTGGAGCATCGATGCGCGAAGCAGATAACAAGGGGAAGATAAGCGATAGAAAGACAGAAGATAATTGCTGGAAAGCCGATCTTTAATTTTGGCCGATCTTTAATTTTGAAAGAGCATTTAACTTGAAACACCCAAGGAGAAAATGATGCCGGATCCAACTATTCAGGTTCTGCCCAAAGGTCCCTATGTCGTTGCCGGGAAAGTCACGCTGCTCGATGCCGCCGGCAACAAAATAGAAGCGGGAGAAAAGATCGCGCTTTGCCGCTGCGGCGCGTCGACCAACAAGCCGTTCTGCGATGGAACTCACAGCAAAGTCGGCTTCGAAGCCGCGGCTGCCGCGGTTCCGGGAAGCGCGGAGTAAGCCGGTTCCGGCTTTTCGGAGACTACATCTCTGGCTCCGCGAGAGCAGGCAATCGGATGCGCGGAAAAAAGCCGCCCATCATCCCGGGCGGCCTTAGAATATTGCAGCGTTTAGGCGGCGCTGGCCGCGGGTTCCGGCCTCTGCATAGGCTCGTCGAAACTGCCGCCATAAATGTTCGGCACCTTCGATCCCATGGGTCGCAGGAAAGTCGCCAGTTCGCCGCGGTGATGGATGGAGTGATTGTTGAGAAAGCCAAGATAGAGCACGACCGGGAAATTGAAGGCGCCCATAAAGTCGACGGGCGTGAGCAACTGTTCCGCGGTGAGCGCGGCAACGCGAGCAGCAGCGCTCTTGAAATTGGCGTCATACCATGCGACGAGTTCGGCTGAGGTCTTGGGCTTATCTTCCGGCTTCGGATTCTGCATGGTGAAGTTCAGGTCGGCGATGCCGGTCATGAACTGCACGTCGGTGTTAGCCAGATGCCAGGCTAATTCCCAGGCGCTGCGCGCTTTGGGATCGGGACGGTAATCCGACTTGTCGTCGGGAATGGAGGCGATCACTCGTTTGGTGATTTCGACTTCGCGGCCGAGGCCGTCCAGCATAAGCTGACGGTAGCCGAGCGCGAACTCCGGCGTGAGAGCTGGTTGATCGGGCATAAGTCCTCCTTCTAAGGCAGGAGGATTATACGCCCACCGGCTGCTTGGAGTTGACTGGGACGGGAGTGAGCCAGCCGTGGCGGTCGTTCTTTTCCCCGCGCACGATGGCGTAGAACTCCTTCTGAATCGCCTTCGTGATCTGGCCTACTCCGCCCTTGCCCACTTTGATTTTGTCGACCGAGCGTATGGGAGTGATCTCAGCTGCCGTGCCGGTGAAGAAAGCCTCATCGGCGATGTAGAGCATCTCGCGCGGAATCATTTGTTCGACGATCGTAATATTCAGGTCGCGAGCGATCTGCAACACGGAATCGCGCGTGATGCCCGGCAATACGGAATTGCCCAGCGGCGCAGTGATCAGTTTGTCGCGATGGACGAGAAACACGTTCTCCCCAGAGCCTTCGCTGACGAACCCGTTGACGTCGAGCGCAATGCCCTCCGCGTAGCCGTTGACGATGGCTTCCATCTTGATGAGCTGCGAGTTCATATAATTCGCGCCCGCCTTGGCCATGGCCGGCAGGGTGTTCGGGGCGAGGCGCGTCCAGGAAGAAACGCAGGCATCGCAACCATCGTTCTCGCCGCCCAAATATTTTCCCCACGGATAATTGATGATGTAGACCTCGGTTGGCGAATTGAAGGGATTGACGCCTGCCTCGCCATAGCCGCGCAGAACGATGGGCCGCACATAGCAGGGCCATACGCCGTTGCTGCCCACGGTTTCGAGCATGGCGTTCACCAGTTGGTCGCGGGTGTAATCGATGTCGATGCGGTAGACTTTGGCGGAATCGAGCAGCCGCTGGATGTGCTCCTGGGCGCGGAAAATGGCGGGTCCGGAAGGGGGCGCGTAGCAGCGGATCCCCTCAAATACCGAGGAGCCGTAGTGGACCACGTGCGACATCACGTGAATCGTAGCGTCATCCCAGGGGATGAGCTTGCCGTTGTGCCAGATGGATTCCGACTTCTCGATTGCCATGCGCTACTCCTTGGTCTGCTTTTATTATAACTGAGGAGGTTCGGCATCCTGAGGCTACCAAACGGTCTCCAGCACCTTGGACTTTCGGATGCGCTGGTCGGCGGTTACCAGGGGCATGCCTTCGACCATGGCGGTGGCGGCGATCAGGCGGTCGGAGGGATCTTTGGGAAATTCCGGGGGTAGGCGCACGGCGAGAGCGGCAATTTCCGGAGTTGCTGGACGCAGGATGACTCTCGCCACCGCTTCATGGATAAACGATTCGACACTGCCGGTAACCATGATTCGCCGATGGTGCGCGAGCCAGGCAATCTCCCACAGCGTGATAGTGGCGACTGCCATGCCAGCGTGGTTTTGCCGGGCTTGGTGAATGGCTTCGCTGGCTCGCTTCGAGAGGCGACTGGGATCGCCGACCATCCAGAGCAGGGCATGGGTATCGAGCACGATCATTTAGCCAGCCTTATTGGGCCTTCCTACTTGAGTTCCCAATCGTCGATGGGGCTTATGATGTCGCCAACGATCTTCACTTTACCGGACATGTAGCCGAAGATATCGTCGGGCTGCTTTTCGGCGGGGATCAGTTTCACGACGGGTTTGCCGTGCTTGGTGATCACGATGGGCTCGCCGGTCTTGGAAACACGATCCATGATCGCGAGGCACTTCGCTTTGAACTCGCCAGCGGGCATCTGTTTCATAATATGGTCATAATATTATGACTATGGGCGGAAGGCAAGTGCGACTCATCCCGAGCGGCGGCGGGCGGGGTTGCGGACGGGGAGCGCGGCGTGGACGCGGGCGGGCGGTTTGGGGCGGGTGGGGTCAGGCGCGGCGGCAGCGACGATTGCTGCGGGGAGAGAAGGAGCGACGGGGACCGGCTTTGGCCGCGGGATGCGGGCGAGAGCGCCGGCCTGGTGGATTGCGGGGGAAGGCGGTTGGGGTCCGGCTGGGGCGGCGGGATAGTCGGGGACCTCGCGGACCATTTCGCTTTCCGCCATCTGGAAGCGGACGCGGGAGGCATTTCTGGCGGCGATGTGAAGGGCGCGCAGGATGAGTTGGGCGCGGCGAAGGTCGATGGTGTTGCGGACGAGGGCGTTGATGACCTCCATGAGCGAGGCCTGGATGGCTTCCTCGTTCTCGATGAGGGCGATGGGGTGAAGGCGTGACTTGGGGGGAGTGCGCACGCCGCGGATCATGCGCTGATGGAAGTAGCAGAAGACTTCGCCGCGAAGAGCGGGCGAGCCGCAAGGGGTTCCGTTGACTTTGATGTGGGTGCAGATGCGAATTTTCTGGTTGAGCGACACTGGGGTTCGGCCTTTCGGGTCTGGATTGAAAAAATTCTCAGATCGAGTTGGTAAGTTATTGATTGGGCGCGGGTTGGAGTTCGTGAGTTGGAGATAGCCTGCGTAAAATCTTGATAGCCAAGGGTTTGAACGGAAAATATTGAGAAGATAGGATTTAGCTTCGGCCTGTTCGGCGGGAGATAGGGTCTCGAGGTATTGCTTAAAGCTGTTTTGGAGAGTGAGCATACTGATATTAGTTTATGGGGGGTGGCAAGGTTAGGCGTCACAGGAGGGTTGTGGAAAAGACTGATGCGGGAAAAAGAAGCGGGAGCTCTGGAGGTTTTGAGCCGGCGTTGCAAGGGGTGGGTCCGGGGCGCTGGGGCCTCGGGGGTGTGTAACCGCTCCCACATCGCCGTTGCGCTCATTGACCGTGTCGTACTCGATGGCGCTTCCTGCCGGCGGACAGCAGATTCCTCCTGTCTCGCTGCGCTCGCGCGTCGGAATGACAAGGGGTTTTTGCACAGCTGTGCGTGACGGGTGTCGCTGCGTCTCGTGGGGCCAACTCTTAGAGTTTTGTTATCCGAACGGCGGGGTTTGCCCGGAGGGATCTGCTGTTTTTTGGAGCGGCGATGGCGCGTGAGCGGACTTACTACGTTTACATCATGGCGAGTAAGAGTCGAGTGATCTATGTCGGGGTGACGGGATTTCTTATGGCGCGGGTGCTTCGGCATCGCGCGGGCGAGGGTGGGAAGTTCACGGGAAGGTATCAGGTGCATCGGCTGGTTTACTTTGCGTCGTTTCGGAATGTGGGGGATGCGATCGCGCGGGAGACGGAGATTAAGGGGTGGCGGCGGGAGAAGAAAGTGGCCTTGATTGAAGAAGGGAATCCGACTTGGGAGGATTTGGCGGACGGGTGGGGCGAGCCGGCCGTGATGCGGGTGAGAGAAGCAGATTCCTCAGCGGCAAAGGGCGCCGGTTCGGAGTGACAAGGAGGGGCCGCCGCAGTTGGTGTGGAGGAGGACAGCAGATTCCTCCTGTCTCGCTCCGCTCGCGCGTCGGAATGACAAGGAGTTTTTTGTCGGGTGCGTGCGATGGCGGATGGCGCTAGGGGCAGACAGCAGATTCCTCCTGTCTCGCTGCGCTCGGGCGTCGGAATGACAACGGTTTGGGTAGGCGCTGGCAGCGGCCCGATACGGCTGGGCCGCCGAGAATGTGGCGGGTGTTCCCACGCGATGGGACTTCTGGCAGCGCAAATCCCCATTTCTCGCAAAGGACGCGAGAAATGGGCCACTTTTCCTGCTGACCCGTTTGTTCCACGGATAAGGCACGTGCGTTGTCGTGATATCGCGATAACACTCATCATCGCCTTGCGCCGCCAGTCGAGCGCGAAGCCGGTTTTCACCGATTGACTCCGGGTTTGGCTTCACTCGTCCAATTGCTTCGATAAGCGGGCTGGGTGTTTAGGGTCGGTAAATTCGAGAAGTTCGATGGGCGCGCCGTTCTCGACGATGAATGCGACACGGACACCGTCGGACGGGCTGTTCGGGGGAATCAGGATTTCGCGGCCAGCTAGCTCAGAGGAGAGGTCGGTAACTTCAAACGCGACGTGCGGCACTCGCCGGACAAGATCGGGAACCGCCGCATCCGCTTCGAAGCGCATCCATTCCACGCCGAATTCGCTTCTCTGGTGACTGACGACAAAGAGTTTCAGGTGTTTCAAATGGGTCTCCCCAGGCTTCGATTCGGTTGTGGGAATCCCGATGTGGTGATACCGGCGCATTGTTTTCTCTCCGGGTCAACTGGCGCAAAATTCTACTCTATTCGTTACCGCGACGGAATCGCGCCCGAGTCTTCCGAAAACACAATCGAACGGGCGAGATGAGTGGCACTTCACCGAACCGCTGAGATCAATTGGACGGGGTAGACGGCAATTCCGAGGTCAAGGTCAGTTGGCAATCTATCGCCATTCCACTCATTGACCTCAGCCGGCAAGGCATTTTTTGGAGTCTAAACGGCTGGTAGCGCCACTTGGCATTAAATTCCGGTTGCCCGTCAGCTTGGGAATAATGACTGAGCGCTCGTCATTGCGGCGATTGTTTTGCGGGCCTGGTGGGCGCGACGCGAGTCTCTTTTCCGCTCACGATCACTTTCATGGAACTCTCGCTTTCGCCCGACTCGTCGGTGTATTCGAAGGAGTCGGAGGAAACGAACTTCATGATGTAGCGGGTGTGATACGGCTTCCCGCCAAAGACGCTGTCTCCAAGCCAGGTCCATACGTCGCCGTTCACCGTGCCAGTCTTGTTTTCTACTCCTCCTGAACTGTCGACGGCGTGGTATTGGTATGCCTTGGAAGTCGGATCGTAGTAAGTGAAGGAAGTCTCCGAGTATTTGGTTGCGGGGCTTTTGCTTCCGAGGCTATGGAGTTCCGTTTCGCAGATGACGGCGAAGCCGCGTGCCGTCCACTTGCAATCGTCAGTGCCACTGTATTTCATCGCTGGCGAGTTCGGCCCCATGGCGCCGGCTTTCAGTTCGTCTTCGATGGTGAACTTGCCGACGATTGCGGCCAGCTTCTTGACTTCCGGGCCGGGGGTGGTTTGAGACTGAGCGCGCGCCACGATCAGGCTCGAAGCGCACGCCAACACAAATGAGACCAACTTTTTGGGGGCCCTCATGAGGATTCTCCTTTCAGAGATGGCAGGGATGCTAGCACAAAATCGGGATTAGGAAATGCGATCGTTGCACTCATTCGCCGGAGGGCTACTCGACGACGCTTCCTACCGACGGACAGCAGATTCCTCCTGTCGCGCTGCGCTCGGGCGTCGGAATGACAAGGGTTTGGAGTGGGCGACAGCAGCGGCCCGATCCGGCTGGGCCGCCGGACGGCCGAGGGCGGCTGTCTCCACGTGAATCGTTCGGTCGGCCGGCTCTCCGCTGGGTTTCAGAGGAATCGGAAGCGCGCATTCCAGTCTGGTTGGGATCGATGGGGATCACGGGCGAGTCGATATGGCCGGGCCTGGAGCCAGGCTGGCCTTGACGGTCACTCCGGGGAGTTCGTCGCCACGGAAGAATTTGGCTTTTTCCTTGAGATTTGCGGCTTTCATTTCCGGCATGGCTTCGTAGGGTTTGGAGTAGTCGTTGGCGGCGTTCCAGAATAAGAAGCCGATGCCGCCTTTGGCTTTGGCGGTGGCGACCTGGACCTTGATGTATTCGGGGGAATAGGTTTTGGTGCGCCAGTGGAAGGCTTGCAGCCAGGGGCGGATTACCACGCCGCTACCTTTTGTAATTAGCTCGAAGCGTTCCATGGATTCGCCGATGAAGTGTTCGGGGGCGTCGCCGGGGTGTTCGATGTTATCCATGCCGAAGAAGTGCGAGGGGTAGATCATGGGGCTGAGGACGTCGCAGTATTTGGCCATGCCGACGATGTCTTGTCCAGTGTGGGAGAGATCACCCTGGCGTTGCCAGGCCATCACGCCGAAGACGTCGAGGGAGAGCAGGACGCCGGTGGGGTGGAGTTCGGCGTAGGCTTTTTGGAGGAAGGCGGTGATAACGTCGGAGCGTTGGAGGGGGTGAGGGGTGCAGGTGGTGGTTTTGGGGGTGGGGGATTTTCGTGCGGGCGGTTGCGCGGTTCCGCCTTGCTTCGCATCGGCGGGACGGCCGAGGCGGCCGTCTCCACATGATTCTTTCTCGTTCTGAAATACGAAGGCGGCGTCTTTTTGATCGCCTTCGGCGGGGAAGCGGACGTAGTCGAATTGGATTTCGTCGGCGCCGGATTGGGCTACTGACTTGGCTAGGGCGATGTTGTAATCCTGAACGACGGGGTTCGAGGAATCGGTCCAGACGAGTTTGCCGTTTTCGCGCCAAGGCTGGCCGGTTGTCTTTGAGTGCACGGCGAGTTCGGGGTGGGCGACGACCAGGCGCTCGTCGCGGAAGATGGCGATGCGGGCGATGGCGTGCATATTTTCGGAGTGGAGGAAGTGGACGAATTTGGGCAGGTCGTGGATGTAGACCTGATGCTTGCCGAGCAGGGGATGCTCGAAGGGAATGGTGACGGCGCCGTCGGAATCCTTGATATCGAAGACTACGGCGTTGCCGCCGACCTCGCGCCAGTGGCGGATGATGCGGAGTCCGTGGTCGCTGGCGGCCATGATGCCGGTGAGGTAGATGGCGCGGACTTCGAAGTCGCGGGGGACGGGGATGGTTTTTTCGGTGATGGGTGCGGAGAGAATTCCGGGGATTGTGATGGGCTCGCCGGGTTTGAGGATGTTGGCGGAGCGGTTGCCGTTGACGGTGCGGATGGCGTCGGCGAGTTGGCTTGAAGTGAGATAACTTGTGTTCTTTAGATATTGGCGGGCGAGGGCGGGGATGGTGTCGCCGCGCTTCGCGGTGTAGATCTGGGTGCTGGCGTGAGTGGAAAGACTTGGAGAAGAAATGTCGGCGGGCTTGATGGTGGCGGGGATGGTGGCGTTGATGGGCTCCAGGTGTGCGGGCGGATCGGGCGCCGCGGTGGCAGTTTGCGGGGATTGCGCGGCTTGCGCGTAGGAGAAATGCGAGTTCAGGCGCACTGCGGCTACGCCGAATAGGATGCATGAGACAGCGGAGATGGTTAGGATCGAAGAGCGACGCACGCAAGCCTCCGTGAACGGTCTTTGCCGGATGCTATCTGCTTGGCTGCATACTGAATAGTTACTAGCGGTCATCTCCCTTCCGCTGGATCTACAAAGTCAAAATCTTTAACACAGAGGGGCACAGGGCGGACAGAGGTTCACGGAGGAAATCTTCGAGGGCTACGCCGGAAGTGTGCCTTCCTTCATGCGCAAACTATTTCTCCTGAGGGACTTTAACTTTGCTTGGGGGTCTGTTCTAATCTCGTGCTTAAGGCTGTAAGTCGTGCGGATACAGAGCGTTTGTTTTCCTTCCAGTTACTGAAGGACGTGGCCAACCGCTTGCTATTCATAAGCTACCCGGGGACGTGCAAGTGACGGGCGGCGAGTTTGGAAAGTGACGAATTTTGTCACTTCGAACGAACCGATCGGAGCCCGGAGAACTTAAAACGCTGGCTAAGGCCGAGGGCAAGGGCCTGGAAAAGGACAAACGTCCGGTGAAAGCTGGACAGTCAATTATGAGAACCAACCTCGCAACCGTGCTCGATCCGAACCGCCGCAGCAGCGATGCTGGAGAATTTGAATCCGCCCTGCGCCGCAAGATCGTGGGTCAGGACCAGGCTGTGGAAAAAGTCGCCGAGATTTACCAGATGTTTCTGGCGGGGCTGAATGCTCCGGGGCGTCCGGTGGGCAACCTGCTTTTTCTGGGGCCGACGGGGTCGGGAAAAACCCGGGTGGTGGAAGCGATGGCCGAGTCACTGTTTGGGGATTCGCGGGCTTGCATCAAGATTGATTGCGCGGAGTTTCAGCACTCGCACGAGATTGCGAAGCTGATTGGTTCGCCTCCGGGATATCTGGGACATCGGGAGACGCATCCGCTGCTGACGCAGGAAGCGTTGAACCAGTGGTTCACGGAGAAGTTGAAGCTCTCGATTCTGCTGTTTGACGAGATTGAGAAGGCTTCGGATTCGTTGTGGCAGTTGCTGCTGGGGATTCTGGACAAGGCGACGCTGACGCTGGGGGATAACCGGCGGGTGGATCTGTCGCAGTGCATTATTATTCTGACCTCGAACCTGGGGGCCAGCGAGATGACGGATCTGGTGGATGGGGGATTTGGATTTGCGCCGAAGGCGGTGGAGGTCGACAACAGTTTTGACGACAAGATCCAGCGCACGGCGGTGGAAGCGGCGCGGCGCAAGTTCACGCCGGAGTTCATGAACCGGATCGACAAGACGGTGGTGTTCAAGACGCTGCGGGATGAGCATCTGGCGCAGATTCTGGAGATTGAGTTGGGCATGGTGCAGCAGCGGGTTCTGATGGCGGCGGGGGCGAACCAGTTTGTGTTTAATTGCACGCAGGGAGTGAAGCAGTTCCTGCTGAAAGAGGGGACTGATCCGCGGTACGGGGCGCGGCATTTGAAGCGGGCGATCGAACGGCATCTGGTTTTTCCGCTGGCGAATCTGGTGGCTACGGCGCAGGTGAAGCTGGGAGATTTTGTGCGCGTCGATATGGCTTCGGAGAAGCAGATGATTTTCGTGAAGGAAGCGGAAAATACCATGGCTCCGGTGCTGCTGGAGCGTTATGGAGCTGCCGCGGCCAACATGCCTGCGATGCGCGCGGCGCGCACGGCGGTGAATAATCGCCGGGACTTGGGTGCTAGCCCGGTGGCGGAGAGCAAATAAGTTTTGGTAGGTGAAGCTCGCTAGACCGCATCTCGCGAGTCCCTGAAGCGCCGGAGAATATCCGGCGCTTTTTTTTTGTGCGTTCGGATTAAGAGCTTTTAACCGCGAAGGGCGCAAAGGAAGGGCCGCAAAGGGCGCGAAAGTTGGTTCCGGTGGCCGAACGCAGGGAAATTGAGAAGGCGTTTCGGCTGGCGTTGGAACGGGAAGAAATTTCCGAGAAAGCATCAAAGTTCTGTGGCGCAGGGGAATTAGATTGTGCGGCTTCTTATGCGGAGTGGAAAGGATCGTTTTGCGGCGAGGCTGGCGCGTCTTCGGGGCTGGGAATGTCTAGATTGACGACGATGGGGTCCTGGCCGCTGCGGACGATTACGGCTTCGACCGGTTCGTCTTTGCGGGCGTTGAGTTCTTGATGGGGAACGTAGGGAGGGACGTAGACGAAATCTCCGGGGCCGGCTTCGTCGACGAACTCGAGGTGATTCCCCCAGCGGAAGCGGGCGCGGCCGCGGACGACGTAGATGACGGTTTCGAGTTCTCCGTGATGATGAGGACCGGTCTTGGCGTTGGGGTGGACGACGACGGTTCCGGCCCAGAGTTTTTGGGCGCCGACGCGGGCGTGCGAAATGGCTTCGGCGCGGGTCATGCCGGGGGTTTGAGGGGTGTTGGCGTCGAGTTCGCCCGCGCGGATGATGCGGAGGCCGTTGGATTTCCAGTCGGGAGGAGTGGTTCGGTCTGGATTGTTGGGGTGAGGATCGTCCATTGCTGCGTCTCCGGTGCGGGCTGAAGCCCGAGTTGGGAATTATAAAATGGGGTACGCGGGGCGCCGCGGAAAGCTAAACAATCAGGGCGGGCTGCAGCCCCCGGTCGATGCTCCGCACTCGCAAACCATCACTTTCATCGAGCTGGTGTAGCCACAATGCTGGTTAGTTTGGCAGTCACCGCCGCTTGAGACTCTCCTGCTTCAACGATGGACTCGATCCTCCTGCCTGCTTCGGAGGGCCACCGATCTGGTCGATGGCCGACTGAAGGTAACGACGGACAAATGGCCGCTCCAGTTCACTCTCGTTGCGGATGGAAATGTGCCGGATCGCCTTGCCTTTGCCCACTAGAACTCCATTCGGGTCGGGCAGGAGCGCACCGCGGTTAAAGCCGAGGTTCACGTGGGTGCTGTAGGTCACGATGTGGCAGAAGCCATCCTTCATCGGTTTGCCAGTGAACGAATAACCGATCGCAAGCGCATATCCCTTGGAGATGGACTCAATGGCCTCGGGCGCCTCTTCCAGGACCAGGTCGCGCAGCGCCAAGGTTAAATTGGAGACGTGAGGATCGTACGGGGCGAGGTAGCTCAGCAGTTGTCGAGCCGGGGGCCTTGTCATTGCCAGAGAGTCTACCAAGGAATGAGAGACTTGGGAGGCTAGCGCTTTAAGACGGCAGGTAGTCACACACCAGCACCGTCAGATCGTCGTCCTGCGAAGCCGACCACTGCTGCACCGCGGAGATGATCCGATCCGAGGCCACGGAAGGCGGCAGCTGGGCGCTTTCCAGCAGCACTCGGCGAAGTCCTTCTTCCCCAAAGAAATCTCCCCTGGCGTTGGTAGCCTCGATAAGCCCATCGGTATAGAGGACGAGGCGGTCCCCCGGCTCCAACCCGTGTTCCGCGTTGCGGTAAGCCGCATGATCAAACGCCGCGAGCATCAGCCCATTCTCCGCGATCCCCGTCACTATCCCATCGCGCAGCAACAGCATGGGCGGATGCCCGGCCGCCGAATACGTGAATCTGGCCGCAGCCGCATCCAGGTGAACATAAGCGGCGGTAACGAATTGCTGCTGCGTATTTCCATACAAAGCCGCATTCATTCCCAACAACAATCCCGCGGGATTTGCGGCTTGGGCGCGTTGCGACGTGCCAGCCAGCTTGACCATCGAAGCGATCAGCGCCGCCGGAACGCCGTGTCCCGAAACATCGGCAATCAGAATTCCCGCTTGCGTCCCATCCGCCACAATAAAGTCATAAAAATCTCCCGCCACCGAAGTCATTGGAACGTACCGCGCGGCCAAACGAAAATTGGCCGAGCTGGGAAACTCACCGGGGAGAATCGACAACTGCATCCGCTTCGCGACTTCCAGTTCCTTCTGAATTTCGTTGAGCTCTTGATCGCGCCGCAAAGTCTGCCGAGCCGCCACATATCCGAGCGCCCCCAGAAAGGCCAGAAACCCGATTGGCTCAATATTCGGCAGACGAAGGCCCAAGACGCCGCGGATGTTTTCCCATACCGCGAAAGCCGCGAAAATCAAAAGCCCCCGGCTGAGTATCAAAAAATCCAGGTCAGGAAACGTCCTCCTGAGCCCGCGGGAAATTAGAACGATCAGAGTGATAATGAGCAAAACGCCGGTGATGCGGTAAAAAATGTCGCGAGGACCGATTGCCAGAGTAGCGATGGCAAACAAGCCCATCCCCCAGCTCAGCACATAGGTCAAGGTCCGGATTCGCCGGTGCAAGAAGCCCGCGGCATCCAGAAACAGAAATACCGGAATGGGTATGACGAAATCGATTGCCGACCTGACCCGCGGAAACCAAAAAGATCCGCGCATGGTGAGGTAAAGCAAGTCGCTCTTCATCCACATGCGCAGCCCGTATAAACCGGCGAGGAAGGCAAGATAAATCAACAGCCGGTCAAACTTGCCGCGAATCACGGAAAACGCCGCCGCCACCAATCCCACGGCTATAATCACAGCCCCGAAAAAAAGACTGGGAGCATCGTGACGAAAAGCCTGCAGGACCTGGTCCGCCGTCAGTTCAGAGGAAGGCAAATGCATAAGGTGGGATGCTAAATCATTTTCTGCTCGCGCTGTGCCGGTGGGGGACAGCTGCCCTCGGCGGTCCATCGGGCGAAGGTCGATTTTTCTCTCATAAGAATTCGTCGGGCTGAACCGCAGGCTGCCAACGCCTGGTGACACAACATCAAGCGATTCGTCTAAAATGGCAGCCGCATCTTGCGATCACTGATCTCACTCCACAGGGGCTTCATGCTTAGAAGAGCGTTCGTTGTAGCAGCATGTTTCTTGTTCGCTTACACTCACCTCTCATTCCCACAAACCGCTCCCCTTCACGGCATCGCCGCCGCCGACCTCGACCGCAAAGCCGATCCCTGCACCGATTTCTACCAGTTCGCCAACGGCACCTGGCGCGCCAACAATCCCATCCCCGCATCCATGACCCGCTGGAGCAAACGTTGGGCCGCCGGCGAATCCTCCAAAGATAAGCTGAAGGAAATTCTGGAAACCGCCGCCGCAGACAAGGATGCACCGAAGGGCAGCACCACCGAACTCATCGGCGACTACTACGGCGCGTGCATGGACGAATCGCGCATCAACGCCCGCGGCATCGCCCCGCTCCAGCCCTGGTTCGCGCGCATCGATGCCGCGAGCTCCACCGCCGACCTGCAGCGCATCATCGCCGAC
>Ga0302319_10015591_pt1 | contig 14078 bp, 12 predicted proteins | sample Bog_T0_2_FD_203319 | JGI IMG/M metagenome (GOLD analysis project Ga0302319, IMG submission 203319) | Peat permafrost microbial communities from Stordalen Mire near Abisko, Sweden - Bog_T0_2 | ecosystem: Environmental > Terrestrial > Soil > Wetlands > Peat | place: Sweden: Abisko, Stordalen Mire... | reverse complement strand
CCGGGGTGGCTTCTGGAACGTGAGCAATGGCTTTTCAAACGGTCCGGGGATCGGGGATGCCCAGGGTCTTCTTGATGGCCAGCAGCTCCTGCATCTGGGGCTGGGGGATGGTGTTGGGGGCCGAGCCCAGCTGGCTGAGCTGGGCGGTCACCAGCATGGTCTTGCAGTAGGCCTCGAGGATCTCCATCTTGAAATAGGCGTCCTCGATGCCAAAGCCCCAGGCCACGACCCCATGGTTGGCCATCAGGATGGTGTTGTGCTGGACCGCCAGCTGGCCGATGGCTTCGCCCATGGCGTGGGATCCGGGGGTCATGTACGGCGCCACGGCGACCTGGCCGATGAAGATCTCCATCTCGGGGATCATGCAGCTGGGCGGCTGGATGCCGCAGACGGCATAGCCGGTGGCGGTGGGCGGGTGGGCATGGACGCAGGCCTTGGCCTTGGGCTGGGCGGCGAAGATGGCCAGGTGCATCAGCAGTTCGCTGGTGCGCCGCTTGGCGCCGGCGACCATGGTGCCGGCCAGATCCACCAGGGCCAGATCCTCGGGTTGCATGAAGCCCTTGGAGACCAGGGTCGGGGTGCAGAGGACCAGATTGCTGGCCACCCGCACTGAGATGTTGCCGCCGTTGCCGTCCACGTAGGCCCGGCCCCACAGCCGCCGGCCGATGTCGCAGATCTCCCGTTTGAGCGCTTCCAGCTCCGGAGACCGGAAGAAGTCGGCGATCTGGTCCGGAGCGATGGCCGGGAGCATGGATCCCGGCCGTTCGGTTTCGCTGTTCATCATGATGTTGCTCCTCTGAAAGGGGTTTCCACGAAGGCCTTGAACCGGGCCAGGGCCGTTTCCGGAACGGCAGCCTCGGGGCGATAGGTTTCTACCGGATAACTGTGCCGGACCACCTCCCGGGCCTCGCCCAGGGACCGGAACACCCCCCGGGCCATGAACTGGAGGCAGGCGTTGCCGATGGCCGAGGTTTCGACGGGACCCGCCAATACCGGTACCTGGCAGGCGTCCGAACAGAGCTGGTTGAGCAGGCGGTTCTGACTGCCGCCGCCGACGATGCGGATCCGGGAGACGGGGCGGCCGCGCAGGAGTTCGATCTCCTGCTTGACGGCCCGGTAGGACAAGGCCAGGCTCTCGAAGACACAGCGGGCCAGGCTGCCCGGCTCGGCCGGCACCGGTTGGCCCGTGTCCACGCAGAAACTCCGGATCGCCGCGGCCATGGACGCCGGGTTCAGGAACCGGCCATCCTCCGGATCGATCAGCGAAACCCAGGGCCGGGCCGCCCCTGCGGCCTCGGCCAGGGCCGCGTGGTCGATCCGGACTTCCTGGGCGAGCTGCTGGACGGGCCACAGCCCGACCCGGTTCTTGAGCACCAGGTAGCGCCGGTCCGCCCCCCGTTCGTTGGAGAATGCGAGCCGCTGGGCCATCGAATCCGCATGGGGGGTGCGGCTTTCGAAGCCCATGAGCGACCAGGTCCCAGAGCTGATGAAAACCTCGTCTTCGTCTTCGAACGGGATGGCGGCCACCGCCGAGGCCGTGTCATGGGTGGCCGGGGCGATGACGGCCACGCCCAGGCCAGACCCGGGCAGCCGGACTCCTTCCGCCAGCACGGTCCCGGGCTCGATCCGCCGGGGCATCCAATCCCGTTCCAGACCGGCCAGGCGCAGCAGGCCATCGTCCCAGTCGCCGGTCCCGAGGCCGAGCATCTGGGTGGTCGAAGCATTGCTGGTTTCGCTGGTCAACCTTCCGCACAACCGGAAATGAAGGTAGTCGGGCAGCATGAGGACATGCCGGGCCTGCTCGAGCCAGTCCGGATGCGCCTGGGCGGTGCGGATGAGCTGGAACAGCGTATTGATGGGCAGGATCTGGATACCGGTCCGGCGGTAGATCACCTCGGCCGGAAGCCGGGCGAAGGTCTCGGCCAGGACGCCCTGGGTACGGTCGTCCCGGTAGGAAACCGCCAGTCCCACCCGCCGCCGGTCCTGGTCGAGCAGCACATGGTCGACCCCCCAGGCATCGACGCCCACGCTCTGGAACGGGGCCTGCCCCTCGGCGATCCTCAGACCATGGCCGATCTGGGCCTCGATGAGTTCAAGGTCCCAGCACTGGTATCCTGTTCCGGCGTCCCGGAACCGGGGGGTGGGGAACCGGTGCGCCTCCTGGAGTTCAAGCCGGCCGGCGTCGGCCTGGGCGGCGACCACACGGCCGCTCCCGGCGCCCAGGTCGATGGCGATGGCTCTGGTTGCATTCATGCTCTCCCTCCATGGATGGTGGTCAAGGCTCAGGTTTTGAGCTGGGTGGGCCAACAGGCCACATCGGTCGACTCCGCTCAGACCTTGAAGCGCGCGACCAGGCTGTTGAGGCGTTCCGCCAGTTGGCTCAGGTCATCCACCGTCCGGGTCGTTTCCCGGATGGTGGCGGCCATTTCCTCCGTGGCGGAAGCATTGCTTTCGGCAATGCTGGAGAGGCTGCCGCCAGGACGGCAGCAACACCCAGGATCGTTGTGAGCCCAAGGAACGAAAAACTCAACTTCTTTCGAATGGTGAGATTTTTCCATGAAGGCATCGATTCACCCCGTGAAGGTAGGAGAATTTGTCTGTTTGGCGTTTTTCAGAATCGAAACGTCGGGTTGGCAGGACCTTGTCATGGCAAAGGGGGCTGACTGCGCCATCATCCCCGAGGAGCAGGTCCCCACGAGTTGAAGCGGCAGGGGATGATGTCGTGGGTGATCGGGGCGGCCGCGCTACCATGCTGGGCCATCAGCCGCGCAAAGGCCTTCTTGGCGATGCCGGCCTCATCCTGGATGACAGAGATAACGCGGTTGGGGATGAACTCCAGCATGGATTCGGTGTCGAAGGTGCCGATCAGGATGTCAGCCGGAAGCTCCCCGAAATGGGCCTTGATTTCCTGCACGACCCCTTCCAGAACCACCAGGGAAGAACACATCAGCGCTCGGGGCAGGCTGCGGGCAGCCAAAAGCTCCTTGACCAGTTGCGCGCCGGTAGTGGGCATGTCGCTGCCACCACCGTCGAGCACCCGGTCCTTCCAGTCGCCCAAGCCCACCTCGGTGAGAGCGTCCTTGAATCCCTGTTTCCGGGCCCGGATGCTTGGCAGACTGGACTGGGCACCGAGCAGTAGAAGGTCGTTGCCAGATTCGCCCAGCAGGCGCAGGGCGAGTTCCTTGGCGCTGGCCCGGTTGTTGCTCACCACGGTCGGGAAAGGGGAGGCGGGATAGGCGCGGTCGACCATGATGACACCCACCCGCTTGAGATAGGGGGCGAACAAGGCGGCCGAGGGTTTGTGGCAAGGCGCGATGACGATGCCGTCCACGCCCCGCTCCAGCAGCTTCTTGGTGGCACGCGCCTCAAGTTCCGGGTTCTCGTGGGACGAGGCGGTCAGCAGCATCAGGTTGTTGGCCTGGCAGCAGCTTTCCAGCTCCGCCATCAACCGGGCGAAGAATGGGTTGCCCAGGTTCGGGACCACCAGACCGATGGTCTCGCTGCGCTGCAGCTTGAGGCTCCGGGCCGCGTGATTGATGATGACCTCGTAATTGGCCACGTAGTCCTCGATGCGCTTTCGGGTGGCGGCGCTGATCCGATAACGCTCGGCCTGGCCGTTAAGGACGAGCCGCACCGTGGTAACGGAAACGCCGATGGTTCCAGCGATTTCATCGATCGTTTTGAAGGTGGTGTCCATGGGCTTTCCGGGGAACTCAACTATCCATCGACTCCACCGCCCCGAGCGCCATGGCGTCGTTGTTGGCGATAACCATGTTGAACTTGCCGTTGAAGGCACTGAGCCAGGCGTCCATCTTCCGCTGGGCATCGTCAGGCAGCCAGTTGGCGGTGTCCTTGGCGACCACGTTGACCTTGTAGCCCTTGTCCGCAAGGCCCTTCAAAACGGCTTCGGTGCGGTAGACCTGGGCCGGGTGGCCCAGCTGGCCCAGGATCATGAGCGTGTTGATGGTCTTGCCCGGGGCCAGGTGGCCGGGGAATTTCTTGAAGTAGGTGTCGATGATCTGGGCCTGGATTTGCCCGGCCACGGTTTCCGGGGAGGAGGCATAGAAGAACGAGTTCCTGTAGACCTTCAGGGCCGACACCGTTGGCGGTGTATTGGAGAACGCGGCGCCGCCGCCATGGGCCTGGATCGCCTTGACGATCTCTTCGGAACCCATCGACACGGCAGGAACCACAATGTAATACTTGACGCCCTGGCTGAGCAGCGCATTGAGCTGGTCGAGCTGAGCAGCCTGGTCGTTGCGGGCATCGACGATCTTCAGTTCGCAGCCCTTCTCGGCGGCGATCTTCTTGAGATTATTGGCGTAGTCAGTGAGGAACTGGTCGTTCAGATTGCGGATGAGCACGCCAAGCACCGGCTTGGGTTGGGCCATCAACCCGCCGCCTGCGAGACAGGCGAGGACGGAGCTGACGAGGAGCTTTTTCATTGGGTGCCTCCAGGAGGGAGTTGAGCTTTGTTACAGGGCGAAGGCCGATCGCGGTCTTCGCTTTACGTTCGGGTCAGGACAGCAAGGCGATGGCCTGGCCTGCCACATACACTTCCAGGTTCTGGGTGACGGCCTGGGCCACGAAGGCCTGGAACACCTCGGCCAGTTTGGCCTCGTCCACATAGGCCACGGAGATGTGGTTGGACTGATGGCCAGCCATCAGCTCGTCGCGATTCACGCCGTCCAGGACGCAGTTGAGGAGGGGCCACTCATAGGTGGTGGCCCGGCGCCGGCGCTCGAATTCCGCCTCAGGCAACTCCACGGCCCGGCCCGTTCCCACGTGCAGCACCGCCCGGGTGCCCTCGTAGTGGGCCCGGGCCCAGATCAGGCGGCCCGCTTTGCCCTGGCCGGCGATGGTCGCGCCGCCCTTGGGGAAGTACATGGGCGGCTGGCGGTAGCCGGTGGCGCCGGCAATGCCGCCCTTGAGGTGCTCGAAGGGCACGGAACCGGAGATCTCAAGGTCCCAGTAGAAGGTGCCTTCGAAGTCGCTGCCCCAGCGGATGTCGTGGAGGGTGGTCTCGGCCGGCAACTGGAGCGATTCGAGCAGCCGCCACAGCATGGTCTGGGGGATCGCCGTGCCCATGTCCACTTCGTTGACGCAGGGGATGGGTTGGCCCGGGCGGATGATGCTGCCGTCCAGGTCGGGGATCGGGAACCGCTCGGTGGAGCCGATCGCCCCTTCGGCGAAATCGGACGCGGCGCAGGACTGGGCCAGACCCTGCTGGTACTGCACGCCCACCGACGAGAGGCCGAAGCGCTGGACGAAGCGGGCCAGCGCGATGAGCATGGCGCACTGCTCCAGCACCTGCTCGCGGGTGAGGTCGGTGGCGGGGTTGGGGCCGAAGCGGAACTGCATCCCCCGCTCCTCGTACCAGGCTAGGCATTGTTCGCGCAGGGCCTGGGGGACCTGGGCCATTTCCACGAGGAGGGCTGACTGCGACAGGGACTCCATGGGCATTCCGATGTCCACCAGGGCCTTCTGCGGGAACACTCCATTCATCATGCCCATGCAGAAGCTGTCGAACAGGCCGATGATCTCTTTGTGCTGGAGGATGTACTGGCCCACCTGAGCACCCAGCAGGCCGGCCGAGGTGCGCATGACTGGATGGCTCCCGTCCACCAGATGCAGGTAGCTGGTGTCGTAGTCGATCCGGCCGGTTTTGAGCCAGCTCTCCAGGCCCTGGAAGAACATGGGATCGTCGAAGTCGGACGACCAAAGCCGGGCATAGGTCTTGCCGAGGCTGGTGAGCGTGCCGGCCATGCAGAGCATGCCCACCAGACCCGGCCAGGTGCCGTCGAAATTGGCCAGCAGGAGCACGGGCCCCCGGTGGTGGGCGAGGCTGGGGGCCAAATGATGGGAATACTGCCAGGCGGTCATCAGCACGATGAGGGGCGCGTCCGGGTCCAGGCTGGCCACCACGTCGCTGCCCTCCCGCTGGCTGCTGATGAAGCCGTGGCCCTTGTCCGTCTTGATCGGATGGGCGCGGCGGACCCGGAGGCCAAAGCGCGAGGTCAGCGCCTGTTCCAGTAGCTTCTCGTACTTGACCTGGGTGGGCCAGCAGGTCACGTTGGCGGACTCGCGTAGATCGGCATTGGTCAGAACCAGGATCTCGTTCGGCCCCGCTTTGATGACGGTCGGACTTTCTGGAAGGTTCAGCGTGAGCATGACAGGTCCTTTCACATGTGCCCACACGGCAATAGTTGTCGGTGGGCAGTGGGGATTCACGATCCGGCAAGACCCTGAGGAACAGGGCTCCGGACGGCCGGGGCGACCACGCGGAAGAGGGGACACGGACAATCAAGCCCGTGACCCCCTCCGCTAACAGTCATTCCGTTGCGCGGTTGCGTTTTTGCTATCTCAAGTTAGCTGGTTGCTTTTTCCGGTTGGCAAAAGCTTACTGGAGTTAGCAACCGCCACAAGATTTTTTTTAAACATTTTTCTGGGGGTGAGTCGGAAGCAGAATCTATGAGCTATATATCTCCATGTCCGGATCCTTCCTCTCGCGTCCTGTTTCTATTCTGCCCGCTTCCTGGCTGCCGCTGCCTGGGCCTGCTCTGGCGACCGGGTGGCCGCATCGTGCGCTGGCGTAATTTGGCGGCCGGTTCGTCCGGCCCGGCTTGGCCAGCCAACGAAAAAGGCTTCCCTGTTCATTCACGCCAACTAGGGTCCAGTTCTTCCTGGGTGGCCTGGGCGCCCGGCGCCTGGGGCGTTTCAGACTCGGCCTGTGGGGTGGACGGTTGGTGCTTTTTCGACTTGGGAGTGCCGGTTGTCATCCGGGTCATGGTTCTCCCTTTCCGGGTATGAACGACAAGAGGTGTTTCGTGAGTGGCTGAAACTTTCGCGGATCGGCGGGCTTCTGCTGGAAGTCAGTGCCCGGCAGTCTTCAGGTAGCGGGCCAAGTGCATGTCCTCGTACTGCATGTGGCAGACCAGCCAGTCCTCAAGGAAATGGATGACGGGCGGGGCAAGGGGCGTTGCGCCAATGCGGATCTTCTGGGCCACGTCACGGATTTGACGCAGCAAAAGGGCGTGAACGGCCTGGTGTGCCCGGGCGTCGGGATATGCCGCCTCGGCCATCAGTCCTTCCTCAACCCCGAAATGCGCAATGGTCGCGTCCATGAGTTGGGCGAAGGCCTGGTCAAGATTCTTCGGCCGATTCCCTCTTCCCGATACGGCAACCAGGTGATTGAACGCTTTCAATATTTCTTGGTGCTGCCCATCGATGAGGGGATGTCCCGTCTCGAATTCCGATGCCCAGGCCACCCGCCCACCGCCAAGATCTCCCGGAGGCATTGGGTTCCCATCCCTGCCTTCCAGCGCTGCCCGGATCGTACTGACCAGATCCTGGAAGTGGTATGGCTTTGGCAGAAAGCCGGCCAGACCCCTGCCTCGGAACCGTTGGAACGCTTCCTCCTGTCCGAATCCGCTGCTGAGGATGATGGGCACCATCGAACCGGCGCGGCGGAATTCGCGATAGGCCTCTTCCCCATCCATCCTCGGCATGGTGAGGTCCATGAGGACCAAACAGATCCGGGCCTGGTTCGCCTCAAAGGCCTGAAGCGCTTCCAGGCCATCCCGCGCTTCAAGCGTATGGAAACCCAGGCGGCGAATGGCGGCCACCGCCACCGACCGGAGGGCCTCTTCGTCGTCCACCACCAGGATCGTACCCGTTCCCTTGAAATCGGTGCCCTGGATTCCTGGGGCCGGCGGCGCCATGGGCTCGGCCTTTGCCGATGCGGGCGCGGCCGGGAAGAAGAGTTTGAAGGTCGTGCCCTCGCCCACCTTGCTGGTGACCCTGATGCCTCCCTGGTGGCTCCGAAGAATGCCCTGGACCACCGAAAGCCCAAGGCCCCTTCCCGTGAATTTGGTGGTGAAGAAGGGATCGAAGATCCGCTCCTGGACCTCCGGCGGCATCCCTGGGCCATTGTCTGACACCTCGAAGGTCAGGTAGGGGCCCGGTTTCAGGGCCATGCCTGGAGGCTGATTTTCGGCGTCCGTTCCTGTGATGGCCTCACTGCCGGTTCGGATGATGATGACCCCCTCCTGGACGGGCACCGCTTCCAAGGCATTGATGATGAGGTTCATGATGACCTGCTGGATCTGGGCCAGATCGCCCTCCACGGCGGGCAGATCGGGAGCCGGCTGCCACTGGACGGCTGCATTTCTGAAAAGGGAGGCCCGCAGCAGCCGGATTATGTCCTCCACTTGGAAATTCAGATCCAGCGGCTGGACCTTGAATTTCCCCTTTCCCGCGTACGCCAGTATCTGCGCAACCAGGTTCGAGGCCCGGCCGATCAGATCTTCCAGTGCCTTGAGACGAGTCACCTCCTGCCCGTTCGGGTCCAGTTCGGATCGGAACAACTCCACGTTGCCGACCATGGCGCCCAGGAGATTGTTGAAGTCATGGGCGATTCCTCCGGACAGAAGGCCGAGGGACTCGAGTTTCTGGCGTTGCAGATGGTCCCGTTCGATCAGCTTGCGTTCGGTGATGTCCGTGGCGATGACACCAAGGCCCCAGCAATGGCCGCGGGCGTCGATGAGCGGAAATTTCTGGACGAGGAGGTCCCGGATGGAGCCGTCCAGAAGGGTCACCGGCATCTCCGCCAGGATCTCCTCTCGCTGGGTGAGCACCCGCTCGTCCTGCTCGCGGGACTTTGCGGCCATCTCTAGGGGAAAAATCTCCTCAGGGCTCAAACCTGGGACCGCCGCCTGGTTTATTCCGAGCAAGGCCGCGGCCCGCTGGTTAACCAACAGCAGACGCCCGTCCAGGCCCTTGAAGGCGATTGCCGCGCAGGCATGCTGGATGAACCCCTGGAGCCGGGCCTCGCTCTCCTGAAGCTCACCGGTGCGGATCGACATCTGCGCCTCCAGGTCCCGGGCCAAGGCCTTGAGACGCTCCTCCGCCTCCCGGCGCTCCGTGATGTCGTGGGTGATCTTGGTGAAGCCCGTCACCTGGCCTTCCGCATCGTGGATGGCCGTGTGCACCAAGCTGGCGAAGAAACGGCTTCCGTCCTTCCTGATGCGCCAGCCCTCCTGGTGAAGGCTTCCCATCGTCCTGGCCTGTTCCAGGTCCTGTTCGGGTTTGCCGGCCCGGATCTCCTCCTCGGGATAGAAGACAGCGTTCGGCTGCCCCAGGATTTCTTCGGCGCGCCACCCCTTGATCCGCTCGGCGCCCAGGTTCCAGCTCGTGACCCGGCCTTGTGCGTCCAGGTGGAAGATGGCGTATTCCTTCACCTCCTCTACCAGGCCCCCCAGGTTGGTCGGGCTCTCTTGCAGCCTGCCCAGGGCGCTGTCCTTCTCCTCCATCATGGCGAGCGACTCCGGGAGTGTCGGGGCGGCAAGCCACTGGGGGAGCTTGGCCAGGTAGAGCAAGACGCTCGCCAGCCCACCCAATTCGGCCAGGAGCTTGAAGGCGGGGGGCTGGATGCCCCGCCCCGCCATGGCATGGGAAAGGGCGAGCAGAAAGGCGGCTGCTGCGCAGAAGGCCAAGCTACCCCTGGAGCCTCGGTGCCTATCCTTTCGGGCGAGGACGACAAGCACGGCGGTCAGGACCAGGAGGGCCGCGACGGCGACCCCCTCGGAGAGGGGACCAACTCCGATCCGCATCACCTCACCCACGGCCAATTGGGCCTATGGGAATGGTGGCAAGTTGACGGGGGTGAGTGGGAGCGCATAGGCATTCAGCCAGGGAACGATGACCTCTGGAGCGGGATTCCACTCCATCCTGACTACATGCTTCTATGGCCGGGATGGTTCGGGGACCCACAACGGAGTGCGTCTTCTCCGAAGGTTGGGCTACCGTTGAACCCTCTGCTCACCGCACGGGAATGCTTCGAGGATCCACGTTGCGGACGTCGCAGATTTGAGGCATGACCAATCCACTCTTACCATCCATGCCAACCTATAGCTCGGAGGTTTCGTCCATGAATGAAGGCGACCCCTTTTCGGTTTTCACTCAGGTGGATCTTGCGCACCTGCGCAGGGCGGTCGGCCTTCTGGAATCTCCTGGCCTCTTCATCCGGGTGGCCAACTGGATCGGGGCCCCGGTGGAAGCCGGGATGAAGAAACTGCCCGCCAAGGCCCTGGGGGTGATCCAGGATGCCACCATGATGGCCCTCGACAAGGCCCTGGACTGCGCGCTGATGACCCTGGATCCTGACTGCCGGGACGAGTCCTTCGACTGGTGGCACAAGGTCGGGGTGGTCGCCACGGGAGGGCTGGGGGGCTTCTTTGGCTTGGCGGGGCTGGTGGTCGAACTGCCGATTTCGACCGGGATCATGCTGAGATCCATTGCCGATGTGGCGCGCAGCGAAGGGGAGGACCTTCGCCGGATCGAGTCCAGGTTGGCCTGTCTGATGGTCTTCGCCCTGGGTGGGCCCTCGGAAGGGACCGAGGCGTCCCAAAGCGCTTACCTTCTGACCCGGGCGCTCCTCGCCAAGGAAATCGCCCGTGCGGTGGAATTCCTGGGCGAGCGGGGCTTCGTCAAAGGGGAGGCTCCCGTCCTGGTGCGCCTGGTCACCGGCATCGCGGAACGATTCGGGTTGGCCGTGGACGAGAAGGTTGCTGCCGAGGCCCTGCCCATGGTTGGTGCCGTCGGTGGCGCCACCATCAATTACTTTTTCATGGATCATTTCCAGGATATGGCTCGGGGCCATTTCATCTATCGAAGGCTGGAACGCGCTTATGGCGAAGAACCGGTGAAGGTTGCCTACCTGGCCATTCTCGCTGAACGACTGCAGTCCTCTCCTGGCGTTTAAGTCAGCCGAATTGTCAGCAAGTGGCGTTCCTAAGAACCTATCCTGCCTCAATGGAGGTTTTCAATGACGCACCTCAACCCATATAAACAGTGGCTGGGTGACCTCATGCCCGCCCTGGTCATGCTCCTGGCCGTCGGCGCGGTGACAGACGCCGTCACAAAGCTCGATTTCAAACCTCTGGGCGAATGGGTCGGCATTCTGGTGGAAAGCCGCTTCGAATGAGCGGGCCCGCCCCCGTTACCGAAACCCTCCGGCCCGGCCGAAACCGCGCGGGCTCGATCTCCCTGCTGGCCGCCACCCTCGGCTTCGCCGGGATGGAGGCCGCCCGCCACTTCGGGCTCGGGGCCGGAACGGGCTGGTCTGTGCTCCAGTCCGGGTTCGAGGCCGGCATGGTGGGCGGATGCGCGGACTGGTTCGCGGTCTCGGCCCTGTTCCGGCCAATCCCTTCCCGGCGCTTCGCCTTGCCGCACACCGACATCATCGCTCGCAGCCGAGCCAAGCTCTCCGCCGGCATCGCCGATATGGTCCAGAACCGGTGGCTGAGTCCGGAAACCCTGGCTGAGCATCTGGGCCGGCTGAGCGCGAGCCGATTCATCCTGGACCACTTGGCCGTACCCGCCACGCGGGTCCAGCTGGTGGAGGTCGCCCGTGACCTGTTGGGTCGGTTCTCCGGCAGCTTGGACGCCCCCGAGATCGCCGGGTTCCTGGAACGGGCCCTGCGGGACCAACTGCAAGGGTTGGAACTGGCCCCGACCTTCGGCCGCTGGCTGGAAACCCGGGTCGCGGCGGGCGACACCGGCGGGCTCTGGGACTTCCTGGCCTCGAGCCTGGCGAACAGCGCGGAGCAGGGCGATTTCCAGGCCACCATCCGGCAGATGCTGATCACCGCGGTGGCGGCGTTCAAGGGCAGGGGGCTCTGGGAGCGCATCAAGGGCTTCGCCGGGGAACTATTCTTCGACTACGACCAGGTCGCCGACAGCCTGGCCGGCGCCCTCGCCCGGGGCCTCAGGGCGGTGCAGCAGGACCCCCGCCACCCGCTGCGCGCCAAGCTGGACGAACAACTGACCGGGTTCGCCCACAAACTGGCCTGCGGCGACCCGGAAGCCTGCGCGGCCCTGGAGCAGTTCCAGCGCCGCCTGATCGAACACGCGGAACTGGGGCCCGTCCTGGCCCGGAACCTGTCCCAGTTCCAGCAAACCCTGCGCACGGAACTGCAGGATGCCACCGGGCACCTTTCCTGCCTGCTGGACCGGACCCTGGCGAACCTGCTCGGGGAGTTGCGCCAGGAGCCGGAGACCCAGGCCCGACTGGACCAATGGGTGCGCCGCTCGATCCAGGAACTCGCAACCCGGAACCATGGCGTGATCGGGGAGATGGTGGCGGGCAGCCTGGCCAAACTCTCTGATGGCGACCTGGTCGCCCAGATCGAGCAGAAGGTGGGAGGGGATCTCCAGTTCATCCGGTTGAACGGGGCTGTGGTGGGCAGCCTGGTGGGGATGCTGCTGACCCTGGTCAAACTGGCCCTGAGCCCGGGACTGCGCTGATTTTCAGAAGACGATGCAAACGTGATTGGGGTTACCGCCGGATTTTTCAGAAGTCGTTGCTAGGGGCGGTGAGAACTTCGAGAGTGGATGCGAACGTCCCCCGCCCCCTCCGGGAATCTGCCACCGATCCAGATCACCCATAAGGAGGCCAGCGGCCTATAGGGGGATCATTCATGGTCATTCCGTCAGCCTTTTTGTGCATCGGCGCGCTCGGTGTGTTCGCGTCCCACTCTGCTCCCGCCCAAAGCAAGGATCATGAATCCGCTCTGGAGGAGACCGGGGACGCAACCCACGCAGGGAGCGGTGCTCCCCAAGGGCAAGGCCGGGTGGCCGCCTTTGCCCGAGATTCCTGGACCCTTGGACGGGCCACTGCGGGGTGCCTTGCCAACCGTTCCCTGGTCCTCCCATTCTTCTGGGGACCGATCTTCCGCCCGGTTCCCCATGTCCGTGCCAGCCAACCCCTCGGTCACCTCCGCTTTACTCCGCAGGAGACAGACGCGTTTGTCCGGGCGGCCCACCAAACTCCGAACGGCGTTGCGACCTTTTGGGCCGGTCCCTTCCCGATGGTGTATGCGGCCACCAACCAAGCCAGGAGAGAACTGGTGCGCGAATCCCACGTGGGTGTGGTCGATCAGGCCTCTGCGCAATACCTGGACGGAATGACGGGCGGCAACCAGGTGATGGCCACCTTTCCGGCCTTCCGCGTCATCGATTCGGCAACCAACAAGTCGCCAATTTACAAGGCCCAGCGCCGGTTCCTGCTGGCGCGTTTCCACGGCGGGGCGAAGCAGCGGCTCCCGGAAATCGCCGAGACGGCAGCGGCCTTTCTTCGGCAGTATGCCGAAGAACGTGGCCAGCTCCCCAGGCCTTTGCGGGAACTGGTCACCGGACTGGTCCTGCATACCAGCAGCCACCTGCTTGGCCTGACCAAGGTGACCTTGGATGGGCCCTACTTCGGACGGCTGGAATTCCGGCATGCCATCGGCCGCGTAGCCCGCTACGGGATTTCCGAACGGGCCGACCCCGCTTATGAAGCCACGCTCCACGACCTGTTCCTGGAAACGTTCGCAAGCAATTTCGAGCCCATCAGCGGGTCGACGGCGGAGACCAGCCTTATCCGCAACCTCTTCGATTCCATGGACCAGCCCTTTCCGCGGACCTTCGAGGAGTTCACCCGATACCCCGGTCCGGTCCGCCATGCGATCGCAATGAATTTCGCTTCCACCGGACTGGGCGGCATGGTTCACTCCACGGCCAATACCCTGGATTGGGCCATCGCCCGGCTGCTCGCGGAGCCCAGCCAGATGGACCGCTTGGCGCAACTGATGGCTGAGCATCAGGAACTCGATCTGACCGGCGAGGGGGTGTTCGACCAAGATGGACCGCTCTTTCCCCTTGCCGAGTGGGTGCTCCACAACGTATTCCTCTATCCCCCGTTCTCGCACCAATTCTTTTTGAATAAACAGCCCTTCACGGCCACCTTGGCCGACGGTTCGAAGCTGGAAGTGCCAAGCATGAGCTTCACCGTGGTGAATTATGCCGAATGCAATCGGTCGGAGGAGCGCATGGCCTCGGCGGACACTTTCAGCGAAGCCCTGCGGTGCCCAAGAACGGTCGAAAATTTCATCATGGATCCGCGGGTGGCTTCCTTTGGCGGCAGCAAGGTCAGCAAGGACAATCCAAAGAGTCGATTGTGTCCTGGCGCCAAGACCTCTCTATACGAGCAAATGATCATCCTCGGGATCCTGCTGCGGGACTATTCGCTGCAATTG
>Ga0302319_10015589_pt1 | contig 14079 bp, 7 predicted proteins | sample Bog_T0_2_FD_203319 | JGI IMG/M metagenome (GOLD analysis project Ga0302319, IMG submission 203319) | Peat permafrost microbial communities from Stordalen Mire near Abisko, Sweden - Bog_T0_2 | ecosystem: Environmental > Terrestrial > Soil > Wetlands > Peat | place: Sweden: Abisko, Stordalen Mire... | reverse complement strand
ATTTAATGAAAGCCGAAGCGGGTAATATTACATCGGCAATTCTCCGAATTTCCCTATGTCAAAATAAGGAAAGGCCTTACTCTTGATCCACTCATCGGTGTAGCCTTCAGATGCCTTCCAGTGTAACTGCGAGGGAAATATAGAATGACAGGCACGCAATCCTGCCGTGTCGACGCTCGAACTTGACGGAATAAATGAGGGGGGGGTCATATTCCGAGTACGGATTTTTGGGATTAATAATCAGTTAGTCAAACAAAATATTGATTTTTTTACCAACCGTGCCGAAGTCTCCCTTGAAAGTTGATCAACACTGACACTTAGAGAACCGCTGATTAATCGGGGTGGCTTTTGCTTTCCTCAAAAAGGCCAGGGGGCGGCGTTGGCCTCTCAGTAACGGCCCCGTCGCGGTGCTGCCGGGAATTTTCCGTTCTATGGAAACAAGTAAGTATGAAAGGGGCGAGGCAAAGAAGTTTGGAAATCACTCAGAGCTTCCCGCAAAGCCGCGGCGCACGAGGTTTTCGGTTACCACCCGCGGCAGAAGGAAGTTCAGGAGATAATCAGGGCCGCCGGCCTTGGTGCCGGCTCCCGACATTCGTGCGCCGCCGAAAGGATGGCGGCCAACCAATGCCCCGGTGATTCCGCGATTGATGTAAAGGTTGCCCACGTCGAAATCTTTCTTTACCCGTTCGATATTTCGCGGGCTGCGGGAGAAGAAGCCGCCAGTCAGGGCGAAGCTTGTGCCGTTGGCAATCTTTAGCGCCTCATCGAGATCGCTCGCGCGAATCACTGCGAGCACCGGGCCGAAAATTTCTTCCTGGGCGAGCGGGGAATCAGGGGGCACATCGCGAAAGATGGTGGGGCCAATGAAATAGCCCCCCGCCGGCGCCGGGGTGGAATGAGCGAGGACGGCGTAGCTCCTGGCGGCTTCGATGAAAGCCTGAATGCGTTCGAACGCGGCGGCGTCGATCACGGGACCGATGATGCTCGCGGGGTCTTCAGGAGGACCGACGCGCAGACTGGAGGCGGCATCCACAAGCCGGTCGAGCAGCCGATCATACACAGGCTTGAGGACGATGAGACGCGATGCGGCGGAGCATTTTTGACCCTGGTATCCGAATGCCGAAGCGAGAATGGCAGGAACCGCCTCGTCCAAGTCGGCGTCGGTGTCGACGATGATCGCGTTCTTGCCGCCCATTTCGCAGACGACTTTCTTGATCTGAAGCTGCCGCGGGCTGGTCCGGCCCGCCGCTTCCCAAATCTTCAGGCCGACCTCTTTCGAGCCGGTGAAGGCGATGAGCGCCACGTCGGGATGCTCAACCATATAAGCGCCAACCTTGGCCCCCGGGCCTGACAAAAGCTGAAGCGCGCCCGGCGGGACGCCGGCTTCGAGCAACAGGCGCGCGAACCGCGCCCCGATGACGGCCGATTGTTCGGACGGCTTCATGATCACACAGTTGCCGCCCACTAAAGCGGCGGCGGTCATCCCGCAGAGAATCGCGAGCGGAAAATTCCAGGGAGCAATGATCACGGCGATTCCGCGCGCCGAATAGTGATGGATGTTGAGTTCGCCCGGCACGGGGTAAATCGATAACGCGATGCGCCGCATCTCGCCCGCGTAGTACCGGCAGAAGTCGATTGCCTCAGCGACGTCGCCGTCTGCCTCCTCCCAGGTCTTTCCGACTTCGAACACTTCGAGCGCCGAGAATTCAAAACGAGACGCGAGAATCATCCCGGCGGCGCGTTCCAATATTGCGGCGCGGGCGTCCGGCTCCAGCCGGCTCCAATGCGGAAAAGCTGCTTTTGCCGCTGCAATCGCATCGTCCGCTTCCTTGATGCCTGCCTGCGCGACCACACCCACCACCTCGGACGGTTTCGCCGGGTTGACCGAATGTTGTTCCTGGCCGGTCCGCACCTCCTTGCCTCCGATCAGCAGCGGATAACTGCCTCCCAACCGCGCCCGCTCGGAATGCAACGCGGCCTCCATCGATACGCGCGCTTCGGGCCGCGTGAAATCGGTGGGAGGCTCGTTGCGAAAGGGCGGCTCCGGCCACACCACGGATTCATCCCGGCGGGGCGCCTTCGGATCGGCGAGCAATTCCTCGACGGGCGCGCCTTCACTAAAGGTGGCGCGGAGAAAACCTTCGTTCGACGTATTCTCGAGCAGCCGGCGCACGAGGTAACTCATCCCGGGCAGGATGTCGCCGATGGGACAATACTCCCGCACACGATGGCCCATTCCGATAAGAGCCTGCTTGATCGGCTCGGCCATTCCATAAAGCATCTGGAATTCGTAACTCCTCGGGTCACGCCCCAGCACCTCCGCGCGAGCGATGCACGCCGCGATGCTCCGCACGTTGTGCGTGCCGAATGCGCAGTCGATTTGCTCCGGATGTCCGAGCATGAGAGCGGCAAGCTCCTCGTAACTGGCGTCGGTTTCATGTTTGTGATCAAACACCGGCGCCGGCCAATTCCGCTGCCGCGCGAGAAGCGTCTCCGTGTCCCAATAAGCTCCCTTCACCAGGCGCACGGTCAGCCTCCGATTGCGCGCGGAGGCCCATTTGATCAGCTCTCGCAGGTCCCGGGTCGAATCGCGCAGGTAAGCCTGCAACGCGATTCCCAAATGCGCGGATTCCGCAAACTCCGGCTCGCCGAGCATTCGCTTGAACAGTTCGATGGTCATATCCTTCAAGCCATAGTGCTCCATGTCGAAGTTGATGAAGACCCCGCGCTCTTTCGCGAGCCGCAGGATCGGACGCAGCCGCTCGCTGAGATGCTCGATCGCGTCCTCCGGGCCGGGCGCGCGGATCTGCGAATAGAGCGCGGATATCTTCACCGACACGTTGATCTTCGGAAGCTGCCCCCGATCATCCGAATCCAATTGCTCAACCTCCGGCCACGCTGCCGACGCATCGGCCAACTGCTCGATCAAACGAAGGTAGCGCTGCTGATATTTTTGGGCCTCATTCTCGCTCAAAACCTTTTCGCCCAGGATGTCCGCGGTGAAAGTCATCCGCTGATCCCGCTGCCGGCGCAGCTTGGGAATCGCGGCCTCGGCGTCGGCGGCAAGAATAAAGTTGCCGGCCATTTGCCGGACACCCTGCCGCGCGGCGAAAGCCAGCACCGGCGGCAGCCTCGCTCCGGCTGCGAGACCCGCGCGCAAAGCCCGGGGCAACGAGCTTCCGGCGAGATAATCTCGAGCATGCCCCGCGATCTCCCGCGGGTCGTCCAGCGCCGGCAATACGTCGATCAACCTGAAGAGCTGCACTTTCAAGGCCTCCTGCCGCATCGACCAATCGAGAACCCGGCCCATCAGGTTTCTTTGGCTGAATACCCGCGACGTTGCGCCTTCCATCCGCGAGAATATTTCGCGGCCTTTCGATTGAATCTGCGGCTCGATGGTTTGCAGTCGGTCTTCGGTAATCACAATCCCAGCCTTTGTACCAGGAGTCTCAGGAAAAGCCCGACATCGGTCACCACGCCCACGGATTCAAGCGATCCGCGATCCGCGAGCTTCGTCACCACCGCGGGGTTGATATCGATGCAAGCGAGCCTGACGCCTGCGGGAGTCATGTTGCCGACGCCGATCGAGTGGAGCATCGAGCCCAGCATCAGGATCATATCCGCGCCATGAACCAGCCGCGTGTAATCGTCCTGCGCCTGGATCAGGTTCATCTGGGTATCGGGCAGCGGCCCGTCGTCGCGAATCGAACCGGCCAGCGAAAATGGCACGCCGGCCTGCACGCATTCGAAAAAGACGCCGCGTGTCAGCACCCCTTGCTCGACGGCCTGGCGAATGCCGCCGCAGCGCCGGATCGTATTGATGGCCGCCAGGTGATGCCGATGCCCGTGATCGACCGGCGTCCCGCGCACGAGGTCCACGCCCAGAGAGGTGCCCAGCAGCGCCTGCTCGATGTCGTGCACCGCGATCGCATTGCCCCCGAGCAGCGCCTGGACATAGCCGTTGCGCACCAGGCGCGCGAGATGCTCGCCGCCTCCGGTGTGGATGACGACGGGACCTGCCACCACCACGATCCTGCCCGTTTGCTCGCGCCACCGGCGCATCTCCCATGCGATCCGCTCGACGACCAGGTCCACCCGCCGTTCGCTCGATATGCCCGCGCCCATGAACGCGAACTCTCCGGCGCCGGCAGGCTGGCGCATCTTCCCCCGGGTCCGCAGACCGTCGCTGCCCGTTACGACGAGATCGCCTTCGCGCAACTTCCGGAAAACCACGCAACGCACGGCCGGTTTCGCGCCCGCTTCCACCACGATGACACCATCCATGCGCTGGTTTGCCACCGGCATCCATTTCCCCGCCACGCGGACTTCCGTCGGGTAAATCGTCGACGCGTAAAAGTCCTCCGGCGCGACGCCATCCATGGGCGCCGGGGCGAGCGCCGCGTCGCTTTGCTGGGCGGATACATGCTTTGCGCCAAGTGCGAGCAACTGGCTGATGATACCGTTGAGCCGACCTTCCGATGGTGCAACGACGCGCATTTCCGCCCGGGACAAGCTGGCCTGCTGCTTGCCAAGGTCGAAACGAAGCACCTGGAATGCGCCGCCGTTTTCGACAGCCACGTCCACGGCTTTTTCGAGCAATCCCTCATGGAGCAGATGCCCCTCGAGCGCGACGACCGCCTCGCGGACGCTCGTCGATGCGGCGGCGTTGGCCGGCGCGTGATTGGTCAGGCGCAACACCAGGCATTTCGCGGCTCCGCCCGCTTTCATGAATTCGTCCAGCGGCGTCTCAATCACATTGAAACCCGCCTCCCCGAGCCGCTCCTTGAGTTCGGGACCGGCCCTGTTGAGAACGACATTGTCGCCAATGTTGATCATGTTGCAGGCGAACGCGGCCGCGTCGTCTTCGCTGACCGCGATCCGCTTTTCGATGGGCGCGAGTTGTTCGATCTGGAGGATCGAATCGGCATCGAACGCGCGCGGGTAATAGACGAGATAGCCCCGTTCCAGCGGACAGAGGCAGGTGTCGAGATGATAGAACCGCTCATCGGCTAGGCGCAGCGAGACCACCCGCATCTCGAGCAACTCCGCGAGAACCGGATGGACGCCCAGATCTGTCCGCATCCCATATCCTGCCCAGATCAAGCCGCGCTCGGGATCGGGCAACGCGTCTCCTTCGCCCTCGAATGGAACATCGGCCACCAGATCCGACACCTCGAATCCTGCTCGCTCGAACCACTTTCTGAAATGCGAACTCTCGTCCTGCCGCTCGCGATACAGAAAGCGGCTCACCACGGCTTTGCGTTCCACGACCAATCCGCCATTGGCGGTAAACACCATGTCCGGCAGGCCCGGCGCAGGTTTGACCAGTTCGATTTCGGCCAGTTCATTCAAATGCGCGCGGAGTCCTTCCCACTGCTTCACCGCATTCTCATGCGACACCCGATTAATATTCCCCGCCATCCACGGGTTGATCACATACTCAACTCCGTAATGTGCCGGCGCACACATGAGAAATCGCCCTTCCCGACTCATAGCAAAACCATACTGGCAATCTCACCCCGATGCAATCCTCCGGCGGTTCAGTCACGGCGTTCTTCCCCCTGCATCAAGAATGGCCAGAAATCGAGTTAAACCGCTCCTACCGGCAGCCGCGAATCAAACGACGGCAAGCCGATGCGTCGGCGTCGGACGCCCGGGCCGGAAAGCCGCCATCTCATCGATGCGGACAATGGCACCCGGCAGGGTGAAAAGCACGGTCATGACCTCGTTGCGCAGCAGGTCGGGATCGGCTTCGGCGCGAAGGTTGAGCGTCAGGAGCCCCTTTCGCAGCAGCCCTTCGGAAATCCAGGCCGCCGACGGTTCCGCACCGCTCGAGGTAAGGCTGACCGAGCCGAAGCCGGAAGGCTGGTCCGATTCGACGCTCACTTTTGCATGGGCGATTTCGATGCCGCGCGCTCCGAGTGTGCCTTTGAGCCGCCGCAGCAGCTCCGTCATCAGGCTGTTGCCGTTGAGCGCGGGATCGGCGGTGAAGCTGGCGCGGGCGTTGAGCCACCCCAGCAGCGCCTCGCCATCCGCATAAACGTCGTAATCAACCTCCATCGACGGACGCGCGGGAAGTTCCCCGGTCAGCAGCAGATCGAACCAGCCGGCCAGTCCTTCTCCGCTCTGGCAGGAGACTTCGAACACTCGAGTTCCGGGAAAATCCCGGCCCAGCGCGGCGCGGAGGTGTTCGCGCTCTTCCGGATTCAACAGGTCGATCTTGTTCACGATGATCGCGTCCGCTTCCTCGAGTTGCTTTCGATAAATATAGACGACTTTTTCGCTGAACCCTCCACCGGTCCCGAGAGCTTCCGCGCAACGGAACGGATCGACCATCACGGAAAGCGGCGCGAGGAGATACCGGTCGCCGAAGAGCTGCCGCAGCGGATAACCGACCGTGGCGCGGACATCCGTGCAACTTCCGACGGGCTCGGCGATAAGGACGTCGACCCCCTCGCAAGCGAGGTTTTGCGCGGCCTGCGCCAGATGGTCGAACTTGCAGCAGAAACAGCCGCCGGTCACTTCCTCCACCGGCTGCCCGGCTGCCCTCGCCCGGCCTGTATCCACCAGCCCTGTGCTCTGGTCGTTCGTGATCAGACCAGCGCGCAAGCCAAGCCCGCTCAGGTGGGAGGCCAGGCGCAGAAGCGCTGTGGTTTTGCCGGCGCCGAGAAAGCCGCCGATCATGATGTAACGAACGTTTTTCATCATGCGAGTTCGATTCTCAGAGCTTGTCCGGCCGGGATTGTAATATCGGAGGAAAACTGGATCTTCACGCGGTCTCCCGCCACGGCTGACGTAACCGGTATCGGAGAATCGCCCAGCGTCGCTTTCACCGCGACCGTTGCCGGAAGCCCGGTTGGGGCCAGCGTCACCGCGCGGAGCCGGAGCTTGCCGTATTTCACTTCGAGACTGGCGCTCATCTTTCCGCCGGCAAGCGTTTGCGCGTAAGTCCCCCAGCCCTCGGTCGCGGTGAACGGCGCGCGAAAGTTCTCCGGCGTCAGCCGCGGCGCGAAGGCGATCTCGCCCAGCGGCCCGTGGTATTCGTAACCGCAAATGCCGATGAACGCCCCGTGGCTGGCCATCGCGCGCGAGTAATGCTGGCCGCACTCGATCTCGCTCCACGGATTGCGCTCGAGCGGGTTGTACCGGTCATGGATCGCGCGGACGATTGCCAGCCCCTCGAGCAGCATATTCTCCCAAAACATGTGGCCCGCCACCTGGTATTCGTTGCCGGTCCACGTTTCGTTGAAGTAGTAGGCGAAGCCGCCGTGCTCTTTGCCGCCCGAGGCCTTGAAGTAATCCCAATCCTTGCGCGGAAAGGTGCACATGATCAGACCCGCATCGCCCGCGGTGACAAAGCGGCGACCCTGCTTGTGCGCAATGAAGTAAGAGCCCGCATCGGGGCTGAAGTTGTTTTTCCAAAGGTTCGCCAATGCAGTGCGCGTCTCTTTCTCCGGCAGGACGCGCGGCAGGCCCACTTGGAACGCCCAGCTCTGGCCGTACACCTGGTCGATGTAGCTCCCGTCTCCCGAGTTCACTGTATCCATGTGTTTGGGATCGGGAATGCTTATGAAATACTCGCCGTTGTAGAGCCGCGCCGGGATGTTCTTGAACCCGGCGGCGGCGATCCTGGCGCATCGCTGTTCGAAATCCTTGTCGCCGATCTCCCGCGCCATCTGCTCACCTGCTCGCGCGGCGGCCGCGTACATCGAACTCATCCACGAAATCTGTCCCCACCAGACCCGGTCGAGCGTGTTGGCTTGCGCGCCGTCCATGATGCCCTCCTCATTGGGATCGAGCGCGAAGAGTGGTTTGTACGCCACCTTTATCTTATCCCAATTGCGCTTCAGAAAGGCGTTGTCCGGCGACATCTGATGCTCGCGATAAATGCGCAGGATGGTGCCCGCCTGGCCGTCCACCGCGAGACTCATGTCATACTCGCCGCGGAATCCCATCACGCCCGTCGCGGGGGTAAGAGAGACTCCAAGATCGACCCGCTCGCGTGTATCGCGCTCGAGTTCCGGGAAAATCCGCGACATCGAATGGGCATATTGCCAGACGTGGGTGCAAGTGCCCGGGCAGCAGGCAGGACCCCCTTCCCAGGCATAGAACCGGCCATCGGCAAAGCGCGTGCACGCACTGGTGGCCAGCGTCGAGACATTGACCAGCGTCCGGTCAAGAAACCAGTAGGGCAGCGTCGAGTCGTACCACACGTCGCGCCAGAGCCGGGTCGCCTTCGCAAGCGACTCGAAATTCGCGGCCACGTCGGCGGCGACTGCCCGGGCCGAGTCGAATTTCTTCGCGTAGTAGCGCCCCACTTCGCCCAGCTTCTCCAGCTTGAAATTCGGGAAATGCCACGCGACGACGAAAGTCACCGTCGCCGACTCGCCCGGCTTGAGATCGACCGTGCGGCCCAGCATGCCGGCCAGGTTCTTTGAGACGGGCACGGAAGCATCGGTGGACGGCTTGTCGTCAAGCCCGCCCGTTGCCATGCCAACCTCCGCCGGCGCGCCGAGCAGCGCGAGCGCCATCGTCCCGTAATCAGGAAATCCCGTCAGCGGCGTGCCGTTGCCCGGGAGGTCGCTGAACGTAATGCGCCCCACGCCAATCTGGCCCCAATAGCCGTCCGAGGCATCGACGATTTCCAGCGTCGCCTCCTTGCCCGCGAGCCCGCGCACGTCGAAGAGGTGAAGCAAGAGCTGATTCTGCTGCGTGCCGGTCTGGCTTTGCACGACCTTGCCGTCCACCACCAGATTCACGCAGGTCTTGCCTTCGGTATCGCCGCCGCCGATCCAGATATTGATGAAGTTGCGCTCGATGACAAACGAGGCGCTGGTCAGCTTGCCCGTGCCGGCGTTGCTCTGGTTCGGGAAGTAACTGTTGACCAGACGGGCGCTTTCGCCACCGAGTTTGCTCATCTTCTTCTCGATGATTGCCCGTTCAATGGGACCGGGGCCAAACGCAGTCCCTTCAACCTTCCAGCCCTCGAAAGTCGGCTTGTTCCAGTTTTCAAAAATTATATCCGGGCGGGCCGGCGCGGAGTTCGGCTCCTGCGGCGTCGCCTCGACCGAGCAGAGCAGAATGCTCGTGTCGCCATCGCGAACGATCTGGTTGCGCCGCACCGCCAGTGCGCAAAAGCGGTTTTGAAAACAAATGGCATTTTCCAGACCACCCGCGAGCGTGGCCGTGACCGGGGCGCCAGAGGTATTCTTGAGCGTGAAGTTTAAAATCGTGGCCGGCCTGCCCGATTGCTCGGCATCCAACGGTATGAAGGGCGAGAAGGCTTCCAGGCTCGCCTGTACCGGACTGGCGGCATTTTTGTAATCGACCGTGGCGATTGGATATTCGCCGCGGAACGTGAGCTCCGGAAAGTTCTGCTGGTTCAGCAGCCGGACCTCGCTCTTGCCCTCCGTCACGGTTCGCAACTCAAAGCCCTGCTTGGGCCTTATGGCGATCGAGCCGGTGACGCCGGGCGCTACGATCACCGAATCGGCGACAATGAAATCGCTGATCATCCCGTCACCCGAGAGAGCCGCGTGGCCGGCGCAGACGCCGCCGATGGGCATGCGGATTGTCTTGAGCTGATCGCCCCGGTAAACATCCGGTGCGCCGCGCACAAAGAGGGCCTTGACCCAATCGGGGCTCAGCTTTTTTTCCGCGGGAACATTGACATCGAAATCGGGGTTGTCGAACGGCCCGGCCATGACCGGCAATTGCCCGCCGACCAGAGCCAGCGTTCCCGCGCCCATCACGCGCAGGAACGAGCGGCGGTCCACGTCTCCAAGGCCGCGGCAGCATGAGTACTCGGGGAAGTCCGGCATGGCCGGATCGGTCGGGCGGTCTGGACCGCCGGAAAGGGGATTCTGCATGCCGCGCATCATGGGGAAGCGCCCCGCGTTTGTCTATTCAGGCGTTTCGAGTTTCAGGCGTTGTGCGTTCATCGTCGTCGAGCTTCGCGCCCCGATGGATGCCGGGGGCGAGGTTGCCAGCCTGCTCGACGCCGAGGAACTGCTCGGTGGGATATTCTCCACATTCTGCATCGGGAACTGATTAGTCCTGGCAGCCTGGCTAGTGTTACGTCCTCGAAGTTCCCGGAATAATTAGTCATCTTCTTACAGTGCCGCCTCTCCTGAGTCCCGGAGGGACTGCCCGAGAGTAGCCGGGGGCGTGAGCCCCCGGTACCCGTTTTTTCGAGGAAAGCCCTGGCAGCGGCGGCAGAATTTATTCAACGCATTTCAGGGACACAGCACGAGCGATGTAGTTCCCCGGCGAATTGACGTGGAGACCCTCGCCGCATAGGATACACTCTGTGGATTATTCCAAGATCATCACCATCGAACCTGGCAAGCGCAGCGGCAAGCCGTGCATTCGGGGCCTGAGAATCACTGTTTACGACGTTCTCGATTATCTCGCATCCGGCATGAGCCACGAGGAGATTTTGAGCGATTTCCCGTACCTTACCGAGGAGGACATTCGTGCGTGCCTGGCTTTTGCCGCAGATCGGGAGCGCAAGACTGCTTTTATAGCCGGTGAAGCTGCTCTTCGATGAGAACCTTAGAGAATTTTGATGCTCTACCACTACACGATGACACTGATCTGAGTCTCTTTGGTGGCTTCCATGATCTCTCCGGCAAATGGGGAAGTTACATTTGAATCCGGGCTTCGAATCGACGCTCACGCGCAAATCGGCGCACTCTCTATATTGCTGGCACGCATATCTGTACTCCCTACGTACCGTAATCTTCCAATTCCGGGTTGGCGCCAGTATGTCCTTGGTGTTCACCGGTCGGAACATGGTGATTTTGAAGTTGAGGCTTCCGTGAGCGATGAGGACCGGGTGGAAGCTCTCTTTCTTAGTCACCGTCATTCGTTCTATCAGCTGGGCACATCCGACGATGCCGAGCGGAGAGTGTATCATGAAGGCATTATCGCGTCTGATCTTCGTGGCCAAAAGGAGTTTTCCTGGGGACACGTCTTCTGCCGTTTCAACGCAGCGATCAGGCGCGACTTCTTGGTGATTGTATATAATCCCTTTGTGAACATTCCACTTGATGCTCGCACAATCCAAAAGGTCCTCGCCGCTCATGAACCGATCCCATCGGATGTGGACTAACCGTGCTAAATTTAAAAAAGTTCTAGGTAGAGCACCGTCCGGGCTGTTCATAATAAGAGAATGAATGAGAACTCTTGCGAAGATTCCGGTCCGTCTCACTGATCACGCACCCGCCAAATCCAACCAAATCCAACCAAATCCAACCAAATCCGACCAAATCCGACCAAATCGTTGCTGACCGGATCGAACCGAATTCAATCCAATTCAAGGTAATTCAAGGTAATTCAAGCCACTTCTTGGAACCAACACCTCCATTTGCCGAGGACACCATCGCTGCTGTGTCGACCCCGTTTGGCGAGGGCGCAATCGCCGTCCTCCGGCTAGCCGGACCGCGGGCCATCGCCATCGCCGGGGAGATATTCCGCGCACGCACGCCCGTCGCGGAATTGCCGCCTCGCGTCCAGCAATTCGGCCGCATCGCCGACGGCGACCGGGTGATCGACGAGGTTCTGCTCTCGGTTCATCGCGCCCCCGCCAGTTATACGGGTGGGGATGTCGTCGAGATTCAATGCCACGGCGGCATCCTCGTCACCCGGCGCATCCTCGATCTGCTGCTCGCGCGCGGCGCGAGGGCCGCGGACCCCGGCGAGTTTACCCGGCGGGCATTTCTCAATGGCAAGATGGACCTCACCCAGGCCGAGGCCGTAATGGACCTGATCCGGGCCCAGACCGATCTGGCGCTTCGCGCCGCGACCGAGCAACTCGAAGGGCGCCTGGGCCGCCACATCACGGCCCTGCGCCAGGCGCTGCTCGGCATCCTCGCCCAGGTCGAGGCGCACATCGATTTCCCGGACGAAGACATCGATCCAGCCACCGGCGCGGCGCTGCTCGCCCGCATCGATTCCGCCCGCGAAGAGGTCTCCCGGCTCCTCGGCACCGCGGACCAGGGCCGGATTCTCCGCGAGGGCCTGCGGACCGTTATATTTGGCGAGACAAACGCCGGGAAATCGAGCCTGCTCAATCGCCTCCTGGGCTACGAGCGCGCCATCGTCAGCCACCTGCCCGGCACCACGCGTGACACGATCGAGGAGGTGGTCAACCTCCGCGGCATACCCGTCCGCCTCATCGACACCGCCGGCGTTCGCCCCTCGAGGGACGTCCTCGAGAACGCCGGCATCGAGCGCACCCGCCAGGTCCTCTCCCGCGCCGGTCTCATCCTGCAAGTGGTGGACGCCAGTCAGCCCCCTTCGCCGCCCTCCACCGATCTCCCGCACCCCGCGCCGCACACGCTGCTTGTCTTGAACAAGTGCGATCTCGGCGTGGACCCCACATGGCAGGGCTGCCCGAGCGGTATCCGAATCTCATGCAAAACCGGCGAGGGATTCGACGCGCTTGCGCAATCCATCTTCGACGCGGCGATGCACGGCGCGGGGCGGCCTGATGATTTCATGATCGCCATCAACGCGCGGCACCAGGCCTGCCTCAAATCCGCCGCCACCTATCTGGACGCTGCCCGCGCCGCGATGGAGCAGGCGGTTTCGCCTGAATTCATCGCCGTCGAACTTCGCGCCGCGATGGATGCCGTCGGCGAGGTCGCCGGCCGGCTCGATGCCGAGGAATTGCTCGGCGAGATATTCTCCACCTTCTGCATCGGGAAGTGATGTGCTTGCATTTCCGACCAACAGCCGCTTTCGTTTTTGATATGGGTCTCGCTTCCGCAAAGCTGCAGCTCACTATCCTCACCACCTGATGAACGGCGGATTTCTTTACAGGAAACTCGTCCGGCCCGTGCTCTTCGGATTCGATCCCGAACACATCCACCACTTCGCAATGACCGCCCTTCGCGGCCTCTCGTATCTGCCGTGGCATCCCCGGCCCGATCCACGGCTTGCGCGCGAGGTCTTCGGCATCCGATTTCCAAATCCCATCGGCCTCGCCGCCGGTTTCGACAAGAATGCGACCGTCCTTCCCGCATGGGAAAAGCTCGGCTTCGGCTTCGTCGAGGCCGGTACGATCACCGCCGCCGGACAGCCCGGCAATCCCAGGCCTCGCATCTTCCGATTCCCCGCGCATGAGGCCCTCATCAATCGGATGGGCTTCAACAACGACGGCGCGGAAGCCGTGGCCGCCCGGCTCGTGCGGCTGCGGGCCTCCGGCTCATGGCCCTCGATCCCCATCGGCCTCAACATCGGCAAGACCAAGGCCACTCCGATCGAGCAGGCCGCGTCCGATTACCTTTTCTCTTTCGAGAAACTTTTCCCGTTTGCCGATTACTTCGTCCTCAATGTCTCCTCGCCCAATACACCCGGCCTTCGGACATTGCAGGGCAAGGAGGAACTCGATCAACTGCTCGGCGTCGTCCAGCGGCGCAACCGCGAACTCAGCCCCGCTACCCGCCTCCGCCCTGTGCTTGTCAAGATCGCCCCGGATCTAGACTTCCCCCAGATCGAGGAAATCCTCGCGCTCGTCCAGCAGCACGGCCTGGCCGGCATCGTGGCCACTAATACCACCCTCGATCATTCCTCCCTCCCCGAGACACTCCGGCGCGAGGGCGGCCTGAGTGGCCGGCCCTTGCGCGCGCGCTCGACGGAAATCGTCCGCTTCATCACCTCCCGCACCGCGCTGCCTGTGATCGCAGTAGGCGGCATCCACAACGCCGGTTCGGCCATGGAGAAGTTCGATGCCGGAGCAGCGCTCGTGCAGCTTTACACCGGCTTTGTCTACGCGGGGCCGCCGCTCATCCGCGAGATCGCATCGGCGCTGTTGACTAAGTGACGCCACGGCATTCTGGAAGGCGTAGACTACATGGACGGCGCTTTACTGCTCCGGTTTTGGGGAGTCGCCCAAGTCAAAATTGACTACGTAGAATGTTATCAGACCGACTTGGCCGGGCGTTGGCGGCTCTTCTGTATTGAAGTTTATCCTGCTCTCTCCCGGCGGCAGCGTAAGCCGCAGGTTGGTCACCTTCGCGGGGTGCTGCTGGTCCGTGTGCCAGATTTGGTAAGCCCCGTTCCCCTGGATGGTCA
>Ga0302319_10015587_pt1 | contig 14079 bp, 13 predicted proteins | sample Bog_T0_2_FD_203319 | JGI IMG/M metagenome (GOLD analysis project Ga0302319, IMG submission 203319) | Peat permafrost microbial communities from Stordalen Mire near Abisko, Sweden - Bog_T0_2 | ecosystem: Environmental > Terrestrial > Soil > Wetlands > Peat | place: Sweden: Abisko, Stordalen Mire... | reverse complement strand
CAACATTCAAACGTGGAATCAAGGGAAAAAGGCTCAAAGCCGCATGGAATCCTCCATACCTGCTCAAACTCCTGGGAATTTGATATGCGTCGGCCCTGGGTGGCCGCGGTCTCAGACCACAGTGAGGGTGCCCCAGGTCCCTCGCATTTGGGGATCTGGGAATGCACGCAATCCTATTGTGCGCTCCATCGTGGCCAAATCCGAAGACTGGCCGTGGTCGAGCTTCCGCCACTACGCAACAGGAGCGGAGGGGACAGTGGAGATCGAATCGGAATGGACCGCGACCCGGCGAGGAAACCACCTACCAGAACATCTGAGTTACGCGGAAAAGGACAGTTGAGGTCCGAGCCTTCCCTGGTTCCCAAAGGCGAGGAACCTGGTGCACCCTCATTAAGCGAGATAGCTCGCTTCGCTCCCGGCACCTGGGTCGCCCGCCCATGTATCGAATTGCTTTTTGTCAACCTTCATTTCATCGACTCCAATACATCGGCCTCAAGCTCATTCAGATATTGAATATGAAGGTCTGTTGGCAATGGTGCCTCTGAGAAGAATCTGTTTTCCTTAAAGGGAACAGTTGCGCGATGCTCAATCGTCACGCCTGCGATAGGGTTCGATCTGGCCGTTGGGTCATGGCCGACGTTTACCTTTGCAATCTCATACGGCAGCGTCTCTCCGAAGAAACCAGAGACTGCCTTCCCAGTTTTTTGGGCGAGATTCTGCAGTGGCTTGCTGAGAGACGAAAGCAGCGGGAAATCAGAATTGAACGAAATTTGGCTGATGTACCCCCAATGTCGAATCATCCCGTCTTTGTATGTCAACCCGAGTTTCTCCGTCCCCCACCTCAATATACCTTCGAGAACATCGCGCGAATCTGAGGTGGAACTGAGAGTCTCAAGTGTGATAATGCCAGTGTAGATAGCAAGCAGATCAATAACCCTGTCGCCGCTCCTTCCTGACCCAAATTTTATTCCTTTCTCTGAATCAAAGTCTTCCGGCTTGGTCGGGTAGGTCAGGAATCCATATTTTTCAACCAGCGGGGAAACGATGTCGGGGAAGTGGACCTTCCCTGACAGATTAAGTTCGTCGATGTAGATCAGAGCAACGGCACGAGCCTTCAGAATCGCTGTTACATGCATAACGCCTCTTGTGGATTGGATTGTTGTAAGCTGCTTTCAGGGATCTGCGATAGCACCTCTGAACTCCCATTCGCGGTTCCCTTTTTTTGTCCGCCTTGCATTAGTACCTTCCATTCTCCGATATCTACCGGCCGTGGATGTGCCGCGACAATTGCCTCAAGAAGTGGACTTGGTTCCTCCATCAACCCAGGATCGTCTTCGCGCTTCACCCGTTCGAGAGCCTTGCGATCAAATCGGATCACTTCTTCTGGCAAGGACCCGAACGGTTCAAAAGAAACCTTCAATCGCACATGGAAAGCCCTGGCGAGTCTAATGAGGGTCTTGATGCTCCAAGAGGAATAGCTCACGTTCTCATAACGCGACACGCCAGCCTGCGTCGTCCCAACGTGCTGACCTAGCTCTGCCTGAGTCATCTCACGCTGCTCACGTATCACCTTGATTTGGGTGGCAATGTACGAGTTTAGAAATGATTCTGCATAGCCCTCCGAATATTCTTTATCTCGGAGTTCCATTCTCAAAGTTCCCTCAAAATCTTTCATGCGGTGTCCGCCTTTTCCGTTCGCTAAGGAGAATTTCTCGATTAGCCGTCGCCTCTGATGGATCGTGGTCGAGCTTGAAGTTTCTCTCAATCGCTCCAAGTAGGAACGTAAACTCAGCCCCCATGTCGAACGGTCCTTTGCAAAGCATTGGCCTCAGCATCTTGTCTGCATGAATAATCAACTTGTAGACATGCCGTTGCTTGTTAATTGGTCCTGCGAGCAGCTTTGGTGGCAAGTCCGATCCATGCATCTGCAGCATGTCGATTTTCTGGTTAAGCGCACCTCGGTCGCGCCCAGTCAACCCTGCGCCTTGAACCCACCCACTCAGGACGTTCTCACCTCTATTATCGATGAAATCATACAGGTCAAAGGCCATTATCATCACCTTTTTGTGATATTTTACTAATCGGAGGTAATATTACGTTTTTGTGATGTTGAGCGGCAGGCGCGGAGCCGGTGCTCCTGAGCGGATTTATACCCGTGAACAATCCTTCCGAGGGATAGGGGTTCAACTCCCCCACGTGCCGCCAGGATCAATGTAGTCTAGGTCGCCCCGTTGCGGCAATATAATCCTGCTCTTTCGACGACTCTGTGTCAGAAGAATAATCTTCCTTGAAACGAACCCACCACCGGAATTCAAGCCCCAACGCCTCCCAGTCGCGTCCAATCCCCATACGCCCGTTAAACTAAAAGGCGAGGTATTCCGTGTTTCGTTTTGCCGTTTTCGTCCTGCTCTCATCCGCGATAACCGGGTTCACCCAGACCTCAGCGCCGACCCCGCAGGCGCAACCGCCCCCGGTCGCCGCCCCCGAGCAAATTTCCCAACCAGTAGCCAACGCCGAAGCGGCAATGGTTAAATCCGATTGGAAGGCCGCGGAAGCACTGCTCACCCCGTGGCTGGCTGCCCATCCGGACGATTCCCGCGCCCTGTTCGATGCCGGCTACGTTGCCGATGCCGAAAATCGCCTGGATGCTGCCGCTGCACTCTACAGGCGCGCCATCGAGGCCGATCCCAAATCGTTTGAAGCTCATCTCTCCCTCGGCCTGCTCCTGGCTCGCCAGAACGATCCCGGAGGCCAGAATAATAAGGACAAGCTCACCGAGGCCCGCCAGGAACTTGTCATCGCCACCACCCTCGACCCCGGAGACGCGGGACCCGCCATGCAAGCGCGTGCCTGGCGTGCGCTTGCGCGGCTTGACCAGCCCACGGCAGAACGCCCCGGCGACACGACGCAAGCCTCCAACGACTTGCTCGAAGCCTTGAAGCTCTCTCCGGAGACCCCGGCGGACACTCTGCTGGCTGCCAACCTGGCAGACCAGGCTGGCGAGTACGGCGACGCTGAGACGGCCTACCGCCGCGTTCTGGCCCGGGATCCCAAGTCCGCGGCCGCAAATGCCGGCCTGGCGCATATCCTGATCGTGCGCAAGCAGTATGCCGAAGCTGAGACGCTACTGCGCGCGGCCCTTGAACAGGCCCCCGGCGATCCCGCGCTCACCGCGCAGCTTGCCATGGTATTGGCTTCTCAAGACAAGGCCGAGGCTTTGCCGCTGCTCCAGAAGCTCTACCAGGCTCACCCCAACGACCCGGCCATTGCTCATATGCTGGCGCAGGTGCTTGCAGACGCAGGAGACCCCGCCGGCTCCGACCAGCTTTACGCCGTCCTGCTAGCCGCCAGTCCCAACGACCCAGAACTGCTCAACGGTCATGGGCAGAACTTGATTCATCTGCTCAAATACCCTGAGGCCTTTGCCGTCTTTAACAAGGCCACCCAGTTGGACCCGGCCAACCCCGACGGCTGGAATGGACTGGCCTTCGCCGCGTCTCGAACCAATCAGCCTTCCATCACACTACACGCTCTTATCATGCGGTCGAAGTACCTTCCTGAACTCCCTTCAACCTACTTTCTTTGGGCTACATCCTACGATTCGCTGCATAAGAATGCCGAAGCGATCGTCTACTACCACCATTTCCTCGATGCAGCCGCCGGAAAGTTCCCAAATCAGGAGTGGCAGGCTCGCCAACGTCTCATTTTGCTCGAAAAAGCGCGATGAAGTAGGCGAATATGCAAGGAACAGTGGCGGTGACCCTTCTTTGGAAGGCCGCGGCAAACGAGCCGGAGAGAGCGCAAATCTTTCTGCTTGCGTAATTTCCTGAAATGCTCCTATAGTCACGGCATGGGGTTGTACCGCATCAGCGGGAGGTTCCTCATGCCCAGCCGGGTTCCGTTCGCAACCATTCTGCTTCTCACGGTCACAACGCTTCCGGCGTTAGCCTCGGGGCTCGACGACAAGATCTTCGACCAGCAATCCATCGATGCGCTTGCAGCCAAGGCCAGCCAGGCGCAGCCCCGTGACCAGTGCTTTCTTTATGCGCAACTGGTTCACCAGATGACCGAGGTCAGCCTGCAGAGGTACGCCGCCGGCGACGCGGAAAAAGCCGCCGACCTGCTCCGGCAAGTGCAGAAGATGACCAATCGAATCCACGTCGCAGTTGCCGACGACAACAAGCGACTCAAGGATACCGAAATCCTGCTCCGCCACAGCGCGTTCCGCCTCAGCGAGATGCTGCGCAACAGCAGCTTTGAAGACCGGCCATTGGTCCAGAACACGCTGGCCCAGGTGAACCAGGCTCAGAACGAAGCCATGATGCAGGTCTTCCGAAAATATTAGAAGCGGCTGGCCCCAATCTCAACCAATCATCAGGAGTGGGTGCCCCGGGCCGGGCCCCCGCGGATAGGTCTTCGTCCGCGGGGTGGTGGTCCCTCGCACTTGGGGACCCGGGATAGCAGACACTTCTCCCCCCATCGCCCCCTGTGCTTCAATGGGAACGCTGGAGTGTGAGAGCCCATGCGTCCCATTCGGTGCCTGTCCGCGATTCTGGTGTGCCTGTTTCTTGCCGCGCCTCTGCTTGCGCAAAAGGAAAAGCGCCAGCCCCTCACCGAAGCCGAGATCGAGCAAATCCGCGAGGCCGGCATCGATCCCAATCTACGCATCGTCCTCTACACCAAATTCCTCAACGAGCACGCCGACACCCTCAAGGGCCTCTCCAACCGCGCCAAATCCGCCGCCCGCGCCCACCGCCTCGACGACGAGCTGCTCGACTTTACCGCCCTCATGGACGAGCTCGGAGCCAACCTCGACCAGTACTCCGATCGCCACGCCGACCTCCGCCAGGCCCTCAAGTCGCTAGCCGACGACAGCCCGCGCTGGCTCATCATTTTGCGCGCCCTTGCCGGAGAGCCCGGCTTCAATCTTTCCCGCAAAGAGGCCATCGAGAGCGGCGAGGACCTGGCCGACGAGGCCAAGCGCCTCCTCACCGAGCAGACCGAGTACTTCAAGCAGCACAAGGACGAGCAAGGTCAGGAGCGCGCCGAGCCAAAGTGACGACAGTGAAAACAGTTCACAGTTCATTGTTCGCAGTTCACAGTTGAGAAACCCGAAGGGCGGGCAATGAGCTGGGAACTATGAACCGTGAACTATGAACTATGAGCCGTGAACTGTGAACTACGAACTATGAACTGTAAACTGTATTCCGTGTCCCCCGATTTCGCCCAACTCTTCCAGGAAGAGTACAGAACGTTACGTCCCCGCGCGCCCATGCCGCCCATAGCGGTGCGCTTCCGCCGCTTCACCTCGCTCAACACCACCATCCGCCTGCGCGAGGGCCAAATCCACGTCAGCCTTTCCGATCTGCTAGAGGGCGCGCCGGAGTCGGTAGTCCGCGCCATCGCCCACATTCTGCTGGCCAAGCTCTACAAAAAGCCCATCGACGCCTCGCATAACCTGCGTTACAAGCGCTTCGCCTCCAGCGCCGCCGTTATCCGCCAAACCGAGCTCGTGCGCCACGCTCGCGGCAGCAAGCGCTTCACCGGTCCCGAGGGCCGTTACTACCATCTCGACGAAGTCTTCGACACGCTCAACACGCGGTTTTTCTCTGGCCTGCTGGGCCGCCCCGAGCTCACCTGGAGCGAGCACATCGCCAAGCGCTCGCTCGGCCATTACGATGCCGCGCACAACACCATCGTAGTCAGCCGCGTCTTCGACCGCCCCTCAAGCCCCCGCTACGCAATCGAATACCTGCTCTACCACGAGATGCTGCACCTCAAGCACCCGGTAAGGATGCGCGGCACCCGCCGCTGCGTCCACTCAAGAGAATTCAAGGCAGAAGAGGCCCGCTTCCCCCAACTGGCCGAAGCGCTAGCCTTCATCAAGCGGCTTTAGAGGCTGCGGAACATAACGGAATTTCCTGCGCGTTCTTAACGCTCGATTGCAAATCGGATCTTCTTGATACACTTCGTGGGCTGTTTCTTAAGATCGTGCTCCCAAATCCGCACCACTGCCCAGTTCGCTCGCCGAAGCTGCCGCACATTCTCCTTGTCTCGTCGCCGGTTTCTTTCAATCTTTGCACTCCAGTATTCCGCGTTCGACTTTGGGATCAGCCTGCATTTCAAACAGCCATGCCAGTAGCACCCGTCAACAAAGACCGCGACGCGGGCACTCGGAAAAACGAAGTCTGGGCTACCGCAGAGTGAACTGTTCCTTCTCCAACCTGAGATGGCCGCCTTCCGCATTGCCGCAATCAGGGCTAGCTCTGTCGAGAGATTGCCCCGCGAACGAATTCGTGACATTGCGTAAGAGCGCTGCTCTTTCGAGAGGTTGTCAGTCATAGACCACCGTAGCTTGGCCGATTCGAAAAAACCTTCAGATTCCCGTCATATAGCGGTTAAGCTCTGCTATGTACGCGGGTGACGGCCAGAGCGCGTTGTCTCTTGGCAGCCTCGCTTCAGGAATTGGACCGGCCAAGGATTCAAAATACTCCAAGTCGAACGATGCCTTTGATGCAGCCTGCTTGACGGTTCCGGGGACGCTAACGGTATAAGTATTGCTCTTGCGGTCAAATGCGAGGCGGAGAATTCCTTGGTCGAACGCCCAGTGGCATTGCTTATTTAGGCAAAGCCCATTTCGGACTGAGTTCAAATCGTGAGTGGACCACGGGAGGATATGGGCCGAGTCAACCCCCGGCGAATCTGTTATTTCCAGCCGTGGGAGCCTCTGGCCGCTAAATATGCACCGGTATCCGTAAGCATCGGACACGTCCCTGCTGAACTTGCGTCCAGAGGAGCCCCGCTCAGCCTGTTGTCGCCACACCTTTACCCGTTGGACAAGCGCCTCCTGCGGCGAGACATCATCTTCCAGGCCAAAGTCATCCTTAGGGGTGTGCTGCAAAGGCATGCCCAAGGAATCCGCATCTTGCCCGGCTTGGCTTACGCCGAGTTGTTCCTCGGCTATTGGCAGGGCATCTGCAGTCGTATTCAGCGAATCGGATATTTCCTGAGCGCAACGCTCAATTGTCTTATAGTTTGGATCCGTGGCTCTAACAGCTTCCGCCCATTTTCGTACCATCTCAGCCAGCGGAGATTCCTGCTTCATGGCGGCGTCCCATAGTCGAAGAACCCTTGCCATCCTCGTGGTGAATTCCACTTCGCCTTGGCGGTCATCCGCATTTTCTAGCAGCAGATCTGTGGGCCGAAGGATTACGCTGTCTTCGTTCAAGCCTGCAACGTCCACCTTGATGGCCGTGACGGAATATGACTCGAACTGAAGGAGTTCGTCTCCGTGTGTTGTTTTGAGTTCGCGCTTTGGTTTTGGCAGCAGCAGCACTGCGGAAAGCAGGCGGTACAGATGGGTCGTCCTGTCCCTCGCGTCGTCATCAAGCTTGATCCGCGGCTTTCCTTGCCGAAGGGCGGCGACGGACCGTCCCGGAATAACGATACCGGGAGTCAGTTCATAAGAGATTTCATGGTCAAACAAGTCCGAGGCCGCCAAATCTCCTTGGCGACCGGCCAGTTCGTATGCCCCTCTGCCTGCTCCAGTGCGGAGAGCTATCCGCATAACGAGAACCTCGCCTCATCGTTCAAACGCAGATCGTTGGAAGCTCATTCTCCAAAAACGGAAATGAAGCATCGGGTACCGACACGAATGCTGGTTGCGTGCCCGCGAGCCGCTGCAGCGCTTCATCGAGCGGAGCGAACAATGCCCGACGCTGCCCTCGCACACGCCTTAGGATTCCTTCGGCCGCGTTTGGGCTTAGGAAGTGCCCCTCGCTCACGCTCGTGTGCTCTAAAACGTCCGAGAAGAGGTGCGTTATTGGCCTCACCGGAGAGGGCGAAACAGAGGTCAAAATGCAATCATCCTTCCATGCGTACCCACCAGACGACCACTTGAATCTGCCGAGAGCCCCCTTTACCTCACCGAGTTGAAGATGTGTTTTCGGCTGGTTAGTCGGGAAGGGCACAAGAATATCTGCGGTCTTGATCTCGGTGGTCGCCTTTCTGTTCCATTCTTTCCTAATTCTCTTAGCGATCCATTCCACGACCGGGACGCAGACAGCGTTGCCGAGCGCTGCGTAGCGAAGAGAGTCTAGCTCGTTTTCGGCAAGCTTTACTTGCGGCTCTGGCAGGGTCCAATCCTTCGGAAAGCCTTGCAGACCCTCGCATTCCGAGGGCGTCAACCGTCGAACGCGGTTATAGTAGCTGACGTAGGATCTGCTCCAATCCGTGCCTGTATGTCTCCCGGACGTAGCGGCCAGGCAATAGGCAACCTCTGGGACAACGGCCCCCGACGACGCCTGTTTGCAGGCAGTGAGAAAGCCCGACCGTTCATTTCCTGGCTTCGCGCTGACCTCCCGCTCGAACAGGGCGCGAATTGCACGAGAGGGCGCCCCGTGCCAAGCGCAAACGAAGACGCGCGGCCGTGACTGCGGCGCTCCAAAGTAGCGCGAATTGAGAACCCTCCACGCGACCCCGTATCCAAGGTCAGTCAGACTCTTCAGGACCAACTCAAAGTCAAGACCCCCATGGGAATTCAAGAGCCCTGTCACGTTCTCAAGCAGAACTACTGTCGGAAGTTTTACCGCAACAAGATCGAGAAACGCATGAAACAGGCCCGAGCGCTTACCTTTCAAGCCTTCGCGACCGAGCCACCCCCGTGCCACGGAAACATCTTGGCAGGGAAATCCTCCGGACCAAATCTCTGCTTCAGGCAGGCCCCTGGCATTCACAGATGTAATGTCCGAGATATCAGGCGTCCCTGGCCAGTGGCGATTCAGCACGCTCTGGCAAAACGCGTCTATTTCACAATGGAAGCCGATCTCGACGCCCGCGCGAGCGAAGCCAAGGTCGAACCCTCCGATGCCGGTGAAGAAGGAGTTCAGTCTGAGCCGCCGTTTCATCTCTTCCATGTCAGTCCGCACTTTTCAGACCCAGTGGTAGTTCGAGTTGACCGTTGTTTAGCTGCACAAAAAGCTGCTCTACAGCGAATCGAACGATTGTTGCCTTGGTCACATGCCTCTCCTTACAGGTCTCGCTGAGACGAGCCGCCTGCGCCTCTGGCAAATATACAGTGAGAGGGACGCCGGTTCGCCTTGATCCTTGCGCCCTTTTCGGTGATCGTGCCGCCTTCGCCATACATTACAAGTAAACACATGTAATGACCTATCGTCAACCCGCAATTTTCCCATGGCCAGATCCTCCTCTGGAACCCCAGAGACAGGAGTCCTAAAGTGGGGGAGGTTGAATCCCAAATTGAACCCTACCATGCACCTTTCGTGCCAACTCGGAGACAACATGATGAGGCTTCTCCAACAAAGACTCAAAGAGCAGCGGCTGCCTCTGATATAAAGGCTGGTACCAAATCTGGCGCTCAGACTCGGCGCGTAATCCCGCATCTCCCGCGCACCAGAAGAAACCTCGGAGACAACCATGAAGAATCCGGTACCCGGCGTAAACCCGCGTTCCAGCGTAACCCGGCGAGACTTTCTCAAGGTGGCATCGGCCGCGGCAATCCTGCCCGCCACTGCCTGGGGGCGCTCAGGACGCCCGTCCGCCTCCAATCGCATCACCATTGGCGTCATAGGCTGGGGCATGATGGGGCCCAGCAACACCAAGAACTTCCTGGCCGAAGACGATTGCCAAGTGGTGGCGGCGTGCGACCTGCACACCAAGCATCTACAGGCCGCCGTAGACACCGTGAACACCAAGTACGGCAACAAGGACTGCAAGGCCTACTCCGACTATCGCGAAATGATCGCGCGGGACGACATCGACGCCATCATGATTGCGATTCCAGATCACTGGCACGCCGTGGTGGCCACCGCAGCCGCGGCCCGCAAGAAAGATATCTACGGCGAAAAGCCGCTGGCCCGCACCGTCCGCGAGCAGCAGGCCATTGTCAAGGCCGTCGAGCAAAACAGCATCATCTGGCAGACCGGTTCCTGGCAGCGCTCGCTTGCGCCCTTCCACAAGGCGGCGGAGATCGTCCGCAACGGCCTTATCGGCTCCGTGACGCGGGTCGAGGTAGGCTTGCCCGGCGGCCACCACGACTTCCCCGGCACCGTTCCCGCGCTCATGCAGCGCCTGGCTTCGCTGCCGGGCAAACCACCCGCCAGCCCAGCCGACATTGTCCCCGGAACGCCCGCATGGGATCTAGCCGTCACCCAGCCTCCACCGGAGCTGAATTACGACATGTGGCTGGGCCCATCGAAGGCTGAACCCTACATAGACGCCCGCGTTTACCAGAACTGGCGCTGGAACTACAACACCGGCGGCGGGCAGCTAATGGACTGGATTGGGCACCACGGCGACATTGCGCACTGGGGCCTGGGATTCGACGCTACCGGGCCGTCTGAAATCGAGGGCCGCGGCGAGTTCCCGGCCTCAAACGCCGTATGGAACACGGCTACCACTTACCTGATCGAATGCAAATATCGCAAGGAAGTTACCAAGTATGCCGGCGATGTAGTGATGACCATTGCCGGCGGCCATCCCGGCATCCAGATGGGAACCAAATGGATAGGCACCGACGGCTGGGTGTGGGTAGACAGAAGCGGATTCGACGCTTCCAATCCGGATTGGTTGAAGGGCGACTCGCTGCCCGAAGACCTGCGCAAGGTAAGGCTCTATGAATCGCACAACCACCAGCGCAACTTCCTCGACTGTGTAAAGTCCCGCAAGCCCACCATCGCGCCGGTCCAGACGGCGCACCACTCCACGCTCCCCGGTCATCTGGGCCTGATCTCAATGCTGGTAGGCCGCAAGATCCACTGGGACGTAGCAAACGAAAAGATCGTAAACGACAGCGCCGCCAGCGAATTGCTGTCGCGCCCCTATCGCGCCCCCTGGCAGTTGTCCTGAAACTGGGCGGGTGCCCCTGGTGGGTGCCCCTGGTCCCTCGCCTTTGGGGACCAGGGAAGGCTCAACCCTCAACCGCCCTTTTCCGGTTCCACAGAAGCTCGTAGTCACGGGTCTAATGAACCGCGAAACTGATATCACTGATATCAATTTCCTCACCCAACAGGCAGTTTTGCGCGCAAAAAACGTATCGAAAGTGCATCGAAAACGCTCTTATTTGCACCTTAAACGGCCTTAAATATGCGCAATTTGCACCATTTGTCACACGTTTGCCTGTCGTGATTAGCACATGCACCGAGCCGCTTCTAAGCCGTCTTTTCGACCGCAATCGCAGCCTCAGCGGGAGCGGCGGAAGTCCGAGTAGCCGCCAGCACCACCAGCACAATCCCCACCAAAACCGACCCGGCGCTGGCCAGTTGCGCATTCGATAACCCCCAAAGAACCTTAGGGTTACGCCGCACAAATTCAACCAGAAAGCGAGCAACTCCGCTAAGCACCAGGTACTCGCCTACAATCGCACCCGTCCCACGCTTCTTGCCCCCGCGCCACCAAAGCCAGGCCCCAATCAGCAACCCCGCCGCCAACTCGTAGAGTGGCGTAGGATGCACACGCACGCCCGTAGCAGTCGGTTCAATCCCGTTTGGAAAGCTCATGCCCCAGGGCAGATTGGTTGGGATTCCATAGCAGCCGTCGCCGGAAAGGAAGCAGCCGATGCGCCCGATTCCGTAGCCAATTGCCGCCGCCGGAGCAGCCAGATCGAGCGTCCGCAGGCCGCCGATTTTGGCCCGTAACCCCTGAAATATCAGCGCGGAGATGCCAAATACCAGTCCGCCGAACCAGGCAAAACCAGCCGTATCCCACAGCACGCTCCAGCCCTGCATGCGAAACTCGATGGGCGAGTCGACCACATGCCACAGTTTGGCGCCAACAATGCCCGCAATGGCGGCCACGGCCACCATTCCCACCGCATCCGCCTGAAGGCCGGCGCGGCGGAAGCCCCGGTCCAACACGAAGGCCGCAGCCACGCAAGCCAGCCACAGCATGAGCCCGAAAGTGTTGAGGGTGAGAAACCAAATGTGGATGTAAGGCAGCATGTCACTTCAAGTATAGACGGCGGGACGGCGAGAAGAGCGCCGGGAAGCGGGGGCATGGCCGGACGGCAGACGGATTTGCAGCCAGGATTTGCACAGGCACGCTTGCCATCCAAACCCGCCGGCGCGCAATACTGTGTGAATGGCAACCGTCACATATCAGGGTCTCGAGGTTCTTTACACACACCAGCAGATTGCCGAACGGGTGGCCGAGATGGGCGCCCAGATTTCGCATGACCTGAACGGAGAAAAGCTGGTTATGGTGGGCGTGCTGAAGGGGGCGGCAATCTTTCTATCCGATCTGGCCCGGGCTATCCACGCCGATGCGACATTCGATTTCGTGGCCGTCTCCAGCTACGGGAAGGGACAGCGTTCTTCCGGCGCCGTCAAGCTGATCAAGGATCTCGATGAACCGATTGAGGGCAAGAACGTGCTGGTGGTGGAGGACATTCTGGACACTGGCCTGACCCTGGCTTACCTGCGCAAGATATTCTTGCAGCACCATCCAAAGTCGCTGCGCATTGCCGCGCTGCTGGACAAGCCATCGCGCCGCATTGAGAAGATCGAGGCCGACTACGTGGGGTTCTCGATTCCGAACCTCTTCGTAATCGGCTACGGCATGGACTACGCAGAGCGCTATCGCAACCTGCCCGATATATGTCTTATGGGAACGAGCGAGGAGAAATAACGGGATTCGATCGAAGGCATTGTTGGGGGGGCGATCGGCGTCGTTCCGGCGGTTCGCTGGAGGGTCACGCAACCCAGAGTGTGTGGTGTGGTACATTTTCCCCATGCTCTTGAAGGGTGTGGCATTTGCGGTTCTTGTTGCCGCGTTGCAATTGTCGGCGCCAGTATCCGGGCAGGCAAGCGGCAAATCTGGCGGCAACCGGCCGTCTCAGCCGCAGTTGCCGGCAGCAAGCGACGCTCACAAGAGCGCTGAGAGCGGCAATAGGGATTGCAACGGTTTTCCATGCGATGACCAGCAGCCTCGCTTCGTGGTCAATGTTCCGAATCCGCCGCCTTCGCCATGGCTGCTTCGCGATCAAATTTCATGGGGAGCCGAGCTGGTTCTCGTTGTCTTTGGTTACGTGGGAATCACGCTGGCACTCTCGACGCTGAAGAAGATTGAGCGCCAGACGAGGATCGCGGAAGCTCTGGTCCAGGCCGCGGCGGATAGCGCAAAGGCTGCGTTGCTGCATGCTCAGGCCGTAGTGGATTCCGAGCGACCATGGCTGGTGATAACGGTAGAGCCATCGCTTAACATCAAGAACGGATTCACCATATTGGCCACGAATCGGGGGCGCACTCCTGCCCGAATCATCGCCAATTTAGAGCGGACCACGATAGCGCCCGATGAAGCGCACCTTCCCGAAACGCCTTCATATGAAGATGTGGCGCCGGGCGCGCCGCTTGTCCCGATAATTCTGCTTACGGGCGAATCCACGGCATTGAAGTCGTTTTCGCGCGACGATGCGGTTGGGCTGCCCAAGATCCCGGAAGAGCTCAGGCGCCTTGACACTTGGGAGGATAAGATATTTATTCACGGAAGGGTTACCTACCGTGATCTGATTGCACCTCCTGAGCAGCAAATCCACTCGACGGATTGGTGCTGTTGGTATATTCACGGGCGGCAGAAGAGCGGCCTGGTGATTGCCGGTCCGCCGCAATACAACCAGCACACCTAATGGACTGCCGAGAACCTCGATTCCTCGCGTGAATTCGGTGGAAGACGTTGCTCCGGGGCTGAAGCCCGCGGTGATTCTGTTGGCTCTATGCGGGGGTTGACTCCCAGGGCAATTGCAGGAACGTCCGATGACCGCATGGTGCCGTCTCGTTCCGCCCCTTGTATGTTGCATTCCAAGGCGTGAGGATTAATTCACGCTTCGGCGGCAGGCCGTTCGCCCCGTAGGCCAACGTGAGTTGAGCCTGTCCTGTAGATTGGCCGCCGCCCCTCTCTTTTACGCCGTGGAGAATCGCAGGCTTTGGAGCCTGGATGGTCAAGGTGGGCGGATCGAGTTTAGCCCGTTGGCGCGGGCAGGGGCGGCTGCTGAAGCTCATCCTAGCGCCAAGGAGGCTTATGAGCAAGCAAATCGTTTCTATCGTCAGGCCCGTTCTCTGCGAGGAG